>Ga0105047_10009535_pt1 | contig 15969 bp, 9 predicted proteins | sample MAT04_FD_78384 | JGI IMG/M metagenome (GOLD analysis project Ga0105047, IMG submission 78384) | Freshwater microbial communities from Lake Fryxell liftoff mats and glacier meltwater in Antarctica - MAT-04 (megahit assembly) | ecosystem: Environmental > Aquatic > Freshwater > Ice > Liftoff...
CAGAACTTCTGCAGCGCGGCAGCGCGCAGGCGCTGTCCGACACAAGCGCCGAGCCCGGCGCTCGGATGGCGCTGCTGTTGGCGATCGCACGCATCCAAACCGCGCAGCGCGATCGCGCGGGCGCCGAACAGAGCTGGCTGGCGGCGCGCTTGCTGCTGGGGCAAGTCAGCGACGCAGCGGCATGGCGCGGCCCGAGCATCGATGCGGAACTGGCCAACTCGCGGGCCGCAAACGATCCGGGCAATCGCGCCGCGGGGCTCGACGCACTGGCGCCCGCAATCGATTCGGCGAGCGCATTAAACGCGCCGCTGGATTGGCGCGTGGAGATCCAAAATGGGCTGGTCAATGCGCAGGTCGATGCAGGCATGGGTGAGGCCGCGCGTGCAAGTTCCGCGCGTGCGCTTAAGTGGCTCAGCGCCTTTGAAGGCCAGACCGGGAAGGCCGCCACATCTGATCCAGTGCTGACCGACAAACGCGTGCGCCTGCGCCTGAACACGCTGACCCAGGCAGTGGTCGCCGCTACGTTTGAACAACAGCCGATCGCGGGAACCGAAGCGCTGGCGCGTGAGGCGGTGGCGCTGGCGGTGCGTCATTTCGGCGAGACCCATGCCGAAACGGCTTACGCCTATATGCGCTTGGCGCTGGTGCTGCGCATCGAAGGCGACGTGGCCCAGGCGTTGGAGGTGGCGGCTCGCGCCAGCGTCGTCGCACGAGGCGTTTACCCGGCGCTGCATCCGCAGCTGGCGCGGATTTTAGAAGAGCACGCACGCATCCTGATGCGGCTCAGGAACAACGACGAGGGGATCGCGCTGTGGCGGCAAGTTCTGGCCATACGCGGCGCGCAAGGCGAACCTGCGGCCTTCTCGGTGGCACGCACACAGACCTTTTTGGCCAGCGCACTGCTGCGCGTTGGGCAAAACGCAGAAGCGGCAGAAGTCGGTGCGCAGGCCGTTGCTGGCCTGCACCGCACGGTGGGCAACAGCGACGCGTTTTATCTGGATGCGCTGCGCTACACCGCGACCGCGCTGATTAGGCAAGATCGCCGCAGTGAAGCCCGCGCCCTGCTTCCAGCACCCGATGCACCCATTCCTCAAGAATTGGACGCGAGCACACGCTGGCGATTCATTGACCTGCAGGCAAGCGCGGTCGAGCTGCTGGCGATGGACGAACGCCAAGCGGCTTTGCGCGGGCTCATCGTTCGCCTCAAGGGCGAAACCGCCGCGCCGCGCGAGACAGCGATGATTTTGCTCGACTTGGCTGCGCTCGCAATCGAAAGCGACCTGAGCGCGCTCGCGGGCGAGGCCCTGGCCGCGAGCCAAGAGCGCTTGGCCGCACGCGATCCCAACCGCCTCATGGATGTCCATGCGCTGCTGACGCTCTTGCTCAAGCCGGCGCCGTTTGATCGGCAGCTGGTGCAAAACGCGCTCGAGCCGGTGCGCTTGCGGCGCGGGCCTGATTACCCGGCGGTGCGGATTGCTCAGCAGTTGCTGGCGTCGAATTTGCAGAAGTAGCGAGACCGTGTCGTGTTTTGGGCGGGTGCTGCGGATATAAATGCATCCTTCCCCCGGAATCCAAAACAAAATGAACCGAACACGGCTTTCCATACCCACCTTGCTCGCACTTGCGGGCCTTATCTTTGTGCCAACCGTTCAAGCAGCCTCGTTTAACTGGCCCTCAGCGGCCTGCGCCAGCACCCTGCAGGCCTGCATCAACGCGGCAGCACCCGGTGACGAAATCGAAATCATTACCGAGGCGCCGATTATCGAGACGGTCAGCATCACCAACAAAAGCCTGCGCCTTTACGCACGCGGCAGCGCAGCTCGCTTCGGTCCCGGTCGCGGAATCAATCTCACCGCCAACTCGGGCAACGTCGCAATCACCCTAGAAAACCTGTGGTTTTACGGCAAGGTGAACGCGCTGATGGGCAGCACGGTTGCCGGTGAAACGCAAAGCTTGAACATGCAGGGCTTGCGCGTTGAAACCGACAGCGCCGTTGGAAACGCGGTGCAGTCGCAGTCAACTGCGGCAACTGCGTCCACTTACACCGTCACCTTAAGCCGCAGCAAGATCATCGCGAAAACGACAACTTTAGCGGCGGTGCGGGTGGAACATTTGCTATCCAGCGGCAGCCCCACCATCAATATCCTGAACAATCAGATTTCCAGCGTTTATGACGGCATCCAGGTTTTCCTGGGGGCCGGTCGCACGACGGTGTCGGCCAATCAGTTGGCCCGCACCACACCCACCTTAGCCGGCGACGGTTCGATCTATGGCATTTATTTTGAGGGGCGCGGCACTGCCGGATCTAGCGCCACCGTGCAGATTCTTCGCAACGTGATTTCCAACTTCAGTTCCGCTATTTTTGGCATTGCGAGCATCGCCTCACTGGAAACCCGGGTAATCAACAACACGCTGATCGGCTCGACTTTTACAGCGGTGGCTATTCGTCGCGGCGCGCCGGCACACAGCGCGCGCATTGCCAATAACCTGATCAGTCGGGCTCAATGTGGGCTCGACTACAACAACTCCGCGCCCACCGCGACTGCGGACTTCAACTTCTTCCACGCGGTTGGATCGAATACGTGCGGAGGCGCAACAGGCGGCCCGAATGACCGCACGGGCGTTCCGCTGTTTGTCGGCGGCAACGATTTCCGCACGCGCAGCGGCTCGCCGAACCACAACGTCGGCAGCAACGCCGATCAGCCATCGGTACCGATTATCGTCGCGATCCCCACACCCGACTTTGACGGTCGCGCCGGCCGCGTCTCAGGCACCGTTGACATGGGTGCGTTTGAATTCGGCTTAGACACAAGCTTCGAGCACCTTACCCGTGCGGACAACATTTCAAGCAATTTCAGCAACATCGCACAGTCGCCGCAGCTTCCCCTGTTCGACTTCGACGTGCTCCAGCTTGGCCAGTTCGGCCGTGATATTGATACCACGCCCGTGCTGCCGAGCAACCTCTCCGCGCATTTGGGGGTTTGGTGGAATTCAAGCCGCTGGAGTTTATTTAACCAAAACACCTCGGGCACGCTTGCGCTTGATCGGCGCTTTTTTGTCCTGCTCGACCTCAACAGCAATACCTCGCACGTCCACGTCGCCACGGCGCTAAACAGCCTCGCGAACACCACCACGCTTGATCATCCGGAGCTCAACAATCGCCCCTCCGCGCTGCCGATCGTGACCCAGCGTTTTGATCCGGACGGCGATGGATTTGGCACCTACAACGCCAACTCCATTGGCGTCTGGTACGACAGCTCGGTGTCACGCTTTAAAATCTTCAACCAGGTCGCGGTGTTCCCGCTGCTACCCACCATGCCCGTCAATGCCGCGTTTAACGTGCTGATTCCCAACGCTCTTTTTGCACCCGGCAGCCACGCTTATCGCACCGAGCCACTGGCTGTGCCGGTTGGCGTGCGCTTTTTGGACCACCCGCTGCTGAATAACCTCGCCTGCGCGCATCCCTACGTGACCGCCACCTTCAACCCGAACAGCGTCTATGTGCCGGCCAATTTGGTGACCAGTTTTAACCCCAACGCCGACGGCCGCGGGGCTTGGGCGATCGAACGCGGCGACGGTCTGCCGATCCCCGCCAATGCGGCCTTTCACGTCTATATCGACCCCCAGCAAAGCCGCCGCTGCGGCGATGATTTGATCTTTCGCGACGGCTTTCAGTAGCTGCCATTAAGAAAAAGGCCGAGGTTTCCCTCGGCCTTTTGGCCCTTCCCTGGCCCCGATGATCGGGGACTAAATGGCTTAGAAGCCGAAGGTCCAGCCGCGGGTCCAATCGTCGTTGGCGTCGCGGAAGGCGCCGACATAGTTGGTCACGTCAAAGAACGGGTCGATCTGTACAGCCACTCCGTTGATGCGGTAGCCGCCGTTGCTCAGCACCGAGCCTGCACCCGGCAAGTAGCCGTTGACCAAACCGAGCATGTTATTCACCGAGTTGCCGTTTCCGGCAATTTCAAACAGGGCATTGGTGGTAAACGGTGCGGTCTGGCCAGAGGTCGGCGTGGTCCGGAAGATCGTCGGGCAATTGCCAAGCACGGTGCCAAACAACCCCAGGCTGCCAGTTGGCGCGGCCGGTGTACCGGCATGGTTAAAGGTGGGGTTGTCCCTGATTTCAAGGCAGGCGCGGTTGAAGCCCGAACCAACCGTGTTGAAGATGCGGCCGCCGGACCCGTCCTTGAACTGGATCGCGTCGCGGGTGCTGCCTGAACCTGCATGGTTGCCGAGCAAGGTCACGTTGGCGAGCACTGGAATGGCGCGCGGCAGTGCATCCAAGTTATCCGGGGAATTGGCCGCTTCGATACCGAAGTCTTCGCCAAACCCTTGCCCAAAGCTCACCAAGGCATACTGAATCTTGCCGCTCCAGCCCAAGTCCCAATCGATACCGTCGTCGCCGCCTTCATTCAGCACGATGCGCTTAAGATTGACCGTGCCGCCAAACATCTCGACACCGTCATCGCCGCCGCGGTAAGACTGAAAGAATTCGATTGTGGTGCCCGAGCCCACGCCTTGCAGGGTGAGCGAGTTGACTTCGCGATTCGGCTGAAACACAAAGCCGGAGTAGCGCACTTGGAAATAGCGCAGGGTGCCCGACGACTCGGTCGCGTTGCCGCCGCCAAAGCGCAAGGTGGGATCAAACTCAGACGCACAGCGACCACCGCAGTTGGTCGGCGCGTTGCCCGAGATCACTAAACCACCCCAATCTTTCGGCGCGGGGCGCTGGCCACGCACGCCGTCTTTGGGCGAGGTGAACACAACCGGTGCGTAAGCCGTGCCGTCCACAAAGATCTGCGAACCGGGGTTCACATAAAGATAGTCAGCCGTGGCGCCTGCACCCTGCACGCGGGTGCCGGCTTCTACGCGCAATTGGCCTGGGGCGGTATTGTCACCACCCACGCGAACCAATCCGGACAGCACCCAGGTGGTTTCGTTGGTCAGATTCACGTTGCCGGCCAATTGGCCGGTCAGCTGGCAGGTGCGCGGCTGTGCAGCGACCGTGGTCGAAAAGCTCGGGCACGCCGTAAACGAACGCTGATACACGCACTGCTGCGCATTCTTTACAAGCGAGGGGCCGATACCGTTGATGGTGCGGGTCGGCAGGCCAGTGGACGCATCCGGGCGAATCGTCAGGTTGGCGGAGTTACAGGTATTAAACGAGAGGCTGAGCGTGCCGACGCGGGTGTTGGCGCCGCCCGGGCCGACTGCAAAGAACTGCGGGCCGTTCGAACGCTCCAACACCATGTCGTTGAATTCGAATTCGTTTTCAAACACTTCGGTAGATGCACCGGCCCAGTACAGCTGGCTGTTCTGGTCATAAGTGAATACCGCTACCGAGAGCACACCCACCGCGCCACTGGCGAGGTTGGCCGGAAAGAAATCAAGAACCATGCCTTGGCGACCGATGGCTTCGTTGGCGGCACCGCCTTTGAACCACGTGCCGTCGACGCCTTCGGTGACTTTAAACGCCGCATTGGCGCTGAACGAACTGATACACAGGGCTGCAACCGCAGCCATGCGAGTGAAGCGCTGTTTGGATGTATGAAACATGTGAGTTGCCTCGCAAAGTTAGGTGAAAATGGGTCTGCAGTGGCGCAATCGGGTGCGCAGGATGCAAAGTCAGCGAACGGTAGCCAGCAGCCGTGACAGCCAGATGACCGTCAGATGGCTGAAAAACGATGGCTTGCGCTAAAAGCAAGCCGCGTTCACTTGGGCGATAGACCGCTCAAAGTAGCGCTCGCGTTTTTTCGCCTTGAGTCGCTTCAGATCAAGCAAGATCAGCCCATCCACGCACTGCGCGAACGCAGGATCCACCCCGAAAGCGAGGAAGCGCACGCCGCCTGGTTCGCACAATTCGGTGTACTGCCGATAAAGCGTGGGCACCTTGGCGCCGAGCGCGGCCAAGTTGGCTTTTAGCAGCGCGAACTCCTGCGCGCTGTCCAGCGGCTCGGCTTGCTCAAGCGGCGTTAGGCGGTAGGGATGGATGGCCTGCGCCAAACCCTCCTGATCGCGGAAATGGCGCGCGTAGTAGTCAAGCAGCAGCGCGCGCGCAGCCTCACCCAACGCCGCACTGGCAGAAACCGGTCCGAACAGAAATCGAATAGTCGGATGTCGATTCAAGTAAGCGCCAATGCCGAACCAAAGATCATCTAAGCTGCGCGAGCCCCAGTACTTCGGCGCGACAAAACTGCGCCCGAGCTCACAGCCCTGCGCTAGGTATTGCGCAAAAGGCTCGCCAAAATGAAACAGGGAAGCGCTGTAGAGGGTTTTTTCGAGTCCTTCGGGATTTAAGCCCTGTGTTGGCTTCATGCGATAGGCGCCTGCAATTTCCGAATCCTCGGCATTCCAGAGAATCAATTGGTCGTAGCTCAAGTCGTATTGATCCCAGTCAAAGCGCCGTCCGCTGCCCTCGCCCACCGCACGGAATGAGAGCTCGCGCAAGCGCGCGATTTCGCGCATCACGCTTGAGCCCATTCCCGGCTTGCCGCAGTAAATCAGCTTGCCGTCGGGTGTTTCGCCAATTAAAGAAAGGCGCGCCAGATCGCGCTTGACGCTCGCCGGATCGACCGCACGCGGCAGGTGAAACGGGCTGCTCGGGCGCGCCACCGGCTTTGGCAAAGCGTGGAGCGCGGTGCGCACTTGCTCGGCCTGCTCGCGCAGCGGGAGTGATTCAGATACACGCATCGGCGCGCCAATTCGAAGCGGCACCCGCGAGCCACGCGCGCGCATCAGCTCCCGCGGCAGCAGCGCCGTGCCGAGGGGTTTAAGCGCAAGCGAAGTCAGATAAAAAGGCAAAGAATTGCGGCCACCCACGTGCACCGGAATGATCGGCGCCGCGCTCTTGCGCGCCAAATGAACAAAGCCCAAATGCCAGCGCGGATCGACCACGCCGCGCGTGCTCAGACGCGCTACTTCCGCACCAGGAAAAACGATCAGCAGCTCGCCGCGAGTCAGCGCATCAAGCGCCGCATCGCGCGCGTTGCTGCGCTCACGGTTCCGAAAGACGCTGACCGGAATCATCAGCTCCTGAAGGGGCTTCAGCTTAAGCAGCCACTCGTTGGCAAGAATCTTGACGTCTTGGCGGCGCTCGCTGACCAGCTTCAGCAAGAGCAGCGCATCCAAGCCGCCAAGTGGGTGATTGGCAACCACAATGGCCGCACCGCTGCGCGGAATCAGCTCCAGCTCATCGGGATCGAAAAGTGCACGCGCATTCAAAAAATCGAGCGCTTCTTCGACAAAGTTGAGGCCGCTTAAGTGCAAATTTTGCTGCAACCAGCTGTTGACTTCGTCGAGATGGCTGAAGCGCACATAGCCTTCTACGCACAGCTTGCCCACCGGCTTGAGCGCTGTTTTAAGTGCTGCGGGCAGTCTAGACAACAACTCATCACGCAAGGCCATCGGTTTGCACGCTCGCTCAACTGGAATCCGCGCGAAAGCTAGCGCTGCGACGTGTTGCTGAGTTGAACGCAATATGAGCGTTTTTTGACAATCTGCTCACGCGATGTCACATCCCGTTCAAGCATCTGTCATCAGCGTTTCCGCTCGCTGGCGCACGCTTTGCCGCTCTTGGGTTCAAGTGGGTGCTCTCAATGCGTTTCGGCGCGTTCGTACTTTTTAGTCTGCTTGCGCTCAACGCGTCTGCACAGACTCTGTCGATCAAGGGCTCCAATACGATCGGCGCGCGCTTGACGCCGGCTCTGGCAGAAAAGTTTTTGCTAAGTCGCGGCTGCAAAGCGGTGTCGCGCCTGGCGCAGGGCTTGGACCACGTGCTGGTCAGGGGCGACGACAGCTGCGCCGGCCTCAGTATCGACATTGAGGCGCGCGGCACGGCAACGGGTTTTGCCGCACTCAACACCGGCAGCGCGGAGCTGGCGATGGCCTCACGGCCGGTCAATGCCGCTGAGCAGGCGCAGCTGCCCGCGCTTAAGCGCCCCGAGATGGAGCAGGTCATCGCGCTCGATGGACTGGCGATCATCGTTGCGCCGTCTAACCCGCTGCGCTCACTCTCGCTTATCCAGGTGCGCGATTTGTTTATTGGCGAAAGCAATTCACTGGCCGCGGTCGGCGGCCCGGCCGGCCCGGTCAAGCGCTACACGCGTGACGACGCCTCCGGCACCTTTGACACCTTCAAACATCTGGTTTTGGCCGACGCCAAGCTGGCGGCCGACAGCCGGCGCTTTGAAAGCTCCGAAGAACTGGTCAAGGCGGTGATGAGCGATCCACAGGGTATTGGCTTCGTCGGGCTGGCTGCGATCGGGGGGGCGCGCGCGCTGCGCATCTCCGGCAGCGATACCGAGGCGATGGCGCCGAGCGAGTTCTCGGTGGCAACCGAGGACTATCTGCTCTCGCGCCGCCTGTATCTTTACCACCTGCCTGATGCGTCCGAGCTGACCCTCGCATTTATCGAATTCACGCGTTCCAGCGCGGCAATGGCCCTCATCGAACGCGAGCATTTCGTCTCGCCGAGCGTGCGTATGTTTAGCCCGCGTTTGGCCAGCACGCTTCCGGCTGACTATCTGGCATTGACCCACGGCATGGCGCGCTTGAGCCTCAACTTTCGGTTTGCTGATGGGATGAGTTTGCTCGACAGCAAGGCGTTGGCCGATCTTGAGCGCCTGTCGGGTTGGCTCAAAGCGCAGGCGAAGAAGCCCACGATCGTTTTGATCGGCTTTTCTGACGGCAACGAAAGCGTGCCCTACCTGAGCATGGCGCTCTCGACCGACCGAGTCGACTACGTGGCACAGCGCCTCAATGGCGCCGGTGTGGTTGTCAACAAGGCGCGCGGTTTGGGCTCGGTCGTGCCGCTCGCAGACAACGCCAGCGGATTGGGCCGACAAAAGAATCGTCGGGTTGAAGTTTGGGTTAGCACGACGGCGCCGGCAACCCAGGCCGCGACCCGCGCACCGTGACCATTCGACTGAGCAAAGAGGCATCGACCTTGCAAACGAAAACCCCATCTGCTCCGCGCAGCAAGCGTCCCCTGTTGGTGGCGGGCGTGGCGGGCACGCTGCTCGGGGTTGGCTTGATTGCGTTACTCGGCATGCTGAACAAAGCGCCGACCACCGTGAATGCGCCCGCGCAGGCGATCACGGTCGAGCCCGCCGAGACCGAAGCAGTGGTCGACCCGATGGCCTTGGCCCTGGTTGCGCTTCGCGCCGGTGACGCGTATGCACCGGCTGGCAAAAACGCGTTTGAGTATTACCTCACTGCGCGCGAAAGCAGGCCGAGAGACGCCGCGATTGTGCAGGGTTTGATCGAACTGACGCCGATGGTGATGCATGGGGCCGAACTTGCCATCAGCCGCAACGAAAGCGCTGAGGCAAACCGGCTGATGGGCTTGCTGAGACGCGCCGATCCGCAGTCGAACAACGTCATTTTGCTGCAAGAGCGTTTGGGCGTGCAGCGCAGCGCGACTGAAGCCGCGCTTGTCGAAAGCGAAGCCGCCGAAGCCGCAAAAGCGCAGCGCGAGCAAACGCTGGCGCAGGCAGCGCAGGCGCAAACGCCCGAAGCGGTTTCCCCCGCCGTGGTAGTGGCAACGCCGGTCGTGCCCGAGCGAGTACTCCCCGCACCTGCAGCTGCGATCGTCCAACCGCCAACCACCCAAACAACGGAGCAGCCAGCGCAAGTGCGCGTGGATCCGCCAGTACAGCCCACCCGCACCACTACGCCAAGCGAGACGCCCGCACTCGCAGCGGCAAGGCCAGCGCAGGCGCCTACACCGGAACTGAAACTGCTGGGCGCGATTCGCCCAGTCTATCCGCGCAATGCCCTGCAAAGGCGCATTGAGGGCTATGTGGATTTGAGCTTTCGGGTGGAAGCAGACGGCAGCGTAAAAGAAATCAAAGTGATCGCGGCCAACCCGGCCAATTTGTTTGAGCGTGAAGCGATCAGCGCCATGCAGCGGGCGCGCTTCCAGCCCATTGCAAGCGCCCAAACCGCCACCCGCCGCATTGAATTCAAACAAAGCGCGGATTAGCCCCGCTTTAAGCTCAGCTAACGGGATCAGCGGCTCCGATCTTTTTTCTTCGCGCCCAACAGCTCCATGCTGCGCATCCACGCATGCGCAGGCCCGGCGTAACCGCGCGCCTGCAGCCAGTCGGCCGCGCGCGCGAAGGGAATCCGACGCAGCAGCGCAAACAGCAGCCAGGCGATGGCAATCGCGCGAAACAGCAGCCAGAACAGGCTCTCTGTGCTGCGCCCGGCAAGCGCCAAAGCAAGCAAGATGATCGCGAGCGGCAGCCAGAAAGAGGGCTTGAGCAGATCAAGCAGCGCGCGAAACCACACCGAGCCTGGCTTGGCGGCGTCAAAATCCAGCAGCGCGGCGCGCTTGAGTTTGCCGAAATCCGGGTCGCGCCGGCGCAGCCGCCAGGCCAATACCGCGGCCGCTGCGACACCCGCTGAATGCGTGCCCACGTAAACGCCAAGAACCATGGGGACAGTTAGGCCCGCAACCGGCAAAAAGCGCTGTGCCTCGCTCAGAATTTTGTTGAGCGCGGTCATGTAATCGGTGCCAATCAGCAGCCACTGCAGCAAGACGCCCTGGCTCCCGGCCCAAGTGCCCATCAGGGCGCCGGCCAAAACCACCGCAAACACGTTCCAGCCAAACACCCGCAGCGCCAGCGCGTACAGCCATCCCTGCATGGAGATTGCGACCATCGGGCGGATGCGCTGGCCCGCTGGCGAGAGCGCTTTCAAACCGGCGGCAATTTGCGCCACCCACGCCACCCGCGAGGGTTCGCGCAGGCCCTCGGCGGCCTGGGTCAGCAAGATGCACTGGGTCGACACCATCCCCAAGCCACCCAGCGGCAGATTGATGCCGTGCACAATCGAGCCCGCGCCGACTTCTAGCGCGCCCGCCGCTGCGCCAAACCAGCCGATCCGCTCAAAGTCCGCACGCGCCACCAGCAGGCGCTGAATGCTCGAAAGCGCGCGCGGGTCGGCGGCATCGACGATCGCATCGAAAGGCCGCCCGAGGCGTTTTTCAATCGCCGCAATGTTGCTGTCGCGCACCGCGATGATGATCGCTGCAGGGGCTTTTTCGCAGAGCGCCGCCCAGTATTTGAAGTGGCCCAAACCCTGCGCTTCAAGCTGCCCAAACTCATCGAGAATGAGCACATCAGGCGAGCTAAGCGCAGCCTGCCAGCGCTCAAGCGCAGCTGCGGCGTCGGCCAAAAATCGATACGGTGGCTTGAGCCCGCGTTCGCGCTCGGCGTAGCGCACGGTCGCCCCGTGGAGCAGCTCCAAATCGTAGTGTGCCGCGCCGCGCCCGGCCCCTTCGCTGCGCAAACCGGCATGCGCAATAAAGCCATCGACGCGGCGCGTGGCGGCCAGCGCCGATGCAAGCAGCGCCAGCGTGCGCGATTTTCCCGAGCCTACAGCGCCGCTTAAGGCAATCAGCAGTGACTTTGATTCAGCCACGGCGGGTGGGCGTCAACGCAAGCAACATATGGGAACGCACTCAAGCAGGATCAATGCGTTTAATAGTCCCACAGCGGACTAAATCTCGTAGTAGCGATAGAGCTTGCGCCCGTCGTTGGTCAGATAGTCCTCCCAGCGCAGATAGCCGGGCATCAGGCGCTCGACCCAGGCCCAGAATTTGGGCGAATGGTTCATCTCGCGAAGGTGCGCCAGCTCGTGCGCGACCACGTATTCAAAAGCGCCCGACGGCGCATGGATCAAGATCCGGTTGAACATCAGCCGACCGCGCGCCGAGCAGCTGCCCCAGCGCGAACGCGCCAGGCGAATGCCCACCGCGTTGACCTTGACCGCGATCTGCGGGGCCAGCCGCGCGACATAGCGCTGCGCGTGGATTTCCGCCTCGGCGCTGAGCCAATGGCGCAGTGCGGAGCTCGCGGCTTCGGTGCGCGTTGCAAACTCAGAATTGGCGGGCAGCAGGATGCGCAGCTCCTCACCCACGGTCTGCACCCGCGGGCGTTTCAGCGCGTGCTGGTCCACAACCAAGTGAAACTGTTGATCAGCCACCGGGATGCGCGCTCCGCTGCGCACGCAAAGCGGTTCATAGGCGTGGCGACGCTGGCGCTTCAGTACCGCTTCCAGCCAGCCGATTTGGGCGTGCGCGAAACGCTCGATCACCGCCATCGGCATGCGCGGCGGCGCCACCAGTTCAACCGATCCCTCGTTGACGACCATGCGCAACAGCCGCGCGCGCGCGGACCGGCGCACGACCATGTCCACGCTCGCACCCGTTGAAAGCTGCATCGTCAGCACCATGGGCTAAGCGCTTTTATCCATCAGCTGCGACACGCGGGCGCAATCTGGTCGGCACGCAGCAGATACCAGTTCTGCCGCGACAGGCGGCCCACATGGCGCGCGGATTCACGCATAAAACAGTCGTTGAGCGCCCTGCGCGGCAGCAACACCCAGCGATTCCCGCCGTCCTCAAGCCAGACAAGCGCGTCGGCGCGCTGCCGATCCAGCGTGCGCGAAAATCCAAAGATCACCACGGGGCGATCGGCCTGCAGCGGAATTTGCTCGCGCGGTGCAATCAGGCCAAGCTTGGCGTCTTCGCCTAGGATCTTGCCAATGCGCTCCATCATCGATTGGCCCGAGCGCAGCGGGTTGAGCAATGGGTAGGCCCACGCACCATAAAGCCACCACGTGGCGCAGAAAAACACCGCCATCCCGGCCAGTCCGCGCTTGGGTTTGAGCCAGATGGTGGCGACGATACCAATCAGCCCAATGGTTAGCAGAAAGCTCCAGGGGCGCAGACCTTTGACGCCAAACAGGGTTTCGGCCGCGGTGTCGTAGTTGATGCGCCCCCACAGAGCCACCACAAACACGCTGCCCGCCAACAGCAGGGTCAGCGCAAATGCGGTTCGCTGCACCGACATCTTTTGGATCAAGCCGGGCACCAGCGGGGCCAAAGCCAGGGCAAACACCGGCAGCACAAAAAGCACATCGACGTTGCGTCTATTTGGCAGCATGGAGGCGACCAGAATCGCCAGCAAGACAAAACCGATTAAAGACAGATAGCGCCCGTCGAAACGCCGAAGGCGGCGCCCCCAGGCTGGAATCGCCCACGGCAACGCAAGCGCCATTGGCAACCAAAACAGCGGAATCACCTCAAGCGGGAAATAGGTCAGTACCTTCAGCCAATCGTGCGCGGCAAACCCAAAACCGCGGTCTAAGAAGTAGTCCAGATAGGCCGCGCGATACGCTGGATGGTCAGCCTCCAGCATCTTCAGCCACAGATAGCTCGGCAGCGCCGCGAGCGGCAGATACAGCGCAACCGTCAACCACGCCAGCGGTCGCACCCGAATCTGGCGCCAGCCGGCCAAGCTCGCAAGCAGCATCGGGCCCAAAATCAGCGCGGCCAACCAGGCCGAGGGCTTGACCAGCAGGCCCACACCGATCGCGCCCCACGCTAGGCTCAACCACAGCGATGAATGACCGAGCAGCAGCGCGCGCGCAAATCCGTAGATGCTAAGGGTGGTGAAGAGGGTCAGCAGCGCGTCGACTTGGGCGGTGCGCGCCTGCAAAACAAACTGCAGGGTCAAAAGAAGGGTCAGGCCCGCACACAACCCAACGGTTGGATTCCACAGGCGCTTGCCCAGATCGTAGGTCAGCAGCAGGGTGCCGAGCGCAGCCAAAATCGATGGCAGCAAAAACGCAATCGGGAGCGAATCGGTTAACTCAAGCAGCAGCGCTGTGGCCCACGGATAAAGCGGGCCGAGCCGCGGATAGATTTCCGGGCCACGTTCCAAAGTCAGCCAGTGGCCGCTGGTCACGATTTGTTGGGCGATGAATGCCAAGCGCGGCTCATCCGACGGCCATGGGCCGCGAAGGCCCAATCCGGCTGAGAACAACAGTGCGCCAAGCAACATGAGCAGGAAAAAATCCTTGCTCGCCGCCCGCGGCAGCGGTCGTACGTTAAACAGTCCGGAATTCATGGCGCGCGCAGTGTAGCGGCTCAGCGCCGCTTTCGTTACAGCGCTTTACGGCATGCGCATGCCGCACCGGACATTCTTCGCCACGCGATCAGCGCCAGCGCTTCAGTCAAATGCGTTTGTGAAGAGGGCGGGCTCGCTGCCGCCGGGCGTGAGCGTGATATTGAGCAAGCGATCGGGTTTACCGCGGCCGGCGACCAACTCAAGCGCACCGAAGCTTGGCGCCTGGTTGGACTCGAAGCTGAAGCTGAACATCGCGCCCCAGCTCATGTCGTTGCCGCTGTCGCGGCGAAACTCGATCAAGCCCGGGCTCACGGTCGGCGTCCAGTTATTGGCCGAATTGGCGTCGCCGTCGAAAAACCACAGATTCTCGACCGTGGCCGCAGTGGATTTTCCGAATGCAACCGCAACAAAGCCGCGGTTGTCGCTCACCGTGGTGTTGGGTGGGGTGCCAGCGATGGTCGCGCGGGCGAAGTCGAAGTTCATCACCGCGTAGTTGTAGCGCCAGCGGCCATTACCCAGATCAACCGCGCGCACCGCCGCCTTGCTGTGGCCATCGCTGCTGGCGACCAAGGTGCTGAAGGAATTGGCGGCCGGGTTACTTGGGGACACCCAGCGGTCGATGGTCGCGCCACGAATGAACGGGGTCAGGGCAGTGCCATTCCACAAGCTTCCGGTCCAAGCCGGCCTAAAGCCCTGCGAGCCCATGGTGTTAAAGATGTTGACGTCGTCGCGGACCAGATACCAGCCGTCAAAGAAGTACTGCGCGCCCGCGTTCTGGCTGGGGTCGATCTCGCCTTCCGAGGCCAGCGCGCGCAGTCCAAAGGACCCGATCGCGGGGGTGGTGCGTATGCCCGTGCAGGCAGGGCCAGGATCGCGGGTTGAACCACAGCGTCCCCAGATGCCAAGCGCAGGAACAATCTCGTTGCGGCCACCCAGCGCCGATACCGTGTCGTTGTTGCCCACTCCGTAAACATCGCCGCAGCCCTTGCCGAGAATTCGTCCATTGCTGTTGCAGGATTCAGCGCAAGTGGTGTTGACCGTATAGAACGCATGCTTGACCCCCGAGCGGGCAAGCTGGACAAAGCGGCCATCCGCGTTCAAGCGGTACACGTGCCAGACCAAAAACGGATGCTGATCGTTGTTGTACGGCGGCGCGGCTGGGGTAAACATCTCGTACCAGGGCACCTCGGCGGTATCGGGATTGTTGCTGTTGCGCAGCGTCGCCGAAGGCGTGAATTTGACCAAGCCCACAGCTGCACCGCCCGGACCGTCGCAGCCGCCGGTGCAGCCTCCGCCTTGAAAGGAGCCCATCGCCTCCATCAACACATCGGCGCGCCAAAGACCGCCGCCGGGTGCACCGGGCGTATTGGGCCAGTTCGGAATCGCACAGGATTTGATCTGATCTCTGCTCGGCCGCTCAATCAGCGGGCTCTCTAAATTGAAGCTACCAAGCACCGCGCCGGCGAAGGTGCTGACGCCCAGCCAGGAATCAAGCGCTGGCCCTGCGCGCAGGTCAAGGTTCTTGAGCTCAAGCTTGGCGCCGTGGGCGTGGTGATGGGCGTGGGTGGCGAGAAACCAGACGCGACCGGCTGAATCGCTAAGCGACATCTCAACCGTATTGGCCGGGTTAGGCGCCAACTTAAGGTTACGCAGGCGCAGTTCGCGCCCGTCGTAGCGAAGCTTAAGGCCACCGTCGATGCGCATTGAGGCCAGGTCAAACGACTCAATCGCATCGCCCGGGGCGCTGAAACTGTAGCGCCCGGTAATCTGCCAGCGCAGCTTGGCCTGCTGCGATGCCGACACCTCGCGCCCACGTGCGTCGAGCGCGATGACCTTGAGCCCGAACTGCTCCAGCAAGGTGACGTTGAGATCAGCGCTCGCCTCGCCGTTTTCTGCAACGAACAGCGCCGGCTGGGACGCGGGACCGAGCTTCAGTGGCTTGGCCAATACGGCGCTGACGAAAACGCAGCCTAGGAGCATTAGACAATGTGCAAGACGCATGGTGATCGATACCTTAAGTGAGATGGCGCAAGTTAAGCATTGCTGCGTTCAG
>Ga0105047_10009536_pt1 | contig 15967 bp, 20 predicted proteins | sample MAT04_FD_78384 | JGI IMG/M metagenome (GOLD analysis project Ga0105047, IMG submission 78384) | Freshwater microbial communities from Lake Fryxell liftoff mats and glacier meltwater in Antarctica - MAT-04 (megahit assembly) | ecosystem: Environmental > Aquatic > Freshwater > Ice > Liftoff...
AGTGCGGCCGCGAATGCGAAGTTTCCCAACGTTTTGTGCACTTCGGTGAATTGCGAAATCATTCACGGCATGCCGTCGAAAAAACGGGTTCTGAAAACCGGCGATTTGTTGTCGGTGGATACGGCGGTAAGCCTCGAAGGCTACTATGCCGACTCGGCGACCACGATCGCGGTTGGGGCTATCACGCCGGAGGATGAGAAATTGTTGAAGGTGACCCAGGAAGCCCTGGAGCTGGCCATCGAAAAGGCGCAGCCCGGCAACCGGCTCTTCGACATCTCGGGCAGCGTGGAAAACCACGTGGTCCGCAACGGATTTTCGGTAGTGCGGGAATTTGTAGGCCACGGCATCGGAACGTCGATGCACGAAGAGCCGCAAGTGCCCAACTACGTGGACCGGAACGGCGAGAACCCTCGCTTGAAGCCGGGTATGGTTTTGGCGATCGAGCCGATGGTGAATGCCGGATCTCCGGATTGCCACGTGCTCTCGGATAAGTGGACGGCGGTGACGAAGGACGGGCGCAATTCGGCCCACTTTGAACATACAGTCGCCATTACGGAGAACGGCCCTTGGGTGCTCACCAGACCCAGTTCGTCGCGACCGTAGTGGAGCTGTTGCCGAACGTGACGTTCCGGCTGGAGCTCGAAGTCAACCGGGCGCAGGTGATCGGCCACGCGGCGGGAGCACAGAAGGCGAATTTCGTCCGGCTCCGCTTGCAGGATAAAGTTTTGGTGGAGTTGGCCGCGCACGACAAAACGCGCGGCCGGATCCTAGAGATTTTGAGAGGATAGAGTAGTTATGAAAGTTCGAGCGTCCGTAAAGCCCATTTGCGACAAGTGCAAGGTCGTCCATCGTTATGGCGTCGTGCGCGTCATTTGCTCCAATCCGAAGCATAAGCAGCGGCAAGGTTAATAGGAAAGAAGAAGACTATGGCGCGTATTGTTGGCGTTGACTTACCCCCCCGCAAGCGAGCGGAAATCGGTCTCACTTATATCTTTGGCATCGGCCGCACGCGGGCGAAGTCGATCCTTTATCGGTGCGGCATCGATCACAATAAGAAGATCGCGGAGTTGACCGAAGAAGAGGTCAACAATATCCGTACCCTGCTCGAGCAGGAAGGTTCGATCGAAGGTGACCTGCGTAAGGAAATCTCGATGAACATCAAACGGTTGATGGAGATGGGTGCCTATCGCGGGCTGCGCCATCGCCGCAACCTGCCGGTACGTGGCCAACGCAGCCACACCAACGCGCGCACCCGTAAGGGACCGCGTAAGGGCACCGTGGCGGGCAAGAAAAAGGTTACGAAGTAAAAAGGATCACCGGATATGGCGAAAGCAGCGGCCAAAACTAGTAAGAAAAAGCAGTTTAAGAAAAAAGAGAAGAAGAACGTACCGTACGGCATCGTCAACGTCCAGGCTTCCTTTAACAACACGATCGTTACGATCACCGACACCACGGGCAACACGTTGTCCTGGTCAAGTGCTGGGTCGCTCGGCTTCCGTGGTTCGCGAAAAGGGACTCCCTTTGCCGCCCAACAGGCTTCGCTCACCGCGGCCACCAAGGCTAAGGAAGCGGGCATGCGCTCAGTCGAAGTGCGGGTCTCCGGACCCGGTGCCGGCCGCGAGAGCGCCGTGCGTGCTCTGTCGACCGCCGGAATTGAGGTAAAATCAATTCGGGACTATACGCCGATTCCCCACAACGGCTGCCGTCCGCCCAAGCGCCGCCGCGTTTGATGCAATTGCTGTTCTTTTTTTAGGCAAGCAGGACGAAGCTTTCTTCCCTCGGGAGTTCAGCGTAAACTGCACCTTCATTCTTTTGTTCGTACTTTAGGAAGGTTCCAGATCCATGGCTCGTTATAACGGCCCCGTTTGCCGGCTCTGCCGGCGCGAGGCGATGAAATTGTTTTTGAAGGGTGAGCGCTGCTTCACCGAAAAGTGCGCTATCGAAAAGCGCAACTTCCCCCCTGGCCAACACGGCAAGGCCCGCAAGCCCAAGATTGTCGGCTTCGGTCTCCAATTGCGCGAGAAGCAGAAAGCCAAGCGCTATTACGGCGTCCTCGAAGGCCAATTCCGCAACATCTTCCACAAAGCCTCAATCACCAAGGGCGTCACCGGCGACAATATGATCAACATGCTCGAGCGTCGGCTCGACAACGTGATCTACCGCCTGGGCTTCGGCACCAGCCGCAACCAGGCCCGCCAGATTGTTCGCCACGGCCACATCACGGTCAACGGCCGCAAGTGCAACATCCCCTCCTTCATGGTTCGTCCGAACGACGTCATTGAAGTGGCGGAGAAGAGCCGGAAGAACCCCACCATCGTCGGCGCGCGTGACACCACCGCGCATGCCCCCAGCCCCAATTGGCTCGAGGTGGACCGCGAGAACTTCAAAGCGAAGGTCCTGTCGATCCCCCGCCGCGATGAGCTCGTGCAGATCCAGCTCAACGAACAGCTGATCGTCGAGTTGTACAACAAGTAGTCTTGTTAGGCCCCAGGAAAGGAGAGCCCGAGATATGTTTAAAGGTTTTCAAAAGCCCAAGCGTCTGGTCGCAAACACGGAAACGCTCACCGAACGGTACGGCAGCTTCAATGCCCAGCCATTCGAGCGTGGTTTCGGCACCACCATCGGCAACAGCTTACGTCGCATTCTGCTCAGCTCGATTGAAGGCGCGGCCATCACCGCCGTCCGCATCGAGGGTGTAGCGCACGAATTTTCCCCCATTCCCGGCGTGGTTGAAGACGCCACCGACATTATCCTCAACCTGAAGCAAATCCCCTTCAAGATGATGGGCGAGGGCACGAAAACCGTGCGCTTAAACGTCACCGGCGGCGGCGAAGTGCTCTCGAGCCAGATCGAAGTCGACCACGACATCGAAGTGCTCGACCGTACGATGCACGTCGCGACCGTAGGCGAAGGCGGCAAGTTGCAGATCGAAATGCGTCTGCGCATGGGCCGTGGCTATGTCTCGGCCGACCGCAACTTCGACGAGGACCTCCCGCTCGGCTACATCCCGATCGACTCGGTGCACTCGCCGGTCCGCAAAGTGAACTACTCGGTCGAATCCGCCCGCCTCGGGCAGATGACCGACTACGACAAGCTCACGCTCGAAGTTTGGACCAACGGCGCCATCTCGCCACAGGATTCCATCGGGCAAGCCTCCAAGCTCCTGAAGGACCACATGTCCATCTTCATCAACTTCGAGGAAACCCCCGAAGTGGTCGAAGAGCAAGCCGAGCGCGGCTCGACGCAGATGAACGAAGTGCTGAACCGTTCGGTTGAAGAACTCGAACTCTCGGTTCGTTCGTACAACTGCCTCAAGAACGCCAACATCCAAACCATTGGCGACCTCGTGCAACGGAGCGAAGCCGAAATGCTGCGCACCAAGAACTTCGGCCGCAAGAGCCTCAACGAAATCAAAGAAATCTTGCAGAGCCTGAGCCTCGGCTTCGGCATGAAGCCCGACTCGACGGGCCGGCTGATCCTGCCCCCGGGCGGATCGGCATCGGGAGACAGCTTCTAGGAACTTACTATGCGACATCGATACGGCGGATCTAAACTTAAGCGCAAAACTGGCGCCCGCAAAATGCTCCTGCGCAACATGGTCACCAGCGTGATCAATGAAGAGCGCATTATCACCACGGTCACCAAGGCCAAGGCCGTCAAGCCCCTGGTCGAAAAGATGATCACCCTGGCCAAGGAAGGCACGCTTCACTCGCGCCGCCGCGCCGCTGGCTTCCTCCTCAGCCCCGAATCCGTTAAGAAGCTGTTCGACAAGCTCGGACCCCGCTTCGGCCAACGCACCGGTGGCTATACCCGCATCACCCACCTCGGACCCCGCAAGGGCGACGGTGCCGAACTCGGCATCCTCGAACTCGTGGGTAGCGAACTCGTCAAGCGCGCGGCCGAACGGGCTCAGCGTAAGGAAGAGATGCTCAAGCAGCAACAAGAAGGCGAAGAGCAGACTTAGGCCAGTTCTTCAAAACAAACCGGGGGCGGGGGCGAAAGCACCCCGTCCCTTTTTTAATTATGCGGGCAACTAAGCTCACCTAAAGAGCTCACCTAAGCCGACGAGATGGGACAGCACAGCTTCTCAAACATCTGAAGCGACCGCCAGAACCAAATCCACCAGTTCCCGCTCCGTCCAAAGCGGCTCCCATTCGTTCATGAGCAAAAACCTGACCGCCGCATTGGCCGCCGTTCTCTTGTTCCCATCAACGAACGGGTGATTCTGGCAAATGTGAAACATAAAGGCCGCAGCCATGGCGGGCACCGATGGGTGCAGGTACTCCCCGCCGTAGGTCGCCCCGGGCGTCGCGATGGCCGATTCCAGTCCACCGAAGGTCACGTATTCCCACCGAGCCCCACCGAGCCTCACCGAGCCCCACCGAGCCCGTAGCGTTCGATCTGCTGCCGATGAATCTCTAGTACCTCCATGAGCGAGAGAAACAGCGGATTCATCCGCATGCTGATCCACGGCGACATCCCATGCTGTCGCGCGCGCCCAATCCACAGCGCATAAAGGTCAATGCCGCGTTGCGCCAAGTCCCAAGCCGTGTGGATCCACCTGCGTGCCCCGGCCCCCGCCGCCTCGGGCGTTGAACGCAGCAAGGGCTGATCATCGCAAAGCCCCGTCGTCAAAGCCGGTGCCGCCGCTGCCAACCCCGTTAGCGGCAACTGCAAGAGCGAACGCCGGGCAATCATCGTGCCCCCTTCGCCGACAAGATCGCTTGCCCAAAATTCCGCTGCGTCTACTCCGAAAGATGAATGATCAGGCCCCCTAACGTAGTCGGTAACTGCTGCCGGCCCACCCTCAACTCCCCACCACACCCACCAGCGGCGAACTCGCCGACGCATACAATCGCTTCGGCATCCGACCCGCCAAATACGCCAACCGCCCCCCGGCCACCGCGTACTTCATCGCCTCCGCCATCATCTCCGCGTCAGAAGCTTCGGCCACGGCCGTGTTCATCAGCACGCCGTCATAGCCCAACTCCATCGCCAACGCCGCGTCCGAGGCCGTGCCCACGCCGGCATCGACGATGAGAGGAACACTCTGAATCTTCTCTCGCAAAATCCGCAGATTCGTCACATTCTGGATCCCCAACCCGGACCCAATCGGCGCCCCCAACGGCATCACCGCCGCCGCCCCCGCATCGATCAGCCGCCGCGCATTGATCAAATCATCGGTCGTATACGGCAGCACCACAAAGCCTTCTTTGGCCAACACCGTCGTCGCTTCCAGCAACCCGGCATTATCCGGAAACAAAGTCTCCGGATCCCCAATCACCTCCAGCTTCACCCAATGCGACAAGCCCACTTCGCGGCCCAGCCGAGCCGTCCGGATGGCGTCGTCAGCCGTATAGCAAGCCGCGGTATTGGGCAGAATGAAGAACTTCTCGCGGTCGATGTAGTCGAGCAGGCTTTCCTTGCTCTTATCGGTCAAGTTCACCCGCCGCACGGCCACCGTCACCACTTCGGCGCCGCTCGCCGCATGGCACCGCTCCATCTCGGGAAAGCTGCGATACTTCCCCGTGCCGATCATCAAGCGGGACCGGAAGGTCCGGTCCGCAATGCGAAACGTATCTTCCATGGGGCTACTGATGGGTGGGCGTCAACCGGCCCAGGGCCTCGGCCAAAAGCTGCGCAATCTCCGGGGCCTGCCGGCGTTCGATGTCATGCCGGTGCATGTAGTAGACCGGCTTGCCGTCCTGAAAAATCGCCATCGAAGGCGACGACGGCGGAAACTGGCCCAGGTGCTGCTCTCGCAAGTGCTCGGTGGCGTCGATGTCGCCGCCAGCGAACACCGTCACTGTCTTGGTGGGCTTATGCGCGCCCTGCAAAGCCATGCCCACGGCAGGCCGTGCCTTGCCGGCGGCACAACCGCACACCGAATTCACGATCATCAGCACGGTGCCGCTTTGGGGCCCCAGCGCCGCATCCACTTCAGAAGGGGTCCGCGCCTCTTCCACACCGTATTTCGTCAAGTCCTGCCGCATCGCGGCGATCAACATCTCTGGATAAGCCATGGTGATTCCCCTACACTGGTAATTTCGGTCTCTCCTTACAGTATGCAGCGAATCCAGGTCTACCTCAAAGTCGTCATCGAAGTCGATGACGATGAACGCCCCGACCGGCTCACCGTCGAACTCCAACGCGTCCTCAAAAGGGTCCATGGCGTCCGCGAGGTGGAACTCACCAACTCCACCACCGAACCCTTCGACCCGCCTGACGAGGACTAGACATCGTAAACTGAGATCAGGAGCCTCTTCGATGACCATTACCGTAAATCTCCCGGAACATTTGGAGCAAGCGTTTATCGCCGAGGCTCGTGCGAAGGGCATTACCGTCGATGCGCTGATGCGCGAAGTCCTATTGGCCCATCCTCCGGTTTCTGTAAGCTCGGATGGGCCCAAATTGATTTACATTGAAGGCATTCCGGCCTTGCGCTCTGGCCACCCCCTGGCGGCCTCGGTCTTGGATGAAACCCTGGAGCTAGTGCGCCAGGAACGGGAATCGGCGATCCTCGGGTAGCTCAATTTGAATGTTTTCCTCGATACCTCGGTCCTGGTGGCTGCTTTTCTAGTGGACCATCCCCATTACGTTGCCAGCCGGCGCGTTCTGGCGACCTGCGAACACCCTTCGGCCGCCTGTGCCTCACACAGCCTTGCCGAAGTTTATTCCACTCTCACAGACTACCCCCACCGAATCGCGCGTCTCCCGCAAGCGCCATCATCTGCCTGGAGGAGATCGAGCGCAGATTTCGCTTGATCAGCCTAGATGGCGAAAGCTACCTGCACGTGATTCGAGACGCAGGCGCGATGATGATTACGGGTGGCACCATCTATGACGCGCTGATCGCCAATTGCGCTATTCGGTCTGGTGCGGACCGAATCTATACCTGGAATACCCGTCATTTCAAGCAATTTGGCAGCGACGTCGCAGATCGGCTCTTTACGCCCGACCTCTAGATCACAACGCCGGCAAAGCCCGCCGCAAATCCCCCGCCATCGCCATCATCAACTGCCGATTCTTCTCCGCCGGCAACTCCGAAATCACATACACCAGATGCCGCGCGCTCTCAAAACCCGCGATCTGAAAATTCCCCGCGCCCTGCTGATAAAACCCAATCCCCGCCTGCGCCAAGGACGGCACCAGGTTCTTCGTCGAGAACGCCTCACCCGCCCGCCGCTCCGTCACCACCACGGACAAGTAGCGATCCCCTTGTTGCATCACCAAATGCACAAAGTCCCGCCCCTGCGCTTTACACCGATGCGCATCGAGCACGCGGTAATTCACCGGCACATGCGATTCCACCGCCGGCAGCAACGCCGCATAGCGCGGCCCCAACTGCGTCTTCATCGCCTCAAGCGACGACGGCTCCGCCTGCTGCTTCCGCAGCATCGTGCAGTGCAGATGATCGGTCAAACCCACCGTCATGAACGCGCTCACCTGCTGTGTCAAGCCCGCAATGGTCGCATTCTCCTGCCGCCGCAGCGCGAAAAACCCCACCAACAGCACCGCGGCTGTCGCGGCCAAGCCCCACGCCGGGGCATGCCACCACACGCGGACCTTCTCCAGCTCCGCCTCCCGGATCGTCGCCCGCACCCGGCTCTCCAAAGACGACGGTACCGGCTCCGACTCTACCGCTTGCTTTAACCGTAAATTCATACTCAACCCTTCGTCTCCCTGGGCGACCCGCCCACCCCGTAAGCCTTCGCCACCTCGTCCAAGGACTCGCGCAGCACCTTCCGCCCCCGGCTCAACCGCGACATCACCGTCCCGATCGGAATTCCCAAAATCTCCGCCGCCTCTTTATACGCGAACTCTTCCACATCCACCAGCAACACCACACTCCGGAAATCGGCCGGCATCTGGTCCATCGCCGCCAAAATGTCCTCATCCGTTAGATGCTCGGGGATCGGCTCCGTATACGTTAAGTTCGTCTCCAAAAACTCCTCGGTCTCTTTGAGCAAGGGAAACCGGAACCACTTGCGCCGGTGATGATTTACACAGTGAAACAGAATCTTGTATAGCCAAGCCCGGCAATTCGTCCCCGGCTCAAACCGGTGGAACGACTTCCACGCCTGTAGATACACTTCCTGCACCACGTCCTCCGCGCGGGACCGCTCGCCCAACACCCGCGTCGCCGTCCGGTAAAGATCGGCCATATGCGGCATCGCTTCCGCTTCAAAACGCTCGTTGCTGGATGTCGGATTCGGCATGCTACGTTCATGAATTCCCCCTTGCGGAGGCATCCATTGGTCAAAGCCTGGTCAAAGGTATCTGACGCTTGCATACGAGCATAGAATGACCTTGGACCCCACGCCTATTCCTTAGCAAAAATTAAATCTCATTAATGGAATAACTACGTCCCGGGCCATGATGAACGAGCATGAAATCTCTCGCTCTACTCCTCCTGGCTGCCGCTTCCGCCGCCGCCCAAAGTCAGGAATTCGCACTCACCCTCGGCGGCGTCCTCAGCCAGACGCGGGGCGTCGTGAAGCTCAGCTCCGGCACGGCTTTCCAAGCCAACTACGGCTTCCGCCTCGCCAACGCCGGCCCCGTCGCCATCTTCGGCGAAGTCCACTTCCTCGCCAATCCCCAACGCACCATCCAAGCCATCCCCACCGCCACCCGCGACGTCGCCTCGCTCTACGTTACGCCCGGCATTCGCGTTAAATTCCTGCCCACCGCCCGCGTCTCACCCTACCTCGTCGCCGGCGGCGGACTCGGCGTTTACGAACACAGCACAACCCTCCTCAACGGCCAACCCAACCCCGCCCCCCGCACCGTCAACCGCGGTGTCTTCGCCTACGGCGGCGGCGTCGATGTCGGCGTCACCAAATGGCTCGGCCTCCGCAGCGAAATCCGGGACTTCTACTCCGGCAGCCCCGTCTTCAACGTCCCCAGCCTCCGCGGCCGCCAACACAATATCGTCGCCAGCGGAGGTTTCGTCCTGCGCTTCCGTTAACGCCTCCCTATCTGCCTGATGACGACGCTAGCCCTAGTCGCCGGCATGATCCCCTTAGCGGTGGGAGTCGACGACCTAGCCCAAGCCCGCCTCCGCCAACCCCCCCCATTACCTGCGACTAACCAAGCCGAACAAAGTCAAGTTCCCCCTAACCCCAACAAAATAAATCACTTCTTCCAATCTTGACCCATATCGGGGCCATCCACGCGCATCCCCCGGTATGCCCGAGTTTCCCCCGAAATCTATCATTTCAAAAGACTTAAGCCATTTCCACCCGACCCCCCACACCAGCAAATGACCCATCAGCGCCGCAGGTACCAGAAACCCCGCAGTCAAACATCAGGAAACCACAAACACTTTCGCCGACGAAAACTGACGACGGCGTTCGCATCGAAAGCAGCGTCACATTCCAATCCCCCACCACCCACCGCAGCGTCCGCGACCCCAACCAGTATTGCAACTAAGCCACTTAGAAGTTCACCACCCCCGCGAAGCTCCCCGCCTCAAGACTCGCCCCGCCCACCAAACCGCCATCGATCTCCGGCTGCGCCATCAACCCCTGAACATTGTCCGGCTTCACGCTCCCGCCATAGAGAATCCGCACCGCCTGCGACGCCTCCCGCCCAAACCGCGACTCACAGTACCCGCGCAGCGCCCGATGCGCGTCAGCCGCGATATCCGGTGTAGCCACCTTGCCCGTCCCGATCGCCCACACCGGCTCATACGCAATCACAATCCGCGAAAACTGATCCTCCGTCAGCCCCGCCACCCCGCCGTCGAATTGCGTCTTCAGCACCTCATTCGTCCGATTCGCCTCGCGCTCCGCCAACATCTCGCCGACGCACACAATCGGCGTCAACCCCACCTCCAGCGCCGCGATCGTCCGCTTCATCACCGTCTCATCGGTTTCGCCGAAAAACTGCCGGCGCTCGCTATGGCCCACAATCACATACTGGCAGCCGATCGCCCTCAGCATCGGCCCCGAAATCTCGCCCGTAAAGGCGCCTTCCTTGGCCCAATGCAGATTCTGCCCGCCAATCGATACTGCGGAGCCCTGCGTCGCCGCAATCGCCGCCGCTAAGTCGATGAAGGGCGCGCAGATCACCACTTCCGCGTGGTGGCTACCCGCCACCAGCGGCAGAAACTTCTCAAAAAAGGCCGTCGTCTCCGCCGGACTCTTGAACATCTTCCAATTGCCGGCCATGATGGGTTTTCGCATTCAGCTTTCAGTGTAAAACAAAGGCCCGCAGCCGGGAGCCGTTTCCCGTATCGCCAATGTTGCAGAAAAAACCCCCTTTGTTTTCAAACAACTAACCCTTTTAGGCCCCCAAAGCCGCTTGACGCCACGCGACACTCATCATGGGAGCCCCCTCCGGGCGCGCCCCCAAAATTTCACCCCGGGAGAGAAGACTTTTCATGAAAGCCGAAAATCATGTCCGAAAAACCATCCGCTCCTTGGATTCCCTCATTCAGGGGCTCCATCAGCAACTCGACACCGACCCACCCAAACCCTCCATCTCCGATTACGTCCGCCTCGTCCAGCTCCGCGCCGACCTCGGCAAAGAGCAGGAAGAAGAGCGCCAAGGCCCCATCCACGTCCATTGGGTCAACCACGAAACAACGCCGGAGCCCGACCCCGACCCCAACGTCCCCTGGGAAGGCGACGAACCCCTCCCCTAAAGAATCAACGACTCCCGGGTTCGTTTCGTAATCCTACTGCACCCGCACCGGCCGCCCGGCGAAGGCCGCCGGTTGCGGCTGCCCGTCGCGCACCACGAAGACGCCGTTCACCAGGACGTGCGTGATGCCGCTTGTATAACGGGCCGGCTGCTCGAACGTAGCTTAAACGGTGACCTTGAGGGGGGTCGTACAGTTCCGCATTTGCGGGACGCGGCGCTCCAGGCCCTGGGCGGGCATCAGCTTCATTTTGCGGATCGCCTCCTGCGGCGTCAGCGCTTTCTCCTCCCGCACATAGCGGCCGAGAACGCGGGCGAACGTGCCGGCCGTGCGCGGGTGCTGCGGCGCGCCGGGCGTGTTGTTGCCGTCGAAGCCCGCTATAAAGGGCCGAATCGTTCCCGGCTGGTACGCGGCGCGGGCCGACAAGGCGGTGCTCGACTATGGCGTCTCGGTCGGGCACGGGCCCGTCCGGATGGCGGTGAGGGGCGATACCGGCGAATTCGTCCCCAATGGTCAGCCGTGCCGATCTCGAGTTCGAGCGCCGTCGTGACGCCGTCCATCACTTTGAAGAGTAGTTGACGCTGTTGATGGCCAGGCGCGAGTGCTGATGCAGATCAATGAAGCCGGGGGCGACAACCAGCCCGCGGGCATTGACGGTGGCCGTGCCGATGATCGCCTCCGTGGTCACTGCGGCGATGACGCCCGCGCGAATACCTACGTTGCGAATGGCGTCCAGGCCCGACTCCGGGTCCAGCACGCGGCCGTTCAGGATGACGAGGTCGTAGCGGTTGCCCTGCACGGTAAGGCCGGTGGCCGTAAGTGCGATCCCCAGAAGGGCTAGCAGAAAAATGCGTCGAGCCATCCCGGTTTTACAGACTAGACTCCCTAATGTACTTTGGGATTTTCCACTATTCCTCCACCCTTGTACCCGTATGCCGCGCGCTAATTTCTCAATATTCCTTTTCGTACACCGATATGGATTGCGAAGGAAGCGATTGCGTCGACTCTCATTTGGGTCCGGTGCGCGCTCAATCTATGCCCGCGAGAAGGAATGACTCAAGATGAAAAAACAAGATGTTCAAAGGATGAAGGTTGAGGGCTGGCATCGTCTGCTCTCCGCCTTGTGTTTCCTGATAGCCCTAACGCTCAGCTCCACCAGCGGCCTGCACGCCCAGACGCTCACATTTACGCCGGCTTCGCCGATTACGCTCAACTGCAGTACGGCCACTGGCCCGGGTGCCGCGGTGACGGTGGTAGTGAAGTTCTCGGGGACCATCACCACCACCCCCATCAGTGTCACTTTGGGCACCCTGCCGGCCGGGGTCGTAGTTACGGCACCGACCACGGCCACTTTGACGTCAGTGAATAATGCCACCGCCGGCGCGGGGCTCACCTACACCTTACGCTCGGCGACCGGTTGCGCGGGCGCGACGGCCGGCACCAACACGGTGCAACTGGCCTTCACGGGGACTAGCTTGACGGCCCTCAATTTGGGGATTTCCCACGTGGTGAACGCCGCGGTTTCGCCGTTAGTGGCGACGCCGGCTTTGGTGTCGTTGACGTGTTCGCTCAGCGGCAGCACCTACACGGCGGGACCGTCGCAAACCGTGGCCATCTCCACGCCGTTTTCGATGGCCTTTACTTCGGCCAGTGCGGCGGCGGCCACCGCGACGGTGACGCCGACAACGTCGCAAACCGCGGACGCCACCACGCCGAGATCGATCGTCGTGGCGCCGGGGGCCAACTGCGGCGGCTTCCTGGTGAACACCACCAACACGACGACGATTACCTTAACGTCGCCCTCGCCCACGCCGGCGAGAGTGATCAACGTCACGCTCCGGATCTTGCCGGGCACGTCGCTCGTGGCGACGCCGAGCTCAGCTTCGCTCACGTACGTGAAGGGCTCCGGAACACCGGGGCGTTCCGATATCGCGATCACCTCTTCGGCGGGCGCGCCTTTCTTTACGGTGGACAGCACCACCTTGCCGATTTGGCTCACCGTGGACTCGGTGAGTGCGACGGTGCCACGCTCGTTGCGCTTCACGTCGACGTCGGTAGCCGAGACCCTGGCGGCGGGCATTTACCGCGCGACGGTGCGGCTGCGGGTAGCGAATTTTGGCGATCTCTCCATCCCGGTCACCTTGGCGGTGAACAATCCGGCCCCGCGTTTGACGGTATCGGAGGGGACGACCCGAAACATCGACTGGACGGTGGGTTCGCCGTTGCCCACGATGCTGATTACGGCGGTGTCGAGCGATTCGCCGATTCCCTATTCAGTGACGACGAGTGGCAACCTGGCGCCCATTGTGGCGGCCAACCAACAGAGCGGTTTGGCGTATAGCTTCGGTTCGCCGATTCCGGTAACGTTCGATCCGCTGGTGTTCGCCGCGGCGACGCCGGGCATGACGCTGATCGGCAATGTGACGCTGACGTGGGGGAACCCGTCGCGCACGATTGTGGTCACCATCAATATCAACGTGCAGGGCGCGGGTGCAACGGTATCCGGCATCAGCCCCGCCAGTTTGCCGACGGCCGCCGGCGGCGCTACGTTTACCTTGGTGCTGACGGGCGCGGACTTTGTAAGCGCGGCCGATACGGCGCTGCGCACGCGGGTCGGCATCGTTTCAAACGGTGCCTTGGTGAACAACACGAACTTGCAGGCGAATGTGGTGAACGGCTCGAACATTATCCTGACGATCGTGGTGCCGGCGGTGGCCGACATGGCCTTACCCTTTGCCCTTATTGGTACGGGCGGTTCGGTGGTAATCGGCGTCTGCAATCCTGTGGGCGCCACCTGCCCGTTGACGGGGCAGGCAGTCCTGACGATCGGCAACAATCCGATCATCCAGGCCGTAACGAGCGCTTCTTCGTATCAACAGGTGACCGCGCCGGCCAAGCCGAGCGTAGCGCCCTACGACATGATCTCGATCTTCGGCACGAGCTTCTGCTCTTCCGGCGGTAGCGGTTGCAGCAGTTCGCAGTTGCTCTTCGGTACGCCGGATGCGGCGACTTTAACCTATCCGCGCTCGGTGAGCCCGGATGCGGCTGGCCTGACGCGGCGCTCGACGGTGGTGACCTTCCAGACCACGGCCAGCCCGCCGGTGGTGATTGCGACGGCGCCGATTCTGTTTGCGACCAATAACCAGATCAACGTGATGGCGCCGGCGGCGCTCTCGGCCTACCCCAACACGGATGTGAACGTGGTGGTGAGCTTTGGTTACTTGACGGGCGCCACGCAGCGGGTGAGCTCGCCCTATAGGGTGACGGCGATGGCGACTTCGCCCGGCTTGTTCACCATCGGTTCGAATGGACAAGGCGATGGCGCGATTCTGGATACGAACTGGGCCGTCATCACGCCGACGAACCCGACCGGAATCCGCACCAATGCCGGCGCGGCTTCGGGGGGCATTTCGGACACGGTGCAGATCTATCTCACCGGTTTGGGCTTGCCGAGCACGGGCGCCGATAACGCGAGCACGGGCACGAGCGGTGGCGCGGTTTGGGGTACGGACTGCGTGTCGACGTCGAGCTTCCTGACGACGCGCAACGCTACCGCAAGCAGCGCTCTGACCACGATTGACGGTACGGTGGTGCTGAGCTCCCTGCTCAATACCAACCGCCTGGTGCCTTGTATTGCGAGCGGCTCTTCGAATAGCCCGACGGTAACGATCGGCGGCCGGACGGCGGTGGTGTCTTACGCGGGCTTCCTGCCGGATAGCATCGCGGGCCTCTACCAGATCAACGCGAAACTGCCGGTGAACGGCCTGGCTTCCTTCACGGATGCGAACGGCGCGACGGTGGCGACGGTGACGGCGCCGGTACAACTGCCGGTGGTGATCACGGCCGACGGACGGTCGAGCCAGACGGGGGTGAACCTGTGGGTAGCGCCTCGCCTGAGCGTCACCGGTCCGTCGGGCTCGGGCCTGACGGGCACCGTAGGCTCCCTGTGGGCACTTTCGAACAACGTGGTGGCGGCAACGGAAGGCACGAGCGCTTACCGCTATGCCATTACTTCGGGCGTGCTTCCCTCGGGCTTGTTGTTTAACACCACGACGGGTGCCATCAGCGGTACCCCGAATGCCAACACTTCGGGCACCTATCTCATCACCGGCACCGCGACTGACTCGGCCAATGTGCCGGTTACCGGCTCGGTGCGCTTCACGCTTACCGTAGCGGGCGGCTTGTTCTTAACGGCGAGCGGCAGTTCGCCCTTCACCGGCACCTTCGGAACCGCCAACGCGTCGGTGACGACGGTAACGGCCGCGGGCGGCGTCTTCCCCTACGCCTACGCCATTACGAGCCCCGGTTCGCTGCCCACCGGCATGACGATCAACGCGAGCACGGGCGTGGTGGGCATCACTGCCCTGACCCCGGCCGGCAACTACTCGGTGACCGTCACGGCCACCGATTCGACGACGGGTACGCCCCTTACCGGCAGCGTCGCCTTTGCGATCAATGTGGGCCTCTTAATGACGCCTTCCACCACGCTCAGCCCGACGGCTTCGGCCGGCGGCGCGGTCCGCACGATCACCGCCACGGGTAACACCGGCGCGGTGACCTACGCCACCGCTACCACGGGCTTTACCGTCGACAGCAGCACCGGCGTCGTATCGGCTACGGCCGGCGCTCTTGCGGCTAACTCCTACGCGGTGGTGGTAACGGCTACCGACGCCACGGCGGCACCGGGCGCGGCTTCGGCCGCTACCGGCACCGTAAGCTTCACGGCGGTACTCCAGTAACCCTGGATCTCCGCTCTTACTCCTAACCAACCCGGCGGCGGGGGCTTCGGCTCCCGCCGCCGTTTTTCTTGGGCTCAGGTGTGCCGTGTGATGAGCGTCGAGTTCCTGGGCGAGTTCACGGTGGGTCGCGGGTCGAGCCGGCACGAGGAAAAGCTCGAATTGCGCGTTCGCCAGAGACTACCGGCAAAGACACTTTATGCGACCTCTACCTCGACTTCGCGGACTTCTACCGTCAGCGGCAGTTGTTCGCGTGGCGAGCAGCCAAGCACCCCAGTATTGCCTCCCGCACGTTGGCGATGGCCGCGGCCTCGGTCTGGCCTTGCGAAATGCAGCCAGCAAGAGATGGGCATTCAGCCACAATCATGCCGGTTACGTCCGTCTCTAATGTCGGGGTTCGAGAACTGGCTGGGCAGGAAGGCGCCGTACTCGCGGGCGAGGCGTTCGGTTTCGGCGATCGCGCCCAGAATGCCGTGCTCTTTAGGCGTCACTCGAATCTCGCCGCCGTAGGCCTTGATGATCAGCACGCGCTCGTTGCTGACGCCTTCCGGCATCACGGCGATGAAGCGCATCTGCAGTTGCGCGC
>Ga0105047_10009537_pt1 | contig 15966 bp, 9 predicted proteins | sample MAT04_FD_78384 | JGI IMG/M metagenome (GOLD analysis project Ga0105047, IMG submission 78384) | Freshwater microbial communities from Lake Fryxell liftoff mats and glacier meltwater in Antarctica - MAT-04 (megahit assembly) | ecosystem: Environmental > Aquatic > Freshwater > Ice > Liftoff...
GAAAGGTGGTGATGGAGAACCTGACCCAGTCTGAGCGCAATCTGCTCTACCAGGCCCGCACACTATCCCGATTTCGACAGTTACTGTTTACGAACGTCGTGTCGGACGGAACCGGAAGCTTCCTGAACCAGATTCAGCAGATTCAGGTCATCCGTAACCAGGAACAGAACATCGAGCGGCTGAAGAACCAGGTCACATTATTGCAAGCGAACGCCAGTCAGAAATCGAGTATCGTTCGTGCGGACCTCAAGGCGATGCCCGAGGGTCTGGTCATCCCGGACGTGTTGCATGGGAAGCTTCGTTTTGATGCGGACAACTTCGAACTGAATTGGTTCGACAGCAAAATGACACCCGAGGAAGAGGCTGCGCTCATTGAATTGGTTCAAGGGCCAAACATCCCCGCCAACAGTCAATTCCCGAGCGCTGCGAAAGAGCTGATTCAGAGTATCCGTGGCACCACGACCACACTGAACGTTCTGTCGCTTCAAGGAAATCTGGCGTCTTCGATCAATCAGCTGAGAACGCAGGAACGGATCCTGCAGGACAGTCTCGACGCGTTCAAACTCAGCCTGGGTCTGCCAACCGATCTCATCTTGACCATTGACGACAGTATGCTGGACCCATTCGCGGTGATCGCCCCCAATCTGAAGACACTGGAGACCGAGGTCACTGACTTCATCGATGTCATCGGCGAGATTGATGATAAAGACCCCAGCTTGGAACAACTCATCTCCACGAACGATGCTCTCTCCGCATTGGTGAAGAAAGTCGAACAAGTTGGATTTCCGATCCTGGATGAGGATGTTCGAAAGCTCAAATTGAAGTTCGATGCACGACTGGCGGGTTTAGAACTGGAGGAAGACCGTGTCCGCGTCCAGGCAGACGTGAAGCGAGACTTAAACGCACTCGAAGATGCTCGTTCCCGACTAACTTTTCTCGTGCAAGCCATGAGTGAATTGGACGTGAAGATTCGGACACCGGAGCCAATTCCCGTGGAAGAAGAGGACTCTCCAGTTCCAGCCAAACCAGAGAAGGCCGACGAAGGGGAAGCGATCCCATTGCCCGGTGATGAAGCCCCCGACTCTCCTGATCTCGAGCGACGCAAGAACTTGCTGGTTGAAATTTCAGTGGCCCGAGAAAGACTTCTGCAGATCACTCGCAGCCTGACCGTCGTGGAGATCGGTGTTCGCGTGGAACAGATTGAGATTCCAGATTTTGAGATGCCTCTGGAACAAGTGGTCCAAAATGCGGTTGAAAATCGAGTCGATCTGATGAACCAAAAAGCTGTGGTCATGGATCTCCGACGCAAGATGGAAATCGCCGCCAATCAACTCATGGGAAACGTGGATGTCGTGATCGCCGGAGATATCAAGAGCTCCGGAGGGAACAATCCGTTTGACTTCAGTGGTAAGAACAGCCAACTTCGTTCCGGACTCCGGTTTACAGCTCCTTTGGATCAGATTGACGAGCGGAACGCGTACCGCACATCACTCATCGCCTATCAGCGGGCACGTCGTGACTTCATGGCCTTGGAGGACCAGGTGAAGCTGCAAGTTCGTAGAAACTGGCGACAGCTCACCGTACAAAAGCGTAACTTGGAGACATCGCGACTCCAACTTCGGCTGGCAGCACGCCAGTATGAGTCCGCGGTCGACGATGCCGCATCACCGGTTCAAACCGGAGGGGCCGGTGTACAGGCCACAAACCTGTTACAAGCGCTCAGTTCGGTAGTTTCAGCGCAAAATTCGCTGATCCAGAATTGGGTGACATATGAGCAGAATCGGCTCGGCATTTATCGCGATATGGGTATGATGGAGATAGGGCCGGACGGGATTTGGAACGATCCCCAGTATCGCAGATCGGCGGATCAGGAAACTCAGGGAGGGTTGCCTGGTCGGCAAACCTTACCGGACGAAGAAACCGATGATGGAAAAGAAGAAGCCGTTCCCATTATGGACAACGCTGATGGCCTTGGGCTCTCTCGTCCTTTGCGGCGCGGTAGTGGCAGGGACGATCAAGCCGAAGGTCTGGCTCGATCAATGGATTGGACCCAGCAAACGCGACTTTTCCGAACTGATTACCAAGCCCGCCGAGAAGAAGCAGTTTCAAATCAATCTTTCGGTCCAGGGCTATCTTGACAGCCTGGGCAATGTGACATTGAGCAGCGGGGTCGAAGGTTCGACCACAATCATCAAAATCGTCCCCGAAGGAACGATGGTTCAAAAGGGCGATGTCGTCTGCCAACTCGACTCCTCGGCACTTCGAGAAAGAGCCAAGCAGCAGCAGATCACCGTCAACCAGGCGGACTCCGCCAAGATCCGAGCCGAAACGGCTCAGCAAGATACGCTCAATCTGAGCACGAGAGATATCGTAGCCGCGACAGTCCGCAAGGAAGTCGCGATTAAAACTCTCGACAAATACATCCGAGCCGAGTACCCACAGCAGCTGAACGAACTCAGCGCCAGCTTTGAACTCGCCAAAGAAGAATTGGTCCGCGCGACGGAAAACTATGAGTTTACGAAGCAGCAAGTCAAAAAGGGGTACCGGACCCAGAACGAAATGGAAGCCAACCGAATCGCCAAAAAGCAGTCTCAGTTTAAAGTCAAAAGCGCGGAAGAAAAGAAAAAGGTGCTCGTGGATTTCGATAAAGTCACCAGGGAGTTTGAACTCACAAAGAGTGTGGAACAACTCACATTGGAATTGGTGAGCGTTGAGAAAAAGGCGGAACTCGCGGAGAAACAAGCGAACAATGATCTTATCACTCAGAAGTTGACTTGCGATGTGGAACACGACAAGTATGAACGTCTCAAAGCTCAAATCGAGGCGTGTACGATGAAGGCCCCACAGGCTGGCCAGGTCGTCTACGCAGTCAATAAGAATGCCCGAGGGGGCGGAGACCAGATCGAGCAAGGGGCTGCTGTGCGTGAGCGGCAGGCCATCGTCAACCTGCCCGATGTCACCCAGATGAAAGTCGATTGCCGCATTCACGAGTCGCTGATCGGAAACGTCCGCCTGGGTCTGCCGGCCACCATCAAAATCAACGCTTTCTCCGACCAAGTGTTTAACGGAGTGATCGCCAATGTGTCGTCCGTCCCGATCCCCGGACGCTGGCCGAATATGGATCTGAAAGAGTACGAGACCGAGATCAAGCTGATCGATGGACCTGAAATCATTCAAAAGCTCAGGCCCGGTCTGACAGCCCAGGTCGAAGTCCTCGTCGAAAGCCGAGAGGATGTCCTGCAAGTCCCTCTGCAAGCGGTTCTGGCCATTGCCGATAAACAGATCGCTTTTGTTCTGACGGACAAAGGGGAAGAACGGCGTGATCTGGTGGTCGGGCAATCGAACCAGTCTCACGTGGAGATCAAAGAGGGCGTCAAGCCCGGTGAACTGGTCATCATGAACGCGCGGACTCACTTCGCGGATAAGATTGCCGCACTGGAAGCGGAGCTGAATTTGGAAAAATCCAAAAACGCCTCCCCGGGATCTCTTCCGAAGATTCCCCCCAAACCTGTCGAGACCCCTCCCACAGCGGCACCTTCCACAGATGGTTCAGTAGCCAATGCACCTGAAAAGAGAGGCGGCGGCGGCGGACCTGATCGCGGGGCCGCCTTTACCGGGATGGACAAGAATCAGGACGGAAAGCTGGCCGGCGATGAAATCGATGATCGCATGAAGTCTCGAATCGCCGACATCGACAAAGACGGTGATGGGGCGATCTCGAAAGAGGAATTCGTCAACGCACCGCGTCCCAAACGGGGTGGCACAGGCGGAAACTGATCGTCGTTCCCGCTCGCTGAATTTGCGCCCTCAAGTGCGTTGCTTCGAGCGTCTCGGGCGAGATCGCCGGATTCTGAGTGCCAGCCCTCTCGAACTCTCCACGTCAGCAGCTGGCCTGACGTGGATTCGATTTACGGGGCCACGGTGCTGGCTGCAGAGGCCTGACTGACCGGCACATGGGGAGGCGACCCATTGTCCGCAGGCTCAGGGATGAACTGATAAGTCCCTTGGCTATCGTGGGCGATTTCCTGAAGGTTCTTTTCTCCGTCTTGGCCTCCGAAGCCGATCGTATGAATCGGAATCCGGCCACGGTTTGCCTGACGCACTGCTCGGACGCTGCGATAGGAGAAGTCGCCGTCGGTTAAGAAGTAAATTTTGTCGGGCTTGAGCCTCAGAGCCATGATTAACGCCGATTCGGGGTTCGTCTGCCCGATCCCGCGTGCCTGAAAAATCCACTCGAGATAGGGGCGAATCAGAGCTGGTTCCGCCTTCACCATTCCGCGTGACGGCATCGGGATGGGCTCCGTGTTGAAGAACACGACGAAAAAGCTTTGATTCGCGGTCATCTTTTTGACGGTATTATAGAGTTCAATCTTGACCCGCCCGAGCCGGTTTTTCGCTTCGCCCGGATACGGATGGTTCATACTGCGCGAGGCATCGACGACAAACACGAATCGTTCGCCCGCCAGATCCAGGCCAAAGAATCCCCGGCCATCGCCGGTCCCGTTTCCCCTCCCGTGACCATCGCCTGCCCCGCCGCCGGAGCCTCCGTTTCCGATCACATCGGTGTAGCTGATTTCTGTGCCGTCCCCGATTGCCACAGTGCCAGTACCGTGAGAGAAGTCCAATTTCGTCTCGGCGGAAGATTCCTCCAGCATCAGCCCTTGGGGGTTTGAACTCCCTCCCGATGGTGCGGACTGCCATTCTCCCGTGTTCAAGAGCACAGGTGCGGGATCATCGATCCCGGAATCGTGAATCGTGGCCACAATCCCGAGCGATTCGGAACTCGACATTTTCGGCGACATCACGATGGCCGCACTGATACATACAAGTGTCAGATGTACCACCAGCGACACACCCAGCGCTCCCCAGGGAGCACTGCGTCTGGTCGATGATGAAGCCGCATCTGACACTTCGATTCCCCGAGATTGACGTTCACTTTCCATCGACCGGTTGATGCTGCCAAATCAGAGATCGTGGCAAAAGCCCTACGACCACTACAATCGGTCAGTGACTCTTGGAACAGCACTTCATCAAGCTCTATTTCAGCATGGAACCGGCCACATCCTACTGAAATTGTCTGACGCCGCTTGAGAATCTCCGGATTCGCTTTCTTCGTGCCGTCTGGAACCGGAATCGTCTGCTCTCGGTGAGACGGAATATCGAACAAGCGACACGATGGCCTCGCCGGGTAGACGCCGGTAGTCGCCGGGCCGCTCACTTTCCATTCGATGCGTTCCCGACCAGACTATGGATGACCTTCCAGTTCTTCTCCCCAGGCAGCTTCTTCGTGAGCCCTCCCTCCCCGATCGTCCCCGATGCGAATCTCGGTCTCCATGAGACACCGCAGATCATCGATACGGCCCACGCGACCTGCGAGGAGCAGTTGACCGTCGAGCAACAAACCCCCATCAAAGAGACTCGGGCCGAAATTCGCGAGCGGATGCTTGCCCGACTCTCTGTCTGGTGTGAGCGCATGCTGAGAGTCTCGGCGCTGGTCGGAGTCATGGGTGTGGCAGCCTGGATTGCATTCTTCATTGCTGTGATGCCGTGGTCGCCCGCCTCACGGTCCGCTGACGTGATTCGCCAAGCGGAACAAGCGGCCCGGACTGTTCTCGATCGGTTGAACGTCACCGCGCGGGACGATGCGGCTCGCCAGGCCGTTGATGTGCTCACCCAAGAATTCCATGCCGCCGAGGCCGCGGAAAACAGGACCGCGATAGAGCAGTCGCGGCAACGGATGTCAGAACTGCTGGCGACATTGAATGAGGTGTATTCGCTCCAGATCGTGACTGGGGTCGGACGCGATAGCGCCGTCTCACGGCATTGGAACCAGGGAGAGGCAGACGCGCAGAGCTACTATGTGATCGTCGAAGCTCGAAGTCGCGATGGTCGAATTCTGCCACAGTTGGTCCAGGATGCGGAGACCGGAAAATCGAAGTCAGTGCTCCTGTGGGGCGAGCAGGTTCCGAAAGAAGTCTATGACCGTCTCAAATCTGACGAGTCCTCTAGCAGCGTGTTGAAGGAGCCCCACTTCGCCGACAAGCCTCGTGGATCACTCCGCGAGCGAGTTCTCCTGCCCGGGAGTGACGGGAAACCGCTCCAGCGCGGGATGCGGATTACACAGTGGTGACAAATCCTCCTCCGATCGATCCCCAGTGGGTCACCCGACTCAGCGATTTTCGCCCCGCATGGTGGGTTCCGGGTGGGCATGCCCAGACACTCTCCGCAGCCTTCTGGAAGGGGCAACAATCTGCTGAACGGGGTCAGGCCCGGTCGATTCCACTCCCCGATGGAGACTCTCTCGTCGCGATGGACGACTGTCCCTCGAAGTGGAAACCGGGTGATCCGGCCATCTTGATGATGCATGGCCTCGGTGGGTGTGCGCGGAACTTCTTTTTGGTCCGCGTCGCACTCAAGCTGACACAACGTGGGGTGCGAGTCTTTCGGTTAAACCTAAGAGGCTGTGGTGCCGGAGCGGGTTTGGCGAGACTCCCTTACAACGCCGGTCGGTCGGGTGATCTCAAAGCCGCAGTTCATGCGGTGATCGACTGGTGTCGAGAATCGAAGCCCGAGACTGACCCACCGTCACCCCCCACCCCACTCACTCTGTTTGGAATGTCGCTCAGCGGAAATGTGTTGCTCAAGTATCTCGGCGAGGAAGGCGACCAGATTCCCGCTTCGGTGAAACGAGCCATTGCCGTCAACCCCCCCATCGATCTGGCTCGCAGCATCACGACTCTCGAACGAACACTGAACAAGGGGTATGACCGCCATTTTGTCCGTGTGCTCACCGAGCAGATCGAAGTTCAAATCCAACTTCGCCCCGACTTCGCTGCGCTGCCCCAACCTCTCCCGAGTACGCTGTATGAGTTCGACGATCGGTTCACGGCACCACACAGTGGCTATCCCGATGCGGCCGCGTACTACAAGGACGCCAGTGCCTTGCCGCATGTTCCCCGGATCCACACGCCAACACTCATCCTGACCGCAGCTGATGACCCGTTGGTTCCTGTCGCGATGTTTGAAGAGCAGCAACCCTGCTGGCCCGAACATGTACAACTGGTCGTCACTCGTGGGGGCGGCCATCTCGGCTATGTCGGCAGCGGGCACGACGACCCCGACTCGCGGTGGCTCGATTGGCGCGTGGTGGAGTTCGCCACACAGGGATCATGAACCTGACGGATGTCTTCGTATTGGACTTCATCTCCACTGGTCCTCGCTGATTCGTCGAGTGAGTGGTGTGGGGGAATATCAAACGAAAAGGCACTCCTGCACACAGGAAAGTGCTGGCTAACTCAGCGACTTTCCCGTGAGAAATCCCGAGGCCTCGATCATCGGCTCCAGTTCAGTCCCCCGCATGGCTCGCAGTAAGATTGGCAAGGCTCCGACGATGGCAAAAATCCCGATCAGGTTCGTCGCGATCGCACAGCTGAACAGGATGGCCAGCGGGATCGCCATATTGTTGAGACTCAGCTCTCGATGTTCATGAGACATCGCGAGACGACATCAGCTACATTGTCGCAGGCCAATGGCCCTCGGGTGGCTCATGCGGTTCGCGACAGCGATCGAGGAGCCGATTCAGAACTGCCAATTCCTCAACTGTCATATGGCCCAGTTGCTTCTTGTGGCACTGAGTCACCTGGCTGGCCAGCGTACTCAGGAGCTTCATTCCAGCTGGTGTGATGCCGATCTCCACCACTCGACGATTTTCGGGAAGTCGTTCGCGGTCAATAAATCCGCGTGTCTCCAGCCGATCGAGCAGCCGCGTCATATCGGGGGCTCGCGAGACAAGTCTGGTACCTAACTCCAGTGTGGGCACTCGTCCGGGATGCACGGCTTTCAACAGTCGCAGCGTGTTGTATTGCTGGGCCGAAAGCTCGTGTTCGCCGAAGAGCCGATCTTCGTAGGCTTTGAGCAGGTCATAGGTCCGCCACAAATTGAGATACGCCGCTTGTTCATCGGAGTCGAACTTGCGCCGTGAGAGAGTCGCCGTCTTAGGGGATCGTCGAATGGCCATGAGTGGGGCTTCGCCATGAGGTGTCAGAACAACGATTGTTAAAACACGTATCTGCCCTGTCAAGACGCTTAGGGCGAGGGATCGCACTCCGCTGGCTTCGGACTGCCGCTAGCCGACATTCGCCAGGGAGGTGCTTCACGCTCCCGAATTCGTCGCCGGAACAGGTGCCGAACGCCCCCACAGGCGAGTCAAGTAGATCTTGGCATCGAGTGCCAGACTGAAGCTCAGGGGGATCAGGAGCAGGGTAAAGAACGTCGAAACAATCAACCCGCCCAGGACCACGCTCCCCAGACCTCGATAGAGTTCGCTGCCCGCTCCGGGGACAAACACCAAATGGCCGTTCACCCAGGAGGGGTTCGGGACGACCAGTGGCAGCATCCCCAACACGGTCGTAATCGTACTCATAAAGATCGGACGCAGGCGGGTCCGCGTGCTGTCGAGAATGGCCCTCTGGTGATCCATTCCGTCTCGCATATTCTGCAGAGCCTGATGGACGATCAGGATCGCGTTGTTCACCACGGTGCCAATCAGAATCACAAACCCGAGCATCGTCAGCGTGTCGAGCGATTGTGGAATATACAGATTCAGTACGGCCAATCCACCAAACCCACCTACCATCCCGAGAGCGACGCTGGTCATGATGATCAGCGGGTAGAAGTACGACTCGAACAGCCCGCACATCAGTAGGTACGTAATCAACCCGGCCATGAGCAGACTCCCCTGCATCGCCCGTTGTGTGTCTTGCAACTTGTCAGCTGTTCCTGCAAAGCGAATCTGATACAGGCCCCCTTCCGTGAGTGGTGAGCCCAGCAGGGGCTGGCGGATGTTCGCGTCGGCCAGCGAGATTGCTTCATCGAGTGGCATCGAGGGCTTGGGACTGATCTGGATCGTGACGGACCGTTGTCGTTCGATGTGGTTGACCACTTCGGGGCCCCCGGTCGACTTCACGGTGGCCAAGCTGCCGATGTTCACCACCTTGCCCGAGTGGGTGCTGACGGGGAGGTTCTCCAGATCCTGTGTTCGTCTGGAAAACTCATCTGCGCCATAAATCACGAGGTCGATCTTCCGACCATTGTGCCAGTAGTCACCCGCATAGGCTCCATCGACCAGGGCGTTGACAGCGTAGCCGAGCTCCTCCGTAGAAATTCCCAAGCTCGCTGCCTGTTCCCACTTGGGCAAGATCTGCAGTTCCGGGTTTGTGGATTCGAGATTGGAGAGCGGACGAACCTGATTTCCCTGATCGAGTGGAAAGATGGCCTTCCCGTCGAAGGGCCCCATTCCAATCGATTGCATGAAGACCATCGCACCGAGTTGGTTCAATCGATCGAGCGAAGGGCCCGTGATCTCCACATCGATCGATCGCCCGCCAGAAAGCCCTCCTTGGAACAGACTCGACTGCTTCACGATCGGAATGACACCCGGGATTCTCCCCGCGGCCCGCTGCATGACCGGGACCATCTCGGCAGCAGCCAGTGGGGCCACCGCAGAGGCTCCCATGAACAGCAGTCCCCCTCGAGCCACAAAGAAAAAGTTCTGCATGCGAGGGCCATCCAGAGCCGCATCTTCGGGGGTCCCCGGTTCGGTTTCCCAGTACTTGGCCAGGTCCGCCTCCACTCTTCGCCCGACTTTGATCATCTGATCGACGTTGTATCCCGAGGGGGGGAGCAGAATGGCAAACACCAGATTCCGGTTCCCCTCCGGGAGGTACTCCATCTTCGGCATCAATAACCACGATCCGCCGATCGACACCGCCACGACTGCGAGTACGACGGCCAGCCTCAGGAAAGCACTCCCGGGCACCGTCATCATCATCCGCAGCGCACCGATGAACCCGTCGACGAGTAAGGTGACAAACCCGAAGTGACGCTCCTCCACCCCTGCAACGAGTGCTTCATCAGAGGGGCCGATCGGACGGGGAGGGTGTGGCTTGAGCATGGCTCGAGCCGCCACGGGAACCACCGTCAAGGAGACCAGCATCGACAGTCCGATCGCGCAGCTGATCGCGATCGAGATGTCGCGGAACAACTGTCCGGCCTGGCCTTGAATGAAGATCACTGGCACGAACACGGCCAGCGTTGTTGCCGTACTGGCGAGGACCGCGCCCCACACTTCCGCAGTTCCCCGGATCGACGCTTCCTGCGGGGATTCGCCGAGTTCATACCTGCGAAATATGTTCTCCAGGACCACAATGGCGTTGTCGACCACCATTCCGACCGCGAAGGCCATGCCCGCGAGACTGATCACATTGATGCTGCGACCGAACCCCTGAATGAAAATAAACGAGGCGATGACACTGATCGGAATCGACACACCGATGATGATCACACTTCGAGGGCTGCGGAGGAATATCATCAGCACGACGATGGCCAGGGCGCTGCCGACATAGATATTTCCTTCGACCATATCGACCGCCGAATGAATGTATTCGGTCTGGTCGTAGACTTGTTCCAGCGTCAGACCCTTTTGAGCGAGGACACCGGAGTTGAGTTCTTCAATGGCGATTCGCAGACTGTCGCCATGGATTCGGCGCGATTCCGAAAGCTCGAACTCGGTGATCTTGCCGTCGCGATTGAGGTCCAGCTGTTCACGCGGCGGCCCCATGGTCTCCAGGACGTTCGTGTTGGGAGCCTGCTGGCAATTGATGGCCAGACCTTCAACGCCCTTCTGACGGACGATTCCATCGGGCTTCTTATAATCGATCCCCACCGACCCAATGTCCCGAACCCGCACGGGCGAGTTGTCGCGGATGGCGATAATCGCATCTGCAACCTTCTCGGCCGTATCGAATTGTCCCAGCGTCCGGACGATATTCCGTTGCTTCCCTTCCCAGATATCGCCCGCGGAGACATTCGTGTTCTGCTCGCGGAGCGACCGCTGGAGGTCTGCCACTGTCATGTGGTGAGCTGCGAGCTTGGCGGGATCGACGACGACGCGAAACTCCTCTTCCTGCCCGCCCATGACGTTTGAGGCTGCCACTCCCGGGACCCGCTCGAAACGAGCCTCGATGAAGTCCTCCGTAAACTTTCGCATCCGCGTCGGATCGGCTCGCCCCCGGAGCAGGTCTTCCACGGCAGGGTGCTTTTCCGCCAAGCTGGCCAATCGGCCCAGATCGATGGGCCGACTTCCATCCAGGAATTTCGCCAGCGGTTCGCGCAGTTCCGGATGGACCTGCACGAATGACTCCAACTCCTGCACGGACGGTGGCAGCGGCTTGAGGATGATCCAGCAGATGAACTCGGTATTCGCTGACCCCTCGCTGATCGTCGGCTCGCGGGCGTCCACAGGGTACTTGGCCACCAGATTCAGTTTGTCGTTGATCCGGGCACGGGCATCGGCGAGGTATGTTCCCACCGGAAATCGCAATGTGATCGTCGAAACCGAATCGCGACTTTCGCTCTTGAATTCGCGCAGCCCCTCGACGCTCTTCAGCTGCTCTTCCTGTTCGTCGGTGATCTCGCGTTCGACTTCTTGAGCACTGGCTCCCGGCCAGAGAGTGGTGACGGTGATCTCTGGTTCAGAGACGTCCGGCGTCAATTGCACCGGCGTCCCAACCAACGACACTGCACCAAACAACACCGCCATCAGGACACACACCGTCACTTTGACGGGGTTCTCGGTGCAGAAACGAATAAAATCCATGAGTGACACTTTCGGGCAGGAACGACAACAGAGCGGTGGATTCTAGGCGACTCGCCGACCAGAAGCAGCACCCTATTGGACCGAATCAGCGATCGGGCTCATCCGTCGAGATTCCAGCCAGTCGTTCCGTACTCTCACTTCCCAGATTCCGCGGGTTGAGACTTCAGAAACTTCACCAGATTCCCAAACTCCGGCGATTTCACGAACTCCTTATAGAAGGGTTCAGTCCGCATCATCTCCGGATCGAGTTCAGCTCCAAAATCCGTGACCAGTTGCTGGAGGGTCTTGTTGACGGTGGCGAAATCCTTCTCGCTGTCCGCGATAGTGACGAGCGTCCAGCGAGCGTTGACAAAGTCGGGCTCCATCTGGATCGCCTTACTGATCGTCGCGCGGGACTCCTTGATCTTGCCGTTTTGCCATTGCAGGTCGGCAATCATTGTCTGCATAAACGCTTCTTCGCCCATGCTCTTTTGAAATCTCTCCGCACAGGCCAGTGCTTCGGGGAGATCATCCTTGATGACAAAGTAGTCCATCGAGAGCAGGTCGATCGCTGCATCCTGGGGGTACAGGCGACGAAAGCGTTCGATGACTTCCTGATGGGCCTTGTCATCAGGCACCATCTGGGCTGCCTTCATCTCCAACAGCAGACAGAACTTCTCATTCCGAACATCCGCAGGCATCTTGGCAGCGATCGGCGCAACTTGCTCGGGATGGTTCTCTTGGATCGCCTTGGCCATCGCTTCCAGATTGCCGGCCTGTTTGAGTAACGCGTTCTCTTTGGCCACCAGCTTCTGTAGCAGTCCCTGGTTCTCCTTGGCAGCCATCGGAATAAAAAACCGCCGCATCGACTGGGAGAAATCCTCGCCCGTGGCGGCGATTTTGATATCGACGGCGCGAAGCTGCCCCTTCTCTTCTTTCAATAAGTAGTCATGGAAGTTGACACCTCCAGCAGAGGGCAGGAACCGGAACTTGATCCGCATCCCCTCCGCATCGTTGAAGGTCCGCATGTATTTGTATCCACCGCCCTGACTGATCTCCTTATGAATCTGGCCAAACAAGCCACTGGGAGATGCAGCTGCCTCTTCCATTCCCTTCTGAAAACTTGACACGGTCTTCGGGGGTGCGTCGAGTCCTTTTGAGCAGCGCGCCATTAAGCAGCTCCAGTCGACCAGCTCTGTCGCTCCCTGTCCACTGTCGATGGCTTTGACCAACGCAGCGGACCACTCGAGGGCCTTCTTTTCCGCAACTGTCGCAGTCGATTTCGGTGCTGGTTTCTCTTCAGCAGGAGCCACCGAGGGCCACACCGCCCAATTTCCAACGACGAGGAGTAGAGCTGCAGCCCATGAAAACGTCCTGTGCATGATCTCAACCGTTCCTTCAGGAGAGAGGTGTTCGTAATCTTCGCCCCAGTATCGTAGTCTGGCTTAGATGTCGTAGTACATCGCAAATTCCCACGGATGCGGGCGTTCGCGGATCGCCTGGATTTCGTGGGTCTGCTTGTAGGCGATCCAGGCGTCGATCACGTCTTCCGTAAAGACATCGCCCCGGAGCAGGAAGTCGCGGTCTTCGCGCAGAGCGGCCAGCGACTCTTCCAGCGAGGTCGGCACGCTGGCGTACCCTTTGAGTTCCTCGGGGGACAAACCATAGATGTCCTTATCCAGCGGCTGCCCCGGTTCCAGTCGCCGCTGAATTCCGTCGATCGCGGCCATCAAGGTCGCCGACATCGCCAGGTAGGGATTCGCCGACGCGTCCGGGCAGCGGAATTCAAATCGCTTGCTGGCTGGTCGCGAGTTGTGGACTGGAATGCGAATCGCAGCTGAGCGGTTGCGGAAGCTGTAGGTCAAATTGATTGGGGCTTCGAACCCCGGCACGAGTCGTTTGTAGCTATTGGTCGTCGGGCAGCAGAAAGCCATGAGTGCCTTCGCATGGTGCAGAACACCGGCGAGCGCGTGCAGGGCGAGATCGCTCAACCCCCCATACCCGTTCCCCGCGAAGAGCGGATGGCCCCCCTTGCTCAACGAAAAGTTGAGGTGCAGTCCGGAACCGTGGTCGTTCCACAGCGGCTTGGGCATGAAGGTCGCCGACTTCCCCTGCAGGGCAGCCACGTTCTTGACCACATAGCGGTACTGGAGCAAGCTGTCGGCGATTTTCAGCATGGGGCCGTAAGCCAGGCTGATGGCACATTGGCCACCCGTGGCCGACCCATGATTCTGGCTACCGACTTCGACGCCGCACTCTTGCAGCTTGAGCATGATCTCTGTGCGGAGATTTTGCAGCGTGTCACTTGGCGGGGTGTTAAAGTATCCCTCACGGCGGCGAATCTTATAGCCCGCGTTGGCTCCGGCCCCCGTCAGGCCGCGAGCCCATTCGGCTTCTCCGCTCTCGAGGTGGAAGTACCCCTCGTGTTCGTTCTGGTCGAAACGGACGTTGTCAAAGACAAAGAACTCCGCAGCGGGGCCGAAGTTCGCGATGTCTGCGATCCCGGTCGACTGCATGTACTGCTCGGCCTTGAGGGCCACATTACGAGGGTCTTTGGCGTAGCTTTCTCCGGTGACCGGATCATGGATGTTGCACGTCATCGCCAGCGTCCCGGGCAGGAACGGGTCAACCGTGGCGGTCTCCGGCTGGGGAATGACCAGCATGTCGCTCTCGTTGATCGACTGCCAGCCACGGATCGACGATCCATCGATCGTGCAGCCCTCCGTAAAGCTCTCTTCGGTAAGAGCCTTGACCGGGATCGTGAAGTGCTTTTGCGTGCCGGGAAAATCCATGAACCGCAGGTCCACGACCTTGATCTCGGCACGGCGACACAGAGCCAAAACTTCCTTGGGAGTCATGAGAATCACCAGCTGCTGACGCAGCCGTTCCATCAGAGTACACACACCAACCATCGCGATCGCTGAGTCAATGGTAAAGACCAAGTGCAGCGATGGATAGCCGTCAGCCGTCAGCCGTCAGCTGTCAGCCGCAAGTTGTTAGCGAACCCGCCTCTCTCGATGCGTGCCGTTTCACTGCCACGCGGAGGCTGTGTGTCGTACGCTTCACTCTGGCTGATTGCTGATTGCTGACGGCTGATGGCTATTCAAGAACTCCCAAACCGCGTCGAATTGTGGCTTCGCTTCGCCGTTCAGGATCTGCCGGACTTTTGTGGTCTTCCCATCGACGGAGAGCTTCGGCATGCGAGTTCCGATGTCGTAGCGAGGAGGATCGAGAACCCATCGCTGGTAAAAGTCGTAACGCATCCGATCTTTGGTCAGTGTGAAATTGATTCCCGGTGCGAGCAATGTCTTCGCGTCACCCGTGGGAGGTTCGTTCCCCAGAGCGTGGCATTGGCGGCAGTCGAGCATGTCCTTCCGCATCAGTCTCGCTCCGATTTCGGCCCCGTTCGCGATGGGAGTGGGTCCTGGGGACTCTCCCCGGTCGAGTATCCCATGTTGAGCGGCGAGGCCTGCGGCGATGACATCCGCAGAGGCCGAGAAGGTCGGCATCCGGGCCTTGAGCCAGGGACGAGGACGCTCGGGGAGTTCCCCCTTGAGCAGCTTGGCGATCCAGGCCTCATGCAGTTTTTCACCCGCCCAGGTCAGCTGGGGGAGTTGCTCGGCAGCGAGGCCGGTCTCGCCTTCTTCGGTAATCAGTTCCGCACGCGGGCTGGTCTGTGAGTCGCGCGTATGGCACGCCACGCAGTTAAGCCGGGCCATCAGTGTCTCCGCCCGTTCGGGAAGTGACTCGGGGGCTGTCGATACGCCGGGGCTCTCCAGGAACAACGCCAACGCCTGCCGCTGACGATCGGTCAATGCATAGCGAGGTGCTCGAGCCGGAACATTTTCAGCGAGACACCCTTTGCCAACATCGCGAAACGTCAGCGCCGGGCGGTGGGTGACCGCGACCGTTTCTCCGTCTCGATTCGTGTGACACGCCGCGCAGCCTCGCGACACAAAGACTTTCTCCCCGTTGCCATCATTTCCCACGGGGCGGAGAACGGGATTGAGTTTGGATGCCGTCTGGGCGAGTCGAGCTGCGAGGGCACTGGCCTCATCGTCCGATAGCTTGAAGTCGGGCATTCGCGTCGCCGAGTGATGAGCGGACGGAGACTTCAGAAATTCTTTCAGCGCCGACGGAAGAAACTTGCTTCCGACATGATCGAGCGACTTGCGATTCCGCCCGACGAGTGGGCCTTCCACGAGACTCTTTCGGTCGAGAGTGTGACACGCGATACAACCGAGGTCATCAAACAGCGTTCGCCCCCGAGCGGCCAGCGATTCGTCCACAACCGTAGTGAGCGGCACGGGGGCACCTGCGGTCAGATAGGC
>Ga0105047_10009541_pt1 | contig 15959 bp, 12 predicted proteins | sample MAT04_FD_78384 | JGI IMG/M metagenome (GOLD analysis project Ga0105047, IMG submission 78384) | Freshwater microbial communities from Lake Fryxell liftoff mats and glacier meltwater in Antarctica - MAT-04 (megahit assembly) | ecosystem: Environmental > Aquatic > Freshwater > Ice > Liftoff...
AACCGGCATTGGGGAATCGCGGCGGGATAAGCGCGGGTTTTGTGTCGGGCCCCAATGCTGCCGGCGGCGGGCCCCAGTGCTGCCGGCGGCGGGCCCCAGTGCTGCCGGCGGCGGGCCCCAGTAGCCCGGGGTGCAGCCCAGGACATCGCAGTAAAAGGCCAGCGCGCGGGCCCTGTCATCGACAAGTTAGACCACATGGTCGATGCCGACCAATGTGAACGGCGGTTTTGATCGGGTCATCGCCGGCTCTCTTGATGGCCGATGCCAGTCCACCCCGCCGCAAACCGCTTTTCAACCCACGTCTTGCGTGCTAGCAGGCGCTTGCAAAATTCGACGCGGGCAGGGGCCTGCGTCCCAGTGAAATGAGGTTCCAAATGGCCGTTGAACGCACGCTGTCGATCATCAAGCCCGACGCCACCAACCGCAACCTGACCGGTCAGATCAACGCCAAGTTCGAGGCGGCCGGTCTGCGGATCGTGGCGCAAAAGCGCGTCCACCTGAGCCTGGCGCAGGCCGGGGCGTTCTATGCCGAGCACAAGGAGCGCGGCTTTTACGGCGAGCTTTGCGAGTTCATGGCGAGCGCTCCGGTGGTCGTGCAGGTGCTGGAGGGCGAAGGCGCCATCCTGAAAAACCGCGAAGTGATGGGGGCGACCAACCCGGCCAACGCCGCGGACGGCACGATCCGCAAGGAATTTGCCCTGTCGGTCGGCGAGAATTCGGTCCACGGGTCCGACAGTGAAGCCGCAGCGGCCCGCGAGATTTCGTTCTACTTCTCGGGGCTTGAACTGGTCGGCTGAACGGCACGGACGGGCCTTTCGCCCTGACGGCGCGGCACCACGCCAAACAGATCGAGGGCCGTCTCCAGATCGGAGCGGCCCTTGTTGTCTAAGACGTTGGCAAGGGGTCCGGAGGAAGCGGCCTCGGCCTTTATGGCGTCGAACCGGAGGCGCAGGGCGCTTTTCTCGTCGCCGTGCAGATCGGTCCAGGGGCGGCCCTGCAGCCCGAGGACCAAGGCGTAGTAACCGATGAAATGTGCCGGTTGCCCCGCCTGCAGGCAGCGCAGATAGGCGGCATCGGCGCCGATGTCATGAACCTGATCGGCACTTGTCAGTCCGGCGGCCGCGAATGCAGCCTCCGTGGCCGGGCCGAGATTGCGGATCGAGGAGACCGGACGCTGCATGCTAGGGCCTGACAGTTGCCCCGTCACCCTGTCACACGGCGCGGTCGCCTGACAGTGTCAGAATGCGGCCCAGTCGCGGATCACAGGGGCGCTGCCCTGTTGCTGCGGCGGTTTTGCGGTCTGGCCCTGCTGCGGTTTGGGCGCGGTGTCGCTGCCCTGCTGGGGCGCGGGTTTTGGCGAGATGGACATCGAACTGCTCCGGTCGTTTCTGATTTTGCTGCAACTTCAGAATGGTAAGATCAACGTGGACGTCGTTTCGGGTCATGACAAGACGGGATCATGGCAATACTGCGACGAGATAGGCTTGCTGTGCGCCACCTGCAACAGGTTTTGACGTAAGCCACATCAGCTTGGCGTGAACGGGGACGCGGCCGGTAACACGGTGGCGCGGACGGGGCGGCACACGCCCTTGTTTGTGGCGATCGGGGTGGATTTGCCTGCCTGCGGGCAGATTGGAAACGCCCCCCCCGGGCCGGGCCTGCCGTGGCGGTGGGGCGGGCGGGCTTCAGTCAAAGCGCTTTGACCAATCACCTTCTTGAATCGGCGTGTTTTTTCTGTGATGGATTTTCAGGCTGGTTGCGGTAACAAGACAGCGGTTTGAAGTCATTGGCCAGAGACGCGCGGCGCGGATCGGGGCAGGGTGCTTGACGGCGGGGAACCGGAGTTTACGCTGCGACCAACCGAAATGAACCAGACGGGAATGCCCTTGAACGATGTCAGCCTCACCCCGAACCTGCTGCAGTCCGATGTCCTGCGACACCTGACCTTCACGCTGGGCAAGGATATGCCGAACGCCAGCCTCTATGACTGGCGGATGGCGCTGTCCTTTGCGATTCGCGACAGGATCGTCGAGCCGTGGTTCGCCTCGACCCGCCGCACCTGGGCCGAGGACCGCAAGCGGGTTTATTATCTGTCGATGGAATTCCTGATCGGCCGCATCCTTGAGGATGCCACGGTCAATCTGGGCCTGCGCGAGCAGTGCGAAGAGGTGATGGCCGGGTTCGGGCAGGATTTCCGCGCGATTGTCGAGGACGAGCCGGATGCCGCGCTTGGCAACGGCGGGCTCGGTCGGTTGGCGGCCTGTTTCATGGAAAGCATGGCGACGGTGGGCTGTCCGGCTTACGGCTATGGCATCCGCTATGAGCACGGGTTGTTTCGCCAGCGGTTCGAGGCGGGCAAGCAGGCCGAGGCGCCCGAGGACTGGCTGACGCAGCGCCACCCGTGGGAGTTCGAGCGTCCCGAGGCCAGCTATGTGATCGGCTTCAAGGGCGAGGTCAAAACGCAGAACGGCCGCGAGGTCTGGCAACCCGCCGAGACGGTGTTCGCCGATGCCCACGACACTCCGGTGGTGGGCTGGCAGGGCAAATGGGCCAACACGCTGCGGCTGTGGGGGGCGCGCCCGACCAGCGTGTTCGACCTCGAGAGGTTCAACCGGGGCGACTATGCGGCGGCGGCGGAACCCGAGGCGCTGGCGCGGACGCTCAGCCGGGTGCTCTATCCCGACGACACCACCTATCAGGGCAAGGAATTGCGGCTGAAGCAAGAGTTTTTCCTGACGTCGGCGGCGTTGCAGGACATCCTGCGCCGCTATCTGGTGTCGCATTCCGATCTGACCCAACTGTCGAACCATGTCGCCATCCAGATGAACGACACGCATCCTGCGATTGCCGGGCCGGAACTGCTGCGCCTGTTGATGGACGATCACGGGATGGAATTCGAGACGGCGCTGCAAACGGCGCGCGGCTGTCTTGGTTACACCAACCACACGCTGCTGCCCGAGGCGCTGGAGCGGTGGGCGACCTTTACCTTTGGCACCACCCTGCCGCGCCACATGCAGATCGTCGAGCGGGTCGACAGCTGGCACAAGCGCGAATATCCGTCGCGGCCGCATTACGTCGGCATCGTCAAGCACCACGAGGTGCGGATGGGCGAACTGGCCTTTGTGATGGCGCACAAGGTCAATGGCGTGTCGGCGCTGCATTCCGAACTGGTGACGTCGAACCTGTTCCCCGAGTTGAACAAGCTGCATCCGGGGCGGATCATCAACCAGACCAACGGCGTGACCCCGCGCCGCTGGCTGAAGATGTGCAACCGTCCGCTGTCGGGGCTGATCACCGAGCGGATCGGGGCGGGCTGGGAGGCCGATCTTGACCGCCTGCGAGAGCTGGAGCCGCATATCGAGGATGCAGGTTTCCGCGCCGATTTTCACGCGGCCAAACGGGCCAACAAGGTGGCGCTTGCCGGCTGGATCGAAGAGCATTGCAACGTGTCGGTCAGCCCCGACGCGCTGTTCGACGTGCAGATCAAGCGGATTCACGAATACAAGCGGCAGCTTCTGAACATCCTGCAAACCATAGCACACTACAGCCGGATCAAGGCCAACCCCAAGGCGGCATGGGTGCCCCGCGTCAAGATCTTTGGCGGCAAATCGGCGCCGGGCTATGCGGTCGCCAAGGAGATCATCCATTTGATCAACGACGTGGCGCAGGTGGTCAACACCGACCCCGAGATCGGCGATCTGCTGAAAATCGTCTATCCGCCCAACTACAACGTCTCGATGGCCGAACACCTGATCCCGGCGGCCGATCTGTCGGAACAGATCAGCACGGCGGGCAAGGAGGCGTCGGGCACCGGCAACATGAAGTTCATGATCAACGGCGCGCCGACCATCGGCACCTTGGACGGTGCGAATGTAGAGATTCTGCACGAGGTCGGGGCCGAGAATTTCTTTCTGTTCGGCATGACCACCGACGAGGCGATGGCCCGGCGCACCGACCCGAACCATGCCCGCAAGGCCATCGACGCCAGTCAGCCGTTGCAGGACGTGCTGCAGATGATCGCCGAGGGCAAGTTCAGCCCCGGCGACCCGGACCGTTACCATGACCTTGTCCACCGGGCCTGGCACTATGACTATTTCCTCGTCGCGTCAGACTTCGACGCCTATGATGCGGCGCAGGGCCGGGTCGATGTTGCCTACGGCGACCGCGAAAAATGGGTGCGGATGGCGGCCATGAACACGGCCCGGTCGGGGTTCTTTTCTTCGGATCGCACGATCCGCAGCTACATGCAGGAAATATGGTCGATCCCGTCGGCCCTGTGAGGTTCCATGACAGACGCACACCTGGGTTACGGCGCGGCGCAGGCGATCACCGAGGGGCGGCATGGCGACCCGTTCTCGGTGCTGGGTCTGCATAAGCGGCAGGGAGAGTGGGTCGTTACCGCCTTTGTGCCGGGCGCGCAGCAGCTGTGGGTGCTGACCGCAGTCGAGACCGAGGCCGTGCCGGTGACCGGCGCGGGTGGGCTGTTTGCCGCGGTGCTGCCGGCGCCGGTGCCCTACCGGCTGCGCGCCGAAGGCTCGGGTGCGGTGTGGGAATTCGAGGACCCGTTCCGCTTTGGCCCGGTGTTGGGCGAAATGGACGAATATCTGCTGGGCGAGGGGCGGCATCAGCGGCTGTGGCAGGTGCTTGGCGCGCATGTGATGACGCATGAGGCTGTCGAGGGCACGCACTTTGCCGTCTGGGCCCCCAACGCCGAGCGGGTGTCGGTGGTCGGCGATTTCAACATCTGGGACGGGCGGCGGCATCCGATGCGGCGGCGCGGCGGCACCGGGGTGTGGGAGACGTTCATTCCCGGCATCGGCGAGACCACCGCCTACAAATACGAGATTCGCGGGCCGGGCGGGCGGCTGGTGCCGCTGAAGGCCGACCCGGTGGGGTTCGGGTCCGAACATCCGCCTGCCAACGCCTCGGTGGTGCGCGACATCCGCGGGGCCGACTGGAGCGATGCCGGCTGGATGGCGCGGCGGGCGGCGGCGCATGCGATCGACGCGCCGATGTCGATCTACGAGGTGCATCTGGGGTCGTGGAAGCGGGCGCCGGGCAACCGGATGCTGTCCTATCTGGAACTGGCCGAGCAGCTGGTCGATTACGTGGCCGACCTTGGCTTCACCCATATCGAGCTGATGCCGGTCAGCGAATATCCGTTCGACGGCAGTTGGGGGTATCAGCCGGTCGGCCTGTTCGCCCCCACCATCCGCCACGGCACCCCGCGCGAGTTTCGCGCCTTCATCGACGCTGCGCACCGCAAGGGGTTGGGTGTGCTGCTTGACTGGGTGCCGGGGCATTTCCCGACGGATTCGCACGGGCTCGGCCGGTTTGACGGCACGCCTTTGTATGAACATCAGGACCCGCGCGAGGGGTTTCATCAGGACTGGAACACCCTGATCTACAACTATGGCCGGGCCGAAGTGTCGAACTACCTGATCTCGAACGCCCTGTATTGGCTCGAGGAATACCATCTGGACGGGCTGCGCGTGGATGCGGTGGCGTCGATGCTGTATCGCGACTACAGCCGCGAGGCGGGGCAGTGGGTGCCCAACAAGGACGGCGGGCGCGAGAATTACGAGGCGATCTCAGTCCTGCAGCAGACCAACATCACAGCCTACGGGCAGGTGCCCGGCATCGTGACGATCGCCGAGGAAAGCACGGCGTTTGCCGGCGTGTCGCGCCCCGTCAACCACGGCGGGCTCGGGTTCGGCTACAAGTGGAACATGGGCTGGATGAACGACACCCTGAGCTACATGCACAAGGACCCGCTGTTCCGCAAATACCACCACCACAAGATGACCTTCGGCCTGCACTATGCCTGGTCCGAGAATTACATCCTGCCGATCAGCCATGACGAGGTGGTGCACGGCAAGGGGTCGATGCTGTCAAAGATGCCGGGCACGGGGTGGGAGCAGTTTGCCAACCTGCGGGCCTATTACGGGTTCATGTGGGCGCATCCGGGCAAGAAGCTGTTGTTCATGGGCTGCGAATACGCCCAAGGGGCCGAATGGAACCACAACCAGAGCCTGGACTGGCACCAGCTTGAGATTCCGGCGCATCAGGGGATGCAGACGCTGGTCCGCGATCTGAACCGGGTCTACCGCGACACCCCGGCGCTGCATGTCAACGACACGCGGGCCGAAGGGTTCGCGTGGCTGGAATCGAACGACGCCGAAGGCTCGACCTATGCCTGGGTGCGGTTCGGGGCCAGCAAGGACGCGCCGGTGGTGGTGCTGGTCAACATGACGCCGGTGGAGCGGCGGCTGCGGGTCGGCCTGCCGGGTGGGGGGGAGTGGGACGAGATCCTCAACACCGATGCCGCGATCTATGGGGGCGGCAACCGGGGCAATCTGGGTGGGGTTATGGTCGAGGCGACACCGTGGCATGGGCAGACCCATTCGGCGCTTGTCACCTTGCCGCCACTGGCCGCGGTGTATTTCCGGCAGGCCTGAGCGGGCGTGCCGGATCAGGAAGGGGCGGCGGCACAGTCCGCGGCGGGAGGAGGAGGAAACCATGCAAGTGAAACCGAATGCGCGGCTGTCAAGCCAGTCCATGGCCTTCGTGCTGGCGGGCGGGCGGGGCAGCCGTCTGAAGGAGTTGACCGATACCCGCGCCAAACCGGCGGTGTATTTCGGCGGCAAGACCCGGATCATCGACTTTGCCCTGTCGAACGCGCTGAACAGCGGCATCCGCAAGATGGCGATTGCGACGCAATACAAGGCGCACAGCCTGATCCGCCACATGCAGCGCGGCTGGGGATTCTTCCGGGCGGAACGCAACGAATACCTTGATATCCTGCCCGCCTCGCAGCGCGTGGCCGAGAACAAATGGTATCTCGGCACCGCCGATGCGGTGACGCAGAACATCGACATCGTCGACAGCTATGGCATTCAGTATGTCGTGATCCTGGCCGGGGACCATGTCTACAAGATGGATTACGAGATCATGCTGCAACAGCATGTCACCTCGGGCGCCGATGTGACCATCGGGTGTCTGACCGTGCCGCGGATGGAGGCTGTGGCCTTTGGCGTGATGCATGTCGACACGGACATGCGGATCACCGGTTTTCTGGAAAAGCCGAAAGACCCGCCGTCGATTCCGGGTGACCCGGACCATGCGCTGGCCTCGATGGGGATCTATGTGTTCTCCTGGACCTATCTGCGCGACCTGTTGATCCGCGATGCCGAGGACGAGAATTCGAGCCACGATTTCGGCATGGATATCATCCCCGACATCGTGAAGACCGGCAAGGCGGTGGCGCACAAGTTTGCCGATTCCTGCGTGAAATCCGGGCTGGAGACCGAGCCCTACTGGCGCGACGTGGGGACGATCGACGCGTTCTGGCAGGCCAACATCGACCTGACCGATTTCGTCCCGAAGCTTGATCTTTACGATCAAAGCTGGCCGATCTGGACCTATGGTGAAATCGTGCCGCCTGCCAAGTTCATCCACAACGAGGACGGGCGGCGCGGCTCTGCGGTGTCGAGCCTGGTGTCGGGCGACTGCATCGTGTCGGGGTCCGAAGTGTCGAACTCGCTGTTGTTCACCGGCTGCCGCACCCACAGCTTCTCGACGCTGGAATATGTGGTGGCGCTGCCGAAGGTGGTGGTCAACCGCAAGGCAGAGTTGAAGAACTGCGTGATCGACCGGGGCGTGATCATTCCCGAGGGTCTGGTGGTCGGACAGGACCCTGAGGCGGATGCCAGGTGGTTCCGCCGCACCGAAGCCGGGGTGGTGCTGGTGACGCAGGCCATGCTGGATGCGCGGGCAAAGGCGATGGGGTGACGGGGCGATTGCGGCTGACCGCAAGAATTTTGCAGCAAAATTCTTCGGGGGGGCCGTCTGCCCCCCCGGCCCCCCCGAGGATATTTGGATCAGAGTGAATGATGAAGAAGAAATCGGGGGGGGCGCTGGTGCCGCAGGTCCGGGGGCGGGTGCTGTCGGTGGCGTCGGAATGCGTGCCGCTGATCAAGACCGGCGGACTGGCCGATGTTGTGGGGGCGCTGCCGGCGGCGCTGGCGCGGCAAGGCTGGGACATGCGGGTGTTGCTGCCCTGCTACCGCGGCCTCAGGGAAGTTTGCGCGGGCTGGCCCGAAGTCTGGGTCGAGGCGGACCTTTGGGGCGGGCCCGGGCGGGTGGTCGCGGGCGAGGTGGCGGGGATTGCGGTGCTGTTGCTGGACGCGCCGCATCTGTATGACCGCGAGGGCGGGCCCTATGCCGGTCCAGGCGGCGACTGGGGCGACAATGCGCAGCGGTTCGCGGCGCTGTCCTGGGTTGGGGCGCGGATCGCGCGGGCGGGGATTGCGGGCTGGAAACCGGATGTGCTGCACGCGCATGACTGGCAGGCGGGGCTGGCGCCGGCCTATCTTTCCTATGGCGGGGCCGACGGTGTGGGGTCGGTGATGACGGTCCACAACATTGCGTTCCAGGGGTGGGCACCGGCCGCGATGCTGGGCGCGTTGCGGTTGCCGGTCGAGCAGTTCCATCCGGGCGCGCTGGAGTATTACGGCGGGTTGAGCAGCCTCAAGGCCGGGTTGGTGACGGCCGGTCGGATCACCACCGTCTCGCCGACCTATGCGGCGGAGTTGATGCGGGCAGACTATGGCATGGGGCTGCAGGGTGTCATCGCGGCGCGGGCGGGCGTGGTCAGCGGCATTCTGAATGGCGTCGACGAGGTGGTCTGGTCGCCCGGGGCGGAACCGGTGCCTTACGGCATCGATGATCTGGCCGGCAAGGCCGCGAACCGGCTGGCGGTCTGCGACGAGTTCGGGCTGGATGTGCCGGGGCCGCTGGCCATTGTCGTCAGCCGGTTGACCGACCAGAAGGGCATTGACCTGATTGCCGGGGCGATGCCCGAGTTCATCGCCGGCGGTGGCGGGCTTTTGGTTCTGGGGTCGGGGGATCCGGCGTTGGAGGCGGCGATGCGCGGGTTGGTTGCGGCCTATCCGGGGCGGGTCGGCGTGCGGATCGGCTATGACGAGGCGATGAGCCACCGCCTGTTCTCCGGGGGGGATGCCGTGCTGGTGCCCTCGCGTTTCGAGCCGTGCGGGCTGACGCAGATGTATGGGCTGCGCTATGGCACGCTGCCGGTGGTGGCGGCGGTGGGGGGGCTGGCGGACACGGTGATCCACGCCTCGCCGGCGGCGATGGTGGCGGGGGTGGCGACCGGGATCAGCTTTCATCCGACCGATGCGATCGCGTTGGGGCAGGCGCTGCGGCAGGTGCTGGCGCTTTATGCCGACCCAGCCGCCTGGGGGATGGTGCAACGCAACGCGATGCGGCACCCGGTGGGGTGGGAGGCCTCGGCGGCGGCCTACGCAGCACTTTATGATGAGGTGCGGCAGTGACCGCATCGATACCTGCCCGGACCGCGGGGCTGACCCCCGGACCGGGGCGGCCCTGGCCGATGGGGGCAAGCTGCGATGCGACGGGGGTCAATTTCGCAGTGTTCTCGGCGCATGCCGAGGCGCTGGAGCTGTGCCTGTTTTCGGCCGATGGGCGGCGGGAAACCGCGCGGACCCCGTTCGCCGACCGCGACGGCGACATCTGGCATCTGCATGTGGCCGGGATGAATCCGGGGCAGCTTTACGGGTTGCGCGCGCATGGGCCCTATGCGCCCGAGGACGGCCACCGGTTCAACCCGAACAAGCTGCTGATCGATCCCTATGCCCGCGCACTTGAGGGGCGGCTGCGGTGGTCGGACGCGCTGATGGGCTACAAGATTGGCTCGGCGCGCAGCGATCTGTCGTTCGACACCCGCGATTCCGCCTTTGCCGTGCCGAAATCGGTGGTGGTGGACCCCAGCTTTGACTGGGGGCAGGATGCCGCCCCCCGCCGTCCCTGGTCCGAGACGGTGATCTACGAGGCGCAGGTCAAGGGCCTGACCGCGCGGCATCCGATGGTCGAGCCGGGGATGCGCGGCACCTATCTGGGCCTGTCATCGGCGGCGATGATCGCGCATTATCAGCGGCTTGGCATTACAGCGCTGGAGTTGCTGCCGGTGCAGGCCTATGTTGACGACCGGTTTCTGGTGGCGCGGGGCCTGCGCAACTACTGGGGCTACAACACCATCGGCTTCTTTGCCCCCGAGCCGCGGTTCATGAGCCGCAACGCGCTGGCCGAGTTCTGCCAGATGGTCAAGCGGCTGCACGGCGCGGGAATCGAGGTGCTGCTGGATGTGGTCTACAACCACACCGCCGAGGGCGACGAATTTGGCCCCACCGTCAGTTTCAGGGGTCTGGACAACAAAAGCTATTACCGCCTGACCAATGGCGGGCGGCACTACATGAACGATGCGGGCACCGGCAACACGCTGAACCTCACGCATCCGATGGTGCTGCGGATGGTGATGGATTCGCTGCGCTACTGGGTGGAGGTCTGCCATGTCGACGGGTTCCGCTTTGACCTTGCCACCGTTCTGGGGCGCGAGGCGCAGGGCTTTGACCGGCGCGGCGGGTTTTTCGACGCGCTGTTGCAGGACCCGGTGCTGGCGCGGGTCAAGCTGATTGCCGAGCCGTGGGACATCGGGCCGGGGGGCTACCAACTGGGCGGCTATCCCCACCCGTTTGCCGAATGGAACGACAAATACCGCGACGGGGTGCGGCGCTACTGGCGCGGCGATGCGGGGCTGACATCGGAATTGTCGCAGCGCCTCTTGGGGTCGGCGCAGAATTTCGACCATGCGGGCCGCAGTTCGACCTCGTCGATCAATTTCTTGACCTCGCATGACGGCTTTACCCTGCAGGACCTGGTCAGCTTTACCGTCAAGCGCAATCTGGCCAATGGCGAGGACAACCGCGATGGCCACCACGAGAATCACTCCGACAATCTGGGCGTCGAAGGGGTCACCAGCGACCCGGCCATTCTGGCGGCGCGGGCGTTGCGCAAACGCAACCTCATCGCGACACTGATGCTGTCGCAGGGCACTCCGATGCTGCTGGCGGGCGACGAGGTAGGCCACACGCAGGGCGGCAACAACAACGCCTATGCGCAGGACAACGACACGACCTGGATCGATTGGGCGCGCGGCGATCCGGCGATGCTGGCCTTCGTGACGCGGATGGTGGTGCTGCGGGCAGCGCATCCGGTGTTGCGCCAGCCGCGGTTCCTGCATGCCCGCCCCCGTGCCGAGGATGGCCTGCCCGACGTGATCTGGCGCCGTGCCGATGGCGCACAGCCCGGTCCGGGTGAATGGCACGATCCGGCATTCCGCTGTCTGGGGGTCGAGTTGCGCCGCGCGGCCGAAGGCGGCAATAGCCGCGCCGCGGCCGAAGCCGGGGCGATCTATGCGGTGTTCAACACCGGCGGCCCGGTGCCGCTGACGCTGCCCGATACCGCACCGGGCTGGCGGCTGATCCTTGACACGACCCGGCCCGATGTCTCCCCTGAACCGGCCGAGTCGGGGCGGATGATGCCCGCCCACAGTGTGCTTGTTTTTGAACCCCTTGCTCCGGAGTCCGCCAGATGACCGTCCACACCGTTGCGACGCAGCCCATCGCGGGGCAAAAGCCCGGCACGTCGGGCCTGCGCAAGAAGACGCCCGTGTTCATGGGGCCGCACTACCTCGAGAATTTCGTGCAGGCGATTTTCGACGTGGTCGGCGCGCAGGGCAAGACCTTTGTGCTCGGCGGTGACGGGCGCTATTTCAACGACCGCGCGGCGCAGGTGATCTTGCGAATGGCGGCGGCCAACGGGGCTGCACGGGTGATTGTCGGGCAGGGGGCGATCCTGTCGACGCCCGCCGCCTCGCATCTGATCCGGCTGAACCGGACCGACGGCGGCATCATCATGTCGGCGTCGCACAACCCGGGCGGCCCGACCGAGGATTTCGGGGTCAAGTTCAACATGGGCAACGGCGGTCCGGCCCCCGAAGGCGTGACCGAAGCCATGTATCAGCGCACGACGGTGATCACCGAATACAGGATGCTCGATGCGCAGGACGTCGATCTGGCAACGGTCGGGCGGCAGCATCTTGGCGGCACGATCGTCGATGTGGTCGATCCGGTCAGCGACTACGCGGCGCTGATGGAGACGTTGTTCGACTTCCCGGCGATTGCGGCAATGTTCCGGGGCGGCTTCCGCATGCGGATGGACTCGATGTGCGCGGTGACCGGCCCCTATGCGGTGGAAATCCTGGAGCGCCGACTGGGCGCCGCCCCCGGCACGGTGGTCAACGCAACGCCCCTGCCAGATTTCGGCGGCATGCACCCCGATCCGAACCCGACCTGGGCGCATGCGCTGATGGCCGAGATGTTCGGTGCCGACGCCCCCGATTTCGGCGCGGCGTCCGATGGCGATGGCGACCGCAACATGGTGGTGGGGGCAATGGCCTATGTCTCGCCGTCCGACAGCCTGGCCGTGCTGGCGGCCAACGCGCATCTGGCACCGGGCTATGCGGCGGGTTTGAAAGGCGTGGCGCGGTCCATGCCGACCTCCGCTGCCGCCGACCGGGTGGCGGACGCGATGGGCATCGCCAGCTATGAGACGCCAACGGGGTGGAAGTTCTTCGGCAACCTGCTCGATGCGGGCCGCGCCACGCTGTGCGGCGAGGAAAGCTTCGGCACCGGGTCCGACCATGTGCGCGAGAAGGACGGTCTTTGGGCCATCCTGTTGTGGCTCAACATCCTTGCCGTGCGACAGCAGTCGGTGGCCGAGATCCTTGCCGGGCATTGGGCCCGGTATGGCCGCAACTACTACAGCCGCCACGACTTCGAGGCGATCCCCACCGACAGCGCCGATGCGATGATGGCGGTGCTGAAAGGCCGGCTTGCCACGCTGCCGGGGCAGGGTGTCGAAGACCTGCAGATCGCCGCCGCCGATGATTTTTCCTATACTGATCCGGTAGATGGCTCGGTATCCAACGGGCAGGGCCTGCGCATCCTGTTCGTCGACGGCAGCCGGATCGTTCTGCGCCTTTCGGGCACGGGCACCGAAGGCGCCACGCTGCGCCTTTATCTCGAACGTTACGCTGCGGGCCCCGACGGTCTGCACCACGACCCGCAACAGGCCCTGGCCCCGATGATACGCGCGGCCCACAGGCTCGCCGACATCGAAGGTTTCACCGGCCGCGTCACCCCCGACGTCATCACCTGACGCCCAATCCAGAATGATCGTTCACCTATCTCCAGGATAAACGAACGATCATTCCAAAACCCGCCGCTTTCAGTCTGACAAAAATATCCCCGCCGGAGGCTCCCGCCTCGCCTCCGAAACGGGCATCAGGTCCGCAAACCCGTTTCCTCCAGCAATCCCAATCGCTTGGCCTCATAATAATATCCGCGCGCATACCACATCACCGCGTCGTCCTGATCGCCGCCCGACACCATCCAGGCCCCGCGCAGATAGCGGCCCGCGAACATCAGGTTGGTTTCGGCATCCAGCAGCCCCGAGGGTGACCCGCGATACCCCATTGTCCCCGCCGTCTGCGGCAGGATCTGCATCAGACCGTAATAGGGCCCGTTGCGGGCGGCGGCGTTGTAGTCGCTCTCGCGCTGGATCACCCGGTGCAAAAGGCTTTCGGGCATGTCGTAAAGATCGGCGTATTTCTGGATCAGGCGGCGCATCTCGGGCGTCTCGCCGGGGTGCAGGTCGGCGCGCGACGGCTCTGATCCTCCTCCACCGCAGGCGGACAACAGGGCGGCGGTCGTCAGGAACAGGGCGGTGCGGCGGGTCAGCATGGGCATCCTTTGGCGTTTTCGCGGTGATAGCCGGGCGCGCGGTCGCGGCAAACGGTCCGTCGCGGGCCTGCGCGGAAATCTGCCTCCTCCCCCCCCCGACCAACCCCAAGCCAACCCCTGACCAACCCCCGACCAAGGGCGCGCTTTGCAGACCGGGCGTCGGTTGATAGGGTCACCGTAAACCCGCTTTGCAGGACCCCTGCCATGTCGTTTCGCTATGCGCTGATCGTCGATGACCACCCGCTGTTTTGCGACGCGCTGTCGATGACGCTGAAATCGGTGGCCGGCATCGTCGTGGTCGATACCGCCGACCGTCTGGAACAGGCGCTGGCCCGGCTCGACCGGGGGCCGTTGCCGGATGTCGTCGTGCTGGACCTGAACCTGCCGGATGTGACGGGGCTTGACGGCCTGATCCGCCTGCGGCTTGCCGCACCGGGGGTGCCGGTGGTGGTGGTGTCGTCGCTGGCCGACAACCGGGTGATCGGGGCGGCGCTTCTGGCGGGGGCTGCGGGGTTCGTGCCGAAACATGCCCCGCGCGAGGTGTTCCGGCTGGCGTTCGAGGCGGTGGCCGCCGGGGGCCGCTATCTGCCCGACGGGTATGTGCCGCCCGCAGAGGCGCTGCCTGCCAACCCGCGCGAGGCGGCGATTGCCCGGCTGGCGCTGCTGACCCGGCAGCAGGCCCGCATCCTGCAGCTTATCTGCGAGGGCAAGCTGAACAAGCAGATCGCCTATGATCTGTCGATCGCCGAAACCACGGTCAAGGCCCATGTCACGGCCATCATGCGCAAGCTCGGCGTTCTCAGCCGCACGCAGGCCGTGCTGATGGTGGGTGAGGCGAGTTTCGCCAGTCTGATGCCCGAGCACGGCTAGCGCAACCGCCCGCATCCCCTTAGCGTGGGGGCGGGAGGACTGCCATGACCATCACCGGTTTGCCGGACGGCTTTGCCGCATCCGACCTCGTGCGCCGCGCCGCGATGCCGGCCGAGGGGGGCGATGTGGCCGGCGATCTGGCGGCGGCGCTTGGTCCGGGGCCGTTCGCGGCGGTGATCCTGTTCATTTCGCCGCAAACCGATCTCGAGGCGCTGCGCGCACGGCTGTCGGTGTTCGCAGCACCGGTGATCGGCTGCACCACCGCCGGAGAGATTGCCGATGGCTATGCCGACGGGCAGGTGGTGGCGCTGGCGCTGCCCGCCGCGCATTTCGCCACTCAGGCGGTGCTGGTTCCCGATCTCGGGGCGTTGGACAGTCAGGCGGTCATCGGCCAGGTGATCCGTGCCCGGATGGCGCTGGAGCGCAGCCATCCCGAATTCACGCAGGAGTTCGGCTTTGTGATGGTCGACGGGTTGTCGGTGCGCGAAGACGAGCTGGCAGCGGTTCTGGCGCAGGGACTGGGCCCGGTGCCGATGTTCGGAGGGTCGGCTGGCGACGGGACACGATTTCGTCAGACCTTCGTGGTGCATGACGGGCAGGCGCTGCAACATGCGGCGGTGCTGCTGGTGGTGCGCACCGATTGCCGGGTGCGGGTGTTCAGCCTTGACCATCTGGTGCCGACGGGGCGGCGAATGGTGGTCACCGAAGCCGATCCCCTGCGGCGCAGGGTGCGGCAGATCAATGCCGAACCGGCGGCACAGGAATATGCGCGGCTGTTGGGCAAGGACCCGGCGCAGCTGACGTCCTTTACCTTTGCCGCGCACCCGCTGGTGGTCCGGATCGGCGGCATGCATCATGTCCGCGCGATCCAGCGGGTCGATGACAACGGCGATCTGGTGTTCTTTTCCGCCATCGACGAGGGGCTGGTGCTGACGCTGGCTGAACCGCGCGACATGGTCGCCCACCTCGAGGCCGAGCTGTTGCGGCTGTCGGTTGGCGGGGCGCCGGTGGCGATCCTTGCCTGCGACTGCATCCTGCGGCGGATGGAAGCGCAGGAAAAGCAGATGACCGGCGCGGTGTCGGCGCTGCTTCGGGCACACCGGGTGGTGGGGTTCTCGACCTATGGCGAGCAGTGGAACGCGATGCACGTCAACCAGACCATGACCGGCGTCGCCTTCTACCCGCCCGAGCCCCGATGACCACCGACCTGATCAACCCCGCCGATCCGCCGGCGCGCCAGACCGCCAAGCTGCTGGCGATTGCCGAAGTGCTGATGACCCGGGTGGAGCGCGAGACCGACGACTCCGGCGCCGCTTATGCCCAGTTCCGGCGCGCGGCGATGCTTGAGGATCAGGTGCGCGACCGCACCCGCGATCTGGAACGGGTGCTGGCGGCGCTCCATGCGTC
>Ga0105047_10009543_pt1 | contig 15956 bp, 12 predicted proteins | sample MAT04_FD_78384 | JGI IMG/M metagenome (GOLD analysis project Ga0105047, IMG submission 78384) | Freshwater microbial communities from Lake Fryxell liftoff mats and glacier meltwater in Antarctica - MAT-04 (megahit assembly) | ecosystem: Environmental > Aquatic > Freshwater > Ice > Liftoff...
AGGTGAAGGCCGAGCTCATCAAGCGGGTCGCCGATCTGAAGGGCGCCATCCTGGCGGCGGCGCGCTCGGAATGAGCCGGCCGACCCGGCGGGCGGGCAAGGCCATCGCGCGGGCGCATGGGGCACTCGGTCGCGAACGGCGACGCCTGGATGGGCAGGCACAGGCCATTCGCGCGGCGTTGCGGTTGGATCTCGAGCAGCTCCGGGGTCGCATCGCGCAGCGCCTGGCGCTGGCGGGGCCCAGTGCCGCGGAGCAGCGCGACACGCAGCGGGATCGGGAGGCCCTCGAAGAGCGAATGCGCGAGGCCGCGAGCGCGGCGGTGGTGCGGCTGCGCGGGATCGAGCGCGCGTGCGCGCGCCTGGCTGCGGGGCGGCGTGAGCTCACCGACGCGGACGCGCGCATGGCCGAGGCGTATGCGCGGATGGTGCGCGAAGAAAAGCTCGCGCGCTGGCTGCGGAGCTCGGGACAGGATGCCCGACCTCAGCCGCTCGCTCACGTGTCGGCGATCGTCGATGCCGCTGTCGACCGTGCCGAGGCGAGCGTCGAGCGTGCGCATCGGGCCGTCGGGCGACAGGAGGCGCGCCTCGGTCGTGGTGCCGATCAGTTGACCCTCGCACGCGGCGGTTCGTTGCCCGACATCGAGGTGCTCGCGCCGAGCGAGGAGCCCGTGTCGCTCGAGGCGGATGACTGGGAAGCGCTGCGAGTGGTTGCTGAACGCGAGGTTGCGAGCTTGCCGCTCGATGCTTCCGGGCTGAACGCCTGGGTCGACAGCGCGGGTCCCCGGCGTCAGCCTGGGTCGCGTCCGGCGTCAAAGGCGATGAGCAACGGGGTGGCTGTCGTCATCGGTCTCATCGGAGCGGCGACGCTCGTTCTTGGTGCGGCTTTCGTAGGTGGGCTCCTGCCTCGGGCGTCACCGACGGTTGTGCCCAGTGTCGTGGCGCACGAGACCTCCATCGCCCACGAATCGGCCAGGGCCACAAAGTTCGCGGGCCATCCGGCGCCAGTCCGGAGAACGCTGGCGACCCCCGAGCGAGCGGCTGGCGTCGTGTTCGGGGAGACGCCGACGAAGCTCGTACTTGGACCCAAGCCGATCGATGTCACGCCGCCGCCTGAGCCACCTCATCCTCCGGTTCACAAGGCGCGCGCGCACAAGGCCAAGAAGGCCACCGACCAAAGCAGCGCCGAGGCATTGCGCGCCGCCATCGACCGTGCGCCCAGGAGCCCCGAGCCGCGGCTGCAACTCGCGGCCAAGCTCGAGGCGCAAGGCAATCCGATGGGGGCCGTGCGCCACCTCGACTACCTGCGCACGCTCGACACCGACGAGGCGCGGCGTGCGCTTGCGCGTGCAGCCGCCGCACCCGGGCTCGCGCGCTGGGTCACGCCAGGCTGGTGGTCCGCGCTCGCTCCCCGAAGATCCTTTCGCGATGAGGACTGAACCATGCAGTTGCCCATCGCAACGATGATGGAGTTTGGATGCCTATGCGTCCCCCGTTTGCTCGGGCTCCGGCGCGTCGATCTCAAGGTCATCATGTCGCACGAGGCGGACCCGCGTCGCCCTCTGCGTCCGTTCGAACGACGCCCGATTCCCGATCGTCGGGACGCCGTCGTGTCGCTGCTCGTCGATCTGTCCGGCTCGATGCGCGGCGCAAAGATCGCGGCGGCGATCGACGGCGTCTGCCTCCTCGCAGAGACCCTCGCCCGCCTCCAGATCCCGTGCCGGATCGATGGCTTCCAGGACGAGCTCATCCCGCTGAGCGACCCCTTCGACGGGCTCGGGCCGAGGCTGCGGGCCGTCTTGCCCGAGCTCGTGGACGAAGTCGCCGGCGTCCGAACGGGAGGACGCAATCGTCCATCGTTCAACGATGACGGCACGTGCCTGCTCGATGCCGCGCGGCACCTCCTCCGCCATCCGGCCCGGGACAAGCTCCTGATCGTCGTCTCCGACGGCCGCCCCGAGGGCCGTCGTTCAAATGCGCTGGACCTGTCATGTGCTATCCGGGACGTCGCCCGCGAGGACATCGCGCTCGTCGGCGTGGGGCTCGGACCGGGCACCCAGCATGTGTCCGACTACTACCCCGACCACCTCGCGGAGGTGCCAGTCGAGCGCTTCGCGACGCGCCTTGGACAGGTGCTCTCGCACATGCTGCTGCGCCGCTTTTGACGACACGTTTCCGAAACCACCGAGGAGAACGCGAATGTTCGATGACGAAGATGACGACGGATTCGAAGAGCTAACAGAGGAGCTGCAGCAACTCGCGCTCGAGCAGCACTTCGTCTACCTGCAGGCCAAGGCGACCCGCTTCGTCGCCATGGGCGCTATCGACTATCGTCGGCAGGACGCACTGGGATGCCCTCCGTCGACCACGCCCAAGCCCATCCTCGACAAGCTCAGGTTGGGCTGCGAGCAGATCGTGGCCTGGAGGGGGCTCACCGAAGAGACTGCGCTGGAGGGTCTGGGAATCGACGGGTTCTATGCACTCGCGGGCCTCTTCCACTTGCGGCCCGTTCACCAAACGGCGCGCGCGCTGGACGACGACCGCATGCTCGATCGAATGGACCTCGTTCACGAGGTGACCGGACACGCAACCACGCTTTGGAATATCGTGGACTCGCCGACGCGGAAGCGCCGAGTCAAGTCCAAGAAGGACCCTGATTCTTGACCCTGCTGAAGTACGATCGCGAGTTCGGTCGCCTCGACATCGACTTGAACAGCGTCAGCGCGCTGCGGCTGCGGCTGTATTCGTGGGAGATCGGGCTTCAGGCGGAGCGCATCGAGGAGGACCGGACGGAGCGCTTCGACGGCGACGTCGGGATTCCGCTCGCAATGCTTGCGCGCTCGGGTGAGGGCGGCGAGACCTTTGTTGCGGGTGTCCCTGCTGACGTGCGCCGCGCGGTCGCGCCCTTCGCGTGGCGCCAGTGGATTGTCTTGCGCCTCCTGCGTCGCGACCCGCGAGCGCGAGAGCTCTTGACGACCGCGCCGGCCATTGTCTGGCTGGTCTCCGACGCCGTCGGTCGCGAACACTTCAGCCTCGAAGAAGCCGCCGACATCCTCCTGATGAAGCGTCGCGCAATCCTCGGCCGGCTGGGTCTACCCGCAGTCGAGTGGGCGGTGCGCCTCATCTCGCGCGTCCGCTTCGCCAGATACTTGCCCGACGGGATCGAGACCCTGCAAGCGCTCCTCGCTACTCCTGAGCTTATCGATGACCTTCGGGCCCGGCCTGGCGTAATCGTCGGAGAGTCGCTGCGCCTCATGTTCCGCTACCCCGAGTTGGCGCAGCTTCCTTTTGCGCACCCGGACGAAAGCCTCTTCTCGGGCGATGCCGCGACCAACGTGGCCGCGGTCGACAAGTTCGTCGCTGCTCTCCACGTGAGCCGGTCGCTGCTCTCCGATCTTCTGGCCATGGTCGACGAGCTCGGACGCGCCGACGTTCGTCGTGTCCTCGGCACTCTGCGCACCGTCGACGACCTGCGCGCCCTTCACGATCGCTGGGCCCGCCACATCCACGCCCTCGACGATGGCGCTCGCGCGCAAAGATTCGCTGGCCGCTGGGGCACCACCATGTTCCCAGCTCCTCCGGTCCTGGGCAGCGAAGTCGTCGTGCCGATCACGTGCTTCGAGGAACTCGCCCTCGAGGGCCGGACGATGCGTCACTGTGTGGGCTCTTACGGGGACCGCGTGATGTCCGGCAAGTGCTACATCTACAAGGTCCTGCGGCCCGAGCGTGCCACCTTGGAGATCGTGCTTCACGCTGTGCGCGGTGCGACGGTCGGCCAGCTGAAGCTGGCGAACAATCAGGTCCCCTCGAAGGCCACCTACGAGACGGTCGAGCGTTGGCTAACCTCATAGCGGCTCGGCGCTCGCGGCGTCGTGCTCGGTCGACGAGGTGCTCGCGGAGATGTGGCTCGCATCGGCGGTGGTCGATGCGAGCAACTTCGAAGTTGCGGTCGAGCATCCGGCGACGGAGCGCACATTCCTATTGTTGGCTCCAGATGACGACCTCGCTGCCGCGCAGAGCGGGTCGATCGAGTTGTGTCGCGTGTTCCTGCACTCCGATCAGCGAAAGCTCGTGCACATGATTGTGCAGGCGCAAGGGGTGCGCCGAGGCGCTATGTGCCCTCGAAGCTCGAGCGCCCCCTGGTCGGTTGGCCGACCTCGTGCGGGAGGCGCGTGAGCTCGTCGAGTCGGGGGAGTGGCCCGACGACGCGTGCCCGCGATGAGCTTGCGATAGCGGCTGGGGTGCACCAAGCCCTTGGCTCGGGTGACGCGAAGGACGGACTGCCTATGGGTTCAGTACGCTCGAGCCACACCCTTGCAGTGCTAGGTCCGTTTCTGGCTCCGCGAGTTGCCGTGCTATGTCATCGCGAGAGTTGTTCCAGGCTCCGCGCGCAAGGACCGTCAATGCTCCATCCCATCGAGCGCCGCCTCCTGGCGGAGGATCTCGTCCGTCACCGCCGCGCCGACGAGCAGCTGCGCCTGGCTTCGTCACAGCGGCTCGGACGTATTGATCCGAACCCGCACCAGATCGACGCGGTGGTGTTCGCGCTTCGCCGCATCCCCGAAGGCGGCTGCATCCTCGCGGACGAGGTCGGCCTCGGCAAGACCATCGAGGCGGGCCTCGTCATTGCGCAGCTCCTTGCCGAGGGGCACAGGCGCATCTTGCTCATCGTGCCGAAGTCGCTCCTGGGGCAATGGCAGACCGAGCTTTACACGCTCTTTGGGATCGAAGCGCGCGAGGGCAGTCTCAAGGCCGCCGCCTTCGATGGCACGGGCGTCTTCCTGGTCCATCGCGAGCTGGCGGGTGGCAAGCAGGGGGCAGACCTGTTGCTGGCGTCAGAGCGCTTCGACCTCATCGTCATCGATGAGGCCCACGAGGTCTTCGCCGGCATCCACCAGCGCTTCGATAAAGAAGGTCGCTATGACGAGCACTCGGACAAGGCCCTCACAGCTGGCCGTGTGCGCGCGCTCATCCAGCCCAAGCATGGACCGAGAATTCCCGTCGTCCTTCTGACCGCTACGCCCATCCAGAACTCGCTCGTGGAGCTCTGGGGTCTGGTTCACTACGTCGATCCGTTCGGGACGCTGCTCGGTAAGCTGCCTACCTTTCGCGAGCTCTTCTGCGAGGACAAGGACCGACAGCTGGCACTCGCCCAAGGACCTGAGCTGCAGCACCGCATGAGCTCCGTCGTGCAGCGCACGCTGCGGCGCCAGGCGCAGGATTTCCTCGAAGTCCCGTTCGTGACCCGCCAAGCCAAGCTCTTCGAGTACCTCATGAGCCCTGCTGAGAAGCAGCTCTACGACGACGTCACCGAATGGCTGCTCGAGCCCAATCTGTGCTCGTTCCGCGGGGCTCAGCGCACACTCCTGTTGCTCGGCTTCCATCGCCGCATGGCGTCCTCGATGGCAGCGCTCGTCGCGAGCTTGCAGAAGGTCGTCGAGCGCCTCCAGCGCCAGCTGAAGGGACAGCCGCTCGACCTGGTCTTCGAGCGGAAGTCGGCGCTGGCGTTTGCGATGGATCTCGAAGAAGACCTGGCCGACGCTGATGCCGACGACGACGAGGTGGATGCCGAGGCAGTGGTCCCATCACCAGCCCGGGTCCAGGCCGAGCTGCAGCGGGTCGAGAGCTTCGTGCAGCGCGCCAAGAAGTTGCCGATCGACAGCAAGGCCGAGCGTCTGCTCGACGCCGTGCGCATCGTGCAAGACCTCGCGAAGACGTCCGGTGGCGACGGCAAGCTGATCGTCTTCACCGAGTCGCTGACGACCCAAGAGTATCTCGCAGACCTGCTCGTCAGCCGCGGCCTCGTGAGCCTCGACGACGTCACTCTGTTTCGTGGGTCGAACACCGGCCCGCGCGCCAAGGCCGCCTTGGAGGCATGGCAGCGCGACGTCGGCAACGCCATGTCGCCGACCAAGCGCCCGAGCAAGGAGGTCGCCCAGCGCCTCGCCCTGGTCCACGAGTTCCGCGAGCGGTCGAAGGTCTTCATCTCGACCGAAGCTGGCGGCAAAGGCCTGAACCTCCAGTTCTGCTCGACCCTCATCAACTACGACTTGCCCTGGAACCCGCAACGCATCGAGCAGCGCATCGGGCGCGTCCATCGCTATGGCCAAAAGCGCGGCGTGACCGTCATCAACTTCATCGCAAGCGACAATGACGCGCAGCGCCTGACGTTCGAGATCCTGAGCCAGAAGCTCGAGCTCTTCGGCCAGGTTCTCGATGCCTCCGATGCCGTCTTGCACGTGCCGTCGACGGACTCGGGCACCGAGCCACTCACGAGCGTCGGCGACTTCGAGAAGAAGCTGCGCGACATCTACAAGCAGGCCAACTCGCTCGCCGAGGTAAGCGAACGCCTTCGCACCCTGCGCGACACTGTCGGCAGTGCGCGCGCGGCCTACGAGGCCGAGCAGGCACGGGCGTCGGCGATCATCGAGACCCGCCTCGATGCGAGCTTGCGAGCCGTGTTTGCGCGCTACCAGGAGGAACTTCCCGCTGGGCTCGCCAAGCTCGACCACGACCTCGATCGCCTCATGACCGGTTACCTCGGCGCGCTAGACGTCGCCTTCGAGCGGACCGCCGCCGCGAGCCGTGTCGTCTATCGTTTGAGCGCTTCCCCAAAACTGCCAGAAGGCTACCGCGATGGCGTCACGGTGGCGGTCGGGCCAGCCCGCGACCTGCGCGATGCCGAGCCCCTCAACCTCGGACACGCTCTGGTGCGGGCTGCTGTCGAGGAGGCTCGTCATGCGTCGGCACGCAGGTTCTCGGTGCGCCTGGACGGTGCGCTACCGGCGGCCTTGGCGTCGTTGCGCGGGCGGCGCGGGCGTCTGGTCGTGACCAAGGTGGACTATCGCGGCATTGAGCGGGTCGAGCACCTCATCAAGACCGTCCTGCTGGAGGGCGATAGCGAGCCCCTCGGTGCGGCCGCGACGCGCGAGATCACGGCACTCGTCCCTAGCGATGTCGCGCTGGCCGACACCGCGGATGGGAGGCTCATCGACGAATACGTGAGTGCGGCCGTCCTGGCGGATGCTGTCGCCACTACGGGTGGTGACAAGGCGCGCTTCGACGAGATGCTCTACCAAATCGAGCGCTATGCCGACGACGAAGCGCTGGTATTGCGGCGCGAGGAGGAACGGATCAGCGACCGCCTTCGAAAGGCGGCGGCCAAGCCCAACCCGAGCGACGAGGCCGAACGCGTGCGCGTACGCGGCCGGCGAGAGGCGTGGGAAGACCGGCTCGACAACGGCTACCAGTCGTGGCGCGAGGACATTCATCAGCGGCGCTTTCAGAAGCCCGAGGTGACGCGCCTCCTGGAGGTCGACTTCGTCATCGGCAAGGAGGGGCAGCCATGCTGAAGATCCTCCACACCGCCGACTGGCACCTCGGGCACACCTCGCGCCAGTTCGAGCCGACCGACTGTCGGAAGCTCGCGCGGGACCGCCTCACGGTCATCGACGAGATCCTGGGACTGGCCGAGCAGCACGATGTTGGGGCGGTGCTTTGCGCGGGCGACCTCTTCGATTCGAAGCACCCCGAAGAGGTCTGGTGGCGGGGCCTGGCGGAGAAGTTCAGGAGCTTGCGGCTGCTCCAGTGGAAGCGGCCGATCTTCTTGCTGCCCGGCAATCACGACCCGCTGATGCGGGACTCGCCTTACGAAGAAGGCTCGCGCTTTCGGGAGCTGCTGCCGGATTGGGTGCACGTGGTCGACCGCGACGACTATGCCTTCGAGCTGGGTCCCGACGCGCTCTTGCTCGCGGCGCCGTGCCGAACGACCGCTGGCAGTGATGACCTGGCGCTGGGCCTACCGGCGCGACCGCTGGGAGACACTCGCATCCGCATTGGCCTCGTCCACGGTTCGACCTTCGAGATGCCCGGCTACCAAACGAACTTTCCGATCGCGCGCGATGCGGGCGAGCAGCGCGGCCTCGACTACCTGGCGATCGGCGACACGCACGCTTTCTGCCAGGCCGCTGGAAGCAAGGTCCCGACCGTGTATCCGAGCACGCCCGAGGCGACGAACTTCGGCGAGAGTGAGACGGGGTACGTGGCCATCGTTTCGTTCACCCAGCCCGCGCGCCGGGTGACGATCCAGAAAGAGCGGGTCGGTAAGTGGCTGTGGCGCGATGACAAGGCGACGAGCCTCGCCGAGCTACGGCTGCTCGCGGCGCTCGACCTGCGAAGGACCGTCCTGCGCCTCGAGCTCGACCTCAGCGTCTCGGTCGCCGAGCTGGCCGAAGTCGAGGCCATCTTGGCGTTGCTGCAAGGGACTGCCGCGGCGCATGGACGGGCAGGCGTGTGCGTTGTGCGGCGCACGCGCCTGCAGGTGGATGTGAGCGCGGCCGTCATCGGCCAGGACGCGCCGGATGCCATCCAGGTCGCAGCGCAGCAGCTCCATGGCTTCGCGGCCGCTGGTGATACGACCGCGAAGCAAGCGCTGGTCCTGCTCCATCGCCTCTATGCGGAGAACCTGTGATGCGGATCCACTCCATCGAAGTGAAGCATTTCAAGGGCATCCCATCCGCGCGGCTCGATCTGGGAACCGGGTTGAACGTGCTCTACGGGGTGAACGACCTCGGCAAGTCGAGCCTGGCGGAGGCGCTGCGCGCCGGACTCTTGATGTTGCCGGGGGCCACCGAGGCAGCGGCGTACACCCCATGGGGGAGCGTGGAGCGGCCCGTCGTCAAGGTGGACTTCGAGGTCGGAGGTATCAGATGGCGGCTGGAGAAGACATTCGGCACCGCGAACGGCGCGCGGCTGGAGACGTCGCCCGATGGGCGCCGCTGGACGGAGAAAGCCAAGGGCCGAAGCGCTGACGGCGATGTGCGCAAGCTATTGTCTTGGGGCATCCCTGCGCCTGGGGGTCAGGGCGGCTACCACGGCATGCCCGAACCGTTCCTCGCGACGGCGCTGCTCGGACGCCAGGGCAAGGTCGATACCATCCTCGCAGCGGACGTCCTGAGCGATAAAGCGAACTCGGGCGAGGGGATCATTCGCGCGGCACTTGGTGTGCTTGCCCAGGATCCCGGGGTAACCAAGATGCTCGAGCGACTCGAAGGCAAGGTCGCCGAGGCATTCACGCCCACCGGGTTGTGGAAGAACTCGGGCGATTCGCGACGACTCAGGTCGAAGCAAGAGCTCGAAGAGCTGGAGGCTCGGCTCCGCGACACGCAAGCACGGACGACGCAGTGGAGGGGCGTCGAGGTCGCGCTGCTCGCGGCGCTCGCCGACCGGGAGCAAGCGGTCACAGGCCGCGACGAAGCGATGAGCGCGCTAAAGGATCTGCGAGCACGCGGTGAGCAGGCCGCAGCGCGGCGCGCTGCGCAGGACAAGGCCGATGCAGCGGGTGCTGACCTCGAGCGAGTGACGTTGGCGCTGGCCAAGGCCGCAGACTCGAAGGCCTCGCTGATGGCTCGCGAGGCAGAGTTGACAGTCGTGGCCGCGGCGCACCAGGTAGAGCTGGACGCGCTGGGCGTCTGTGAAGCTAGGGTCGCGGAGGCGGAGACCGCACTCGATGAGCTGCTCGCGCAGCAGGCCGCCATCAAAGACGTGGCGCTCGCGAATGCCAACGAGGAAAGGCAGCGCGGCATCGACCTCGAGAAGGCGACGGCGCGTCTCGCGAACGCGCGCCGAGTCGAAGCCTTGGAGAAGCGCGCGACTGTACTGGCGGGTGACATCGCGCTGGCCGAGAGCCGGGTGACCGCAGCCGAGGCGGGGCTCGCCGCGGCGCGGGCCCAGGTGGGGCACGCCGAGCGATGGGCTGCGCAAGAGCGCTTGGCCACGGCACGCGCAGAGGCCGTCGAGTTGGAAGCAGCGGCCATGGAGGCGGTTGCTCAGGCCAATCACGCGCAGGCGGTCCTGACGGCGGCGAGCGCGCTAGAGGTCGAGACGCGCGCGGTGCTCGAGGCGGTTCGGATCGCAGAGACCGCGGTCCTGAAGGACACGGTCCATGCGCGCGAGGTCGCACAGAACGAAGCGATGACGCGACGCGACGAGGCTGGCCGTCGCGCGGTCGTGGCCCGTGAGGTCGAGACGCGCGAGCTCAAGTGTGCGGAGGTTGGGCGCGAAGCCTCGATGGCCGGCGTTGCGCACGAGGCTGCGCAAGTCGTTCTTCTGGAGGCTCGAGCCGCGGTCGAGTTGGCGTCTTGGGGTGAGGCGCGGGCAGCCGTGCGGATCGCGGACGCTGAATATGAGGCCGCGCTCGTCGCATTCGAGGCCGCGGAGGAGGCCGCGCGCGCCGCGGAGATCGCGTCCAGGGATGCAGTGGCGCTCGCGCAGGAAGCGAAGACGGCACAAGCGCAAGGCGCGGCCGCGACGAGTGTCGAAGAGCTCGAGCACGTGGCGACCCGCGCTCAGGCCGCGCTCGGAGTGGCGCAGGGCGAGCACGCGACGCGGGTGGCGTCGCGCACGCGGGCGGAGAAGCTGCTCGGCCTCTCCGAGCAGGATGCGGTCGCTCGCGCTGGGCGCGCAGCGACGGAGCGGGCTGCGAGCGAGAGGCAGAAGGTCGCCACACTCGAAGCGACCGAGAAGCGAGAGGGAGATGCGAGCGAGGCTGGCCGTAGGGCGGTGGCGACGGCGACGGCTGCGCTCAGAGCCAGCGACGACGCGCAAAAAATGGTCGGTGACGTCCGCGCCCAGCGGCTCGAGGTGCAGACCGAGCTAACGGCTGCCAAGCTCGACATGTCCGAGGCCAGCAAGGCCGTGGGAGACGCGCATGTTGCGCTCGCGAAGCATGAGTTGCTCGCGACGAAGACCGCGGAGCTGACAGCGAGCAGGAAGGCTTGCGCAGAGGCGGATGTGGCCCTCGCGCGAAGCGACGAAGTTGTCAGGGAGGCGGGGGCCGAAGTCGAAGAGCTCCATGGCGTGCGGGCGTGGTTCGCGCGTGCCGCCATCGTCGACCAGATTGCACTGTTGCAGCAGGCCGGCGGCGCGGTGGAGGCCGCGCAGCAGGTCGCGGCCGAGCTGGTTCCCCAAGCTGAAGTGCCCAACGACCGTACGGCGCTTGTCGGCGCGGTCGCGGTCGCGGTGGGGGCTGTGGTCGCCGCTATCGGCATCGTCGTGGGCAGCGCGGCGGTCGGCGTCGGCGTCGGGCTCGCGCTGGCGGTCTTGCTAGTTGTCCTCGGGCTGGCGTCGCAGCGGCGTAAGCGTGGGGCCGTGGAGCTGCGGCTCGCAACCGCGGGCGCGGACCTTGAGCGCACTATCGAAAACCGCCAGCGCGCGGCGGCCGCGCATAGCGAGGCGCAGGCCCGAGCACGGGCGTCAGCGTACGAGCAGGCACAGTCGCTGGCGAGCCAAGCGGCGGCGCGCGAGGCCGAGCTCGCGCGGTACGATTCGGATAGGGTTGCCGCGCGAGCGCCAGCGCTGTCTGCTTCGATTGGCCAGGTTCTACGGGCAGCAGAGGCAGCGCTGGCGGATCACCGAAGCGCGCGTGAGCGCATCGCGAGCGAGTGCCATCGGGCTCGCATTCAGCTCGACGCCGCACAGCGTGCCCGAGACGCGGCGGCTGACGACGAACAGGTGCGGGCAAACTCGCCTACCGCGCTGAGGGAACAGCTACGGGCCGCACAGGTCGAGCTCAAAGCTGCTGCCTCACGGTGCGAGACATTGCAGCAGCGCATTGCTGCGTTGGCGCCAGGTGGCCCCGTTGACTCGAGTGATCCGGAGTCTCTGCGGCAGGCGATCGTTCGCGCGGAAGCAGATCTCGCCGTCCACGAACGAGCTCACGCAAGCGCGGGCGGACAGCTGCCCGAGGCGAGGAACGTCGCAATGCAAGCGGCGGCGACTGCCGAGGGCTGCGACCTCGGCGCATGCCTCGCCAGGATCGCCGAGCTGCGTGGCGAGCTCGGGGTCGCCTCTGCCCCTGACTTCGGCGCGGCGCGGCATGCCGTGGACGCCGCGGTGCTCGCTGAGACGGCGGCCGAGCGGCGCGTCACCGAAGCGCACGTTCGCTCGGAGTCAGCACACGCTGCGGCGCTGGCCGGCGCTCAGGAGCTGGGACAGTCCGTGGCCGAGGTGCGCGCTCGAGTCGTGGCCATCGCTCAGCGGGTCGCGGCCGCCACGGTGGGGCTCGGGATCGCGGATGCCGATGCGCTGCTGCGCTCGGTGCGCGCGGCTGAAACGGAGGCGACGACGCGGCTTGGAGAGGCCCGTGCGCAGAAGGCTGTCGCGCTCGGGCTGCGCGATGACAAGCAACGTGCGCTGGACGGCATGGCTGTTGTCGCGTCCGCGTCGGAACCCATTCCGCTGCAGGTCGCGCGCGAGGCGCACGAGCATGCCAGTACGGTCGAGTTGGCTGCGGGCCTGAACGTCGTACGGCTACGCTCACAGTGGGCGGCGGCGAACGACGAATTCAATACGGCGGAGGCGAAGCTCGGCGGGCCGTGGCGCGAGATCCTGGCCGCTGCCGAGCGTGCTCGCGCAACCGCCGAAGGGAGCCTGGTCGCGCTCGCGCAACCGCTGGCTGCTGCGACGGAGTCGCGCGAGCACGAGGCGCAGGAGGCCAGCAGTCAGGCGAGTCGTGCGGTCGTCGCAGCGCGGACGGGAGTAGAGCAGGCGACGCTTGCGGCGGACCGTGCGAGCCAGGAGCGAGATCGAGGACGGACGCACCTCGCTGCATGTGAGCTTCCCGCGCAGGGGGCTGAGCTCGAGCCGGTCGACCTCGCGCGGTCACTGGCGGAGGTGGATGTGGCGACGTGCGCGCTCGAGGTCGCCCGCACCGAGGTCGCTGCCGCGAGGGCTACCCAGGTGGAAGCGGCCGAGAGCTTGGCCGTGGGCGAGCACGAGATCGGCGGGTCCTGGGCGGTGGTTCTGGCGAACGCCGAAGCCGATTGCCTGCGGCTCGCTGCCGCGAGCGATGGCAGTGCGCGCAGAGCTGAGGAGGACGGGCTGGCGCAAGCGGTCGTCGCGGCCACTGCCGTCGTCGCGGCCAGAGGCGTCGAGGCTCGTGCCATGACCGTCCAGGAGCGGAATGCGGCCGCTGTGGTCGATGTAGCGCGTGCCGCGCGAGATGCTGCGAGCGGGCACTTCGGGGGACTGGAGACCGCGGCCCGCGCCTTCGACGCGAGCGCGATCGAGGCGCTGTGGCGGGCTGCCGAAGTCGCGAAGGAGGCGCTGCCGCCCGGCGAAGTGGTCGCCACGGAGGTGCTGACCAGCGCGGAGCGCGAGCACAAGGAGCGCGAGCTTGCGTTGAAGCGCGCGCAGTCGGCGGTCGACGACCGGCGGGGCCAGCTAAAGGCCTTGGAGGGCGCGACTTTGGAGGACCGCCTCAAGGCGGAGGGCGAGGCGTGCGTGCGGCTGCGCGAGCGCCTGACCGAGCTCGAACTCGAGTATCTCGGCGCCAAGCTCCTGCTGGAAACACTCACGAAGGCGGCCGCCGAGCACACGGCCCACCTCGGCACGAGCCTGGCGAAGCCTGTGTCCGAACGCTTTCACGCACTGACCGGCGGTCGCTACGACCGCGTCACGATCGAGCCATCCCTGAAGACCCAGGGCCTGCAGGCTGCGGGCGGGACGCGCAGCACGAATGATCTCTCGGTCGGCACGCGCGAGCAGCTCGCGACGATCATTCGCCTCTGCCTGGCGGCACAGCTTCGCAGCGTGCTGCTGCTCGACGACCAGCTGGTACACAGCGACTTCATCCGCCTGGGTTGGTTTCGTGACCAGCTGAGATCGAGCGTGCGCGACTCGGACCACCAGATCCTCGTCTTTACTGCGCGGCCTGACGACTATGTCTCGAAGGACGAGCTCCCAGTCGGCGCGATGCGGCACCTCGATTCCGAGAACGGGAAGCTGCGGGTCGTCAACCTCGGACATGTTCTCGCGCTGTAGTAGCGTGCCCCCGATGTGAAAGGAGCGTCGTGTCAGTTGGAGGCCGGCGAGGCTAGCAGGCCTGCTCGCTGCCTCACTCTGCGCTCCGTCTTGAGACTGCTTGGCACGGGTGCGGGCCGGGCGTTTTCATGGAAGACGCCCTCGGGCACGAGGCAGGAGCAGGAGGAATGAGTCTTGCCGCGACCGCAAATCGTTGGATCTCGAGGACGCTGTCTGCCTCGGGCCGGTCGATGCCAGCGACACTCGAACGGAGCGGGCTAATGCCGTGGGTCATCGTGACCGCGAACGAGGCCGCAGAGAATGACGCCATCAGTCTGGTCGGCATCGCGGCACTGCCAAATTCGGCGGCGCCGTTGGAGCGGACCCAGGAGGGGTTGCCGCTCGATCAGGCCGTCCAAGCGTGGATAAAGGCGCGCTGCTCGTCGGTCTGCGGGGCGGGTTGCCCGAAGTCGTGGTGGCGGCGGGCGGCGGCTAGCGTCGCGAGGGCGTCGTCGCCGTCGAGCCCTTGGCGCCGGAGCCAGCAGCCGAGCGCCGTCCCGGTGCGGCCGTGACCGCCCCAGCAGTGCACGAGCACGCTTCCGCTCGTGAGACCGGTGTCGATGGCGTCGAGGATATCGCGCATGCGTTCTGGCGCAGGCACGCTCATGTCGGCGATGGGCAGGCGGTGGGTGATGACGGCGACCTGTCGCAGGACGGCGAGTCGAGCGAACGCGCCGAGATGGTCGGGAAAGAGGGTGCCGCCGCGGCCCCGTTCGGCGAGCGGCTGGAGGCAGACGAGGGTGCGCACCTCGAGGTCGAGCAGGCGACCGAGGCGCTCGCCCATCGCGAGTGGGTCCTTGGCGCCAGGGAATTGGCTGCCGAGGAGGCGCGCGGGCACGTCGGGGTGAGCCCTGACCCAGAAGCTCGCGGGCCAGGGATGTGCGGGCGGAGCGATCAAGCCCAGGGCCCTGAACGAGTAGACGGCCGCCGCCGACAGGTCGGCAGGCTTGGCGCTCGTCGCGTCGCGGAGCAGCGTGGCGGTCGGGAGGGGGCTTCTTGCTGCGTGGACATGGCTTCACCTGGGGCGTGGCTGGCGACTGAGCGCTTGTTCAGTGCGCCGGGCGCGGCGCGGCCGTCAGTATATTGCAGTCATCGAAACACGCAGGAGGAAGAACGAATATGACTCAGATTATGACCAGAGAGTTCCATGTCCCGACGGAGTCGCCGATCGGTCGTGCGCTCACGCAGCGCGAGAGCGGGGATCTGGAGGGGGCCATCGAGACCCTCATGGCCGCGATCGGAGATACGCTGGCCGATGCGCAGGTGGCGGTCACGCTCGCCAAAATGCTCGACGAGTCCGGGCGCGGCGAGATGGCCGTGCGCTGGTTCCGGCACGCGATGAAGATCGCGCCAGACGACGCGATAGTGCGCATGAGCTACGGGACTTTCCTCGCCTCGCAGGGGCACTTCGACGAGGCGCACGAGCTCCTCGAAGGCGCGCGCCGGGACGCCCACGCGCTGCTCGCCGTGATGGCGACGGGGCTCGTCGATCCGGACCCCGCCCTCGAAGGCTTCCTCGGCGTGACCGAGACCAACCTCGCGCGGGCCGCGTTCGAGCGCGGTGACTCGGCGCGCGCGCGCTCTCGTCGCGCCCTGGTTGGCGCGCGAGGAGCACTGGGGGAACGCGCACGGCGTGCTCTCCGACGTGCTCGAGCGCGACGACCTCGACCCGAGGGCGCTGGCCGAGGACGGCCTCGCGACGGGTGAGGTCTCGCCCTACATGGCGTGCTACCTCCTCGAGCAGGCGGTCGAGCGCGAGCCTTGTGACTTCGCGACGCTCGACCGGGTCATCGGGCGCGCCGACGAGATCTTCGCCTTCGACTGGCGGCACGCCGCCCCCGAGATCGAGGCGGTGCTCGTCCAGGCGCGCCAGGCGTTCGGACGCGCCGTGATGCGCGGAGCGCTCGTCGCGGCGTCCCATCCGCACCTGACCACGCTGGTCGCGACGAGCTGACCGCCCCGCGCAGGAGGTCATGCTGAAGGAGCGCGGCATGAAAGGCGACGCCATCGTGCCCAACGTGCACTTCGACGACGGCGCCAACCAGCGCATCGTCCTCTGGTACGAGCCGGCGCTCGCCGCCAAGGTCGATGCCCTCGTGC
>Ga0105047_10009545_pt1 | contig 15953 bp, 17 predicted proteins | sample MAT04_FD_78384 | JGI IMG/M metagenome (GOLD analysis project Ga0105047, IMG submission 78384) | Freshwater microbial communities from Lake Fryxell liftoff mats and glacier meltwater in Antarctica - MAT-04 (megahit assembly) | ecosystem: Environmental > Aquatic > Freshwater > Ice > Liftoff...
GCCGTCCAGGCGCGCGGCGCCATCACCGCGCCCAAGGCCATCACCGGCGCAACCAAGGCCAATCCCGTCCTGATCACCTCGAACGCGCATGGGTTTGTCAACAACAACAAGGTCTATATCCGCAGCGTCAATGGCATGACCCAGCTGAACAACCGGCTGTTCACCGTCAAACGCAAGACCGCCAACACCTTCGAACTGACGGGGGTCGATGGACGCAGCTACAGCACCTATACCTCATCCGGGTCGGCCTTTTGCACTACCCTGGGCTGCGAATACTATAACTTCACCGACGCCCTCGGCGGCTCAAAGACGTTCCAGGTCAGCACCTGCGTGACCGAGCGCACGGGCGGAACGGCCTATACCGACGCGGCCCCGACCGGCGCTCCGCTGGGCCGCAACTACCCCAGCCCCGATAATCCCTGCGCGACCAGCCCGATCTCGCCCCTGTCCAGCGACAAGACCGCGATCAAGAACAGCATTGACGATCTGTCCGCCTCCGGGTCCACCGGAGGACACATCGGGGTGGCCTGGGGCTGGTACCTGATCTCGCCGAACTTCGCCTACATGTTCCCGACCGCGAGCAAGCCCGCGCTGTACACCAAGCCTGACCTGCTCAAGGCGGTGATTCTGATGACGGACGGGGAGTACAACAGCAGCTACTGCAACGGCGTGATCAGCAAGGACTCCACCTCGGGCAGCGGCGCGACGTCGGACCACATCAACTGCAACGCCCCCAATGGCCACGCCTTTGACCAGACCCAGTCGCTGTGCGCCCAGATGAAGACGGCGGGGGTGGTCGTCTATACGGTCGGCTTCAACGTCGTCAACGATCAGCGGGCCAAGGACCTGGTCAGTCAGTGCGCCACCAGCCCCGCCCACGTCTATCTGCCGTCAGGGGGCCAGGCCCTCAAGGACGCCTTCCGCTCCATCGGCCAGGACATCGCTTCCTTGCGCATCGCCCAATAAGGCGCGCCTCGAAACCGTCGCTCTGCCGGTCTAGGCTGGCGCCATGAACGCCGTCGCCCTGATCGAGCGCCCGTGGGCTGATTTGGCCTCGGTCGCCGCCCCCTTTGCCGACGAGCCCTATGCCCTGGCGCTGCAATCCGGCTCCGGTCGCGGCTGGTCCTATCTGGCCATCCGTCCTGAAGCGACCTTGACCTCGACGCCGCCTGGCCCCGATCCCTTTGCCGCCCTCGCCGCGTTCATCGGCCCTCGCCTGGCCGCCAATGCCGAAGGCCCCCCGTTCCAGGGCGGGGTCGCGGGGCTTGCCGGCTACGACTTGGGCTTCCTCGCCGAGGGCATAGATCTGCCGCGCGCAGACTGGCCCGACCTGGCGTGCGGTCGCTATCTGGCGATCCTGGCTTTCGACGAGACCGCGCGGCGGCTCGTGGCTGTCGGCCGCGGCCGAGACCAAGCCGAAGCAGAGGCGAGGGCGCAAGTTGCCGCCGCCTGGCTCGAGGCGCCTCTTTCTCACGCCGCCCCCGCGACCCTCGCAGCGGACTGGAGCGGCGAGTCGCCCGCCGACTATGAGGCGGCGGTCGCAGAGGTGGTGGCCCGAATAGGCTGCGGCGAGGTGTTCCAGGCCAATATCTCTCGTCGCTGGACCGGACGGATGAGCGCCGGAGCGCGGCCGTTCGACCTGTTCGCCCGCCTGGCAGGGTCCAGCCCCGCTCCCTTCGCGGCCTATTTTCGCCTGCCGGGCCGCGCGCTGGTGTCCAATTCGCCTGAGCGTTTTCTCGCCATCGACGGGTCGGGACAGGAGGTGCGCAGCGAGCCAATCAAGGGCACCCGCCCGCGGGGCGCCACGCCGGCTGAGGACGCGGTCCTGGGCGCGGAACTGCTCGCCAGCGCCAAGGACCGGGCCGAGAATCTGATGATCGTCGACCTGATGCGAAACGATCTGTCGCGGGTCTGCCAGACGGGGCAGGTGCGGACCGAGGCCTTGTTCCATCTGGCCACCTTCGCCAACGTGCACCACCTGGTCTCGGTCGTCGCCGGCCGCTTGAAGCCGGGGCTGGGGCCGGCCGATCTGCTGCGGGCCAGCTTTCCGCCCGGCTCGATCACTGGCGCGCCCAAGGTCCAGGCCATGAAGATGATCGCCGAGCTCGAGCCTCCCCGCGGCCCCTTCTTCGGGTCGCTCTTCTGGGCCGGGTTGGACGGCGCCCTGGATTCCAGCGTGCTGATCCGCACCGCCGCCTTCACTGAGGATGAGGCCGGGTGGTCGTTCGAGGCCCGTGCTGGCGCCGGCATCGTCGCCGATAGCGATCCGGCCGACGAGCGCCGCGAGACCGAGGCCAAGATCGACGCCCTGCGGCAGGCCTTGCGCGAGGCTACGCCATGATCGCTGCGGGGGCGCCGTTTGATGACCGCGGCCTGCTGCTCGGCGACGGACTGTTCGAGACCCTGCTGGCTAAAGACGGCGCCCTGGTGCTGATAGGCGACCATGTCTTGCGGATGCAGGCCGGCGCGAGGGCGCTCGGACTTCCTGAGCCGGACGGCGCTGAGCTGACGGCGGCCGCGAAAGCGTCGCTGGGGTCTGCCGGGCTGCGCAGCGGCCGCGCTGCGGTTCGCCTCACCTGGACGGCTGGACCCGGCGGCCGGGGGCTGGACCGTCCTGCGGAGATGCAGCCCCGCCTAGTCGCTTCGGCGTCCGCATCGCCGCAGACGACGGCTCCTCTGCGGCTTGCCCTGGCCACAACCCGGCGCAATGAGGCCTCGGCGACCTCTCGGTGGAAAACCCTGTCCTATCTCGACAACGTGCTGGCGCGGCGCGAGGCGCACGCCGCCGGAGCCGATGAGGCCGTGATGTTGAACACCGCTGGGCGCCTGGCCTGCGCCGCCGCCGGCAATCTGTTCTGGATCGACTCCGGACGCCTGTTCACCCCAGCCCTGGCGTGCGGCGCCCTGGCCGGGGTCATGCGCAGCCAAGTCATCGCCGCGGCGCCGGGCGCGGGGCTAGAGTTGGTCGAGGTCGCGGCGGCGGTCGACGCCCTTGAGAAAGCTGAGGGCGTGTTCGTGACCAACAGCCTGCTGGGCGTGCGCGCGGCGACGGGACTGGGTCGGGGGCGGTCGCCGCACCCCGCCATAGCGGCCTTGGCGCAGGGGGTGTCCGACGTCAGCTGACGCGCTCGACCGAGTTGGATTTGCGCGGACGCAAGTAATAGACCTCTTTGAACGTCACGCCGTCCTTGATGAAGTATTTGACTGGCGACTCGTAGGTGAACTCGGTCTCTGACATGACCACCGTCTCGCCCTTGGCGATGAAGGGCTTGGTCGCGTCGGCGGCGTTGGCGGGCAAGGTGACAGTCGAACCGACCGATCGTCCCGCCATGCCGCTGCCGTCGCTCCAATCGACCTTGGCGACGTTGTTCTGGTCGACCGTCACGCTGCTGATGCGCATCTTCAAGCCGGCGCTGGGGAAGGGGGCGATCAGGACCGGACCGACTTTGAAGATGTCGGTCATGTCAGCGCTGCTGACCTGGGTGCTCTGGGCGACAAGGTCGCCGAGCGAGGAGGCAGCGTGGCTGACCTTCCGGTCGGCCATCATCGCCTGACAGTATTCCGCCAGGCCGAAATAGAGCGCGATCAGCAGCGGCGCTATCAGCGCGAACTCCAGCGCCGAGGCGCCGCCTCGGTCACGAACAAATTTGCGCAGCGTCTTCATGGGCATGTGGTCGCGTAGGGTTCGTTGCGGAAGGCCAGGGTCGACGAGACCAGGATCTTGCCGCCGTCCAAGGTGGCCACGGCGCCCGACAGCAAGGGGGTGAACAGGGTCCACTGGTAGTAGGTCCGCACCACCACGATATCGCCGGCGCAGCCGGGATCGAAGGTGAAGGTGCCGGTGTTGACGGTGTTGTTGCTGATCGGGGTCAACTGCTGGATGCCGGCGAAGGTGGGGTATTTGCGTACGTCCACGTGCAGGTTCGAGCCGCATTCGCCCTCCAGCCATCCCAGGCCGTTGCAGATCGCGGTCTTGAAGCTGCCGGCGCTGGGAGAGCCCCCGGTCTGCATCTGACCGGTGCGGATGGTGCGGCCGGCCACGGCGGTCGCGTTGTCCAGGCTGGTGGAGACCATGAACAGCATCGCCAGCTCGAGAATCCCGAACAGCAGGGCGAAGAACGGCAGGGCGACCATGGCGAACTCGACCGCGGTCGCGCCGTCGCGGGCGCGGGCCAAACCCAGGGCGGCGCGGCGCAGGCGCGCGGCGGCCGACCCGCGGGCGAGCTGATCAGATCTGGCGATGGGGGCGCAGCGCCGCATGCGGACAATCTACGCCTTTGATCCTAATCGAGGTTTAAGGCGAAAAAGGAGGCCCGGCGCAGGGCCGGGCCTCTAGGGCCGCCGAGGTCGGTCGGCGGATGGCGGGTCTAGATGTAGCGGCGCAGGGAGCGGGCCAGCTCGGTGGCGCCCGAGCGGGACTTCTTCTGTTGCGGCTGGTAGGCGACCCGTGCGTGCTCCACGCAGTAGGGTCCGTCGGAGTCCATCCGCCGGCCGCAGAAGGTGAAGGCGTCGCTCGACGGATCGCCGATCGGCCATTTGCACATGTGGGCGCCGAGGGTCAGCACGGTGGCGGTGCCGGGCTCCTCGGGCCGCATCGGCGGCAGGGGCTGGCTCGGCGCGACGGACTGGGGCGTGCTCTCGATGCGGCGCGGCGCGGCGGCGACCGCGGGCCTGGCCGGCCGTGCGGCGCGGAAAACGGGACGCTGGGGCTGCGAAGGCGTCGCCCGGCCCGACAGGCCCAGGCGGTGCACCTTGCCGATCACCGCATTGCGGGTGACCCCGCCCAGGTGCTTGGCGATCTGACTGGCGGACAGCCCGTCCAGCCACAGCTTCTTCAAGGTCTCAACCCGCTCGTCGGTCCAGCTCATAGACTATCTCCAACCCCGCTAGGACGCCGCGTTCCCCAAAACGCTAGATGTTGCGTCCGTCCGACGAGCCCTAACCTCTCGCCTACTAGATACTGTATCGAAGGCGTTAACAGACACAATGGGTAGCGGCCAACCTATCCACAGGATCAACATTTAGGGGGATGGGGGCGGCGGGCGGGTCTTGCGCCAGCCGGGCCCGCGGCGCACATGAAGGGCAATGAGCGACCTGCCCCGTAACCCTCCGGCGCCCCCGCGGCCCCGCGAATACCACGGCGCCAACTGGGGCGGACTGGAGGCGCTGTATCGCCGCGAGATCAGGCGGTTCTGGAAGGTCGGGATGCAGACCGTCCTGGCCCCGGTCGTCACTAGCCTGCTCTATATGATGGTGTTCGCCGTCGCGACCCAGGGCGCCCGCGCCCCCTTGGAAGGCGTGTCCTTCAACGCGTTCGTCGCCCCCGGCCTGGTGATGATGGCGATCCTCAATAACGCCTTCGCCAATTCCTCCTCATCCATCGTCCAGGCCAAACTTCAAGGTCTGGAGGCCGATTTCCTCACGCCTCCCCTGGCCCCGTGGGAGCTGGCTGCCGGCTTCATCGCCGGGGCCGCGACGCGCGGCGTGCTGGTGGGGGCGGCCACCGCCCTGTGCGTCCTGCCTTTCGCGCCCCTTGAAGTCCGCCACCTGTGGGCAGTGGTCTATTTCGGCGTCGGCGCATCTCTGGTCATGGGCATGGCCGGAGTGGTGGCGGGACTATGGTCGGAGAAGTTCGACCATCTGGCCTCGGCGACCAATTTCGTTGTCATGCCGCTGACCTTCCTCTCAGGGGCATTCTATCTGGTGGACCGCCTGCCCGAGCCGTTCCGCACGATCTCGCACTACAACCCGATGTTCTACCTGATCGACGGATTTCGCTACGGCGTCATCGGCCAGGCCGACGGCGACCTTGCCGCGGGCGTGATCCTGACCGGCGTCCTCGCCGCAGGCATGGCGATCTGGTGCTGGCTGCTGTTCCGTTCCGGCTACCGTCTCAAGACCTGAGCGCCTCCGGCGCGATTGACAGCGCCCTGATGCGGGACGAAAACTTCGCGCCTTCCAGTCCCCGGGCCCCCGTCCGGGGACGCTTCGCTTTTTGGGAGGCGATCTTGCCCGGCCCCGCGACCTCGACGACTTCGTCCGATAGCCACCTGATGGGGGTCTATAGCCGCACCCCCCTGGCCTTCGAACGCGGCGAGGGCGTGCGCCTCTATACGGCGGAGGGCGAGGCCTATCTGGACTGCGTCGCGGGCATCGCCGTCAACGGTCTGGGACACTGCCATCCGCGGCTGGTCCAGGCGCTGAAGGATCAGGCCGACAAGCTGTGGCACGTCTCGAACATCTTCAGCATCCCAGGTCAGGAGGACCTCGCCCGGCGGCTGTGCGACTCCACCTTCGCCGATGTGGCCTTCTTCACCAATTCGGGGACCGAGGCGGTCGAACTGGCGCTGAAGATGGCCCGCAAGCGCCAGGCTGCGCTGGGCCAGCCGGAACGGATCGACATCATCACTTTCGAAGGGGCGTTCCATGGGCGCACCTATGCGGCGGTCAACGCCGGCGGCAATGACGCCTATCTGGAGGGCTTTGGGCCCCGGCTGCCCGGCTATGTCCATCTGCCGTTCGGAGACATGGACGCCCTGAAGGCCGCCATGGGCCCGACCACCGCGGCGGTGATGCTTGAGCCTGTCCAGGGCGAGGGCGGCGCGCGGTCGTTCGCCGACGCCGACCTACGCTCAATCCGCCAGCTTTGCGACGAACAGGGCGCTTTGCTGATCTATGACGAGATCCAATGCGGCATGGGCCGCACCGGCAAGCTGTTCGCCTATGAATGGTCCGGGGTGGCGCCGGACATCATGACCGTGGCCAAGGCCCTCGGCGGCGGCTTCCCCGTCGGCGCGTGCTTGTCGACCCGCGACGCCGCGGCGGCGATGACCTTCGGCTCCCACGGCTCGACCTATGGCGGCAACCCCTTGGCCATGGCGGTCGGCGTGGCGGCTTTCGATGAGATCGCCAAGCCGGAGCTTCTCGAACACGTCAACGACGTTGCAGGCTATTTCGGCCAACAACTGTCCGGACTGAAGAGCCGCTATCCGGATGTGATCGCCGATGTTCGCGGCAAGGGTCTGCTGATCGGCATCCAGCTGATCCCCAACAACCGCGAGTTCATGCAGCTGGCCCGCGACAACCACCTCCTGATCGCCGGCGGCGGCGACAACTGCGTGCGCCTTCTGCCGCCGCTGGTGATCACCGTCGATGAGGCCCGCGAAGCCATGGAAAAGCTGGAGCGCGCCTGCGAAGCGGTTCGCGCCAAGGCCCCGGCGGCGGCAGCGCCATGAGCGCGCCCAGGCACTTCATAGACCTGTGGGCCCTGGACGGCGCGATCCTGCGCGCCATGCTCGAGGACGCCAAGCGGCGCAAGGCGCTGCGCAAGGGCTGGGGCCAGGGCCGGGTGGATGCGGACGCCCCGGCGGCGGGCCGGACCCTGGCGATGGTGTTCGAAAAGAACTCCACCCGCACCCGGTTCTCGTTCGACGCCGCCATCCGCCAGCTGGGCGGCGCGTCGATCATCGCCACGGCCAACGACATGCAGCTGGGCCGCGGTGAGCCGATCGAGGACACCGCCAGGGTGCTGTCGCGCATGGTGGATGCGGTGATGATCCGGGCCAACAGCCACGAGACCGTCGAGCGGTTCGCGGCCGCCTCGACGGCGCCGGTGATCAACGGCCTGACCGACCGCAGCCATCCTTGTCAGATCATGGCCGACCTTCAGACTTATGAGGAGCATCGCGGCCTGGTGACGGGACGAACCCTCGCCTGGGTGGGCGACGGCAACAACGTCTGCGCCAGCTTCATCCATGCGGCGGGGCTGCTGGACTTCACCCTGCGCATCGCCTGTCCTGCCGCCTATCGTCCGCGCCAGGACGATCTGGACCGCGCCGCGGCCAATGGCGGCCGCATCGAAATCACCGACGATCCCCGCGAAGCGGTCCGCGGCGCCGACGCGGTGGCCACCGACACCTGGGTGTCCATGGGCGACACCGACTATGAGGCGCGGATGATGGCGTTCGCCCCCTATCAGGTGAACGCGGCGCTGATGGCCCTCGCCGCTCCCGACGCCGTGTTCCTCCATGACCTGCCGGCTTATCGGGGCAAGGAGGTCGCCGCGGAGGTCATCGACGGCCCCCAATCGATCGTTTGGGACGAGGCGGAAAATCGGCTTCACGCCCAGAAGGCGATTCTGGCCTGGTGCCTGAATACGGATCAATCGTGAAGCGCATCCTGGCTGGCCTAAAGCAGGCGGGGACGCTAAACCCGGCCGGCGGCCGCTTCCGGCTGTGGGGGCGGACCATGCGACCTTATTACTACCTCGGCGGGCGGCGCGGGATGACGACCCTGACCACCGGTCAGCTGTTCATCGTCAATACCGAGGCGCGGGACATCGCCACCTGGATCATCCATTCGGGATGCTGGGAGAACTTCGTCGACGACATTCTCTGCGCCCTGGTGCGGCCGGGGGACACCTTCCTCGATGTCGGCGCCAACATGGGCTACTATACGGTCAAGATCGGCGGCATGGTCGGCGATCAGGGCCGGGTGTTCAGCTTCGAACCCAACCCGTCGTTCTTCGACGTCCTCAGCGACAACTGCCACATCAACGGGTTCGACAGCCGCGCCAAGGTGTTCAACGCCGCGGCCGGCGAGACCGCCGGCGTCAGCAGCCTGACGTTCGAGCCGCGCTATCCGGGCGGCGGCATGGTCGGCCTCGGAGCGGAATATGCCGTGGGCGGCCGCGAGCAGGTCCAGGTGCCGGTGATGGTCATCGACGACGTCGTCGAGGGCAAGGCCGACCTCATCAAGATCGATGTCGAGGGCTTCGAGCCCCTCGTCCTGCGCGGCATGAAGAACCTGCTGGCCCGATCGCCCGACTGCGCCATGGTCATCGAGGTGAACTTCGCGGTATGGTCGAACTACGGCGAGCCTTCGCAGATGGTCCAAGAAATCGCGGGCGACCGCCGCATCTTCCGCATCTACACCGACGGCAAGATGGAAGAGTTGCCGTCCGGGGCCATCGACAAGGCGCTGCAGCGCGACTTCGTATCCTATCTGCTGTTCCTGCCGCCAACGGCCCAGCGCTACGACCAGGTCCGGCGCTTCGTGCGCGGCTACCGCGAGCCGCCCCCGCCCCCGGCCGAGGGCGCCGAAGCCGGGGCGGCAGTCTCCCTTGCCGTCCCTGCGCCCCGGCCGAGTCTGCTGACACGGGTGCTGTGGAAGCTTGGCGTCCGCTGATACGCCGCTGCGCTCGCAAATCGGCGGCGGGTCTCCTATCTAGGCAAGCGTGAGCGATCCCGACCCCCAATCCGCCGCCTTGGGCGATGACCTCCTGGCGGCGTTCCAGATCGAGGGCTGGCCGGTGCGCGGTCGCATCGCCCGTCTCGGTCCGGCGGTGAACGACATCCTCGGCCGGCACGACTATCCCGAGCCCATCGCCAACCTCCTGGGCGAGGCCTGCGCCTTGGCCGCCCTTGTGGGGGCCAGCCTGAAGTTCGAGGGCCGGCTGATCGTCCAGGCCCAGGGGAACGGCCCGGTGGCCTATGTGGTCGCCGACTACGACACCTCCGGCGCGCTTCGCGGCTATTGCCGCTACGACGCGGAGCGCCTGGCCGAGGTGTCCAAGGGCTTCGTGCGGCCGGGCGCGCGCACCCTGCTGGGCGAGGGCGTGTTCATCATGACCATCGATCAGGGCGCGGAGCGGGACCGCTACCAGGGGGTGACCCAGATCGAAGGCGAGACCCTGGCCCTGTGCGCCGAACAGTATTTCGCCCAGTCCGAACAGACGCCGACGCGAGTCCGCCTGGCCGTGGGCCAGCTGGCCACCGATTCTGGCTTTGTCTGGAGGGCCGGCGGCATACTGTTGCAGAACATAGCCGAGGACGAGAACCGCGCCCCGACCCAGGACGTCTGGGAGCGGGCGACGGCGCTGTTCGAGACCCTGGGCGAGGACGAGCTGATCGATCCGACCCTCGCGCCCGAACGCCTGCTATGGCGACTGTTCAATGAGGACGGCGTGCGGCTGTTCCAGGCCCAGCCGCTGCGCGCCTTTTGCCGCTGCTCCCCCGAGCGGATTGTCGGGGTGCTCAAGTCCTTTCCCGCCGCCGAGCGGGCCGACATGGTCGAGGACGACGGGGTGATCCGCGTGACCTGCGAATATTGCTCGCGCGTGTACGCCGTGCCGCCCGAAGACGTGAACGGCGAGGCGGTCGCCGTCTAGACCGCCGCGGCGACCAGCCGATCGACCTCGCCCTGCTGGTCGAACTTGCAGTCGCGGCAGGTCCGGTAATCGCTCCAGCGGCCATGTTTCATGGTCTCGAAGAGCTTGCGGCGCTCGGCGTTGCCCAGCACCTCCAGCAGGCTCTCCTTGGTCAGGTCGCCGATCTGGTTGCCCCGCGAGAAATCCTGGCAGCAGGCCAGCACCAGCCCATCCCAATCCACCACCAACTCGGCGGCCACTTCCTGGCGGCAGGCCCCCGGAACCGGCGCGAGCGCGTAGTCGTAGAAGTTCAGGGTGTCGATGGTGCGGTTGGCGAAGGCCAGGGGCATGACCGGTGCGCCCTTTTCGGCCCAGTAAGCCTTCAGGGCGGCGAATTCTGGAAGGTTGGCCTGGGACAGGGGAGCGGCGATGCTGACCTTGCCCGGCGCCAGTTCGATGATCCGCGCTACCTTGGGATAGACGATGCGCGCGCGCAGCGGCGCCATCAGACGCGCGTAGAGCTCGGGGTCCACCGCCTCCACATGGATCGACCAGATGTCGACCAGGGCGATCAGCTCGGCGTGCCGGGCCTCGTTCCAGGGGCCGGCGTTGGTGTTCATCAGAAGCTGGGCGTTGGGGAGCTTCTCTTTCACATAGCGAGCACGCTTGACCACCAACGGGTCCATCAGGGCGTCGCCGTGAAGTCCGAAGGCCAGCACGCCCTCGATAGCGAACCCGCCTTCAGTGATCTGGTCGATCATCCGCGCGAAAAGCGCCCAGTCCATCGGTCCGCCGACGAGGTGCTCGCTCATCGGTTTGTTCGTGGGGCAATGGGGGCACGAAGCGTTGCACACCCCGATCGTGCCGATGATCACGTTGCGAAGCTTGCGGGTGGGGAAGTGGTCGTACTGGGCCTGGAACGGGTAGGCGTAGTCCAGCTCGTAGTTCTTGCCCCACATACTCAGCGGCTGCAGATCAAGGTAGCGTAGGTGGGTGCGGTAAAGGCCCGCGCTGACCCGGACGCGAATGTCCGTCACGGCCATGACGGGCATGTCGAAGGTCAGGTCGATGGCGTCGGCCATGGCCCGCAGGTCGTCATCCATCGGCAAGGTGAGGGAGCCGAAGGTGCGCTCGCCCGAGACGCACTCGATGGTCACGGCCGCGCCGGGGGGCGCCGCGTCGGGGAGCTGCAGGGCGCAGCGCAGCACCAATCGGCCTACGGGGAGCTCATGGCTGTGGGCGTAGATCACGCCGCTGTCGGCGCCCGCAAAGTCCGGTTGGGGGGCTTGGTAGTCGTTGGGCAGGCACAGCAGCTTGGGCGCGGTGCGGGAATCGGGCTCAGGCTCGGCTCCGGCCGGGGACGGCTCCTCCACGACGACTGCGCGAGCGGCCGCTGGGCGCTGTGTCCATTTCCCAACAGCCTGCCGCACCCGAGCCAGCATACGCATCCCCTCAACCCGCGGCGAGATATACAGATACCCGCCGACAGACGCCAGCATGACGGGGCTGGGATGCTCCGGCAAAGGCCTAGTTCATCGCGCGCCTTGCGCCAGGCAGGTCCAGCGAGAATTCGGGGATCGCCACCTCAAATGTTTCCCCCGCCTCGGTGGTCATCTGATAGCTGCCCCTCATGGTCCCCGACGGCGTGGTCAGGGGACAGCCGGAGGTGTAGCGGAACGCTTCCCCCGCCTTCAGCAGCGGCTGCTCGCCGACCACCCCCGGCCCGCGCACCTCCTCGACCCGGTTCAGGGCGTCGGTGATGATCCAGTGGCGCGTCGCCAGCTGGACCGTCTCGGTCCCGTGGTTCTCGATCTCGACCATATAGGCCCACACCCACCGTCCTTCGGCAGGGTCTGACTGGTCGGGAAGGTAGCTGCAGATGACCCGCACGATCACGCCCCGGGTGCTGGCCTCATAGACCGGCGAGTCCTGATAGCTGCTGCGGCGCGGTATCCGTTTCACCGGTTGGCCGTCGCCGCGTCCAGCCCCCGCGTCAGGTCCCGCTTGAGGTCGCCAATCCCTTCCAGCCCCACCGACAGCCGGACCCAGCCCTCGGTCAGGCCGACGGCCAGCCGCTCAGGCTCGGGAGTCGACCGGTGGGTGGTCGTCCACGGGTGAGTGATCAGCGACTTGGCGTCGCCGAGGTTGTTGGACAGGTCGATGATCTGCAACGCGTTGAGCATGCGGAAGGCCGCCTCGCCCGAGCCGACATCCAGGGCGATCACCGTGCCGCCGCCGCTCATCTGCCGCTCGGCCAGTTCGCCTTGCGGGTGGTGTTTGGCGTTCGGATAGATGCAACGCACGGTCGCGGGGTGCGCCGCCGCCAGATCGGCCAGGGCGACGGCGTTCTGCGCTTGCTGACGCACCCGCAGCTCGAGCGTCTCCAGACCCTTGAGCATCACCCAGGCGTTGAAGGCCGACATCGTCGGGCCGGTGTGGCGGATAAGGTCGCGGTAGGACTCTTCCAGCAACTCGGCCGATCCCAGCACCGCGCCGCCCAGGACACGGCCCTGTCCGTCGATATGCTTGGTGGTCGAATAGGCGACGATGTCCGCCCCCAGCAGCAGCGGCTTTTGGAAGATGGGCGTCGCAAAGACGTTGTCGACCACCACCTTGGCGCCGGCGTCCTTGGCGATCGCCGACACCGCGGCCACGTCGACCAGCTCCAGCAGGGGGTTGGCCGGGCTTTCGAAGAAGAACACCTTGGTGTTGGGGCGCACGGCTGCGCGCCAGGCGTCCAGGTCGCGGCCGTCGACGAAGGTGGTCTCCACCCCGAAGCGCGGCAGATACTCGGCGCATAGATAGCGGCACGAGCCGAACAGCGCCCGCCCGGCGACTAGATGATCGCCCGCCTTGAGCAGACCCATCAGCGCCAGATGGATGGCGGCCATGCCCGAAGCGGTCGAGCGGCAGGCCTCGGCGCCCTCGAGCAGGGCCAGGCGCTCCTCGAACATGCGGTTGGTGGGATTGGCGTAGCGCGAATAGACAAAGCCCGGCTCGTCGCCGGAAAAGCGCGCCGCCGCGCTCTCTGCGCTGTCATAGACATAGCCTTGGGTAAGGTAGAGCGCCTCGGCGGTCTCGCCGAAGGCCGAGCGCGACAGGCCGCCGCGCACCAGCTTGGTCGCCTCTTCCCAATCCTTGGGGTCCTCGCTGGCCATGGGGGTCTCCGATGAAAGGCGCGCATGAAAGGCGCCGGGGGACACAAGGTCAAGGCTTTCGCCCGGCGACAGGGCGCCAGAGCGGCCCTGGACAGACTCAGGCTCAAAAGCGAGTGTCCGGCCCATGACCGCCTCCCGCTCCTCCGGCATCCTGCCGTGCCAATCCATTGAGGCCCTGATCCAGACCGGCGCCATCGCCTGCGCCGGGGCCTTCGGCCGCGACCAGGTCCAGCCGGCCAGCCTCGACCTGCGCCTCGGCGAGCGGGCCTGGCGGGTGCGCGCCTCGTTCCTGCCGGGTAAGGGCCGCACGGTCTCCGAGCGCATGGCCGACGTCGCCATGCACAGGCTGGACCTGACCGCCGGCGCGGTGCTCGAGCGCGGCTGCGTCTATATCGCCGAGGTGCAAGAGCGTCTGGCCCTGCCGGCCCAGATCTCGGCCCGCGCCAATCCGAAGAGCTCCACCGGCCGCGTCGATGTCTTCGTCCGCCTGCTCACGGACCACAGCAGCGCCTTCGACGACGTCGCCCCCGGCTATGCCGGCCCCCTGTACGTCGAGATCGCGCCCCAGACCTTCTCGGTCCTGGCGCGTAGCGGCACCCGGCTGAACCAGCTTCGCCTCAAGCGCGGCTCGCCCCCCCGGCTGGAGACCCAGATGTCGGCGTCGATCTCACCCAGGCCGTCGCCGGCTACCGCGGCCGCCGCCACGCCGGGGTCATCGATCTGGACCGGGAAGACGGCCACGACCCGCGCGACTTCTGGGAGCCGCTGGAGCCGCGCCGCGGCGAGCTGCTGCTGGACCCCGGCGAGTTCTATATCCTGGCGTCCAAGGAGGCGGTCGAGATCCCCGCCCTGCAGGCCGCCGAGATGACCCCCATCGACCCCTCGGTCGGCGAGTTCCGTGTCCACTACGCCGGCTTCTTCGATCCCGGCTTTGGCGCGCAGGAGACCGGCAGCTTCGGCTCCAAGGGCGTGCTCGAGGTGCGCAGCCACGAGACCCCGTTCCTGCTGGAGGACGGACAGACCGTCGCCCGCCTGGTCTATGAGCCCCTCACCGAGCGCCCGGCCCGCCTCTACGGCCAGGACGGCTCGCACTACCAGGGCCAGGGCCTGAAGCTGTCCAAGCATTTCCGGGCGTGGGCCTAGCTTGCGGCCCGGGCGGGTTCGGCTATGTTGCCGGCCCCGAGCCGCCGCCGCGGCTTATGGTGCGGGCGTAGTTCAGAGGTAGAACGTCAGCTTCCCAAGCTGAATGTCGCGAGTTCGATTCTCGCCGCCCGCTCCAATTTCCGTGCATGGCCTTATACGCTTGCCCGCCGCCGCTGGCGGGTCCACTGGGGGGTCCGCCAGCGGCGGGCTGCGGCTTTTCATTTCAGTTCGCTCCAGCGCGCGCCTTGAAGGGACGGACCGTGGTCAACAGCATTCTCGCCCCGAAATCCCAGGCCCTCGCCGATGAGGCGGCCGCCGAGCCCGCGGTGCACCACAAGCCGGCGGGCTTTTCGGATCGGTTCGCCCTGGGCTTCACCAAGCTGCTGCGTGTCGCAGCCGACACCTTTTTCGCCAAGCGGTACGGGCACCGGGCGATCGTGCTGGAAACCGTCGCCGCCGTGCCGGGCATGGTCGGGGCCACGGTCAACCACCTGACCGCGCTGCGGCGCATGTGCGACGACGACGGCTGGATCCGCACCCTGATGGAGGAGGCCGAGAACGAGCGTATGCACCTGATGACCTTCGTTCAGATCGCCCAGCCCAACCTCTTCGAGCGCCTGGTGATCATCGGGGTGCAGTGGGTCTTCTATATCGGTTTCTTCCTGCTCTATCTGATCTCCAAACGCACCGCTCACCGCGTCGTCGGCTATTTCGAGGAAGAGGCGGTGATCAGCTACACCCTGTATCTGAAGGAGATCGACGAGGGCCGCTCGCCCAATGTCGCGGCGCCAGCCATCGCCAAGCGCTACTGGAAGCTGCCGGACACCGCGACGCTTCGGGACGTGGTGCTCGTGGTGCGCGCGGACGAAGCGCATCACCGAGACGTCAATCACGGGTTCGCCAGCAAGCTGGCCGGCCTGCCCATCGACCATCCCGCGGCGCCCTATCCGCCCCATGCCCACGACATCCGGCTGGCCGAGTGACATGGACCGGGCCGATGTCTCCCAGCCCTATCGCACCACGCCGGTGTTTGATGAAACCAGTCTGCCCGCTGCCCTGAGGCGCGATCATCGCACCAAGGCCGGGGCCTGGGGCGTCATCCGGGTGCTGGAGGGGGCGGTTGTCCTGACCCTGATCGATCCGCCGGGTGAGCATCGCCTGACCCCCGAGCGCCCCGGCCTCATTCTTCCGGGGCAGCCCCATTTCGTGACGCCTGCAGGGGCGATGCGCATGCAAGTCGAGTTCTATGACCACCCCCCTGTCTTGGCGACACCCTAACGGCGCCGGCTCTAGGCAGACGGGGCGAGATCGAAGCCGGGCTCGTCGAAGACTTCGAGCCCTGGCGGGCTGGGCAGCGAAGCGTCGCCTTGCAGGCGGGCGAGCAGGTAGTCCACGGCAAGCACCATGTCGGCGGCGTCATAGGGCTTGGGCAGCGACGCGATTGCGACCGTGTTGGCCGAGCGGGCGCGGCTCACCTGGCCGCTGATCAGCAGCACCGGGATCCC
>Ga0105047_10009547_pt1 | contig 15950 bp, 11 predicted proteins | sample MAT04_FD_78384 | JGI IMG/M metagenome (GOLD analysis project Ga0105047, IMG submission 78384) | Freshwater microbial communities from Lake Fryxell liftoff mats and glacier meltwater in Antarctica - MAT-04 (megahit assembly) | ecosystem: Environmental > Aquatic > Freshwater > Ice > Liftoff...
GACTACGGTCAACCCGCCCCGGCCGGGCCTGTGACCGTCAAAGTATCTCGCATGATTTGCGTGTGATGGACGACGGAAACTACGCCGACAACGGTAACTCTGCCGGCGCTTACAACTGTGACAATCCAGAGCGAACTGTCGTACTCGGGGACGGTTCGTTCTTCGTATCCACTACGTATGACGAAGCCGGCTACCCACTGCGAAAGTTCACGAGCACTGGGCAATCGACCATGGCGTCGAACCTTGCGGATAAGGAAATCCTGGCGATGGGTCGGTCGGGTGACGACCTGATCGCAGTCATCGGTAAAGCCGCACCGAAACTGGCGCGGATCAATGCACGTGGCGAGCGCCTGCCTTTTGCAACGGGCGCGCTGGACCTCCCCATTTTTGCGGGAGGAGAAACTGTCGCCGCACCGCTTGGCCTGGCGATCCGGGGCAACCTGGCGTTGGTCGCGCTGCCGGGTCTGGATGTCATTCGGTCAATCGATGTCACGACAGGAAACAAGGTCAGTGATTGGCCAGTCCCGCGCGTAGGCGACCTATCCCTCGACGAGACCGGGGGCCTTTGGGCGATCAGCGGGCAGGAGGTTGCTCTCATCGCGCTCGATGGCGCGATCAGCAAAAAAATCGCGACCGGACTGACCGCGCCCGCGTATCTGGCGGTTCAGAATCATCGGCTCGCGGTGGTGGATCGGGTTGCTGCCAGACTCGCATACATCGACGCGGACAACGGTCAGGCGATCAAAACATTCGGACGAGATCGTCCTCTGGGTGAGTGGCTGGCAACAAGCCCGGATCTGCTGCGTGATCCACGTGGCGTTGCATTTTTACCCGACGGTCGACTGTTGATTGCCGAGGCTGCGCGCCTGCGATCCTTTTGGCCGGACTCCGGCGTGATCGGTCACGACATTCTCTCCAACTTCATGGACAGCACGGTCGTTCATCCCGTCGCCAAGCAGTATCTCTACAATTTTGCAGGTGTATTTGAAGTAGACCCGTCGACTGGTGCATGGAACTGGAAGCTGGAGCAGCCGCGCATCGAGTTCCCAGATCGGGACAAAGCGGAAACAGCAACACTAGGCAGTCCCTCGCAGGCGGTGACGCTCGGGGGTCGGCCGTTCGTCGTGTATCATTCGCCGGACCGATACCTGTTATTTTTTGATGTCTCTGATCCATTGAAACCGCGCCTGGCGTTGTCGACCCCGCGCGAGCAGGTGCCTGCGTGGTCGTACTCAACGGTCACGTTTGGGAAGGACGGGGCGCTGATCGTCGCACCGAGCGTGAATCAGCTGCAGTTTCTTCAATATCGCTTCACCGGTCTGGACGGGAGCGGAAATCCCCAGTTTGACTTCGCAAATCCGACCAAGCTCGGACCGGAAAAAGACGCCTGGGCAGCCCGCGACCTGAAGCAGGTGGGGGCTGCCAGCGCCGATGGGCACAGTGGAGACGTCTACTTCCTGGCTGTGACGGCCATGCACAATAAGATGGTGCCGGGGTGGGGTGCCGACGGAACGGGCGTGGGCAAGGCGGCGGTCGATGGCACGCCGCGATGGTTCGCACAGTCGTCGGGTGGAAATTACATGTCGATCTCGACGGTGAATAATGGTCAACAAACGCTCACGCTTGCCGCCAAAAGTTTTGGCGGGCAGCTCGATGTGTTTGATACGGATGGTCTGCGACTGACTACGGGCAACTGGGGTTGGCCGACGCATTATCAGATCGGATTTGTCGATCTTCGATACGGGGTACATGGCTACGTGCGTACCGACGGCGCGATCGGCGCGTACGTCGAGGACGATGCCATTGGACGATTCGCGCGGGCACGTGTCGACGGGATCGAATCGATAAAGCGCGCCCAGACAACGGTCGAGTGGTCGAATGTGGGCGTCGTGGCGACCTCCGTGCCGGCTGTCTCGGATGCCCCTGCGGGGAAATCACTTACGCGCGCGAGCATTATTCCGCGGGTGACGGCTTTGCCGATCGACGGGAACTACAAGGCATGGAGCGACGCGGGCGTTCATCCACAGATTGTGATCCTGCCCGGCAGCATCGGTTTTGGGCGCGTTGTACCCGCCAACCTGCTGGCTGATTTTCGTGAGGGGACAGCCATCGGGGCCATGGCGCAGGACGGGCAGAATCTTTATGTTTATTTTGTCGCGACTGACGTCAACCCCACTTTCGATGCCGACAAAAGCGGGTCGGTCTGGATGTTTGATGGGATTGAATTGTGGCTTGAGGAAGAGCAGTTCGGCCTGAGCTTCACGCGCGACAACACGCCTGTGCTGCACAAGTTCAGACACCATGACAAGGCCGGTAAGGAGTGGTCCGCAAATTATCTGCTTCCACGCGAAAATATCTGGGCGAGTCGGATCGACAACCTGGATGAGCATCCGCTCGCGCGGCAATTGGCGGGCATCACGGGCACCAGTTTTGTCGGAAAGCCCGGGTGGGCAGTGTGTGGGAAAATACCCCTCGATGAAATCAAGCTGGTAGGCGGGGCACCGGGACGCGTGGCGACGCAGATTACGAACATGACTGGGCAGGCCGGGGAGCTGATGCGTGTCGGCGTGGCGTTGGGTGCAGTCAGCGCGCCGGGACGTGAGCAGGATTATAAGGTCAACTGGCCGGCAGGCTTGATGTTTTCTGACCCTACGCGTTCAGCCAATTTCATACTGGGAAAGTAACGGGGAATGTCGTAAGTGTTCGTTCACAGGATTTGTATGCAACAGACATTACTTACAGGAATGTTATTGATGATGGTCACGATGCAGCCCGCGTTTGCCGAGCCAGTTGCACCCGATGTGTATCGGCGCACGGTTTTCATAGGGGACTCAATCACCGACGGCGACACCTATCCGCAACTTGTTCGAAGCGCGTTGGACGATGCAAAGAAGCCACCGATGATTGCGATCAATAGTGGCATCGGCGGCGACACTGCTGCAGGGATGCTCAAACGTCTTGATCGCGACGTGCTTGTCCATCGACCAACGCTCGGCACATTTAATGCCGGTGCCAATGACGCGCTCAGGGGTGTGCCGGTAGCTGATTATGAACGCGACGTCCGCGCGATCGCGGAGCGGTTGAAGAAGGAAGGGATCCCGATGATCCTCCTGACGCCCAACGTGCTGGCCGGTGCGATGAAGGAAAAAGGGCAGGCGAATCTCGATGCCTACGAGCTTGTGCTGCGAAGCATCGCTTCGGAATACGGCCTGCGGCTCGCGGAGGTCAACAAGGCTCAAACCGCTGCCGAGACCGCTGGGGAGGCGCAGCTGTCGGAGGACAATCTTCATCCCAATCACGCGGGACAGCGATCGATCGCACGCGCTGTGTTGGATGCGATGGGCTACTCGGACGTAGCCGTCCCTGCCCGGGCGCATCTGACGGTGACGCCGGGGATCATCCCACAGTGGCAGGCGAAACCCATTCCCCGTCAGCCCGCCATCACCGATGGTGACGTGGCTGCGGTGAAACCGGACGACACGTGGACCGCCATCCACCTTCCTGAGACGGACATATGTTCAGATGAATGGCTAGACGACTTGCGAATCCGTGGCGCGTCATTGACCCTTCGCAAGGTTTTCCCCAAGGAGAACACCTTTCTCGTGGCAGGGCACGTCGATCTCAATGAGGCAAAAACGCTCTACATCCACCCCGCCTGCGAGGTCTCCCGTGCCTGGCTTAATGGGAAGCCTATATACGTCCATTCGCCGGACGCGTGGACGGGGTATCACATTGGCCGGGTGTCAGTTCCTGTTGAATTTCACAAGGGCGACAACCTACTGATCATGGAAACCGGTCCAATTTTCTTTATGAGCCTCGCAGATAAGCCCTTATTTTCCGATTGATGCGAAATCATCCCAAGCCGTTTGCTTGATTCGTCTTAAGGAACGCTCTATACTGTGAATGAGATTAAGTCTCACACTAAGGAGCGTTCAGATGCCAGTTTTATTAAGCGAAGCGGCTGCCACGAAGATCAAGGGAATCATCTCCGAAAACCAGATGCCCGCCGACACCACTCGTCTACGGGTGGGGGTCAAAGGTGGCGGATGCTCTGGTTTTTCCTACCTGTTGGATCTTACAGAAGAGCCCGCTGGCGAAACCGATGACGAGCAGGAATCGCAGGGCGTGAAGATTCTTTGCGATGCCAAGAGTTCGATCTATCTCGACGGAGTCGAAGTCGATTACAAGAACGAGGGGCTCGGCCGCGAAGGGTTTGTATTCAAAAATCCCAACGCCACCAGTTCTTGTGGTTGCGGGAGCAGCTTCAGCGCTTGATCGCTGTCGCTTTCAACCGCCGAGTTCGACAGATTTAGATCTTCGAACTTTCGACTCGTACGCGTCGGACGATCTCGCAAGCCATTTGCAGAGGCTGCACGCCCTTGCGCGCAGCAGCAGTGTCATACGCATCAGGTGAAACATGCCCACCCAGACGAATCAAATTGAGACGCTTGCCAATCGCGAGTATCAGTGGGGTTTCATCTCCGATATCGAGGCTGACGAGGCACCGGCTGGTCTAAATGAAGAGATCATCCGATTTATCTCCCTCAAAAAGGCCGAGCCGGATTGGATGCTGGCGTATCGCCTGAAGGCCTTCAAGCACTGGAAGTCGATGGTCGAACCGACGTGGGCGCGCGTGGGTTATCCGCCCATCGATTATCAGAAGACGATCTACTACTCGGCTCCCAAAGCGAAAAAGAAGAGCCTGGATGAGGTCGACCCGGAACTCTTGGCCATATACGAAAAGTTAGGCGTGCCGATGCACGAGCGTGCTTTGCTGGCAGGGGTCGAGCAACCGAAGATTGCCGTCGATGCCGTTTTTGATTCGGTGTCGGTGGCCACCACCTTTAAAAAAACACTGGCCGAGAAGGGTATCATTTTCTGTTCCTTCTCTGAAGCGGTGCGTGATCATCCGGTTCTGGTGAAAAAGTATATGGGATCGGTTGTTCCGTATTCGGACAATTTCTACGCAACGCTCAACGCTGCCGTGTTCACCGATGGGAGCTTTGTTTACATCCCCAAAGGCGTGCGTTGTCCGATGGAATTGAGCACGTATTTCCGCATCAATGCGCAGAATACCGGACAATTCGAACGTACGCTGATCATCGCCGACGAAGGCTCCTACGTGAGTTACCTCGAGGGCTGCACCGCCCCGATGCGCGACGAAAATCAACTGCACGCAGCAGTTGTTGAACTGGTTGCTCTGGACGACGCGCAGATCAAATACAGCACGGTGCAGAACTGGTACCCCGGCGACAAGAACGGTAAGGGGGGAATCTATAACTTCGTCACCAAGCGTGGCGCGTGTCGCGGGGACAACAGCAAGATCAGTTGGACCCAGGTAGAGACGGGGAGCGCGATCACCTGGAAGTATCCGTCCTGTATCCTGCAAGGCGACAACAGTGTCGGCGAGTTCTACAGCGTCGCGCTGACGAACAACTATCAGCAAGCCGACACCGGTACGAAGATGATTCATATCGGCAAAAACACCAAGTCGACCATCGTGAGCAAAGGCATCAGCGCCGGTCACGGCCAGAACACGTATCGCGGGCTGGTGAAAATCTTGAAAGGTGCCGAGAACGCGCGAAATTACACCCAGTGCGACAGTATGCTTCTGGGCAACGAGTGTGGCGCGCATACTACGCCGTACATCGAAGTACGTAACCCCACTGCGAAAGTTGAGCACGAAGCCAGCACAAGCAAGATTGGTGAAGATCAACTCTTCTATTGCAAGCAACGCGGGCTGAGTGTCGAGGATGCGGTCAACATGATCGTCAACGGCTTCTGCAAGGAAGTGTTTGAAGTCCTTCCCATGGAGTTTGCCGTTGAAGCCCGGAAATTGCTGAACGTGAGTCTGGAAGGGTCGGTCGGATGACGCGAGGGGGCGGGCGATGCCGGCCAAGGTGCGACAGGTGAAGTTGATGTTGAGGAAGTTTTCGGTCCCAAAATGATTGACATGCTCCTTGAGATAAAAAACCTCCACGCCAACGTCGGCGACAAGCCTATTTTGAAAGGCGTTGACCTCACCATTCGCAAAGGCGAAACCCACGCGATAATGGGTCCAAATGGGTCGGGCAAGAGCACGCTCGTGCACTGCATCGCCGGCCGTGAGGGTTACGAGATTACCGAGGGTCAAATTTTATTTGAAGGTAAGGACCTGCTCGCCATGAGCGCCGAGGAACGTGCACGTGAAGGGGTTTTTCTGGCCTTCCAATATCCGGTCGAAATCCCCGGCGTCAGCACAAGCTATTTTCTCAAGGCCGCCGTCAACGCCACGCGCAAGCATCGTGGCGAGCCTGAGCTAGATGCCTTGGAGTTTCTGAAGTTGATTAAGGCCAAGCAGAAGATGCTCGAGATCGACCAGAGCTTCATGAATCGGGCGGTCAATGATGGGTTCTCGGGTGGCGAAAAGAAGCGCAACAAGAAATTTCAGATGGCTGTCATCGATCCAAAACTTGCCCTGCTCGACGAGACCGACAGCGGGCTGGATATCGACGCGTTGCGTGTCGTCTCGGACGGAGTGAATCTAATTAAGCGAGACACACAAAAGGGCACGCTCGTTGTCACGCACTATCAGCGGCTGCTGAACTACATAGTGCCCGATATTGTGCACGTGTTTGTCGATGGGCGTATTGTTCGATCAGGTGGGAAGGAATTGGCACTGGAGCTTGAGGCGAGCGGCTATGCGAAGTACGACGACGCCCGCGTGGGCGTGTGAGTGGGACTGATGGAGCCTGCATGACACGATTGGCCGAAGATAAGTTCTCCGATGTTTCCAATTTTGCCGGTCTGGCCAGCATGCGCGCGATCTCATCGCGACCTTGGCTTGATCAGATCCGGGCCGAGGGCATTGCGCGCTTTGCTGCGGTGGGATTCCCGTCCAACAAGCTCGAAGAATGGCGACACACCAACATCTCGCCCATCGCCAAGACCGCATTTAAGCCGGGGAAATACACGGGCAGGGAACTCACTGCCACATTATTTCTCCCTACAGTTTCCGCGATGAAGCGCTGTGCGAAGCCGTCTTCGTCAACGGCCACTTCGCGCCGGAGCTCTCCAGCATCAGCGACATGCCGGAAGGTCTGGTTATCCGTACGATGGCAGAGGCTATCGTCAAGGATTCCAAGCGCCTAGCCGAGCATCTTGGGCAATATGCGGACGTGCAGCGTAATCCGTTTGTCGCATTGAACACCGGCTTCATTCAGGATGGTGCGATCATTCTCGTCAAGCGTGGCACAGTCTTGGAGATGCCGATTCATCTGCTGTTCATCACCAGTCCTGAGAAGGATCCGATCGCTTCGCATCCACGTGTGTTGATCGTCGTTGAGGAAAACGCTGAGGCTTCCATTGTCGAAACGTACGCCGGCATTGGCGAGGGCGTTTATTTCACTAATGCGGTAACGGAAGTGGTGCTTGCCGAAAATGCAAAGGTCGACCACTGTCGGGTGCAACAGGAAGGCGAGGAGGCGTACCACGTCTCCACCACTGCGGTGAAGCTTGCACGGACGTCACGCTTTGTGGACCATTCAGCCAGCCTCGGCGCGCAGCTTTCCCGAAATGACCTGCATGTCTGCCTCGATGGAGTCGGTGCAGAGGCCACACTGAATGGCCTCGTCGTCATCGGCGGGACCCAGCATTGCGACAATCACACGTTTCTCGATCACGCCGCCCCGCATTGTCCTAGCCACGAGCTGTACAAGCATGTGCTCGGTGACAATGCGACGGGCGTGTTCAAGGGACAGATCAAGGTGCAAAAGGACGCACAGAAGACGGATGCCAAGCAGACATCCAAGACACTGCTTCTCAGCGAGGAAGCCGGCATGAACTCGCAGCCGGCGCTCGAGATCTACGCGGATGACGTGAAGTGCACACACGGTAGCACAACCGGTCCGCTCGATGAACAACAGCTGTTCTACATCCGATCACGTGGCCTGAACCCCGAAGCTGCACGTCACCTGCTGACGTACGCGTTTGCTGCGGACATCACCAGTCGTATCAAGGTGGACCCGGTTCGGCGACGCCTGGAAGAGATCATGGCCGCCCAACACGGTTTGCCCCGCGACCTCCGCATCCAAAAGGCAGCCGCCCACGACGAGCCTGTGCGGGCGTAGAATAGAATATTCGCACCACTCGTCCGCCTAAGATGTTGTGCAGGCAAAAACGCCCGTGTCGGAAGGAAAATTGCACGTTGAAACTTCCATTCTCGAGGAACGACCCAGGACCGCAATGACAGCTGAAACATTGCCAGGCCCTGCGTTTGATGTCGATCACGTCCGAGCGGAGTTCCCCATTCTCGCGACGCAGGTCAACGGCAAGCCCCTGATCTATCTCGACAACGGCGCGACCACCCAAAAACCGCAAGCCGTCATTGATGCGACCAATGCATACTACGCATCACAAAATGCGAACATTCATCGCGGGGTATACGCCCTGAGCATCGCGGCCACCGGGGCCTATGAGTCCGCCCGCGCGGCCGTCGCGAAGTTTCTCAACGCCGCCGAGCCAGCCGAGATCATCTTTACACGCGGGACGACGGACGGGATCAATCTGATCGCCAACGCGTTCAGCCGGTTGAATCTCCGCGAAGGCGACGAGGTCATTATCAGTTCTGTCGAGCATCACGCGAACATCGTCCCGTGGCAGGTTGCTTGCCGGGAGCACGGCGCGACGCTCAAAGTGATACCGGTTGACGATTCGGGCGCGCTGTCGATCGCTGGGTATCAGAAATTGCTCTCGCCTCGAACAAAAATGGTGGCTATCACGCATGTGTCCAATGCGTTGGGCGTGATCAACGACGTCGCGATCATCATTCGCTTGGCGCACGAGGCTGGGGCGAAGGTGCTGGTCGACGGCGCACAGTGGGTCGCCCATGCTCCCACCGACGTGCGTGCAATCGATGCGGACTTTTACGTTTTCTCGGGACATAAATTATTCGGGCCGACAGGCATCGGCGTGCTCTACGGAAAGCGAGAGTTGCTGGATGCAATGCCCCCGTACCAGACTGGCGGGGATATGGTCGATGTCGTGACATTCGAGAAAACCACGTTTGCGAGCTTGCCGAACAAGTTCGAAGCCGGCACGCCCAACATTGCCGGTGCAATCGGCCTGGCCGCCGCCATCGCTTGGCTCACAAAACTTGGATTCGACACTTTTGCCGATCACGAACTCGCGCTCCGCGACCGCGCGGCTGCCGGTCTGTCGACCATTCCAGGCCTGCGAATTCTCGGGACGGATTTGAACAAGGTCGGTGTGATGTCCTTCGTGTTTGACGATCCACCGATTGCGCCGCTTGATGTTGCCCTCCGTCTTGATCGTGCGGGGATTGCCGTGCGTACCGGGCATCATTGCTGCATGCCTTTGATGGCCCGCCTTGGGGTGGAGGGGACCATCCGAGCGTCATTTGCTCTTTACAACACGATCACTGAGGCGGACGTTCTGGTCGCAACCCTGCGCGAACTACGCGACGAGTTTGCAAAAAAGCTTGCAGTCGCAAAGCCTGCGCGATCACCGCAGACACGCGGCGCTTACTCGCCAGCGGCCGGTAGTTCGCCTGACGAGATCGCAGATGAACTTGTCGAGGCGTTCGAACTGCTTGGTGATGCCCAGTCGCGTCTGACATTCGTCGAGGAGCTTGGTGAAAAGCTTCCGCCGATGCAGGCAGACTTGAAATCACCGGAGAACTTCGTGAAGGGTTGCATGAGCACCGTTCACATCGCATCTCGTCCTGTGCCGGAGAAGCAGGAAGCCATGGAGTTGATCGGGGACAGCAATACCACCACGGTCAAAGGGTTGATTGCGATCGTATTGCGGCTTTTCTCCGGACAACCGGCTCGGCAGATCGTTGCTTTTGATATCAATGCATTTCTCGATAAGTTAGGCATCGAGCAGCTTGTGACCGTGCAGCGCAGGATAGGCCTTGAAAAGGTCATCGAGCGTGTGCGACGCGATGCCCTGAGAATCGTTAACGAATCGAAGGCGTGAAGGTGCTTGCCATGACCACTGATCGCGAGTCAACCGTTGCCCAGGAGACACCGACAGCGTCGAGTGCAGTCGCCAGCGTGGACAATCCCGTCATCACGATCAGTCAAAAGCTCCTCGAAGCCAAGGTGATCGAGGCGCTCTCCTCCATTTATGATCCCGAAATCCCCGTCAACATCTACGAATTGGGTTTAATCTACCGGATTGATATCGACGCAGAGAAGAACGTGAAGATCCGCATGACCCTTACCGCCCCCGCGTGCCCCGTAGCTGGTACGCTCCCCGGGCAGGTCGCTGAGAAGGTGCGCTTGGTCGAAGACGTAAAAACTGCGGACGTCGAACTCGTCTGGGAACCCGCCTGGACGCGCGATCGCATGAGCGAATCGGCAATGCTGCAACTCGGATTTGTCTGATCGTCACTGATGCAGAGTGCCCGTGGTACGCGAGAGCTGCGCCGACTCATGCACGTGCGGGGCTGCTCCCCCACACGGACGCGATCTTTGTTCTCAGGAATGTCACGCTTTCACGCAGCTCTTCCATACCGTTCACGCCATCTTCGATACTGATCCAGCCATCAAACCCTACACCTTTGAGCATGGCAAAGATCGCATCGTAATCGTTCAACCCCTTGCCGATCACGCCGTGTCGAAGGCGCATGGCGTAACCGAGGCTGTCTTCTTCCTTACGTAAATCCGCGAGCGTTCCCTCAGCGAGATACCGATCGCTCGCATGGATGGTGACGACGCGGGACTTCACGCGCTCCAGCAATTCCAATGGATCCTCGCCCGCAAGAAAGGTGTTGCTCGGATCGTAATTGACACCGAAGTTCGGCGACTCGATGCGAGATACAAGCTCACAGAACACATCCATCTTCTGTGCGAATTCCGGATGCGCCCAGTAGTTGTCCTTGTAGTGATTTTCGAGAATGAGGGTGATTCCCTGACTGGCCGCATGGGGGATGCACGCCTGGATACATTCGGCAGCAAAGCGAATTCCATCAACGCGGGTGACTTCCGGTCGACGCTGCCCGCTTAGCACACGACAAAATTGGCCACCCAGCGCAGCCGTCATGTCGATCCAGGTTTTCTCCTTATCGATCTCCAACTGGCGGAAGGACGCATCGGGATGGGTAAAGTCCGGCGAGCAGCACATCATCGGCGATGCCAAGCCCAGGTCCTCGGCGATTCTTCGATGCGTCGCCCACCGTGTCGGATCGCGCAGGTCAAGAAAGCCCGCGTAGTGTTCAATGCCGTCGATGTCCAACGTCGCAGCCAGTTCGATCCATTCGCGCAGGGACATCTTGCCTGTCAGTACAAGATCATCAATGAAGCCCTTGGGAAAAGCCGCTAACTTTGGCATCTTCATGCACCCTTCTGAGGATTTCGCAACACCATCGGGTGCTGCTCAAGCTCGATGACCCCGCCGGAAAATGGCCTGCTCGCGTCGCTCAGCCAAAATACCGCCTGCCGCGCGATGTCGTCAGGTGAGGTCATCTTGCCCGATGGGGCAAAATGTGGATCGGGATGCTCATGCCAGTCTGTCGGCAGGCCGTTCTTGATCTGCAACTTTCTCTCGTTGTCCGAGATCACCCACCCGACGACGAAGTGATTGATCCGCACCTTTTTCTGTCCGTACGAATCCGCCAAATTGCGACTGAGCGTCAGCAGGGCGGCCTTGGACATGCTGTAGATCATCAAGTTCGCTTCGCCGCAGAACTGGTTGATTGATCCGATGTTGACCACCGCGCCTTCAGATCGAATGAGGTGTGGCATGGCTGCGCGGATCAGGAGCATTGGCGCCCGCACGTTGAGCGCCATCACCGAATCAAAAAGCGCTGCGTCTGACTGCTCCAGCGTCGCCCGCGCGCTCCAGCCCGCATTGTTACAGACTGCATCGATCTTACCGAAAGCTTTGATGGCCGCCTCGACGAGGCGGGGCGCGGCCTCCGGATCAGTGAGATCGTCGATGTGCAGAGTCGCATTGCTGCCAAGCGACTTGACGACGGCGTCACCTGCCGTGCGATCGCGCCCGTGGATGAGCACCTTCGCCCCTTCACTGACTGCCCGCCGCGCAATGGCTTCGCCAATGCCAGTGGTGCTTCCGGTCACAATTAACACTTTGTCTTCGAGTAGGCGTGTGCTCATGGTGGCCCAAATATAACGTGCGTGAGACGTGTCTTCAGCCCCTGGGTTTCCACATCCATTCCATCACGGCTGTTTTCCGTCCTAGGGTGGGGCAACCATTAACACCAGTTTTTCGATTGTGAAACTACCAGGTACGTAGTCGGGGACGATCTGCAAATGTGAAATGTCGTCGTCGATGTAGCATTCAACTGCCGGCAAGGGGTTAGAGGTTCGGGTGTAACTTCCCCGCTCCCAGTTGTCGCGATCGCCGGTGGGGAAGTAGCGATATTCCCTTTTTTGACCGTCGAAAGTCTGGCCGTCTTTTCGCCATTTGATCAAAATTATAGGCTGACGATGGATTGGGTTGGAAAAGCTGTAGGTCATTTTTACACCGATAACCCGGGTCATGGCCGGGAGCGTCAGGTCGATTGAGGCGTGGCCGTCATGTTGCAACGTCGTACCGACGCGCGTCGCACCGGTAATTGTCAAGTCCTCAATCGGCACGGTCTGCTCGACAGTCGAAAAGTCCTTCTGCAGATTGGTGTACGGCTGGATGCCGGCGCTTTGCAGCATGGGCAGGTAGTCGGCGAGCAACGCGTGTTGCGGGTGGAGATAGCGATAATGATGGGCGATCAGGCTTGGTGTGGATTTGCCCGCGTGCAGGTCCTTCTCAAAGGCTGCAAGATGAGCGCGGACGTCACGAGCGTAATAAATTCCAGACCGGGCGTTCGGGAAAAATGCAGCCGCCGAGCAGATGAGCAGCGTCACGGGAATCGCCTGTGGCCAGCGAAGTGGGGGGTAGATCGTCCATACTGCGTAGATCGCGCACAGCAGCGGGAACAAAAGCGTGACGTATCGCGCCTCAAACCCATCGCGACCAAGTCCCAGCGCCAAAGCCAGCGACAATAGTCCGCCGATCACGCAGAACATTCCCCACGCTCGCACGCGCTCGGCTGGGTCACGGCGCAGGATTTTGACCAGCCTTCCAAGCGTCATGATCACGAGAGAGATTACGACAATCCCTGAGATCGGCCACGCCGGTTTCACTGCGGACCCAAAGCTCATCGTGACGGCCTTCACGGCGGTGATGGCACTTGACGAAAGCCCGGGGCTGCCCGGGTGGTGGGGAACCTTTTCCCAACCCATCATGTATACGGCGATCAATGCAACGCTGATAAAGGCGACCGTCAACTTGAGTAAGGCGTGCCTCGGGCCTGCGGGCAAGTCATTCCTACGCCGGGCGATAATCGCGTCACCGACCAGCCAGCCCGTTATGGCTGGCAGCAACGCCAATCCGTGCGCGCCTGAACCTGCCAGTAGAAGCGAGAGGACTAGGACTGCGAGCAGGCGTTCGCGCGTCAGAGATCGGCTGGTCGTGACAAGCAGCAGCCAACCGAGGACGAAGGCGGTGGACGTAAAAAACTCGATCTGCCACCCCCACATGAAGTTCAGCCCCTGACCGAGGTGAAGCGTGACGAGCGGGAAAAAAGCGTCCGTCCAGCGAAATGTCCCGCGCTGTCGGGCAATACAGATCATCAGCGCTGCTGTCATCACTGACATCAACGCGACGTTGAAGATCATCCCGGCCCGGAAGTCCGGCCAAATGCGGTAGACCGCCAGCATGACAAGCCGCGCGACCGGCACGCGATGTTCGTTGTGCTGGGACCATAACCAATGCCACGTCACGGACTGGCTGCCGGTCATCGTGGGGACGATGTCCCAGTCGTCCCATGAGGGCACATTTCGTCCATACTTGCCCACATAGGCGAACGCCGCAGCCGTGGCCAGCATCCACACCGCCATGAGCCAGGCTACCACCATGACCCGGCGATTCGGTCGCGAGGGCGACGGTGACATGAGCACCGCCGGATTGAGGGTCGTCATGGCAGACCTACTGGTTGGGTCGTCGGATTTGTTCGGATGAAGACGCGCGCTTTGCTCGGAGTTTTTGATCCGCGGTCGGTGCGACGGGATTCAAACACCATCGTCCATCGATCAGGATGCTTCTCCAATGCCGGCGCGACGTAACGCTGGCTGATGCCGGGATACTTTAACTCATCGGTGATGACGTACGACACCGAAGCCGCCTCGAGCAGGTCGATCTCACGGTCACGGTCGGCTTCCAGCGGATGGAGGATGCACTTGAGACCAGTCCGCAAAAATGCCCCGTGAGGGGTTGTGGATGAGACGATCGCATCACGGGAGGCGTGCTGCGAGACATAATCCAGCGCATCGTCCAGCGCTGTCCAAGGTGCAGTGTAATAAACCTGGCGGCTTTCGACTTTCTTCCCAGCGTTGTCCGTAAAATAGACAGTGTTCAATCCGCTGGCCATTGTTCGATAGACGGTAAAGCTCGATACAAACATCGCCGGCACGAATATGACCAACGCGAGCGCCACGCATGCGTAAACGTGATGGTCGCGCTGCCGGGCGAAATCGATGATTGATCGCGCCATGAGCATGGTCGTCAGGACAAATATGGAGGCCATCGGAAAGAGGTAACGCTGAAATTGTTCGGGCCATGGTGTCAGGCAAACCATGCCCGTCGCAAGGAATACATACAACGCTGCCAGCCAGTCGCCCCGACGAAAAAGCACCACGATGCCGGCGAGCGCTAGCAGCCCCAACGCGATGATGGGCACCCAGATCAACTCTGGGAGATACTGTTGAATACGCTTCCCGTGGCTGAAGTGAAGCCTGCCCAGCACGTCGATAATGGGCCATTTCCAGAAGCCATCGTGTGCTGTGATGGCCATCCCGACTGATTCGGGAACATACAGCGGGTGCGTCAACGCGCGGGTGAGCATTGTTCCGCTACCAATGTGCCCAAGCTCGGGTTTGAAGGGGTCGACAAGCGTGACATTCTGCGCATAAGTCACATTGGAATATTGATAGTCCGCCCGCTGATATGCGTACGCGACCTGCTTGTAGGATTCGGAGTGAACGACTGAATAAACGTACCCGTTCCAGGCAAGGACAGGGAGCACCGCCAACGAAAGCCGGACGAGGGCTTGTTTGTATTGCCGACGTAAAAAGCTCTCCGCTACCCACGCCACGAGGACTGCCAACCCTGCCGTTCGGAGGAGGTAAGTTGACCACACCAGCAGCGTGGCAACCGGTAAGTATCCTGGGCGAGCAGGGCGTCGCGACCAGAGAAGTAGTGACAGCGTGAGAATGGCGAATGGGATTTCAGTATAAAGAACGTCGGACAGGTAGTACGAAAAAAATGCGATCTGCATTGCGACAGTGCCAAGTCCTGCCATCATTGGATTGAAGTAGCGACGGATCAATCGATACGTCAGCATCGCGTGCAGGACTGAGAACATCAGGTACAGCTTCCGCATCCCCGTTGCCACCACGACCGGATCGCTTGTCCCCATTACTTTCTGTGATATCGCGATCATTGCTGGCAGGAGCGGGGGATACTGCACTGCCTCTATCTGCCCGGGCTCGTTCAACAAGCGGTACCCGCTCCCCTGCGCCAGCGAGGTACCAAGGATGTAATAGACGCTCGCATCCCACCGCAGATCAAGTGGGCCGCGCAACCTAGGTGCCCACAGACCCACGGCCACCAAGACACAAAGTAAGACCGCAACAAAGTCGGCCCGTGAATGGCGGGTGACGGGCACGTTCCCTTGGTCGGGCTGTTTTATTATTGGTGGTTGGGTTTCCCTGCCTGCATCGCTCATGCGCCGACTCCCGCTTAGTGCGGGGACATCTTACGGTGAACGACCGGGAGTTGCGCGTGAGCGTATGCGAGATTTACAACGCTTGGATAGACACGCTTCAAGTGCCACGAAAAAAACGCTGCCGACGAGGAACATCCTCGCCGGCAGCGTGCGTCGCTTTCGC
>Ga0105047_10009548_pt1 | contig 15950 bp, 12 predicted proteins | sample MAT04_FD_78384 | JGI IMG/M metagenome (GOLD analysis project Ga0105047, IMG submission 78384) | Freshwater microbial communities from Lake Fryxell liftoff mats and glacier meltwater in Antarctica - MAT-04 (megahit assembly) | ecosystem: Environmental > Aquatic > Freshwater > Ice > Liftoff...
AGTACTACGGCGTCGGCGCCGACATCGTCAACCACTGCATCGGCGACGTCTTGGTACAGGGCGCCAAGCCGCTCTTCTTCCTCGACTACATCGCCAGCAGCAAACTGAATGCCGACCACGTGGCGCAGGTCGTCACCGGCATGGCCGAGGCGTGCGAGGTGAGCGGTTGTGCGCTGCTGGGTGGCGAAACCGCCGAGATGCCGGGTGTGTACGCCCCCGGGGCGTTCGACATCGCAGGCACGCTGGTGGGCGCCGTGGACCGTGCCAAGCTGCTACCCAACGGGCCGCTCTTCGCCGGCGATGTGCTCCTGGGAGTGGCCTCGAACGGACCCCACACCAACGGTTACTCGCTGCTGCGCAAATTGTTCGATTGGCTGCCGATGGACAGCGTGCCGCCGGGCTTCGACTGCACGCTCGGCGAGGCTCTGCTGAAGTCGCACCGCAACTACCTGCCCGTCCTGGAAGCTGCCGTCGACAGCGGCCTCGTCAAGGCAATGGCGCACATCACTGGCGGCGGGCTTCCCGAGAATCTGCCGCGAGTGCTGCCGGACGGCATCGATGCGCACATCGCACTGGAGTCGTGGCCCATACCGCCGCTCTTCCGTCTGGTGCGCGAGGTCGCGGCCGGCATGGATACACGCGAGCTGTACCGAACGCTCAACATGGGCGTCGGAATGGTGCTGGTGTGCTCACCGGAAGCCGTTGCGGCCGTGCAGGCGCTGATCGCAGAGCCAACATGGGTGATCGGCCAACTGGCGGCGGCGGAGGGCGCGGGCCGCACAGTGGTGCTGTCGTGAAGGTCGCGCAGTGAAGCGCCTCGTCGTGCTCGCCAGCGGCAATGGTTCGAATGTGCAATCCGTCATCGACGCGTGCGCCAGCGGGGCGTTGCCCGCAAAGGTGATAGCTGTGGTGAGCGATCATGGTGATGCGCTGGCTCTCGTGCGGGCTGACGCCGCAGGCCTGCCGGCGGTGCACGTCGGCCGCCGTACGGGGGAGGCTCGCGCGGACCACGACGCTCGCCTCGCGGACATCGTCACCGGGTTCGACCCCGACTGGGTGGTACTGGCGGGCTGGATGCGAGTGCTCACGCTCAACTTCCTCGGCTGGTTTCCGGGCATGGTGGTCAACCTGCACCCTGCACTGCCCGGCGAGCTTCCGGGTCTGCACGCAATCGAGCGGGCCTACGCCGAGGCCAAGGCCGGCACTCGGACCAGCACCGGTGTGATGGTGCATCTGGTCCCCGACGAGGGCGTCGACGTCGGACCGGTCCTCGCAACCGCAAAGGTGCCGATCCTCGCAGGCGACACGCTCGAGGAACTGGAAGAACGCGTACACGCCGTCGAGCATCTGCTCCTCGTCGACACGCTGCGGAAGCTGTGCAATTCGACCCTCACCACTGGAGTGAAAACATGATCAACGACGATCTGTTCGACCGTTTCCAAGCCCTCACCTTCGATGATGTGGTGATAGTGCCCGGGTACAGCGACGTCCTTCCCGACTCGGTCGACACGTCCGCCGTGTTCGCAGCCGACATCAGGCTTGCGGTCCCGATCGTCAGCGCTGCGATGGACAAGGTCACCGAAAGCCGCATGGCGATCGCTCTGGCCCGCGAGGGCGGTATCGGCGTCATCCATCGCAACATGACCAGTGCGGATCAGGCCGCGGAGGTGCAGAAGGTCAAGCGCAGCCAGAGCGGCATGATCAGCGATCCGATCACACTGCCACCCAGCGCGACCCTTGCGGACGCAGAAGCGCTGATGCACCAGTTCAAGATCAGTGGCGTGCCGATCACGGACCCGAAGGGCCGGCTCGTGGGCATTCTCACCAACCGCGACACTCGTTTCTGCGAGCCTGCTGACTACCGCCGCTCGGTCACCGACTTCATGACCAGCGAAGGGCTGGTGACCGCAAAGGTGGGCACCACGCTCGACGAGGCGCGCAGCATCCTGCAGCGCCATCGCATCGAGAAGCTGCCCTTGGTCGACGCCGACCGAAAGCTCGTCGGGTTGATCACTGTGAAGGACATTCTCAAGAACCAGGAGTTTCCGAACGCCACCAGCGACCCATCGGGACGGTTGCGCTGTGCGGCCGCTGTCGGTGTCGGTGACGACCTCGAAGAGCGGGTTGCAGCACTCGTGGCACAGTACGTGGACGCCGTTGCACTGGACACCGCTCATGGCCACTCCGCCGGCGTGATCAAGGCCATCGAACGAATTAGGTCGAACTGGCCCGACCTGCCGGTGGTCGCCGGCAACGTGGTCACCGAGGAGGGTGTCGAAGCACTCTCCAGCGCAGGCGCCGATGCCGTCAAGGTAGGCGTGGGCGCCGGCTCCATCTGCACCACGCGCGTGGTCAGTGGCGCCGGCATGCCGCAGCTGTCGGCCATCTATTTCACCAGCCAGTACGCACGCCGGCATGGCATTCCGGTGATCGCCGACGGCGGCATCACCTACTCCGGCGACATCGTGAAGGCCATCGCCGCAGGGGCCGACTGCGTCATGCTCGGCTCCATTCTGGCCGGCACCGATGAAGCCCCGGGCGAGCTGGAACTGTTCGAAGGTCGCCGCTACAAGAGTTATCGGGGCATGGGCTCGATGGGCGCGATGCAAGGCCTCGGCGCCGACCGCTACGCCAGCGGCCAGAGCGACAAGAGCCAGGTGGCCGGCCAATCACGCAAGTTGGTTCCCGAAGGGATCGAGGGGCGGGTGCCCTACGCCGGCACGCTGGGCGATGTGGTCTACCAGTTGGCAGGGGGCCTGCGCAGCGGCATGGGCTACGCCGGTGCGGGCACGCTTGATTCGTTGCGCAACGGCGCACGCTTCATGCGTGTCACGACCGCTGGCCGCAATGAGAGCCACCCCCACGATGTGACCATCACCAAGGAAGCACCGAACTACCAGCGCAGCTGAGTCAGCGCCGGGCAGTGGTGGCCGGGTCGGCCAGCCACTGCTCGATCAACGGACGCGATGCGGTGTAACCCTTCTCGGCCACCACCTTCATCCGTCCGAACTCGAGCAGACCGACGCCGGCGATGTCGAGATCGAGGTACAGGTCGATCGACCCGTCCTCCTGAAACGCGCGACGTTGCCGCTCCGAGGCCGTGATCATGGTACGCACGAGCACCTGCCCGACGCCTGGGTAGGCACCCGGTCGCCGGCGAACGAGCCGACGAACCACCTGCCAACCGGAGAGATACATTCCGTAGTCCTCCCCTGCCGTCGGCCCGTTCGAGGGGGCGACATCGACGGCGATGACCGTACCGATGGACGGGTCGTCACGCATGATGTCGGCGGGCACGTTGTTGAGCACCCCGCCGTCGACCAGCAGGTCGCCTCCGGAAGGCACCGGCGGCAGTACGCCTGGGATGGCGATGCTTGCTCGGATGGCCGTGGGGAGATCGCCCCGCCGATGCACCTCCAACCTCGATTTCGTCAGGTTTGTCGAGACGCAGTAGAACGGCACCCAGGTGTCCTCCGCATCGAAGCCGCCGAACACGCTCTCCAGGTTCTGTGTGATGCGCTTGGCCTTCAGCAATGCGACCACCGGCACGGTGTAGTCGAGCAGGCGATCGAATTGCTTCGAGCACACATCCATCATCGTCGGGATGTCCTGGTGGATAGCTGCGGCTGCGGCGAAGATGGACCCCATCGAGGCCCCGCCGATTCGGTCGACCGGAACACCTGACTCCTGCAGGGCACGCAGCACACCCAGGTGAGCGAAACCCCGGGCGCCACCTCCACCGAGCACCAGGCCATAGCCCTTCCCGATACTCAGCCGGGCAAGCCGCTCCAGGTCGGCGGCATTCCCACGGCGCACGTGGTGGACCTCGTCGAACCGGCCACGCACTGGCGACGACGAGCCCGCTGTCGGCCGGGCCACTGTCGCATGGTCGACCATCGCCAACCACTTCGGCACCCGCGAATCGCTGCATGCCGCCAACGCTTCGCCGATCAATCGCTGCTCGACGGCACCGTGTTGTGCAGATGCCACCACCAGCACGCAGTCGGCCCGCTGGACGATGCGCCGCGACCAAGGGGTCATCGAGCTGTCGGCGCGGTACACGACGACGTCGTGCTGTGACTCCACCTCGAACAGGTACTGCGAGAGTCGCGTCTCGCCGAGACTGCCGGCGGTCACCTGCGCGGCGTCGTCGTCACCCAGTGCCAGACCCACGGAGTCGCTCTGGACAATCATGGTCGCGCCATGACGTTGCAACTCGCTGAGCATGGGTGTGAGCACGCCGGCGGCATCCACATCGGGCATCGGCACGAGTGCCAACACCCTGGCCGAAGCAGGTGGCCGCTCGTTCGGGTTCAGGCGAAGCAACAGATGTCGGACCACCCCCAGCGCAAGCGCCGGGTGCCGTTTCAGCAACGACTCGAACACGTCGCTGCCCACCCGCCCGAGCGTGCTGTCGCGCAGCGCATTCACCGTGGCGGTGCGGGCGGTTTGCTGCAGCGGAGCCATCTCGCCCACGAGCTCACCACGTCCGATGTCGCCCACAACGACGTTCGCCCCGGAGTGATCGACGCGAGTGGCCTGCAACCTGCCCGACAGCACGAAGTACACAGCATCGGGGGCGTCGCCTTGCGCAAACAGCTGCGCGCCAGCATCGAGGTCCAACCACTCGACAGTCTCCAGCAACGCCGAAGCCAGCGGGCCCGATTCAGGGCCGAAGAGCTGCAGCGCCATGATGGCCGCCTGCGACTGACGCAGGCGAGCGCGGGCGGCTGCCGCAACCTCAGCAGCACGCGCCGGTCGCGCTGCGAGCCACTCGATGAACTGCCGACTGCCGATCTCCACCACAGAGCAGCGGCCGAGCGCAGTCATGGTGGCGGATCGGGGCAGCTTGGCCAGTGCCGCAACCTCGCCGATGACGGCGCCCTTGCCGCACTCGCCGAGCTCGACCAACTCGGAGCCATGGCCCACGGTGATTCGCAGCTCGCCGGCTTCGACGAGAAAGACCTCGTCGGAAACGTCTCCCTCGGCGACCAGCACCTGACCGGCTTCGAGCACCCGCCGGGTGCCGTGCGCGACCAGCGACTCGTTGGACTCTTCGCCGATGGTCACAGAGGAGTCGAACGGGCCGGTCAGCCGAGCAGCGAAGAGTCGAGGTTGCGAATGCGCCCGGCCATGGCTGCCAACAACTTGTGCGACAACATCGGAATGTCATCGAGTACGGCGCGGAACTGTCCGTGGCTGATGGCCAGCACACTGCCGTCGCTGGTGCATTCCACTGTTGCAGTGCGTGGTCCGCCGTCCAACAGTGCCAGCTCTCCGAAGATGTCGCCGGCACCGAGTTGTGCCACCTTGCGACCGTTGCGGCGCACCACGAACGTGCCCTTCAAGACCACGAACGCATCACCACCGCTGTGCCCCTGCTCCATGACGAGCTTGCCAGCAGCGATGTCGACTTCGGAACCGGCGGTAGCGACCCGCTCGAGCTCCTTCTTGGACAGACCCGCGAACAGGGCCACTCTGCGCAAATGTTCGATGTAGACACCCCGGCTGGCCATGCGTGCAGAGTAGCTCGCTCGCCAGCCGTGCCCGGCGAATGTCAGACCAGCTTCTCGACGAACGCTTCCAGTTGGCGCAGGTTGCGGCACTCGAACACACCGTCGGTGTGCGTGCCGTAGTCGCCCACGATGGAGTCGCCCGTGTTCCAATAGCTCCGCGGCTCGGGGTTCAACCAGAAGACCTTGCGCGCCTTCTGGCGAATCTCCTTCACGACCCATGCCTGGCTGGCGTGGTAGTTGTTGCGGGCGTCACCCAACAGCAGCACCGTGGTCTTGGAGTTGATGTCCTTGCCGTAACGCTCCCAGAACACTTCGAATGCATGGCCGTAGTCGCTGTGACCATCGACCCAGACGACGTCTGCTTCGGTGTTGACGCGATGGATGGCGTTGGCGATGTCTTCCTCGCCCTTGAAGTAGTCGGTCACTTCGTCGATCCCGTCGATGAAGACGAACGAACGGACCTTCGAGAACTGACCCTGCATTGCATACACCAGCATCAATGTGAACCGTGCAAACGCCGCCACCGAACCGGAGATGTCCGCCACCACCATCAGCTCCGGCTTCGCCGGGCGCGGGTACTTGAACTGCGGCTCGGCGGGCACACCGCCGTAGCTGAGTGAGTGCCGAACGGTGCTGCGGAAGTCGAGAGGACCCTTACGACCGTGCCGGCGCTTGCGCGCCAGGCGTGCTGCCAGCTTGCGAGTGAGTGGCTGCAGTGCCTTCTTCAAGTTCTGCATCTCGTCGCGCGATGCATGCATGAACTCGACATCTTCGGGCAGCGGCTTGCGCAACGTCTTGGCCATCGCTTCGGCTCCGCGATCGGCAACCAGGCGGCGGCGAATCTCGGCTTCGATCTCCTTCTTGAACTGCTCGATACGGTCGTTGTACTCGTCGTGCTCCAGCCGTTCCTCCAGCGGTGTCAGCTCGCCGCCGACCTGCTCGCGACTTGCCTCCATCAGCTTCTCGAGCATGCTTTCCAGGTCGAGGTTGCGCAACGTTCGGTACAGGTAGTACGTGCCGCCCACCGGTCGTCCCGGCTCCATGCCGGCGAAGCGCTGCACGGACTGCTTGGCCAGCGCACGCATCATGGCCTGATCGCCGTTCATCAGCGCCTGCATCAGCAACTGAGCGATTTCCTCCGGCGTCAGGCTGTCCATCCCGCCCTGGCTGCCCTTGCCTTCGCCCTGGCGCATCTGCTCTTGCATCTCGCGCCACATCTCGTCGAGATCGGTGTCGCCCTCGGCAATCTTGTACTCCGGGCCGCGCATCGAGAAGTAGACCTCGAAGACGGTCTCGAACGCCCGCCAGTGCGCGTTGTTCTTGACCATCGTGGCTGCCAGCGCGTACTTGAATGCGTCGCGATCCTCGATGGGGATGTGCTGCAACGCCTCCATCGCATCGAGATTCTCCGTGAGGCTGACAGGCAGCCCGGCGTTTCGAAGCTCGACGACGAAGCCGGCCAGCAGATCAAGCATGAGGTGAGGCGCCGACTACTTGTCGATCGACAGCTCTTTGGCTGCCTTGGCAATGTCGGTCTGGTACTTCAGCAGGATGTGCAACGTGTCCTTCGCCTGCTGCGCTTCGATGTTCTCGATGCCAAGCAGCACCAGCGTGCGAGCCCAGTCGATGGTCTCGCTGACGGACGGCGACTTCTTCAGGTCCAGCTGACGGATGCTGCGCACGATGCGGGCGATCTGGTCGGCGAGGTTCTCGGACACACCGGGAACCTTGGTGAGCACGATCTCCTTCTCGCGGTCCATGTCGGGGTAGTCGACGTGGAGGAACAGGCAGCGGCGCTTGAGCGCCTCGCTCAGCTCGCGAGTGTTGTTCGAGGTGAGGAACACCAAGGGGATCTGCTTGGCGGTGATGGTGCCCAGCTCAGGAATGGACACCTGGTACTCGGAGAGAATCTCCAGCAGCAGCGCCTCGGTCTCCACCTCGACGCGGTCGACTTCGTCGATCAGCAGCACCACCGGGTCCTCGGCGGTGATGGCCTCCAGGAGAGGGCGGGTGAGCAAGAAATCGGGTCCGAAGATGTCGTCGTGAATGTCGTTCCACGAGTCGCTGTTGCTGTCGGCCTGAATGCGCAGTAGCTGCTTCTTGTAGTTCCACTCGTAGAGCGCTTTGCTCTCGTCGAGGCCCTCGTAGCACTGCAGTCGAATCAGCCGCGAGCCAGTCATGTCGGCGATGCTCTTCGCCAACTGGGTCTTGCCGGTACCGGCAGGGCCCTCCACCAACACGGGCTTGCCGAGGCGATCGGCTAGGAATGCGACGCCGGCAATGCCGTCGTCGGCCAGGTAGTTGACGCTCTTGAGCCCATCACGGACCTCTTGAACGCTCTCGAAACGATGAGCCATGCAAGCACCCTACTTTCGACCTTGACCGCACGGTCAATCAGAGGTGCATCGAGCCGGGCTGAACGCCTCAGGATCGCACCGCAATTCGTCTAGAGTTCAGCTCCCACATGGATGATTCGCTGCTCTCCGACGCAATCTCGTCGTTTCTCAGCGTCGTCAGCGAACAGCTGGCGGCGCTGAGCGGCAAGCCCGCCAACACATACCTGGCCGACGCTGCGAACGAAGCGTCCAACATCGTCGGTGGCGTCATCTTCGCGGATGATCGCGTCACCGACGGCGAGCTCGACGCATACCTCGACACCATCGGCCCGCTGATGGACCCACCATTGACGGTCTCGACGCGGGCCGCTCGCGAACTCCAGCTGTTCAAGGGCATGACGTCCCGACTCTCGACACCCAGCGTGCTGTTCGACCTCCTGGCCCGAGCTGATGCGCAGAAGGGTTCACAGCGAAGTCATCTGTACTACGAGCTGGCAATGAGGCTGGCGCATGTGGGCGCCGCACTCGATCTGGTGCCGTCGTCGTCCGAATTGACGGTGATCGATGGGTTTCGGACGGCACTGCTTCGGCATCTCGACAGCCTCGGGGTTCCCCGTCCGGGCCAGCCGCCACCCAGGCCGATGCCGGCCGCGCCGACGCCAGCCTCCCCCGCTGCATCGGCGTCCTCTGCGCCCCCATCATCCGCCGTGGAGCACACCGCGCGACCGGTGCCGATTCGATCCCTCACCGAGCTCTTGGCCGAGCTGGATCAACTCGTCGGTCTTGCCAATGTGAAGGCCGAGGTCCGTCGTCTCAGCAGCCTGTTGCAAGTGCAACAACTTCGTGCCGAGCGAGGCATGCCCACCATCGAGACGAGCCATCATCTCGTGTTCACCGGCAACCCCGGCACCGGCAAGACAACCGTGGCTCGTCTGCTCTCGCAGATCTATCACGCCGTCGGCGTCGTCACCGAAGGCCACCTCGTCGAGACCGACCGCAGCAAGCTGGTCGCCGGGTTCGTCGGCCAGACCGCGTTGAAGACGCAGACGGCATTGGAGTCGGCGCTCGGTGGCATGCTGCTGATCGACGAGGCCTACGCACTTGCCCGCGGTGGCGAGAACGACTTCGGGTTGGAAGCAATCGACACGCTGGTGAAGTTCATGGAAGACCACCGTGACGACATCGCCATCGTCGCCGCCGGGTACCCGGCGGAGATGGCCGACTTCATCGACAGCAACCCAGGTCTCAAAAGTCGTTTCACACGGACCATCAGCTTTCCGGACTACACCGAGGACGAACTGGTCAGCATCTTCCTGCAACTCGGCGACAAGAACCAGTATCACCCCAGCGACCAGGCGCTTCAGCGAGTGCGGTACTTCATCGCCGCCGAGCCCCGCACTCGCGGATTCGGCAACGCCCGCTACGTCAGAAACCTGTTCGAGACTGCGATTGCCCATCAAGCCGTTCGCCTCGCGCCGCTGTCCGACCCCAGCAACGAGCATTTGACCACGCTGACCGCCGACGACATCGCCCCCGTCGACGCATAGCCCTGAGGTACCCTCTCGCCCATGGTTCCCGTCATTGTCGGCCTCGTCGTACTTGCCGTCGGCGCAGTGGTGGTCCTCGCTCGCAGCCGCCGTCGCGGTCTTCCCCGCAAGGTCGCGATCGACCCGTTCACGCTCAGCGAGCCGTGGCGGCGACACGTTGCGGCTGCACAAGCAACGCAGCGGCGCTACCGCGAGATTGCCCGAACCACGCCTGACGGCCCGCTGCGCGACCGTCTCCGCCAGATCGACACTCAGGTCGAGCGGGCTGTCGAGGAGTGCTTTGACATCGCACGTCGTGGCGACGACCTCGACGACGCATTGGCCCGCTTCGACACCGGTGCGTTGAACCGTCAGCTGGAGCGCGCGGTCGACGAACCGACGCGGGTCTCGGTGCAGTCACAGCTGGCGTCCGCCGCCCGAATTCGCACCACCCGCGACGACGCGAACTCGCGGCTTCGCTTGTTGACCACTCGCATGGGAGAGCTGGCAGCGCAGGCGACCGAGGTCAGCGTCGGCACCGACACAACCGATGAGTTGGGCAGCGGCGTGGGCGAGGTCGTCACTCAGTTGGAAGCGCTGCGTCTCGCATTGAGTGAAGTCAACGGCACCAACGACCCGGGTCGGCCCGCTCCCTCGCCGTGAGCAGCCTGCTGAAGTCGAACATCGCGGTTGCCTCCGGCACCGCGATGTCGCGCGTCAGCGGTCTCCTACGCGTGATGGCCTTCGGCTACGTGCTGGGGCGTTCGTCGCTGACCGACGCATACAACCAGGCAAACTCCAGCCCGAACCTCGTCTACGAACTGGTGATCGGCGGCGTACTCTCGTCCACGCTCGTCCCGCTCTTCACACGTCTGCATCACGACAAGGATGCGGACGGCGAAAGAGCTGTCCGTTCGGTGACGATGGTGGCGCTGCTCATCCTCACCGCAATCGCGGTCGCCGCTGCGCCGCTGATCTTCCGCCTCTATACAGCCACCACCTCGATCGACGTCGACCAGGCCACCTACCAGAAGGTCGGCTCGGTCCTCGCGGCCTTCTTCCTGCTGCAGATCTTCTTCTACGGACTGAACGCGCTGCTCGGCGCACAGTTGCAAGCACGTGGTCGATTCTTCGCCGCTGCATGGGCCCCTGCGCTGTCGAACGTCGTCATCATTGCGACGCTGCTCTATGTGCCGCACACGCTCAACGGCGCCACGGCCTCCCTCGCCGATGTTCTGTCCAACACTGCACTTCGCTGGACGCTCGGTCTCGGCGCGACGGTTGGCATAGCGATGATGGCCATCGCCTTGCTGCCCTCCATGGCTCGAGCGGGCGTGCCGTTCGGCTTCACGGCCGACTTCCGCAACCCGGCCGTGGGCCAGCTCAGACGCGTCGGCGGTTGGGCGCTGGGCTACGTGGTGGCCAATCAGATCTCGATCCTGGTGGTGCAGAACCTGCTGTTCCGGTCGGGCGCAGGTAACCAGACCTCCTACGTGAACGGATTCACGTTCTTCGTGCTCCCCCATGGCCTGCTCGGAGTGTCGATCGCCACCACGTTCCTGCCGGAGATGACGCGGGCGATCGCCGAGCGCGATCAGCAGCGGCTCGTCGAACGCACCAGCCTCGGCATCCGTCTGGTAGCGCTGCTCACCATTCCCGCCGGGTTCGGTCTCTTCGTCCTCCGCCGGGCAATCACCGGCGTCGCGCTGGAGCACGGTGAGTGCGACGCTGCCTGCGCCCTCACCGCCAGCCGTGCGCTCGGCGGCTTCGCGCTCGGTCTCGGTGCCTTCTCGATCTACCTCTTCGCGCTGAAGCCGTTCTACGCGCACCGTGACACGCGCACTCCGTTCGTCCTCAACCTTGGCGAGAACCTGGTCAACATCGTGCTGGCAGTGGTGCTCTACCGCCAGTTCGGGATGATCGGCATTGCTGCCGCCTTCGCGATTGCGTATGGGGTGGCGGCGCTGTGGTCACTGCAGATCTTGTCGTACAAGATTCGCGGCTTCGAACTGAAGCCGGTGATGAGCAGCCTGTATCGGGTGGTGCTTGCGTCGGTGATCATGGCGGAGGCGGTGTGGGCCGTGGCTCGCCTGGTGGGCGGCAATACCGGGCTGCCTTCGGTGCTGCGTCTTCTGGTCTCCGGCACCGTTGGGGTGGGGGTGTACGTGGCCATGCTGGTGCTGCTGAGAGCACCCGAGCTGGACGCGCTCTTGGCCAAGCTGGGCCGGCCGCGGCGTGACGCCGCCGCGCAGTAAGCTGCCGACATGATCAAGCTGTTCAAGAAGTGGTGGAAGTATCTCGGCGCGAAGTTCAACAGTGACTTCGACAAGCACGCGGATCCGGCGGTCCAGCTCGAGCAGGCGTTGCGCGAGGCGCAGGACCAGCATCGGCGGCTCAAGGAGCAAGCGGCCAACGTCATCGCCGGCCAGAAGCAGGCCGAGTTGCGCCTCAATGCCAAGATGACCGAGCTGGAGAAGCTCAACGCGACAGCCCGCCAGGCGCTCATCATGGCGTCGGATGCGCAAAAGGGCGGCGATGCTGCAAAGGCAACGCAGTACACCAGCGCTGCCGAAGGTATTGCCAACCAGCTGATCCAGGTGGAGAAGGACGTCGAGGGTCTCAAGGCGATGGTGGTCGACTCCACACAAGCCTCGGATCAGGCCAAGGCCGCCGTGCAGCAGAACGGACGTCTGCTGCAGCAGAAGCTGGCCGAGAAGCAGAAGCTGCTCTCCCAGCTCGACCAGGCCAAGATGCAAGAGCAGATGAACTCGGCGATGTCGCAGCTGCAAGAGACCGTCGGCGACGATGTTCCCACGCTCAGCGAAGTGCAGCAGAAGATCGAGGCCCGTTACGCAAAGGCCAAGGCCCACAGCGAGCTGTCCGAGGCCACCGTCGAGAGCAGCATCCTCGAGATCGAACACGCCACCGCCAATGTGGAAGCACAGAGCCGGCTCAGCCAGCTGCGTGCCGAACTCGGGCTCGATTCCGCTGCAGCACCCGCACCCGCAGTTGAACTGAACGTCGAGCAGCCCAAGCCCGCCGAGGGCTGATCTCTTAGATCAACACCAGCAGGTCGTCGCGGTGGATGGCCTCGTGCGCAACGTTCGCGGGAAGGTCGGGGGTGCGCTTGCCGCGCACTGACCGAAGGACCTCGGCGTCACTCAAAGCGATGCCACGCGCAACGGTGAGGCCCGTCATGTCCCGAACATCGACGACGTCGCCTTCACCGAATTCGCCAACGACTTCGACGATGCCCGCAGGCAGCAACGACGTGCCGCGCTCGAGCAATGCTCGGCAGGCACCGTCGTCGATCACGAGCGCGCCCTCGACGTTGGTGGCAAACCCGATCCACAGTTTGCGCGCGGGAAGGTTGCGGCTGCTGGCCAGGAACGTCGTCCCCACACCTACGCCGTTGGCAGCATCGATCAGCACATTGGGTTGATCAGCCTTTGCGATCACCGCGCGCACGCCTGACCACGACGCCATCCGCGCCGCCGACAACTTCGACGCCATGCCACCACTGCCGCGCCTGCTGCCCGAGGCGGTCGCAGCCACCGAGAGCAACGGGTCATCGGCCGCTACCACTTCCACCAGCCGGGCCGTGGGGTCCGTGCGCGGGTCAGCGGTGTACAGGCCCGGGGTGTCGGTGAGCAGCACCAGCACGTCGGCGTTGACATTGTGGGCAACGAGGGCGGCGATGCGGTCGTTGTCGCCATACCGGATCTCGTCACTGGCCAACGCATCGTTCTCGTTGATGATCGGGATACAACCCAACTCCAGCAAGCGACCCAACGTCCGACGAGCATGCAGGTACTGACGGCGGTCGACGAAGTCGTGGGGAACCAACAGCACCTGGGCTGCCACCAACGAGTGGCGACCGAGTGAGCGGTTGTAGTGCTCCATCAGCCGGCTCTGGCCGGCAGCAGAGATGGCCTGAAGAGTGATCACGTCCGTCGGCCTCGCTGGCAGGCCGAGCGCAGCGACCCCGGCCGACACTGCGCCGGAGCTGACCAAGATCACTTCATGTCCGGCGCCGCGCAGCACTGCGAGCTGATCGCACACAGAATCGATGATGGCGGCGTCGATGACACCGAGATGGTCGGTGAGCGACGACGTGCCGATCTTGGCAACGACCCGCACGGTCAGACTTCCTCTTGGTACTCGAAGCTGAACTTGGCGATCCAGATGATGTCGCCGTCGGAGGCACCCGCGCGGGTGAGCAGACGAGGAACGCCGATGCGCTTGAGTTGGTGGTCGATGTACGACAGCGCTTCGGGAGTGGTGACGTCGTTGAGCGCAACCAATCGTTCGACCTGGCGGCCGATGAGCCGGAACTCGTTGTCCCCGAGGCGTTCGACGCGAGCGCCGTCCGCATTCGGCCTGATGATCACAATGCCTTCGGTCTCTGGCTGCTCGGCGCGAGCGCCGTGTACCAGTGCGGCCAGTCGGCCGACCAGCTCACGAATGCCCTGGTTGGTGATGGCCGAGATCGCCTCGCCATCCCAGTCGTACACGGCCGAATCGCTCTTCGTGCCAACGACGAGACGTGGACGCTCGAGGAGCTCGGGACGGTACGCCTCCAGCTCGTTGAGCAGCACCCGCTCTTGCTCGTGTGGGTCGACCCCGTCAATGGCAGAAAGGTCGACCATCACACACAACACGCGGGCCCGCTCGATGTGCTTGAGGAACCGATGACCGAGGCCCTTGCCCTCGCTGGCACCCTCGATCAGGCCGGGGATGTCGGCAACGATGTACTCGGTGTCGTTGTAACGGACGACACCCAGGTTCGGCTCGAGTGTGGTGAACGGGTAGTCGGCGATCTTCGGTTTGGCGGCACTGATCACGCTGATGAGCGTGCTCTTGCCCACGTTCGGGAAGCCGACGAGTGCCACATCGGCCATCAGCTTCAGCTCCAGCTTCAGCCACTGCTCGTCGCCCTCTTCGCCCTGCTCGGCGAATGTTGGGGCACGACGCCGGTTCGAGGCGAATTTGGCGTTGCCGCGACCGCCGCGGCCACCGGCACCGGCCAACCAGCGATCGCCGTGGTTGGCCAGGTCGGCCAACAATTCGCCCGTGTGTAAATCGTTGATGACCGTGCCTTCGGGCACCATCACCTCCAGGTCCTTGCCCTTCTTGCCGTGCTGGTCCTTGCCCATTCCGTGCACGCCGTCGCCCGCACGACGGTGCGGGTGATCGCGGAACGCCAGTAGAGAGGCCGAATTGCGACTGGCAACCAGCCATACGTCGCCGCCCTTGCCGCCGTCGCCGCCGTTGGGCCCGCCGAACGCGACCGGGCCCTCACGGCGGAAGGAGACGCAGCCAGCGCCGCCGTCACCACCACGAACATTCAGTTGGGCTTCGTCGACAAAGGAGCTCATAGGACCTTCAGAGGCTACAGGCCGCATGTCCGGGCTCACTGCCCGGCCTCCAGGCTCGATGCTGGCCTCCGGGCTCGATGCCGACCTCCGCGGTACCCTTCAGACTGTGGCAGGAACCGATGAGCGAGCACAGCGGTGGGCCGCGACAATGTCAGGGCACGACACCGCGGGCGTCCACCTTGCGCATGCTGACTCGTGGGCCGGCAGCGGCAGCAATCTGCTGCTCCCTCGTCATGCCCGTGAGGAGCTCGAGCAGACCTCGCTGACGACGCTCGCGGCAAAATCCTTCGGCGCCGGCGACCGCGCCATCGAGGAAGAGCCCGACGAATGGCGCACCTGTTTCGAGCGCGACCGTGACCGCATTTTGCACGCCAATGCCTTCCGACGGCTCGCCGGCAAGACCCAGGTGTTCGTCTTTCCCGACGACCACCAACGAACGCGGCTGACTCACGCTCTGGAAGTCGCCCAGATTGCGGCGTCCGTCGCACGTGCGTTGGGTCTCAACGTTGCGCTCACCGAGGCGATCGCGCTCGGCCACGACTGTGGACACGGCCCGGGAGGACACGCCAGCGAAGACGCTCTCAGCCCATACGTGCCCGGCGGTTTCGATCACGCCACCTGGGGGGCTGATGTCACCCTGGTCTCGCTCAACCTCTGCGTGGAGACGCTCGACGGCATCCGCAACCACAGTTGGAGCCGGCCGGCGCCGGGCACCCCGGAGGGCGAAGTCGTCAGCTGGGCGGACCGGGTTGCCTACGTGTGCCACGACTTCGAAGACGCAGTCGCAACCGGTGTCGTCACTCCGGAGATGTTGCCGGAGGTTGTTCGCGAACGCTGCGGAGTGCTGCGCCGCGAACAGTTGGGTGCATTCGTCTACGGCATGATCGACGCTGCCCGTGCCTCCGGCCGCATTGGCATGGTGGCGCCGTTGGCGGAAGCACTTGCTGCGTTCCGGCGCTTCAACTACGACAACATCTATCTGCGGCCCGCGTCCACGGCACAGGCAATTGCAGTGATCAACCTGCTGCAGGCCCTCGTCGAGCACTATGCGCAGCACCCGCAGCTGCTGCCCGATTCGGGAAAGCTCGATGCCAACAGCGCAGCGGCGTTGCATGCTGCCGTCACGTACGTCGGCGGCATGACCGACCGCTTCGCCTGCCGCCAAGGCGTCGCACTCCTGCACTGGCCGCCCGA
>Ga0105047_10009551_pt1 | contig 15947 bp, 15 predicted proteins | sample MAT04_FD_78384 | JGI IMG/M metagenome (GOLD analysis project Ga0105047, IMG submission 78384) | Freshwater microbial communities from Lake Fryxell liftoff mats and glacier meltwater in Antarctica - MAT-04 (megahit assembly) | ecosystem: Environmental > Aquatic > Freshwater > Ice > Liftoff...
AGAGATGTAGCCAAGGTGATTCTGAATCGCGCCGAACATGCCCATCATCAGCAGCATGGGTAGCAAATTAGATGTAGCCGGAACATCAACGCGCTCAAGTCCTGCTACAGCTGCAATCCGGCCCTTCTCAACGACGCTGGTTGTTTTCAGACCGGACAGCTCGCCCGAGCCAATGGACATCAGGCTCTTTGGCGAGCCTTTCTTAAAAACGACGCGATAGAAGTCCTCACCGACTGAACCTCCGGTGCTTTTAAGGAAATAGCTGTTCACCTCTCCAGCCCAAGGCGCATTCGAGCAGTAAACCGGATTCTTGATAAGGATCTCCAGTTGAGGAACGCGCCCAAACAGGACTTTGATGTTCTTTTCCCACTCTTTCAGCTTTCTCTCTTCCACGGGTGGCTCCTCCAAAAACGTATAGTTTGCTTGACGAAGATGGAAAGGTCGTTGATACCCAGCACTTATCGACACAATATTTGGAATTGGCCCAGACCGGAAATTCAACCTGCTGGCGACATAGTTAGCAAAAATTCGCTGCTAAACGGCTAGCGGATTAAGCCATCGTGTTGACCTGAGTGCCCAGATTGCCACTCGTGGCCAACGGTAGGGCCTGTAGCAGCGCCAGCGCCCCGGTCGCCTGGATGTCCATGGCCTTCTTCAAAACCAAAACCTGGGCCGTTTGAGTGACTTGGCTTTGCTGCATTTGCGTCGATGCGTTGATGAGTGCGGTGGGGGAAATTTCCATGGCGAAATCCTTTTGTGGCTTTCACCTATATCGGATCGGCTACCAACATTCTTGAGCAGATGGCGTTTTGAGGCACGTCAATGACGTGTGGCCATGGCGGGAGAAGCGCACTCATTTCCGGCATTCTCTGTTCTCTGTCATTTCCGCCTACCAATTTCCAATTGCAAACTACCCCCGCGTAAGTTGTTGATTTCATTGAATGTGGCCTAGTGAAAAGTCACGAGGGTAACTGAGAACAGAGATAGAAAACGGGGTAATTTCGGCCAAAAACGGCCAAAAACGTGTGGTTTTGATAGCAGAAAAGTCACAAGGCAAACGCCGTAAGTGCGCGTAAACATTGAGGATTTCCCAAAAGAAAAGCCCAACTGAAAACAGTTGGGCTTTCTATGTATGGTGGAGCTGGGGGGATTTGAACCCCCGTCCGCAAACCTTCTTCGAACAGTTCTACATGTGTAGCCGTCTGATTTGGATCTCGCTTTTCACATCGCGCAGTGGCACGCTATGCAAATCGCCAGCAACCTATTTTCTTGACCTGCCCTAAGTTACCCAAGGCAAACCCAGCCGAATGAAATTACCCCACAGCCTGGATAGCCCGATCTTTCGATCTGACCACCCTTGCCCAGCCTATCGGCTTGCTGTTGTGAGGCTCACTAGCAATTAAGCAGCGAGTGCGAAACGTTCGTCGTTTGCAGTTAGTTTTTTTGAATCAGTTTTACGAGCACATTCAGCTCGACATGCCCTGCTACGCGTCCGAATCCACGTCGAAACCAGTGCAGCCCCAAGCCGTTGATTTTAGGGCTAAGCGATCAATTGCAAGAGCTCTCTTGCAGAATTAATCGTGGCGTGGGCGCCCCACTGGCTAGTATCTGACTTCTGCCCCAGATAACCGTAGGTGACAGCCACCGTTGCCATACCTGCCGCCAGGCCGGCCACGATGTCGCGCTCGTCGTCGCCAACGTAGACACAGCGCCCGGGCTCAACATTTAAACGCCGCGCTGCCTCAAGCAAAGGCAGCGGGTGCGGCTTGGCGTGCGAAGTGGTGTCGCCGCTGATGATGGTACCAGCCGTTGCAAACAAAGGCATGGCGCCAGTGAGCGGTGTTGTGAAACGCGATGCCTTGTTAGTGACCACGCCCCATGGCGTTCCGCGCTGTACCAGATCACTCAGCAATTCAGCTACACCCGGAAAGATCATGGTGTTCTGCGTCAGGCGCTGCTCGTAGTTGGCAAAAAATTCTTCGCGCAGCACCTCATAGTCCAGATGGTCTGGCTTTATACCAAAGGCAATACCCAACATGCCGCGCGCGCCAGCACCCGCCATGGGGCGATAAGTTGACATTTCAATGGAAGGCAGGCCGCGGATGGTGCGCATGGCGTCAGCCGCAGCACCCAGGTCAGGAGCGCTGTCGATCAGCGTGCCGTCCAGATCGAACAGCACCGCCTGAACATCGGTGAAGCACGCGTTACAGCTCAACACGTTCCAGCAATCAGGCTGGTTTCTGGACCGCCAGCATGTAATTGACGCTGGTGTCTGCGTTGAGCCAGAACCGCTTGGTAAACGGGTTGTAAGACAAGCCCTTGCTGTGCGATACCGTTAACCCGGCACTGCGGCAAAAGCCTGCCAGTTCGCTAGGACGGATCAACTTGGCGTATTCATGGGTACCGCGCGGCACCATGTTGAGCACATACTCGGCGCCAAAAATAGCCATTACAAAAGATTTTGGATTGCGGTTGATGGTGGAGAAAAACAACCAGCCGCCCGGCTTGACCAGTGCCGCACACGCTTTTACCACCGATGCGGGGTCGGGCACGTGTTCCAGCATTTCCATGCAGGTGACAACATCAAAACTTTCGGGGCTTTTCGCCGCCAAGGCTTCAGAGCTGATTTCGCGGTACTGGACGTTGGGGGTTTGCACGTCAAGTGCATGCAATTGCGCCACTCGTAAAACCTTGGTAGACAAATCAATACCGGTGGCAGTAGCCCCAGACCGGGCAATGGCGTCAGTAAGAATGCCGCCGCCGCAACCTACATCGAGCACATTCAAACCACTCAAGGGGCACAGGCCATTAATCCAACCGAGTCGCAGAGGGTTAATCTTGTGCAGGGCGTGCATTTCGCCCTCAGGGTCCCACCAGTGGAGTGCCAGTTCGGAAAACCGGGCCAGTTCAGCCGCGTCGGCGTTGAGTGTCATGTTCATGAACGAATTATCAGAAATTTACGCTAAAGAAACTCACCAGGGGCTGGAACCCCTAAAAAACAAAACCCACCGCAAGGGTGGGTTATAAGGTCAGAAGAACTGACTTATGCCTTCTTGGCGTAAGCGCTGCACCAGCCCTTGCCGGCAACTTCTTTGGCAGGGAACAGAGGGCAAGCGCCTTGAGGGGCAGTTTTACCTTGGTACAAAGCGCAGTTGCTGCACATTTGGTCCTTGGTGTGCTTGGGATACTTTTTCGTATCTGCCTTGGCGGTATCGGCAACATAGCCCAAGCTCTTGGCGTTAGCGTCTGTTTCAGCAACCATTGGGGCTGCAGCCATGGCTACGCCAGAAGCCAAAGCAGTGGTACCGATAACTGATTGCAAAATGAATACGCGACGGTTTGTCATGGATTTGTTTCCTTGTTGTTGAAAAAACTGCGGCTGCGACACCTAATTTTCAGCTGCGGGGCGCATTGTCAGCCTTGTCTGGCTGGCTGTCATTGCGATTCGTCAAATAACCAATTAAATAAGTCAGTTGTTATTAAAACCGCACACTAGTGTGGCTGTCTGCAAGCTGCATGCCCTTCGATGCGCACAAGCGAAACAAGTTCAATCGTTTGGCGACTCCCGTGCAAAAAAAACCACCAAATGTCAGGCTAACAGTTGCCGCTCAAAGGCCGCCTTCAGCTCGTTGATGGCAGGCTGAGCAAGGCGGTTACCAAATTGCGCTACCACCCGCCCTGCGCACTGGTTAGCAAGCCAGGCAGCTTGCGCATGGCTGTGACCGTGCGTCACTGCATACAAAAAAGCACCAGCAAACATGTCGCCCGCACCATTGGTGTCAATGGCTTTGACCTTGGCTGCGGGAACTTCGGTGCGCTGCTCGCCTTCGATCACGACGCAGCCTTTACCACTGCGTGTCAGGCACACCACACCTGCCTGGCGGCTGAGTTGCTGACAGATGTGTGCCAAATCCTGAGAGCCGCACCAGACTTGGGCTTCCTCTTCGTTGCAAAACAGATAGTCGAGCAGGCCGGTCTCAGGCGTGCCCACCATGGCGTCCAGCCCGGCGCGGCAGAAGTTGATCATGGTCATGTCGCTCAGCGTGGTGGCCAAGGCCACACCGACTTCGCGGGCGACTTGTCGGCCCTTGAGGGCTGCGTCCAGTCCGGTCTTTGATGCGGCCAAGTAGCCTTCCATGTAATAAACCTTGGACTTAGCGATGTCATGCGGGTGCAGTGCCGTGTCGTCAATATCGGCCGTGGCACCCAGAAAAGTGCTCATGCTGCGCTCGGCATCGGGGGTCACCATCACAATGCAACTGCCGGTCTGCCCTTCGGGTGCGCGGGTATGGGTCAGGTTGGTGGCCACGCCATGACTGAGCAAGTCCTGGGCATAGAAATCACCTAATTCGTCGTCGGCCACGCGGCAAGAGTAAAACGCCCGTCCGCCCAGCTGGGCCAACGCCACCACGGTGTTGCCTGCCGAGCCGCCGCCGGTGCGCAGCACCGGCAAACCGTAGACATGGCTGAGCAGTTCGGCGCGGCGGGCTGAGTCAATCAGCGTCATGTGACGTTTTTCGACGCCAGCGGTCTGCAACTGCGCTTCAGACACTTCGTACTGCGAGTCCACCAGCGCATTGCCAATGGCATAAACATCATGGTGACTCATGCTTATTGCTCCACAAAAGCGCGTTCGACGACAAAGTCGCCCGGCTTGGTGGTGTTGCCTTCCAGAAAGCCACGGCTTTCCAGCAGATGCCGCATGTCTTTCAGCAGTGCCGGGCTACCACACAGCATCGCGCGGTCATATTCCGGGTCAAACTTGGGTAGGCCCAGGTCTTTTTGCAGCTTGCCGGTTTCCAGCAGCGCAGTGATACGGCCTTGGTTTTTGAAGGGTTCGCGGGTCACCGTGGGGTAGTACAGCATTTGCGCTGTGACCATCTCGCCCAGAAACTCGTGGTCAGGCAATTCTTGCGTCAAGTAATCGTGGTAGGCCAGCTCCGCCACCTCACGCACGCCGTGCACCAAAATCACTTTTTCAAACTTCTCAAAGGTTTCGGGGTCGCGAATGACGCTCAGAAACGGTGCCAGACCGGTGCCAGTGCCAAACAAGTACAGGTTTTTGCCCGGAAGCAGGTAGTCAATCAGCAGCGTGCCGGTAGGCTTTTTGCCGACCACAATTTTGTCACCCACCTGAATGTGCTGCAGCCTAGAGGTGAGCGGGCCGTCTTGCACCTTGATGCTCAAAAACTCCAGATGGTCTTCGTAGTTGGGGCTAACGATGCTGTAGGCGCGCAGCAGGGGTTTGCCGTCCACCCGCAGGCCGATCATGGTGAAGTGGCCGTTGGAGAAGCGCAAAGTCTGATCACGCGTCGTCGTAAAACTGAACAGTCTGTCGGTCCAGTGGTGAACGCTTAAAACGGTTTCATTCAAAAATGCACTCATGGATGGCCTTGAATTGTAGATAAAACAAAAGTTTGCGAGTGTATTCGGCCGGGACATGCATGGCCTGACATAAATCAACTCAGCGGGGGAAGTTACATGATAAAGCGACCTATAGCCCTTATGGAATAAGGGCTATTAGCTACTAATTAAATAGTATTTAAAGCTTCGGCTCGACCCAGGCCAACACGCTGGCCAGCGCGTTGGCCAGCTTGGCAGGCTCGGTGCCGCCAGCCATGGCCATGTCTGGCTTGCCGCCGCCCTTGCCGCCAACTTGTGCCGCAACAAAGTTCACCAACTCACCCGCCTTGACGCGCGCAGTGGTATCAGCGGTCACGCCCACGGCGATCTGCACCTTGGCACCGTCGACAACGCCGAGCACGATGACTGCGGTTTTCAGCTTGTCTTTGAGCTTGTCCATGGTGTCGCGCAGGGTTTTCACGTCAGCACCGTCAAGCTTAGCCACCAGCAGCTTCACGCCCTTGATGTCCTGCGCTTGGTTCACCAGCTCGTCGCCCTGGGCGCTGGCCAGCCGACCTTTGAGGGCGGCCAGCTCCTTGTCCAGGGATTTGATGTGCTCCAGCACCGAGGTGATGCGCTCATTCACCTCAGCCACCGGGGCTTTCAGCATGCCAGCGGCCTGGCCCACCGTGTCTTCCAGATGCTGCAGGTAGTGCAGCGCGTTTTCACCGGTGACGGCCTCAATGCGGCGCACCCCAGAGGCGACGCCACTCTCTGCTATCACTTTAAACAAACCGATGTCGCCGGTGCGCTGCACATGGGTGCCGCCGCACAGCTCGCGGCTGCTGCCGATGTCGAGCACACGCACGGTTTCGCCGTACTTTTCGCCAAACAGCATCATCGCGCCAGTCTGCTGGGCAGACTCAATGTCCATCACGCGGGCTTGCGTCGCCGCGTTGCTCCAAATTTCAGCGTTAACGCGGGCTTCAATCTCGCGGATTTCGGCATCCGTCACTGGGGCGTTGTGGGCAAAGTCAAAACGCGTGCGCTCCGGGTTCACCAAACTGCCCTTTTGCTGAACGTGGCCGCCCAGCACCTCGCGCAGCGCTTTGTGCATCAGGTGCGTGACCGAATGGTTGCGCACAGTGGCCGCGCGCAGACTGGCGTTGACGTGGGCGGTGACACCATCGCCCACTTTCAGGCTACCGGACTTCAGGGTGCCGTGGTGCGCAAATACATCCGACTTGATTTTTTGGGTGTCCTGCACATCAAACAAGGCGTGGTCGGAAAAGATCGCACCGGTATCGCCCACCTGCCCGCCACTCTCGCCATAAAACGGCGTGGTGGCCAAGACGACCACGCCAGATTGACCTTCTTTTAGGGCCTCAGCCCTTATACCGTCTGCGTAGATAGCTACAACTTCAGTAGTTGTAGTGAGGTGCTCGTAGCCGACAAATTCATTGCCCGCACCGGTGTATTCCAGCGCCTTGTCTTGCTTGAACTTGCCTGCCGCGCGGCCCTTGGCTTTTTGCGCTTGCATGGCGGCGTGGAAACCGGCTTCGTCCACCGTCAACCCGCGCTCGCGGCACACGTCGGCAGACAGGTCCAGCGGGAAGCCAAACGTGTCGTGCAGCTTGAAAGCCACATCGCCCGGCAGCACCTTGACATCCCCCGCCAGGGCTTCGTCCAGAATCTGCATGCCGATTTCCAGCGTTTCATAGAACCGCTCTTCTTCCACCCGCAGCACATCCATGATGCGCACCGCTTGCGCGGCCAGGCTCGGGTAGGCATCGCCCATCTGCGTCACCAGGTCTGGCACCAGCTTGTGGAAAAACGGCGTCTTTTGGCCCAACTTGTAGCCGTGGCGAATGGCGCGGCGGATGATGCGGCGCTGCACATAGCCCCTGCCCTCGTTGCTGGGCAATACGCCGTCGCTCACCAAAAATGCGGTGGCACGGATGTGGTCGGCAATGACTTTGAGCGATGGATTCTTCAGATCTGCAGTGTGGGTTTCACGCGCAGCAGCCTTGATCAACGCGTCAAAAATGTCGATTTCGTAGTTGCTGTGCACATGCTGCAGAATAGCCGCCAGGCGCTCCAGGCCCATGCCGGTATCCACACAGGGTGCGGGCAGCGGCGTGACTGTGCCGTCTTCGGCCATGTCGAACTGCATGAACACGTTGTTCCAGATCTCGATAAACCGGTCGCCGTCTTCGTCCGGGCTGCCGGGCGGGCCACCAGGAATGTGGTCGCCATGGTCGTAAAAGATTTCGGAGCATGGGCCACACGGGCCGGTGTCAGCCATCATCCAGAAGTTGTCCGACTTGTAGCGTGCGCCCTTGTTGTCGCCGATGCGGATCACGCGGTCAGCAGGCAAGCCAATTTCCTTGGTCCAGATGTCATAGGCTTCATCATCTTCGGCATACACCGTGGCCAGCAGGCGCTCTTTGGGGAGTTTGTAGACCTCGGTCAGCAGTTCCCAGGCCCACTTGAGCGACTCACGCTTGAAATAGTCACCAAAGCTCCAGTTCCCCAGCATTTCGAAGAATGTGTGGTGGCGGGCGGTGTAGCCGACGTTTTCCAGATCGTTGTGCTTGCCACCGGCGCGCAGGCAGGCCTGCACAGACGCCGCGCGAACGTAGCTGCGTTTGTCGGTGCCCAAAAACACGTCCTTGAACTGCACCATGCCCGAGTTGGTGAACATCAGCGTTGGGTCGTTGCCGGGCACCAGCGGGCTCGACGCCACCACGGTGTGACTTTTGGAGGCAAAGAAGTCGAGGAAGGTCTTGCGGATATCAGCAACGCTGATCGGGGCGGCAGTGGAATGCATGGATTTGAACTAAAGATGAAGTGGCGTCGTAAGCAGCATGGCGCTGAAGGCTTGGCGCCGCTGAGCAACAGGCTATTTTAGGCGATCAGGAGGCTTTCAAACTCTATGAAGAAGTGGCTCCACTGCGGGTGGGCCAACTGGCTCATGCGGCAACGGCCAAGCGCTCTATAGTTACGTCCTGCAATTGACACCACCGTCACAGGAGAAACAAGTTGACCACCCATCAAACCACCAACGCCGCCCTGATGGCACGTCGCCGCGCCGCCATTCCCCGCGGTGTCGGCCAAAGCCATGAAGTCTTCATCGCCCGTGGCGAGAACGCCGAGGTGTGGGACGTGGAAGGCCGCCGCTACATCGACTTTGCCGGGGGCATTGCGGTGCTCAACACCGGCCACTGCCACCCCGAGATCGTCGAGGCGGTCAAAAAGCAGCTTGACCTCTTCACCCACACCTGTTTTCAGGTGCTGGCCTACGCGTCTTATGTGGAACTGGCCGAGCGCATCAATGCGCTGGCACCGGGCAGCTTTGACAAAAAAACGCTGTTTTTGTCAACCGGGGCGGAAGCCGTGGAAAACGCCATCAAGATCGCCCGCGCTCACACCAAACGTAGCGCGGTGATTGCGTTCACCAGCGGTTACCACGGCCGCACCCTGCTCACCTTGGGGCTCACCGGCAAGGTGGCGCCCTACAAGCTGGGTTTTGGGCCTTTTCCCAACGAAATCTTCCACGCCCAATTCCCGAACGCCCTGCACGGCGTGAGCGTGGACGACGCCATCGCCTCCATCGAGCTGATCTTCAAAAACGACGTGGAAGCCAGCCGTGTGGCGGCCATCATCGTCGAGCCGGTGCAGGGTGAAGGCGGCTTCAACGTGGCGCCGTTTGACTTTTTGCAGCGGCTGCGCGCCTTGTGCGACCAGCACGGTATTTTGCTGATTGCTGACGAAATCCAGACCGGCGCAGGCCGCACCGGCACCTGGTTTGCCATCGAACAAAGCGGTGTCGCGCCCGACATGATCACCATGGCCAAATCCATGGGCGGGGGTTACCCGATTTCTGGCGTGGTGGGCCGTGCCGAGGTGATGGACGCCCCCGCTGCCGGTGGCCTGGGCGGCACCTACGCTGGCAGCCCCGTTGCTTGTGCTGCGGCGCTGGCGGTGCTGGAGGTGTTTGAAAAAGACCAACTACTGGCGCGCAGCCGCAATCTGGGTAACCATCTGATGCGCAGTTTGCAAGCCATGGCGGCCAAAGACGCGCGCATTTGCGAGGTACGCGGTCTGGGGGCGATGGTCGCCATTGAGCTCTGCAAAGCGGGTGACGCCCACCAGCCCGATGCAGATTTGGCCAAAGCGCTGGCTGCCGAGGCCACCAAGCGGGGTCTGATCCTGCTGACTTGCGGCACCTATGGCAACGTGGTGCGTATCCTGGTGCCGCTCACCGCCAGCGATGCCATCGTCGATGAAGGGCTGGACATCATCCAAGCCAGCCTGACTGCCTTGAGCTGAACTGACCTGAATTGCTCTTAATCAGTATTAAATTAATAGCTACTCGCGCTTTACCTATAAGGGCTAGAGTCACATTTCTTATATATTTTGGAGACAACATGGCCGCTTCCCCCCTCTCCCTGCTCAAAGACCCTACCCTGCTTAAAACTGATGCGTTGATCAACGGCGAGTGGCTATCAGGCAGCAGCCGCTTCGCCGTCACTGATCCGGCCACGGGTGAGCATCTGGCTGATGTGGCCAACCTGGGCGCAGCCGATGCTGAAGTGGCAATCGCTGCGGCCAACGCCGCCTGGCCAGCCTGGCGCGCCAAAACTGCAAAAGAGCGCAGCATCATTCTGCGCAAATGGTTTGACCTGATCATGGCGAATCAGGACGATCTGGGCCGCATCATGACGGCAGAGCAAGGCAAGCCGTTCGCAGAAGCCAAGGGCGAAGTCGCTTACGGTGCCAGTTTTGTCGAGTGGTTTGCCGAGGAAGCCAAGCGTGTCAACGGTGAGACCCTGCCCCAGTTTGACAACAACCGCCGCCTGCTGGTGCTGCGCCAGCCGATTGGCGTGTGCGCGGCGATCACGCCGTGGAACTTTCCGATTGCCATGATCACCCGCAAGGTGGCACCAGCGCTGGCTGCAGGCTGCACCGTGGTCATCAAACCCGCAGAACTCACGCCGCTCACTGCGCTGGCTGCGGCGGAGTTGGCGATTCGTGCCGGCATTCCGGCAGGCGTGTTGAACATGATCACCGCAGATGCCAACAACTCTATTGCCGTGGGCAAGCGCATCTGCGCCAGCGACATCGTCCGCCACATCAGCTTTACCGGCAGCACCGAGGTGGGCCGCATTCTGATGGCACAGTCGGCACCCACCGTCAAAAAAATGTCACTCGAACTCGGCGGCAACGCCCCCTTCCTCGTGTTTGACGACGCCGACATCGACAGCGCGGTCGAAGGTGCGTTTGCCAGCAAATACCGCAACGCCGGGCAAACTTGCGTCTGTACCAACCGCTTTTATGTGCAAGCCGGGGTGTACGACGAGTTTGTGACGAAATTCGCGGCCAAGGTCAGCACCGCCAAAGTGGGTAACGGCTTCGATGCGGATGTCAATCAGGGCCCGCTGATCGAAGAAGCAGCACTGCAAAAAGTAGAGCGCCATGTGCAGGACGCACTTGGGCTCGGGGCTCGTTTGTTATGCGGCGGCCAGCGCCTGACGGGCACCGGCAGCGGCCAGTTTTACGCGCCCACTGTGGTGGCCGATGCCACCGCCGACATGCTTTGCGCGCGTGAAGAAACCTTTGGCCCGTTTGCCCCAGTTTTCAAATTCACCACCGAGCAGGAAGCCATTGACGCCGCCAACGCCACCGAATTTGGCTTGGCCAGCTACTTCTACAGCCGCGATATCGGCCGCATCTGGCGCGTGAGCGAGGCGCTGGAATACGGCATGGTCGGCGTCAACGTCGGTATTCTGGCCACTGAACACGTGCCGTTTGGCGGTGTTAAGCAATCCGGCCTGGGCCGTGAAGGCTCGCACCACGGCATGGACGACTATGTGGAGATCAAATATGTGTGTATGGGCGACATTCTGAAATAGGCCCTGAATAGTCTTTTTTTCATAGCTACCAGCGCTTTCCATATAAGGGCTGGAGGCCTAAAAAGCATATAACTTAGCGCGCGCTGGGCCCATTGATCAGGGCCTGTGTAATCATGTCACTCGGGTGTAGTTCAATGGCACGTCTACGTTTTTCGTAAAAGCTACACCAGAAGCCACACCAAGATTCACATGCATCGTGGTCACTTCACCACATCCAACCTGATCCTTCCGCACATCGTCCACTGAGCCAGCAGTGCCTGCAAGTAAGGCGAACATTCGCTACCTCGTCACAAGCAGCACGTAGGCATACAGGGTGTTACGTGCTTCGAAATCCAAAACTCAAGCCGTCTCAACATCCCATGTTTTTCAAGGGTGAGTTGAGAAACAAAGCCCAGAACACCGTGAGATAAACCGCTGTTTTCATTTTTGCTGGCAATTGCACCCCCAGCGAAAGTTTAGCGGATACCCGTGAGACTGATCGTCGCGGTGTGCCCAGCAAAGCCCCTCACCGCTTGGCGTTGGCTCTTTGCTCAATGCGTCGGCATTGGTTCAAAAGTGACTCGAAGGACTCCGCATCATCCAGAAACAAACCGTCGTCAACCATGTGCCGATAGTCAGCTGCCAAAGTCGCCAATGCAGCGCCTTGCGGCACCAGCTGGAGCTTGCCCGAGACGCTGGCGTGGTAGTCGATCGGGTCACCGGCAGGGGTCTTTTCTGCAAAGAAGATGCTTTTGTGATCGGCGACGACCTTGGCCAGCGCCGTGTCCGCGATGGCCGCGTCGGCAAAGCCGGCAGCATCGAGCCGGGCCACGTCATGCCAATGGCGGGCGAAACGGTCACCGCCACGGAAAGCGCCTTGGGCACAAAAGACATGGATCGCCGTGGCCTTCTCCCAGAAGGTGCGCTCTGCGTGCATCACCTGTGGTGAGGCGGCGGGAAATTCCACCGTCGGCAGATGGGCCGCAGCGTCACAAAGAATGTTGCGCAATACGCTGGGTTCGCCGGTGGAGCGGGCGCCAAACTCCAGCATGACGGCCGGGGCGACATAGCCGGTGGCGACGGCCAGTGGTAGATAGTCGATAAACACCTTGTCGTCCACCGCGCGCGCGGTAGCCGACAGGCCCTGCAGATCGAGGTCTTGCTGGAGTCTGGGCACGATCTCGCGGCCTACCCATTGCGCCAGACGTGCCCGAATCTCCTTGCTCCATTTTTTCTCCTGGCTTTTGCTGACCGGCAGCGGCACATCGGCGTCACCGACCAGATCCTTGGCAATGGCACGGATGTCGTAAGTCAGATCCACGTCCTCCGAGAAGCGCCGGATCACGCCATAGGCCTTTGACAAGGAGGTGCTGCCCTTGAAAACGAGGTGTTCAGCAAAAGGACCCGCAAAGAGGTGGCGAAGTGACCAAACTACCCAAATGTCCTTTTCAAGCAAGTGCGGAGGGCGGCCAGATGCGTTGGCGGCGAACGCCAATGCCTCCAGACGCTCTGACGGTAAAAGCTGGAAAAACTCAGCCATGATGGACCAAAGCACTAAGCTCTTGCGCCATCCATGTCGGCAGGCGCGCACGCGCCGATGCCACTTCCTCCAGTTCAGGCGGTGACAGCCGGGAACGCAGCTTTCGCAGTGCTTCACCGGCTTTCTGTGGCCCCAGCCAGGCCAGTGCCCGCACCACATCGCCCGCAGCCCGACCAGGAAAAATCAACTGCCAGGCTGGTGCATGCCGAAACTCGACCGCTTGCGCGCCCAAGTTGAGACGGCGATTCCGACCCGATGTGAGATAGACCGACCGCATGGGCACCTGGGTCGTCAGACCCAACGCATTGGCCGCAGCCGCTCCATGGGACACGATGATTTCGCCTCGCTGATTCGCCAAACCCTCGACCATCTTGACCGCCGACGGGGCGCGTGTGCCGAAGCTGCTCTGAACAGGCAGTACATAGACACCACGGCCAGCGCGCAGCAGGGTGCCCCGCTTCACTAGGCGGGACAACACCTGGTCCACTGCCGCCCGGCCACCCAGGTGCAGCAATTCCTTGGCTGCCATAGGCGTTCCTTCCGGCAACCCGGCGGCGTGCTCAAGAACTTGTTTTGCGAGGGTTTCCATGGTTTAGCTTGAAATGGTAGAAATATTACATAGTTTCTGACACTTTGAGGAAATTTATACCCGAAAGCGCTGTGCCGGTCGCTGGTGCCAGCACCCTGAATCAGCCGGATTCGTTGCCACTCGTGGGGCGTCCGGCCTCGCAATTCGATCCCTCCAATTGCACACCCCAGGTATCGGGAATCGATACCAAGGGTTTCAATGTCCGAGTCGCAGCGACAACCGCTTTACGTCATTCCCCGCGCCCAGGGCGACATCACCCGCTTCGTGTGGATCGCCTTCCTGATATTTGGGTTTATCACGGTGCTGACATTCGTGCTGGTGACGCAGTACACCGCCTGGCAGTTCCGCTAAACGGCAAGTAGGGGTCGATGCGTGAGCTGCGCATGACGCCGATGCGTGGCAGCCCGGCTTGGCGCAGCACCCGCTCGACACTGCCGTGGTGGATATGGAGTTGGCGCGCAATGGTGCCGATGCGCCACTTCTCAACATGGTAGTAGCGCTGGATTTGAGCAATCTGGTCAGGGGTCATGGGCATGCTGGGGCCTTTCTTGTTGGGGCAAACGTGAAGGGCGACGGATGCGACAGCGCAAAAAGCCAATGCGTACAAAAGAGCCACAAGCGCAGTGGCAGAAATGACACTGCTCGGACTCAATTGGCGTGGCTTGGACGCTCGCATTCGTCTCCAGGGGCAGTAGAGCAGGTACCCCCGCAGGTGGGGAACCCTGATGCGTCACTTTGTTGGTTTGTTTGCTGCGATAGCGACGTTGACGCTGTGCGTGGGCGTGGCGATCGCGAAGGCTGGTTTGATAACGTTGTCCGGCGGCCTGCACGCAGCGGCTGCGCACTTTGCCTGCGCAGTCGTCGCCGCAATAGCGCTGACCGCGATCGCAGTGGCTACACAGGATGACGGCTGTGTGACAGCAAGCGCACAGGTAGCGTCGAGGTGGGGGTTCCATCGGCAGATAGGGCCGACGGGGTTTGGCTAGACATTGCCCAGCGTTTCGTGAAATACTGGCGTCGGCAACGCAGCCCCTGTCCGGGCAACGGGGCGCGACAGTGGTTTGGAACTTCCCGGTTTGTGGCCGTTGTCGCGCTTGCTTTACTGTTTCGGCAGAACCAGTTTCTACCGCATCTTGCTCGGCTACATCGACTTGAGCTGCAGGTATTGGCCAGATTCTCAGGGGGGGCCTGCCGGCGGCCTTGGCAGGGGCCTGAATAAAAATCCCCGAAATCCAAAATACCAAAAGCGCTCAGCTTCAGAGTGCCGGGCCATCGCAGGCTAAGCAATCCAGACTGCCTGCGTCATTTGCCGCCAAATTCACGCGCTTATTGGTCGCCGTTCACATTAGAGAACGTTCAGCCGCGGACATAGCTTTCCCATCAGGGCAGCGTAAATGCCCCTTCTTGACTATGTGCATGGTCCAATGTTCAGCCTCAACCATACGTGCGCAAAAATCAGGGCCAGCGTGGCTGTCATGGCTCGTAAAACCTGGACGACTACAAAGTCCAGGACAAAGCTACAAGACAAGCTCGATATCTTCATCGCGGTGCACAACGGCTACAGATTTTATTGACCCTCAAAGAGGTTTTATTTCAGATAAGGTTTACACGCAGTTTCCAAGTCTTCGCGTTAATCTTGATGGCGCACCCAGTCGGAAAACGCCTCGTCCTCGAAGCGGTAAGTTCCTCTGTCAATTCGAGTAACAACATTCTTGTCAGCCAGTCGGCGCAGGGAGTTCTGCACTGCACTTGCAGTTACGGGCTTTTCTAGCCCCAAGCTTGTTCCCACCGTGGTCCGCACATCTGCTCCCTGCAAGTCGGTCGTGCCACGGGCGATGAGCGCTAGCAAAAGCTGGTCGGATGGCAGCAGGTCCTTCCATTGTTTTTCGAATTCGCCGTCATTGAAAACTCTTGCCTTCGTGAAGTCTAGTGCGCCCTGGGGCCCATCGAAGGGGTGCGTGAGGTATCTTTCCATATAGTCACGGAAAAATAGAGGTGTTTGCTTCAGGGCGTCAAATGCAGCCAACGCGTCCGCTAAAGGTAACGGAGTCCGCGATATCTGTGCAACTTTATGCACCATGGATTCGACGAACTCGTGGCCAAGAAGCGGAAATGGCTCTAGTGCCGCCCAGTTGTAAAACGGCTCTGAGGCCCGTCCAAACATACGCCGCAAAGTTGTCTCTGAGCTCCCAGCAAACAGCACTTTCAGTCGCTCTTTACGGATGTCTAATGTGGCTCGCAACGCATGAGCAAAGTCAGTGTTCTCGGCATTAGCTAAAACCTGCGCCTCGTCTATGATGAGAACGACTAATTTCTTGGATTTGTCGAACTCGGCTATCGCTTCCATGAGTAGCGTACCTGCAACATTGCTGCGGTTATCAAGGTCCGCTTCAACACCCGTCTCAGCCAACCCCGCTACTTTGCCAGATGCCTTGACTTTAGAAATTGGGGTGTTTAATCGCTCCCAGATTTTGGCGAAACTCTTCGGTTCAATAGCTTTGTGCAGGGCCGACACCAGTGCGGTAGCCGGGTCACTTTTCAGTTCCCAAAGGTTCACGTAAGCACAGGTATACCCGCTAGC
>Ga0105047_10009552_pt1 | contig 15947 bp, 4 predicted proteins | sample MAT04_FD_78384 | JGI IMG/M metagenome (GOLD analysis project Ga0105047, IMG submission 78384) | Freshwater microbial communities from Lake Fryxell liftoff mats and glacier meltwater in Antarctica - MAT-04 (megahit assembly) | ecosystem: Environmental > Aquatic > Freshwater > Ice > Liftoff...
CTCACGGGAACCTTGTCGGTCTGCACGACCAATTCGTTCTTCGCGCCGGTGCGGATCGACTCGATGATTCCTAGTTTCGGTTTTCCCGAGTGAATGACTTTCAAGTCGTCCGCATAGAATCGAGCGGCATCGGCAGGATAAATCAGGTCGGAAGGTTGGCCTTCGATTTCCTCAATTCGTTTTCCCGCCGAATCGGCTACCCGTTGATTGACGCGCAGAATGCGGTTGTGGGTGTCCTTGAGCCAAATCATCGCGGGCATCAGATCGAATAGTGCGCGCATTTCCATTTGTTGTCGCTGCAGCGCGGCTTCGTTCTCCTTCCGTTCCGTAATGTCGCTCGCGATACCGATGAGCCGGATCACGGCCCCGGCATCGTCGCGCACCTGAAAACCGCGGTCGTGCACCCAGCGGATGGTGCCATCGGGACGTGCAATCCGAAACTCGACACTCACTTGAGGCGTGACGTTCAGAGCGGCGAATGCCTCCACGACCCGGGACTGATCCTCGGGCAGGATGGCATCGGACCACTGGTTGGGATGCGCGTAGGCTTCTTCCCGGGAGCGGCCCCAAGTCGATTCATAGCCGGGGCTGATGTAGAGTATCTTCCTGAAGTCCGGCGAGCTAATCCAGAATACATCGGTGATGTTGTCAGCCAACTGGCGGAATTTCTCCTCGCTCTGGCGGAGGATTTCATCGGCCAGCCTGCGCTGAGTGATGTCGCGCCAGTTGATCACCGTGCCCACGCATCGTCCACCAATATTTTGGGGAAGCACGTAACGTTCGAAGACCCGGCCATCCCGCATCTCGATCACATCAAAGCTCTGTTGCTCGGGAGTGGCCTGCAATTGATTGGCCCGGTGGAGAAATCCCGCGGGCTCCTTGACCAACCGCGAGGCGGCCACGCGCAGCGTGGCCGCCTCACCGCTGGCGAGCACATCAGACGAGATGCCCCACAGGGCGCGAAAGCGCGAATTGGATGTGATGACCCGACCGGCGAGATTCACCGCCACGATGCCGTCAGTATTCGATTCAAGTGTGGCGTGGAGCAAGGAAAGCGACTCCGTCAATTCGGTGGTGCGTTCTACGACGCGGTGTTCCAGCTCTTCACGGCCGGCTTGCAATGCCGTATCCCTTTCTTGGATTTGTCCCAACATCCGATTGAAGCCGTCAATCAGTCGACCGATTTCGTCATCGCCCTGCTTGACCGCGCGCAACCGGAAATCTTTTTCCACCGCCACCCGGTCCGCCACGGCGGCGAGGCGCGTGACGGGACCGGAAATGACCTTCTGCAGCTGCGCAGCGAGTCCGTAGGCAGCCAGAAGCGAGACCACCAGAATGAGCCCGACAATGGCGGCGTAGCGGCGGAGGCGGGAACTGAGTTCATGCCAATCTGCCCGCAAATAGATCGTGCCGACGGTTTCTCCTCCCGCCAAAATGGCTTGGCCGAGTTCCAAATGGCCGTCCACGAACTGTGTGGCCAGGACCTCCGGCGTTGGTGCCGCCGCCACGGCGTTGGGTGCGGGATCGCGCTGGTAAGTCGCGAAAAGTTTTCCGTCCTTATCATACAGGCGCGCAACTACCAGCTGAGGCTGTGCTTTCAAGCTGCTCAGCGTTTCCGTCGCGGAGCGCGGATCGTCGAAAGACAACGCCGAAGCGGTGTTGAAACCAATCATCCCTGCGGTCGTCGACAGGTTGCGAACCAAGTCGCGCTTGAAAGCGATCTGATCGTAGGTGACAAAACTAACGCTTGCCAGGAATAGGGCGAGCGCGCTTGTCAGCAAACACATCAATACCAGTTTGCGCCGGAGCGGCAGGTTCAGCGGCAGCAGGGTCGAGAACATCACGAGGATTTTTTATGCACCGCGGTGGCCAGCTTGAGCAGTTGGGCGCTGATCTTCAGTCCGGCCTGCTCGCTCGCGCTTTGATTGATCTCGAAACGGATTTTGTCGGCCTCCGGGACAAAGTTAATCATGCCGCCGGCGGCCTTGAAATGAGGTGACTCGCCGACCGTCAGGACTCCGGCGGCATGAAACCGAGCGAGCATGTCGCCAAGCGGTCGGGTTTCTCCAGCGCTGAAGAACAGAACATGTACCGACCCGCTTTCCGGAATGGACGACAAATGCATCACCACAATGTTTCGCCCGTTCGCCTTTCGTCCGTTCACGAGTTTCGCCAGTTCGTCTTCGAAAGGATTGGGCCCAACCACGCCGATGACAATGGGACTGGCGTCATCGGCAAAACGAGCTGCCGGCCACTCGACGAACTTGGTGAAATTGTAGAGAAAGGCCGCCTTGATTTGGTACTCCTTCGTCACTTCCGCATTCAGCAGCAATAAGCATAGACCGCTGTACAGCCATCCGAGGAACACCGGGCGACGGACACCGAATCGGAAATGTGCCAACGAAAACGTCATCGTGATCCAGGCCGGGGCATCAGAAACGCCAAGTGGCTGCGACCCTCCGCGTTGTCTTTGATAGGAAGGATGCGCCGAATTTTGGTCGGCCGCGGGGCGAGGCGGCGGTCTTCCAGCATGAGAAGGGAACTCATGGCACGAGCGCTTCGCAAGGTGACGGCGCGACGTGAACGCCGCACCTTGGCCTTTGCGAAGGGCCTAGCGTCCGACTTGGCTAGGCCGCCAAGCCAAAACGATATTTCACCTCATCCGCGTCCAAGCCGAGTGACTCTCGCAGCAACGCCGACGCAATCCTTTCGGCCGCTATTTTCAGCATTTGGTCGAGTTGATGACCGACCAAGGCGGTACCTTCATGGCGGATCTCCTTGATGCGCGCGCGGCCGATCAGAAGAGGCATGAGGAAATCTTCCGCCTCAACCGGTTCATCGGTGTGATGAGTGTAAACGCGGGTATTATGCTGTGGGAGCATGATATATTCGACGGCGTATTTAGGGAGCATAATTGTGGCGGGGTAAAGGCTTGGGGGGGCGAAAACGCGCACCGCGGGTAAGTAGTGGAATATCCCGACTCGGCGGGCCCGGGCACATCCTGGCCAAAAACCGCCGATGAACGCGCTGACGCGTTTAAGATAATTTAGAAGCCATGGATCGGCTCGCGGGCCGCATGTTCCCATATATATCTGGGCGTCCGAGCCATGCCTCGCCTTCCGGGCTGAAACCTCGCCCTTGGACGGAACTCCTCATGAACGGGGGCTTTTCACCGCGGAACTCCCGTTCCGGTTGGTGTCGTTCCTACTCATTCGTCGGGAGACTTTTGAACGGCTGATCGCAGCGACGTTGAGCGCGTTTGATCCATCGTCGGTTTAAGCGGTTCGACGGGAGACATTGAGCCCTTCCACACGTTTGGGCGGCGATGGGGCTAGACGGGACAGTGGTTTGTTTTGTGAAAAACCGCGCGCGGGACCGATAAGCGTGCCGGTTTTGTGACGATTGTCACAAGCGTAGATCCACGCGGAGAAGTAAGTCTTCCTACGCTCTCATAGTGGTTGAGATCCGCGCTTAGACCCGCCTAATTCTATTGGATGGCCGTCTCGTCCTCTGAATCACGCCTTGAGCCAGTCGCGGAGGTGCCACCCTCCGTGACTCCGGCCGTCCGACCGCCGGGCCAGCTACTCACGGACGCTGTTCGGCTGAGTTCCGACAAGCTTCTGAATCCGTCCAGTCTGAACCTGTACGGTGGGATGGCGTCATCAGCCGCGGTCCTCATCGTACTTGCCGCGGGCAAGGGGACGCGTTTCGGCCAGCATCCCAAGTGCATCCAGCCCGTCCTGGGGACTCCGCTGGCGCGCCATTCCATCGACGCGTTCCGGAGCGTCAGTTGTTCGCCGGTGGTTTGTTTGGTGGGATACCGGCACGACGAAGTTTCCACCGCATTGGGCACTGACAATATTTACGTCCGGTCGGACAACCCCGCGGGTGGCACGGCCTTTGCCGTTTTCGAGGCCTTTAGTGTCCCCGGCTTGCTCGAAGCCAATCCGCTTTTAGTGATCACGATGGGCGATCGCATCGTTCCCCCGGCGGTGTTTCGCCGGTTGCTGGAAACGCATTCGGCCGACGGGCGCGAAGCGGACCTCACTTTTCTTACGGCGAGATATGAACCGCCGCGACATCAGGGCAAAGGCCGGGTTTTGCGGGACGAATCCGGACGAGTGGTCCGCATCATTGAAGAGAAGGATATCGCGGGAGAAAAGGACGCGCTGACCCGCAACGCCCTGCACAATCTCACGGAAGGTAATTGTCCGCTCTACGCGATCCGCGCCGCCACTTTGGCGCAGCATCTTCGCGGCCTCACGAACGCCAACGCGCAGGGCCAGTTTTATATCACGGATGTGATCGCCGGTCTTAGCCGGATGCAGGGCGATATCCGTACGCTCACGACGAGCCCGGCGGATGAGGAATACGATCTGCTGTGTTCCGATGTCACGCAGCCGCGGGATCTGGCGTTGCTCGAAGGGATTTTTTCGCGCCGTGGCGGCCGCTTCCCTGGTGAGGAGGAAGTAACGTCCGCCGCGCAGAACATTCTGGCCGACCGACCCCGTGGGCAGGTGGCCTCCATCGTGCGGCAACTGCAGGCCTTGTTGGACGGCAGTGCCCGCGAAAAGCTGGGTTACAAGTCGGAACGACCTCTCGCCATTGGCATTTCGGGTGGGCGGCTCCGCATTGCTTTCATGCATCCCGACATGGGCCGCTTTTTTGGACCGGCCTGGCAGATGCCGATTGGCGCGGGTGAGGCGAGTGGCGATGAACAAATTGTCGTCCTCGTGCAGGAATCCGATGACCAGCGGATTCATCTGTTCCCGCTCGATCCGAAGTACCGGGAAAGCATCAACGTCATCGAGGGTGACAGCGCCACCATGTATCCGGGAAAGGAAATTTCCGATTGGCATTCTTACGAGGGCTTCGGAACCCGGATGAGCGAGCAGCTGCTGCTTTCACTGGGTTATTTCAGCGATGAGGAAGTCGAGGCGCGCCGGCTCAAAAATCTTCCGCCCCCGCCGCCTTCGTTGCGGGTGGCGAGTAACATGCGGCGGCCGTTCGCCCTCGTCGGCAACGCGATCGCCTCCCTGCGCACCGTGCAGGATGGCCATCTCGGCGCGCGCGTGCAGGAGCATCTTGGTCGTCATTTGTTCAACGGTCTCCGACTCGTTTGCACCGGTGGCATTCCCCAAGGCGGTTTTTCCAGTTCGTCCGCGCTGACCGTCGCGACCAAGAATGCGATCAACAGCCTGTTCGATCTCGGTATTCCGCCTGACCTCCTCGTGCATCTGGCGTGTCAGGCGGAATATGGTACGGGCGTGCGCGCCGGGTCGTTGGACCAGGCCACCGAACAAAAAGGCAAGGCCGGGCAAGGCACGTTGATTTCGTCCAATCCCGCGGATAATTATCGGATTCTCGGGACGTATCCAGTGCCTGCGGACAGGTTTCGGGTGATCTTTCCTTACACCGTCGAGCGGGATCGCGCGGCCTGGCGATGGTCGTGGGGACGCTACAGCGAATCACCCCGGCCCGGCGCGGCGCTGACTTCGAGCGAGACACGCAAGATGACGGGCAAAGCCGCGGAAATTGCGGCCCTCGTCACCCGTTTGCCGCTCGATACCGATTTTTTCAAAAAAATCGAAGACGACTTGATGGACGACGGTCTGCTCACTCCCGAAAGTCAGGCTTGGATCGCCGCTGTTCTGCGGCAATTGCCCCTGACCGTTTCTTTTGACGAGCTCATGCAGCAGTTAAAAACCCACCGCGCCTGGTATGTCCAGGAGCTCATGCGAATCAGTCCGCTGGATCTTCACGCGGCTGAGACCAAGGCGGACACGACCTTTGCTGCGCTCTTTACCGGCTGGCGCGAGCCGTTGCTCGGCTATCAGCAGGCGGATGGCCGTGCGGTCACGGAGCCGGGCGTGCCCTTGCGGGCGATGATGGCCTATCTCTTCGGCGAAGTGGCGAAAAATTTCTATCTCATTCACCACCCCGAACAGTGGATCGAATACGTCACTCGTTCCCAACAAGGGGACCGTTCCGTGACGATCGATCCGGAAAAACTACCGGAGCGAGCCGTGCTGGAAGCGGAGCAAGCCTGGGAACGCGATTGCGCCGGCCCGGCACGGCTCGAACGCTGGTTGCACCGTTACGAAGCGACGCCTTATGCGTTCAACGCCGGGCTTGATGACGCGGCACTATCAGCCCAGCCACCGCCACCGCTGCATCAGATCGAAGGCGGAAGTTTTTTCCGCGGACTCGCGCTGATTGACTTGGCGGAGGCGATGTTGAAACGCGCTTTCGGTGCGCAGGCCGTCGCGGTGCGGGTGAATGCCGCGGGGCAGGGAGATTATTTCCAGGTTCACATCGATACGCGTTTGGTGGAGCCCGATGCCGTAAAACAATTCCTACGGGTCGCCTTTTATCGCCGCTTCGGCCTCGCGCCGGATCCTGAATTTGTGGAAACGCATGCCGGCGGCGGCGCGGTGGGCGTCTGTTTGAAACGATGCGACTCGCTGCCGCAATTGATCCGCCGGCTTCAAGCAGCGATCGAAGCCAAGTGACCGTTTATCAGGTAGTGCGGTGCTTCAGCCCGCCTCGGGGAGAGTCCGGATGGCGGGCTAAAGCACCGCGCTACTCTCCCAACGCCCTTGTTCCCCAGCGTCATATTCTTTCTTTGACGCGGTCTCGCGTTTGCATGGCATCGTAAAGTCCCAATCTTTGAGACCATTCCTTTTCCTATGCTCGTTCGTTCGCCGATTGTTCCTCGTCGCGTCGCCATCACTGGTTTAGGCGCGGTCACGCCTTGTGGTAATAGTGCTGCTCAGACCTGGGCTGCGTTGCTGGCCGGCCAAAGCGGTATCCGACGGATCACCCGTTTTGATCCTACCGGCTGCACCGCGCAAATCGCGGGCGAAGTGCGCGACTTTGATCCGACCCGTCCATTGCCGGCGCCGTTGCGTCCGCGGGGCTAAGCGGGGGAGCCGGTGACTCAGGCTTTGACGCAGAAGGACGTGAAAAAGTTCGGCCGGTTTACGCATCTCGGGGCCGCGGCGGCGATCGAAGCGTATGCGGATTCGGGACTCGATCAGCATCGGGCGGGATTGGATGCCGAAAGGATGGGGGTTAATCTGGGGGTGGGGCTGGGCGGTCTGCCTGAAATGGAAGCGATGCATGACACGTGGAAAGCGGGGGGCTTTCGGAAGATCTCCCCTTTCTTCATCATCCAAATCGCGCCCAATCTGCTGGCGGGCCAGGTGAGTTTGCTGCTCGATTTTCGCGGACCGAACATGAGCGTCGCCTCGGCCTGCGCCACGAGCGGACATGCCCTTGGGGAAGCGGCGGCGGCGATCGCGCGTGGCGACGCTGATGTTATGATTGCCGGTGGCGCCGAATCGACCGTGACCCCGCTTGCCGTGGGGGCCTTTGCGCAGATGCGGGCGCTGTCGACGCGCAACGACGCACCGGAACAGGCCTCGCGTCCGTATGATCGCGACCGCGATGGTTTTGTTCTCGGCGAAGGTGCCGTGGTTTTTGTACTCGAGGATTTAGAGGGTGCACAAAAACGAGGCGCCCGGATTTACGCCGAGTTGCGCGGCTACGGTGCTTCCGCCGACGCCTATCATTTATCTTCCCTGGCACCAGGAGCGGAGGGTTCGGCGCGTTCAATGCGGGCCGCGCTCGCTCGGGCCGAATTGAATCCCGGCGAGATCGATTATGTTTCCGCGCACGCCACGTCGACGCCCGGCGGTGACGGTGAGGAAGCGGCGGCCATCGCCAGTGTGTTTGCCGGTCACAAATCCGATTTGAACGTGAGCGCGGTCAAATCGATGACCGGGCATTTGCTCGGCGGTGCCGGAGCCATGGGCGCTTTTGCCGCCGTGCTGGCGATCCGGGATGGGATCGTGCCGCCGACCATCAACCTGACTAATATAGATCCGGCGTGCGCGGATCTTGGCTTGAATTTCACGCCCAATGTGGCGGTCAAAAGGCCCGTGCGCGCGGCGTTGGCCAATAGCTTTGGCTTTGGTGGCACGAACGCCTCGCTCGTGGTCAGCCGGCTGTGACGGATGCCGCCCACGATCGTCTCGAGGCGTTAGCTCACGATCTCTATAGTTACTGAGAGGTAGAACGGACTCCTTAACCCGAATGCGTTACCGCGGAACCGTCTTCGGCTGAGATTAAACTAACTAGAGCATAACTTTCGCTTGCAGGACGAAAGCGGGGCTGACACTTGCTCTATGCAGGCCCCAGCGGTTTCCGGAAGACTTTTTACCCTCGCCATGCTTGTTTCGTCCCATGACGCGAACTATAGATCGTGAGGCGTCGCCGACGTCGGTGCGGGGTGGCGGCAGTGATTTTGGAATAGCGGTTCCGCGCTTGAGTGCGCCCAAAGGCGGTGGAGCGATCCGTGGGATCGGCGAAAAATTTGCCGCGAATCCCGTCACCGGAACCGGTGCGATGACCATTCCCATTGCCACCTCGCCGGGGCGCGCTGGGTTTGGACCGCAACTCTCACTGTCCTACGACTCCGGTTCAGGTAACGGTCCGTTTGGCTTTGGCTGGAGTCTCTCATTGCCGGCCATCACGCGGAAAACGTCGCGAGGTCTTCCGCGTTATGACGACGAGGGGGAGTCAGACGTTTTCTTGCTCGCCGGGGCCGAGGACTTGGTGCCCGTCCTCGCCGCGAACGGTGTCCGCCAAGTCGATACACTGACTGTCCCGGGACAAATCCTGCATCCGTACCGACCCCGCACCGAAGGGTCGTTTGCGCGCATCGAGCGTTGGACGGATCGCCTGAGCGGCGAGATGCGCTGGCGCACCATTAGTCGTGAAAACGTGACGACGTGGTACGGAAATTCGCCGGAGAGCAGGATCGCGGATCCCCAGGATCCAACCCGAATATTCTCCTGGCTGCCCAGTGAAACGTACGACGACAAGGGCAATGCGATGGTTTATCGTTATGCGGCGGAGAACGACGAAAACGTTGACCTGTCGGCCGCGAACGAACGCCACCGACGGCGCTCCGCGAATCGTTATCTCAAGCGCATTCTCTACGGCAATCGGGTCTCCCGTCTCGTTCAACCCGAACTCGCGGCCGCGGAATGGTTGTTCGAGGTCGTGCTCGATTATGGGGAGCATGATCTCCTGCGTCCCACGCCCACCGATGATGCGGCGCGCGATCCGCTGGGCGCGTTGAGCAGACCATGGGCCCGACGGCCGGATTCGTTTTCAACCTATCGATCGCGCTTTGAAGTCCGGACGTACCGACGCTGTCAGCGGATCTTGATGTTTCATCGGTTTGCCGAACTGGGCGCCGGCCCGTGCCTCGTGCGGTCGACCGGGTTCGATTTTACGGACCTCGATTATAGCCAGCCGGTCACGGTGGGGCAGGAACTCGCGCATCTGGGAAGCACCCGGCTGGCTTCGTTTATCCAGCAGGTCACGTCGTTCGGCCATGTGTTGCAGGCCGACGGTGCCTATCTGACGCGTTCGCAACCGCCGCTCGAGTTTCGCTATAGCAAGCCGATCATCGATGATCAGATTCGCACGCTCGCGACGGGGAGTGAAGGTAACCTTCCTCAAGGGCTGGATGGCGCGCGTTATCAATGGGTGGATTTAAATGGTGAAGGTGTGTCCGGCATCCTGACCGAGCAGGCGGGCACGTGGTTCTATAATGAAAACCAAGGCGAGGGCCGGTTTGGTCCGCTCCGCGCCGTGGCGGCCATGCCCACGCTGACCTCACCCCGGGGTGGGCAGCGTCGGTGGCTTGATTTGGCGGGCGACGGTCGGCTCGACTTGGTGGCTTTTGATGGTCCCACCCCCGGCTTTGTAGAACGAACCACGGACGAAACGTGGACGGACCTCCGGGCCTTTCCCTCCCTGCCTGGTCTGCGATGGGACGATCCCAATCTTCGGTTTATCGACCTCAATGGCGACGGACATGCTGACGTGCTCATTACCGAACACGATGTGTTCAGCTGGCATCCTTCGCTGGCCGAAGACGGATTTGGCCCGGCACGAAAGATTGGTCAGGCGGCTGACGAAGAGCAGGGCCCGCGCTTGGTTTTCGCGGATGGCAGCCAGTCGGTCCATCTTGCCGATATGTGCGGCGATGGCCTCACGGCCCTCGTGCGGATTCGTAATGGCGAGATCTGTTACTGGCCCAATCTTGGTTATGGCCACTTCGGGGCCAAGGTGACGATGGACCAGGCGCCGTGGTTCGACGCACCGGACCGATTCGATCAACGCCGCGTACGGCTGGCGGATATCGATGGTTCGGGAACGAACGATATCATATATCTCGATGCGTTGGGGGCGCGGATTTACTTCAACCAATGCGGCAACAGTTGGAGCCAGCCGCGTCGGCTCCGCGATTTTCCGCTCACCGATGGTTTGGCCACGGTGATGACAGCCGATCTCCTCGGCAACGGCACCGCCTGTCTGGTGTGGTCGTCTTCGAAGCCGGACGTTTCACCCGCTCCTTTGCAGTACATCGATTTGATGGGTGGTCAAAAACCGCATCTCCTGATCGGCAGCGTCAACAATCTCGGGGCCGAGACACGTTTCGTTTATCGCGCTTCCACCCATTTTTATCTGGAGGACAAAGCCGCCGGCCGTCCGTGGGTCACGAAGCTCCCGTTTCCGGTGCACGTGGTCGCACGCGTCGAAACCTACGACCACATCAGCCGCAATCGTTTTGTGACCCGTTATGCGTACCACCACGGTTATTTCGATGGGTTTGAACGCGAGTTCCGTGGTTTTGGTTTGGTCGAACAATGGGACACGGAAACGCTCGCGGCCTTGACGGCGGACGGGGAACTCCCGGCTGGAGAAAATGCCGACGAAGCGACGCACGTTCCGCCGGTTTATACCAAGTCCTGGTTTCATCCGGGAGCCTTCTTGGAGCGGGAGCATCGCTCAGATTATCACGCGGGCCAGGGCAGCCATTTCGGACGAGGGGAATACTATCGCGAACCAGGAGTAAGCGCGGGGGAGGCGAACGCGCTGCTGCTTGCGCATACACTTTTGCCACCCGGACTATCCCTCGATGAAGAGCGTGAAGCCTGTCGGGCATTACGCGGCTCTCTGCTCCGACGTGAAGTGTACGCCCAGGATGGTTCGAATCGGGAAGTGCACCCGTATCAAGTTACGGAGCAGAATTTCGCGATTCGCCGGCTGCAGCCGCACCGTGAAGACCGACCGGCCGTTTTTTTCGTTCATCCCCGCGAGACGATCGAATATCACTACGAACGTTCCCTCGTGCCGGTGGTGAATGGACAACTCGTCGATGCGTCCGTGGCTGCCGTTAATCCGAACGTCAGCTGGAGAACGGACCCGCGGGTGACCCATCAGTTGACCCTGGCGGTCGATGAGTTTGGCAACGTGCTGAACGCCGCGACGGTCGCCTACCCCCGACGTCATCGGGATTCAACGCTGCCGACCGATGCGGATCGTGAGGCACAGTCGCGACTCCACCTGACTTATGCGGAAAACCGGATGACTAACGCCGTCAGTAACGTCGACGACCATCGCACGCCGCAGGTGTGCGAACAAGCGAGCTACGAATTGACCGGGCTCCCATTGATCCAAGGACAGGAACGTTTTTCGTGGACTGACGTCAGCGCAGCCGGGCTCGAGGCGGCGGTGATATCATATGAAGAGAGACCGACGCCTGGCCTCCGGCAAAAACGTTTGTTATCCCTGACGCGTACGCTTTTTCGCCGTGACGATCTCACCGCCGCATTGCCGCTGGGCGAACTGCCGGCGCGCGCGCTGTTGTTCGAGGGTTATCAACTCGCCTTAACCCCGGGTTTGATCGCGCAGGAATTCCAGCGCGAAGGTCAGCCCTTGTTGCCGAATCCCGCGGCGATGCTGGAAGGTGCGGGCGCCGATCAGGGGGGCTACCTTTCCAGTCAGTCGCTCAAAGCCAGCGGCGCTTTTCCCTTAACCGATCCCGACGACCATTGGTGGCGACCGTCGGGGCGCAGTTTCTTTTCCCGGGACAGCAACGATGCTGCGGCGGTGGAACTTGCTCATGCCCGCGAGCATTTTTTTCTGCCGTTTCGTTTTCGCGATCCGTTTCACACCCCGGCGCAATCGACCGATCGATCGGTCGCGTACGATGCGTATGAGGTGGTGTTGGTCGAAACCCGCGACGCGCTCGGTAACCGCGTCACGGCGGGCGAACGAGATTTGGGCGGTAATGTGATTGCCTCGGGCATCGACTATCGCGTGCTGCAGGCGGGTTTGGTCATGGACGCCAATCGCAATCGGACGCGCATCGCGTTCGACGCGCTGGGATTTGTGGTGGGCTCCGCGGTGATGGGCAAACCGGCTCCTGCGGTCGCGGAGGGAGATTCGCTGGAGGGTTTTGTCGCCGATTTGCCGGCTGATATCGTCCAGGACTATCTGACCGATCCGCTGGCCGATCCCGGAGCCCTGCTGGGCCGTGCGTCCACTCGGTTTGTCTATGATCTCTTCGCCTACTTCCGCACGCGCGGGCAAGCGCAGCCGCAGCCTGCGGTGGTCGCTACCCTGGCCCGCGAGACCCATGACAGCGAACCGGTACCGCCCGGCGGCTTGAGGTTCCAACATCGGTTCTCCTACTCCGACGGATTTGGTCGCGAGATTCAAAAGAAGAGTCAGGCCGCCCCAGGGGCGCTGGTGCTCGGTGGGCCGATCTTGAACTCACGCTGGGTCGCGAGTGGCTGGACCATCTTTAACAACAAGGGCAAACCCGTGCGCGAGTACGAGCCGTTCTTCAGTGCCACCGTACGGTTCGAATTCGGCGTAAAGGTCGGGGTAAGTCCGATTCTCTTCTACGATCCATTGGGACGTATCGTGGCCACGCTGCATCCTAACCAGACCTACGCCAAGGCGGTCTTTGATGGCTGGCGTCAAGTGAGCTGGGATGTGAATGACACGGTGTTGAACGACCCGCGTTCTGATCCTGATCTACGAGGCGCCACGGCGGGCTATTTCGCCTCACAACCGCCGGGCCCTCTCGGCATGGCATGGGAAACCTGGTTCAGCCAACGGCAAGCTGGAGACCTCGGCGTCGAGGAGCAGGACGCAGCCACCAAGGCGGCCGCTCACGCGGGTACGCCGTCGCATTCCCATTTGGACGCTTTGGGGCGGGTCTTTCTGACCGTGAGTGATTTGGGCCCGAATCTCACGCCCGCCGGCGCGCAGCGATTTTTGCCCACGCGTTTCGAGTTGGATATTCAGGGCCGGCAACGCGCGGTACGCGATGCCCTCGATCAGGCTGGAGACCCGCGGGGACGCGTCGTGATGCGCTCCAGCTACGATTTGCTGGGGAACGGTATTCATTCCGTCAGTATGGAAGCCGGCTCGCGCTGGCTCCTGAACGATGTCGCTGGAAAGCCCATTCTCGCGTGGGACAGTCGCGGCCATCGCATCCGCACCGCATACGATTCGCTTCGGCGTCCCATTCGTCATTGGGTCATCGGCGCCGACGTCGCGAACCCCAACATGGAGCTGTTGACCGAGCGGCTCGTCTACGGCGAACAGCACGCCGATGCAGAAATTCGCAACTTGCGCGGCCGACGTTGGCTTCATTTCGATCAAGCAGGCTTGGTGGCGGCTGGAGCGCATGATTTTAAGGGTAACCTGCTCATGGCCTCGCGCCGACTTACAAGTGGCCCGCAGTATCGGCGGAGCGTCGATTGGGGTTTCGTCGAGGCAGATCCAGTCACCCTGCCAGACGAAGCGACTCTGGCGATTGACCTGGGGTTGTTTGAGGCCGTGCTGGCCCCCCGACTGGAAACGGACGCCTATCTTACATTCAACTCTTTCGACGCGCTCAACCGCCCGGTGGAGGTGACTACTCCCCACACTCCAGCGATGCAGCCGAATGTTATCCGCTCTCACTATAGCGAAGCGGGACTGTTGCAGCAGTTGGAGGTCAATCTGCGGAGCGCGGCGCTGAATGACGTGCCGGTCTGGACCCGCTTTGTCAGCCAGGTCGACTACGATGCAAAAGGTCGCCGCCAACGCATTATCTACGGGAACGGCGTAAGTTCTTCTTACTCTTATGACGCATGGACGTCGCGCCTCGTTCATCTGCTGACGCGACGCAACGCTGGCGACTTCCCTGCCGATTCGCCTGCGCTGCCGGTTCCTGCCTGGCCCGGCTTCGCTCTACAGAACTTACAGTACATTTATGACCCCGTGGGCAACATTACACGGATTCGCGATAATGCCCAACAGGCGGTTTATTTTCGCAACCGTCGGGTCGAGCCGAGCGCAGACTATACCTACGACTCGCTTTACCGTCTATTCACGGCGACCGGTCGAGAGCATCTGGGACAAATCGGCGGAACTCCCTTCCCGCATTCGGCTGCTGATGGACCCCGAGTCGGGATCGAATGGTCAGCCAATGACGGAAACGCGCTGGGAACCTATGTGGAGCGCTATCTATACGACCCCGTGGGCAATATTTTAGAAATGCAACATCGAGGAAGCGACCCGGCCCATCCCGGCTGGACTCGTTTTTATGCCTATGAAGAGACGAGTACGATCGAGGACGGCACTGCGGGCACCGCTTACAAGTCGAGCAATCGTCTGACGAGCACCACCGTCGGCATCAATAATCCGACGGTTGAACGTTACGCCTACGACTCGCAGGGGAACTTGATTCGCATGCCACACCTCGGTGGCGTTTATCCCGACTCCAACCTGACGTGGGATTATGCCGACCGACTGCGTCAGACCGGCGACGGCGGTGACCGCACGGCTTATTATGTTTGCGACGCCGAGGGCCGTCGCGTGCGCAAAGTATGGGAAATATCAGCCGGTCTGGTCGAAGAACGCCTTTATCTTGGCGGGATGGAAATTTTTCGCCGTCGGCAGGGAGCCGACCGTCTCGAGCGAGAGACGTTACATATCATGGATGGCCAACAGCGGGTCGCCTTGGTGGAAACGCGGACCGCTGATACCGCGGGGAATGACCCCGCGCCTTCCCAGCTTTTTCGCTACCAGTTAAACAATCGACTTGGTTCTGCCTGTCTTGAGCTGGACGAACATGCGCGCATCATTTCCTACGAAGAATTCACGCCCTACGGCAGCACGTCCTACCAAGCAGTCCGCAGCCAGATGGAACGGCCAAAACGTTATCGTTACACGGGAAAAGAACGCGACGAGGAGAACGGATTGTACTACGAGGAAGCTCGATACTACGCGTCTTGGCTGGGGCGATGGACCAGTTGTGATCCCACGGGACTCGTCGATGGACCGAATCTTTACTTATATACTCTCTGTAATCCGGTTCGCTTTACCGATAAATCCGGTGAAAAAACCATCGAGGAACAGATCAACGAAATCGAGAGTCCGCTGGGATGGTTTTTTGCGAAGACCGGCTACGACATCTGGAATGTTGCCTCGCTCGGTACCCTGTCGAAGGTGGAGGGACAAAAAGACCTTGGTTCTCTGGCGGGCTTGGGCAAAAGCGTCGTCGCTGGCGTGACCCGGGTGAGCAACACGGCGTCGCTTGGCTTGCAGGATAACTTGTACGATACGCAGTTGAAGGAAGGCTTTAGCGCGCAAAGCCTCTTGAAGGCGGTCGTGAACACGACCGAACAAAATTTGCCCGTCGCCGAGGCCGAGATTATCGCCGATCCGAATCGAGCGGTGGCGGACAGAGTGGCGGCAGGCTTCACCGCCGTATCCAAGGTGGCCTCACTCATCGCGCTCGGAGCGGGTTTGGCGGGCCGAAATCCTGTCGTCGCCGGACCCAAGAGTTCAGTGGGGGTTGGTTTCGCCGGCCCGGGAGTCGGCCATACTGCTGTGACGCTTGGACGTGCCGGCCGATTCTTTGACAAAGTCGTCGGCCGGAATAACGCCGGAAGGGTTCGGGATATTCTTAAGAAACCGGATGCCTTCCAGCCCGGTCGGCCGCTTAAATATTCAGAGGTGGAAGTCCCGGCGGCGCGTCGCATCGCTGCGACGGAAAAAGCCCAGGCGCAGGTAGGGCCACA
>Ga0105047_10009553_pt1 | contig 15945 bp, 12 predicted proteins | sample MAT04_FD_78384 | JGI IMG/M metagenome (GOLD analysis project Ga0105047, IMG submission 78384) | Freshwater microbial communities from Lake Fryxell liftoff mats and glacier meltwater in Antarctica - MAT-04 (megahit assembly) | ecosystem: Environmental > Aquatic > Freshwater > Ice > Liftoff...
GCTTCAACGTCGATTTCGACGCCAGTGGCGTCGCAAAGCTCGCGGATATGCAGACGCTCACCCGCACCGGCAACCACCAGATCCTCGACGCTCGCCCCGGCCCCCGCTTCCGCGGCGAAGCCCCCGAACCCCGCCCCGGCCTCAAATCCGGCCACATGCCGAACGCCACGAGCGCCCCCGCCGACACCCTCGTCGAAAACGGCCAGCTCAAGTCTCCGGACGTGCTGAAGGCTCAGTTCGCCGCTGCCGGCATCGACCTGCAAAAGCCGATCGTCACCACCTGCGGCTCGGGCGTCACGGCCGCCATCCTGAAACTGGCCCTCGAGCAGGCCGGCGCCACCGACGTCATCCTCTACGACGGCTCCTGGACCGAATGGGCCAGCCGCCCCGACACCGAAATCGTGACGGGCTGAGGGTCCCATTACCCCCTGCTCACCCGCCAGCTCCGGACCTCGAATGGGCGGAGCTCCGCGCCCTCGCCCCGCTCCATCGGCTCTTCCATGATCGACAACGGCCCCGACACGCTCCACCCATCGGGCACGCTCAGAGCGAACTCTCCGCGCCGCCCGCTCGGCTCGAACACGCGGAAGATCAGGCCCTTGCCATCCTCGGCCGGCTTGAAGCCGCTGAGCGCCGCCGGAATCCCCTCCGTGCCGATCGGCTCCAGCGACACCGACGCCACGCCGCTCGCCGTACCGGCCAGCAGTGGCTGATTCAGGTCCTCGGCCTCCTCGCGCACCCGGCCCTCGTACCAGTCGCCGGCATGCGGATAGAGCGCATAGGTGAACCGCTGCCCACCCTCGTCCGCCAGCGGATCGGGATAGAGCGGCGAGCGCACCAGACTCAGGCCCAGCACATTGCCCTTGGCCGAGTGCCCGTACTTCGCATCGTTGAGCAGCGCCACGCCGAACCCCGGCTCGCTCATGTCGATGAACCGGTGCGCCGGCACCTCGAACTGCGCCTGCTCCCAGCTCGTATTGTCGTGCGTCGCCCGCTTCACCACGCCATTGGCATGCTCGAAGGTGGCGTGCGTCGTCCGCACGGCGACCGGTGTCAGCGTCCGCAGCAGGCAATGCCGGTCATGCCAGTCGAGCTCGGTCACGATATCGAGCCGCGTGCCGTTCGCCTCGAGCGTGTAGGTCTGCGCCACCGCAGAAGCGCGGAACTTCCGCACCACCCGCACCGCCACCCGCGTCGGGGTATTCTCGATCACCTTGATGCTCTCGGGCCGGTTCAGCTCCACCCCGCGCTTGGCGTAGTCGTCCTCGATGTCCCATGCGTCCCAGTTGCGCGGCTTGTCGATGGTGTAGACCCAGAGCTGGTTACCCCGGCCCGCCAGCGCCTCGCGCCCCGATGCCTTGTGCATCAGGCTCACCACCGAGCCATCGAGCCCGATCGTTGCCTTCAAATGCGCGTTCTCGAGGTGCCCCTCGGAAACGCTCAGTCCTTCGGGTGGCGCAAGGTCGACGCGCGAAAACACCTTGATCCCGAGCGGCGCCATCATGTGATCGGACGAGAATACCGCCCCGTCTGTTGTCCTCACCCGCACCGGCCGGCGGCTCAGCGAGGGGTTCACCACCACCACCGCGTCGCTGACATCGCCATCCGGCAGCTTGCCGACAATCGCCGACAGCGCCATCTGCTGCCGCGCCAGCGCCCGCCCGATCGCGTCCGAAAGCTCGCGCTCCGCATCGTCATACACCTCGGCGATCGACGAGCCGGGCAGGATGTCGTGGAACTCGTTCTTCAGCACCACCCGCCAGATATGCTCGAGGCTCTCCGGCTGCTCGGCCCCCAGCAGATGCGCCAGCGACCCCAGCGTTTCCGCCGTGATCAGCGCGCGTTCGGCCTGCCGATGCGCCTTCTTCACCGCGCTCTGCGTTGTCAGCGTGCCGCGATGCAGCTCGAGATAGATGTCGCCGAACCACACCGCCATCTCGGTCCGCGCCGCTGTGTCATGCGCCCCGGCGAAGTAGTCCGCCACCTTGCCCCAATGCGCCTTCGGCAGCGCCGGGAAATCGCGCAGCTGCATCTCGCGCTCCACCATTTCCGGCGTCACGCCACCCCCGCCATCGCCATAGCCGACGGCCAGCAGCGTCTGGGCATGCCGGTGCTTGTCCTTGAAATTCTGCCACGTCGCCAGATACGCCTCGGGCGACAGCACGCCGTTATAGCCCCCGCGCGGGTTGTTGAACGTGTGCGCCAGCACCCGCGACCCATCGAGCCCCTCCCACCAGAACAGATCGGCCGGGATGGTGTTGTTCTCGTTCCAGTTCACCTTGATGGTGAAGAAGCTGTCGATACCGCCCTGTTTCAGGATCTGCGGCAGTCCACCCGAAAACCCGAAGCAGTCGGGCAGCCAGCACACCGTGTGCCGCGCCCCGAACTTGCGCTCGAAGTATAGCTGTCCATACAGCACCTGCCGGGTCAGGCTCTCGCCCGTCGGCATGTTGGTGTCGGGCTCCACCCACATGCCGCCCACCGTCTCCCATCCGCCCGACGCCGCCTTGGCGCGGATCTGGTCGAACAGCTTTGGGTCATCCTCCTCGATCTGCGCGTAGTAATGCGCCGTCGACTGGTTGAACTGGAAGCCTGACTTGGCGACGTATTCGTTGCTACCCTCCATCAGTTGCACGGCCGTGGAGAAGGTCCGCCGCATCTTCCGCCGCGTCTCCGAGTACGGCCACAGCCAGGCAAGGTCGATATGCGCGTGCCCGGTCAGCAGGATGTCGCCCTGTGCCGGATAGCGCTTCTGCAGGTCCCGCAACCGGGCGATCAGCTTGGCATCCGCCGCATCGACGCTTTCGCGCTGCGCTTCGGTCAATGCGTCGGGCTTTTCCTTCAGGGTCGGCAACTGCCATATCCGCTGTTGCCCCGGCTGCGGCGCGAACCGCGCCACGTAGTCCGCCGTGCCCGACGGCCAGTCGAGCGCATAGATCGCCTCCTCGGCCGCCGCCACCAGATGCGGCACCACGTCATGCCCCTCGAGCAGCCGGCAGGTTTCGACGATCTGCAGCAGCCGCAGGTGCAACTGGTGCACCGTCAGATCCACCCAGCTCAGCCGTCCGCCCACCAGCACCGGCTTGGGCACCGGCTGCCCGAACGGCAACCGCGCCGTCGCCTCGGCGGAAATCCCGAAGGCCAGCGCCTTGACCGGATACTCCTTGTGGTACGGGTCGTTGCCGAAACTGTCGCTCTCGACGCCATAGTCGAGCGTCACCAGCCCCTCCCCGCCCAGATCGACGAACAGCCGCGTCTCGCCCACCGGCCATTTGCCTGCGCCCTCCACCCTCGCGGTGAAGCTGATCACACCGTCGCGCGTCGGCCAGGGCGCGCCCTCCTCGATCGGCGCGCCGTTGGCCATCCAGCCCACGACGGGTACGCTCTCGCGCTCGCGCCAATAGGTCAGCTCGTCGAGCCGCACCGCGATGCGCTGGATGCGCTGGTTGAGGTTGAGTGCCATGTCGTCCGCCTATTGCAACGTTGTAATTTCGGCGCGGAACAAACCACAACGGGCCGTTTCTGCCCAGAGCGTTTGGAGGAAAAGTTGCAGCCTTTGCATCCGCCGCCCTGCCTCGCTATGTGGAGAACAAAGGAGCCGAAAATGACCAGCCGCGCCAACACCCCAGTCGCCATCGAACGCCGCGTTCGCCGCCTCGGCCGCCCGTTCAACCTCAGCCTGCTGGTGCCCCAGAAGCTCAATCCCAAGATCGAGGCGCATGGCGGCTACATGCTGCGCGACGACGACACCAAGGAGATCGTCTTCGGCAACACCGGCTACGACTTCTCGGCCACCCTCGACGAAGTCGAAGCCTTCCTCACCGAGTCGCGCGACGCCATGCACGCCGACCGGAAAAAGAAGAAGAAATAGCTCAGCGCAAGCTCGCGACCAGCCCGCGCACCCAGTCCCTGACGCCACGGCCCATCGCCACCGCCGCCCGCCACACCGCGGTGGCGCGCCCGATCGCCAGCGCCTTGTCGCGCAGCGAGAACAGCCAGCCCAGCCCCGCCTTGAGCCAGCCGATCCGCATCAGCGGCACGTAGGCGGCATGGAATATCCGCTCGCAGATCAGCAGCGACAGAACCTGCGCGATCAAGAGTATCACCACGCCCTCGATCACCTGCCCTTGCGCCACGATCAGCAGCGCCGCCACCTTGGCCGGCTCGATGATCACGAACGGCACCGCCAGCAGCACCAGCGCCACGTAAGGCGGCAGCCGCCCGATCAGCACCCCGAGCCGCTGGAACAGTTTCAGGGACGAGAGCCAGCGAATCGCCCGCCGGAACAGTGGAAACAGCAGTTCGTCGAGCAGCGTGTACGCCACCACCAGCACCGCCACCACGAACCGCGCCACCGCCCGAAGGACCTGCATGGCAACTCCTGCCTTCAACGCACAGGAGGCTATCCCTGCGCTCAACAGCAAGCTAGCATCGCCATCGGGAAGTTTCTGTGTCCGAGTGAGAGCGAACCGGCCGTATGTCGATCAAAGCCGCCATCTATCACCTGACTCACTACAAGTACGACAAGCCGGTCATCCTCGCGCCGCAGATCATCCGCCTGCAGCCCGCGCCGCAGAGTAAGACCAAGGTGCTGAGCTACTCGCTCCGGGTCTCGCCCTCCAACCACTTCGTCAACGTCCAGCAGGACCCCTACGGCAACTACCTTTCCCGCCACGTCTTCCCCGACCCGGTCAGCGAGCTGAAAATCGAGGTCGATCTCGTCGCCGACATGACGGTCTACAACCCCTTCGACTTCTTCGTCGAAGAGCGGGCCGAGACCTGGCCGTTCGAGTACCCCGAAGACCTGCGCGACGATCTGTCGATCTACATGAAGCCGCAGCCGGTGGGCGCGCTGCTGCAGAAATTTCTCGACGGCGTCGATCGGACCCCGGTTCGCACCATCGATTTCGTTACCCGCCTCAATGCCAGCATCCAGCAGCAGATCGGCTACATCGTCCGGCTAGAAACCGGCGTGTTCGAGCCCGAGGAGACGCTGAAGCGCGCCCAGGGCTCCTGCCGCGATTCGAGCTGGCTGCTGGTCCAGGCGCTGCGCAACCTCGGCTTTGCCGCGCGCTTCGTCTCCGGCTACCTGATCCAGCTCAAGCCCGACCTCACCTCGCTCGACGGCCCCTCCGGCACCGACCACGACTTCACCGACCTCCACGCCTGGTGCGAAGTCTATCTCCCCGGCGCCGGTTGGATCGGCCTCGATCCGACCTCGGGTCTCCTGACCGGCGAAAGCCATATCCCGCTCGCCGCCACCCCGCATTACCGCAACGCCGCGCCCATCACCGGCGCCTATTCGGCCACCGGCCAGGTCAACGTCTCATTCGATTTCGACATGAGGGTGAGCCGCGTCGCCGAGCACCCGCGCATCACCAAGCCGTTCTCCGACGAGAGCTGGGACCGCCTCAACGCGCTCGGCCGCCAGGTCGATGCCGAACTGGTCAAGCACGACGTCCGCCTCACCATGGGCGGCGAGCCCACCTTTGTCTCGATCGACGATTTCGAGGCCGGCGAGTGGAACGCCGACGCGGTCGGCCCCACCAAGCGGCAGAAGGCCGATGACCTGATCCGCCGCCTGCGCGAGCGCTTCGCCCCCGGCGGCCTGCTGCATTACGGCCAGGGCAAGTGGTATCCCGGAGAAACCCTGCCGCGCTGGACCTTCTCGCTCTACTGGCGCCGCGACAACCAGCCGGTCTGGCGCGACGAGAAATACTTTGCCCACGAGGGCATCCCCACCGCCGCCAAGCCCGGCGACGACCAGCGCCTCCTCACCGAAATCGCCAACAACCTCGGCGTCGGCACGGAAACCATCGACCCCGCCTACGAGGACCCCGGCGACTGGCTCGTGAAGGAAGCCCGCCTGCCGCCCAACGTCGATCCGGCCAATTCCGAACTCGCCGACCCCGAGGCCCGCTCCCGCATGGCCAAGGTGTTCGACCACGGCCTCAACAACCCCACCGGCTACGTTCTGCCGGTGCAGCGCTGGAACGCCGAGCCCTCGCGCACCAACCGGTGGATCACCGAGAAGTGGCGCACCCGCCGCGGCAAGCTGTTCCTCACCGCCGGTGACTCGCCGGTCGGCTACCGCCTGCCGCTGAGTTCGCTGAAGCACCTGACCCCGACCGCCTACCCGCATGTCGTCCCGCGCGATCCGCTCGTCGCCGTGGCCGACCTCCCCGAGGTCGAAGCGCTGCTCAAGAATAGGGTCACGGTCCGCGTCGGCCACCACAACCAGCCCTCGAACTTCACCGCCGACCCGACCGCCAACCAGGAACGCACCGAGCAGGTGCTCGACGAGATCGATTCGGTGGTGCGCACCGCCATCACCGTCGAGCTGCGCGAAGGCCGTCTCTGCGTCTTCCTGCCGCCCGTCTCGACCGTCGAGGACTATCTCGAGCTGATCGCCGCCGCCGAGGAAGCGGCAAAGACCATCGACCTGCCTATCCACGTCGAAGGCTACGCCCCGCCCTACGATCCGCGCCTGAACGTCATCCGGGTCGCGCCCGATCCCGGCGTCATCGAGGTGAACATCCACCCCGCCTCGACCTGGGAGGAGTGCGTCGCCACCACCACCGCCGTCTACGAGGAGGCCCGCGCCTCCCGTCTCGGCGCCGACAAGTTCATGATCGACGGCAAGCACACCGGCACCGGTGGCGGCAACCACGTCGTCGTTGGCGGCGCCACGCCATCCGACTCGCCATTCCTCCGCCGCCCCGACCTGCTGAAATCCTTGGTCCTCCACTGGCAGCAACATCCCTCGCTCAGCTACCTGTTCTCCGGCCTGTTCATCGGGCCGACCTCGCAGGCGCCCCGCATGGACGAGGCGCGCCACGACAGCCTCTACGAGCTCGAAATCGCCATCAAGCAGGTGCCGCTCCCCGGCGAGGGGCCGACGCCCCTGCCATGGCTGGTCGACCGGCTGTTCCGCAACCTCCTCGTCGATGTCACCGGCAATACCCACCGCGCCGAAATCTGCATCGACAAGCTCTACTCGCCCGATGGCCCCACCGGCCGCCTCGGCCTCGTCGAGTTCCGCGGCTTCGAAATGCCGCCCAACGCCCGCATGAACCTGGCCCAGCAATTGCTGGTGCGCGCCCTCATCGCCCGCTTCTGGAAGGAGCCCAAGGAGGGCACCTTCACCCGCTGGGGCACCACCCTGCACGATCGCTTCATGCTGCCCCACTTCGTCTGGGCCGATTTCATGGATGTGCTCGCCGACCTCAAGACCCACGGCTTCAACCTCGACCCCGAATGGTTCGCCGCCCAGCTCGAGTTCCGCTTCCCGTTCTGCGGCGAAGTCGAATACCAGGGCATGAAGCTCACCGTGAACCAGGCCCTCGAACCCTGGCACGTGATGGGCGAAACCGGCGCCATCGGCGGCACCGTGCGCTTCGTCGACTCGTCAGTGGAGCGCCTGCAGGTCAAGCTCGAGGGTCCCAACCCGGACCGTTACCGCGTCACCGTCAACCAGCGCGAAGTGCCGCTGACCGGGACCGGCGAGGCAGGTGTCTCCGTCGCAGGCGTTCGTTACAAGGCCTGGCACCCGGCGAACGGCATGCATCCGGTGCTGCCGGTGAACTCACCGCTGACCTTCGACATCTACGACACCTGGTCGAACCGCTCGATCGGCGGCTGCACCTATCACACCGCGCACCCCGGCGGCCGCAACTACGACACCTTCCCGGTCAATGGCAACGAAGCCGAAGCCCGCCGCCTCGCCCGCTTTGTCCCGGCCAACCACACCCCGGGCACCTTCCTGCCAAGGACACTCGAACAGGCGGCCGAGTACCCGCTGACCCTCGACATGCGCGTCCCGGTCTAGCGACCGGGCTCCACTTCTTCCGGGATTTTGACCAAACAGTCGAATTCCCGCTTGCGATTCCAGCGCCTTGCCATATTCGCTAGTGCTCCATGGAAAAACGGAATCAACGTCAGTCGGTCAAAAAGCGCAGGGCACCCAGCCTTGTGGCGGATTACCGACTGATCCCGGGTGTGCCCGACGAGATGGTCGGCCCCGATGGCGCGATCCGGCCCGTCTGGGCGGGGCTCATCGAAGCGCTCGACGACATGGGCCACGACGAGATGGCGGCCCGCTTCGAACGCGCCGACCAGTACCTGCGCGATGCCGGCGTCTTCTACCGCAAGTATGACGGCGCCGAGGGCAAGGAGCGCGCCTGGCCGCTCGCCCACCTGCCCCTCATCCTCGACGAAACCGAGTGGGCCACCATCACCGCCGGGCTGACCCAGCGTGCCGAACTGCTAGAACGCATCGTCGCCGACATTTACGGCAGCAACGATCTCGTCGCCCGCGGCCTGCTGCCGCCCGAACTGATCGCCCGCAGCGAAGAATTTCTCCGCCCCATGGTCGGCATCAAGCCGGCCTCGGGGCATTTCCTGCACTTTTGCGCCTTCGAGCTCGGCCGCGGCCCGGATGGCGGCTGGTGGGTGCTGGGCGACCGGACCCAGGCTCCCTCCGGCGCCGGCTTCGCGCTCGAAAACCGCGTCGCCACAACCCGCGCGCTGTCCGATATCTACGGCAAGATGCATGTGCATCGCCTCGCCGGCTTCTTCCGCGATTTTCGCGACGCGCTGAACGGCATCGCCCGCGATGGCGACGGCCGCGTCGGCATCCTGACGCCGGGTATCCACAACGAGACCTATTTCGAGCACGCCTACATCGCCCGCTATCTCGGCTTCATGCTGCTCGAAGGCGAGGACCTGCTGGTCGAAAACGGCCAGGTCATGGTCCGCACCGTCTCGGGCAACAAGCCGATCAGCGTCCTCTGGCGCCGCCTCGATGCCGCCTTCGCCGATCCGCTCGAACTGCGCACCGACAGCCATATCGGCACCCCGGGCATGACCGATGCCATCCGCCAGGGCTCCATCTCCGTCGTCAACGCGCTCGGCTCCGGTATCCTCGAAACCCGCGCGCTTTCGGCCTTCATGCCGAACCTCTGCCGCGCCCTCACCGGTGAAGAGCCGATCCTGCCCACCATTGCCACCTGGTGGTGCGGCCAGTCGGCGGAGCGCAAGCACGTCATCGATAATTTCGATGCCATGATGGTCGGTTCCGCCTTCGCCACCGGCCTCGCCATCGATGATCCGAAGGGCACCGTGCTCGGTCAGGACCTCGACAAGAAGCAGCGCGCCGCCCTGCTGAAGCAGTTGGGCGAGGACGGCAACAGCTTCGTCGGCCAGGAACCGGTGCGCCTGAGCACCGCCCCGGTCTACCTCGCCGGCACTCTTCAACCCCGCCCGATCACCTTGCGCGTCTACGCCGCCCGCACCAAGGACGGCTGGACCATCATGCCGGGCGGCTTTGCCCGTGTCGGCTCCACCTCCGATACCGCTGCCATCGCCATGCAGCGCGGCGGCCAGGCGGCCGACGTCTGGGTGGTGAGCAAGAAGCCGGTCGAGCGCGTCTCGCTGATGGCGCCCGAGGGCGCAAAGCTCTCCCGCGTTTCGTCGGGCAGCCTGCCGAGCCGCGCCGCCGACAACCTGATCTGGCTGGGCCGCTATGCCGAGCGCTGCGAGGCCACCGTCCGCATCCTGCGCGCCTACAATGCCCGCCTCGCCGAAGTGTCGAACCCCGACATGCCGATCCTCAAGGACACCCGGGCTTACCTCCAGACCCTCGGCGTCGATGCCTCCAAAGCCATGCCCCCCGGCCTCCTCGCCGCCATCGACAGCGCCGTGAACAGCGCCGGCCAGATCCGCGACCGCTTCTCGCCCGATGGCTGGCTGGCCCTCACCGACCTGCGCAAGACCGCCCGCAACTTCTCTACCCGCGTCCAGCCGGGCGACGACGCCACCCGCTCCATGACAGTGCTGCTGCGCAAGCTCGCCGGCTTCTCCGGCCTCGTGCATGAAAACATGTATCGCTTCGCCGGCTGGCGCTTCCTCGAGATCGGCCGCCGGCTCGAACGCGGCATCCAGATCGCCGGCATTGTCGGCTGGTCCACCCGCAAGGCTGCCCCCGACGGCGCGCTCGACATGCTGCTCGAGATCGGCGACAGCGTCATGACCCACCGCCGCCGTTACGCGGTGAGCGCCGGCGCCAACTCCTATGTCGACCTGCTGGTGCTCGACCCGTTGAACCCTCGCTCCGTCCGCTTCCAGATCGCCGAACTGCGCGAGCAGATCGAGCGCCTGCCTGGCGGCGTCGAGGATGGCCACCTCTCCGCCGCGTCCAAGCATGCCCTGCAGCTCTACACCGACTTGCGTGTCGCCGAGCCCGAGGACATGACGACCGCCAAGCTCACCCGTCTCGGCATCGAGATCGGCAACCTGGCCGGCCTGATCGCCGACGCCTACTTCGTCTGAGAGGGAACGAGCCGTGCTCTACGATGTCCGGCTCGAACTGCACTTCGACTACGAGGCGTCCGTGCATGGCGACCGGCACCTCGTGCGCGTCGCCCCCATTTCGATCCCACGGGTGCAACGGGTGATCGCCTCCTCGGTCCGCTTCGATCCACGCCCGGAGCAGGAAACCACTTTCGTCGATTTCTTCGGCAACACCGTCACCACCATCGCCTATTCCGGCTACCACGATCACCTCGACGTCCGGCTGGCCGCCCGGGTGCAGGTTGAAGACCTCCACGCCCCGGCCGACCTGTCCCCCACCATCGAGGGGCTGAAGCACGAGATCGGCGTGATGTGGTCGCTGGCGGCCAATAGCCCGCACCACTTCCTCTCCGCCTCGCCGCGCATCCCGCTCGACCCCGAGATCACGTCCTATGCGCTCAAATCGATCGGCCGCTCCCAGTCGATCCAGGCCGCTGCGATGGACCTCTGCCTCGCGATCCACCAGGACTTCAAGTACGACAAGACCGCCACCAGGGTGGATACCGGCCCGGTAGAGGCTTTTGGCCTGAAGCGCGGCGTCTGCCAGGATTTCGCCCACGTGATGATCGCCGGCCTGCGCGGTGCCGGGATCCCGGCGGCCTACGTGTCGGGCTTCCTCCGCACCATCCCGCCCAAGGGCAAGCCCCGGCTCGAAGGCGCTGACGCCATGCACGCCTGGGTCCGCGTCTGGTGTGGCCAGCACGCCGGCTGGCTCGACTTCGACCCCACCAACGCCATGCTGGCGGGCCCCGACCACATCACCATCGGGCACGGCCGCGATTATTCGGACGTCTCCCCCATCGTCGGGGTGCTCAGGACGTCGGGCCAGCACCACGCCAAGCAGTCGGTCGACGTCATCCGCGTCGAGTAGCCGTCAGGCAAAAACTGGCCCGATTTCACCCGTCGACATCGCTTGGTACCCACCAGCGAGATTTCGTCGGCAAGCCGCGGAACCATCCCGGGCGCCGCACCATTATAATGCTCGAAGCGCCCAATACGGCGCGCCGGCCTCCCCCGGGCCGGTTCCAAAAAAGGGAAAAGAGCGATGACGCAGATCGAGATCGCCAACCTGGAACATGCGGGCCGTTCGGCGTTCGCCTTCTCCCCCGAAGGCTACGACGGCAAGACCCACTTTGCTGAACTAATCGCGGCGCTCGTCCCCGCGCTCGGCATTCTTGCCGTAGCCGGGGCCCTGCTGTTCGCGATCCTCTAAGGAGCAAATGATGTCCACCATCATCGTCATCCTGCTCATCCTGCTTCTCATCGGCGCCATACCGGCCTGGCCCTACTCCCGCTCCTGGGGAGCCTACCCTTCCGGTATTCTTGGCGTCGTGCTCGTGATCGTCATCATCCTGGTGTTGATGAGGGTTTTCTGAGCGAAGGCGAGCCTAGGTCGCCCCCCTTTGGCTTGCCGCCCCCGGCCCCTGGTTCGCGCCCGAACCAGGGGCCACTCCTTTTCCAGTCGTCACTGTTTGACGCAACGCAAGCCTCAGGCGCCGGCGCCGCGCTACCTTGGCTCAAAGTCTGAACCAGGACGGGAACCCCTTTGGCTCCAGGACGTTCTGTGTCCAGCTTAAACAGGAGCGTCCAAATGGCTACCACCACCGACATGGCCCCGAACCGTTCGGCGACCTCGACCACCCCGCGCCGCGCCGCCAACGGCACCCGCCGCGCCTCTGCCGCGAGCCGGGCAGCCGTCGCCTCCTCGCGTGAAGACGAACTCAGCGAGCAGATCTCCCAGCTTCAGGCCGACATGAAGGCCATTGCGCAGAGCCTCGCGGGGCTCGCCGGCGACAAGGTCGAAGAAGCCCAGTCGGTCGCCAAGCGCGAAGTCAAGAACATCGCCAAGGCGGGCCAGAACGCCGTCGAGGATGCGCAGGACGAGTTCAACCAGCTCGAGCGCCAGATCAAGGACACCATCCGCGACAAGCCCCTGACCGCCGTCGCCGGCGCCATTGCGCTGGGCTACATCCTCGCGGTCGTCAGCCGCTGATCATGCAGTTCCTGCTCCCTCTCGCTTCGATCCTCGGGATCGAAGTGGATGAGTTGCTCGACCGCCTCAAGAAGAACGCCATCGCCTGGTCGGCGGTGGCGCTTTTTGGGTTGATAGGCCTGGCGTTCATCCTCGTCGCAGTCGCCAATGCCGCGACGCTGGCCTGGGGGCCGATCGTCGGTCCGCTGGTCGTGGCGTTCGGCGCCATCGTCATTGCGCTGATTATCTGGGCCACCATGGCCATCATCGACGGCATCGCCAAGCGTAAGGCCGTCGAAAAGCGCCACTCGCAGGAAAAGACCGCACTGGTCACCACTGCAGCCTTGACTGCCCTGCCAATCCTGCTGCAGTCGCCGCTGATGCGCAAGGTGGGCATCCCCGTCGGAGGCGCCCTCGCCGCGGCTTTCCTGCTCAGCAAATCGAACGGGCACCGTCACACCGATGACGACACGCTCGACTAAGGGATGTGAGCGCTGACTCTCGGGTCTGGAGAAGAAACGGGGTTGCGGGGTCAGCCCGATTCAGATCAACTTGTCGGCATCTGACGAATAATGGGCCGAGCGTCGCGGTCACCGTCAGGCGTACGGGGCTATATTGTCTACCATTTTTTTTAGGGACTTTGAACGCCGACACCGGCCTTCATTGATCACGTTGAGCTGTGCTGCGATCGCTCTGGGTGCCACGTCCGGCGTCAGGGCCGTGGAAGTGTCTCAAACGCCGAGTGGTTCGGCGGCAGCAGATCTATCCACCGTCATACTGTTCAATATCATCGCGCCGCCAATGCTCGCGCGGGACGGTTCGGTCGGCGTTGTCCACATATTCGGAACTGACGGCCTGACCATCCAACCGTACTTCTGGGACGGTGGCGCGCCAGTGCCGATGAACGTCTTTGAGGGCGGCGTCGATGGTGTTTGCGCTTTCCAACGACGGCACGACGGCGGTCGGGCAGTTCACCGACACTGACCTTGGGGCAGGACTTTTCCGCTGGAGCGAGAGCGGCGGCGCGACCTACCTTGAAAAACTCAGTGAAACGGCTGCTGCCGATGACCGGATCCAGGATCTGAGCGGCGATGGTGCAATAGTCGTCGGCGCATCCTTCTACTCCGGCCACGACGCCAGCCTCCCCACTCCCGTCTACTGGGACCAGGCCGGCGACCTCCACCTCCTGTTGCAACCCGGCGATGCGTCATGGGCCTATGGCCTCGCCAACCTCGTGTCCGGCGACGGCAACGTAATCTACGGACTGCTCACCAATTCTCCGAACGGCACCGATTCGACCTCGGGTACGCCGGAGAATGTCACCGCCCTGGTGCGCTGGGATGATTTCCAGACTGCGACGACGCCGACCTACAATGAACTGCTGCCCGACAATGGCGTGTTCGACAACACCGTCTACACCTGGCATGCCGTCGCCACCAACTGGACAGGCAGCGTGCTGGTAGGCGGAGCAGATGTCGCCGACGGGAATGGATCCTCGATGATCCGGCCATTCCAGTGGACCGAAGACGGTTTCGTCGAACTCGGCGTCCCCGACGGCTTCACCTCGGGTTTCGCCACCCTGGTCTCCCGCGAAGGCGACGTCATCGCCGGCACCGTCACCAACGATTCTGGCGCCCATGTCGTCCGCTGGACCGGGATTGATGGCGCCACGGCAACCGATATCTCCCTCACCTCGGTCGTCGTCGACAGCGACCACGCACCGGGCTCCACCGTGAACTTCTACGAATACGCCACCGGCATGTCCGATGACGGCTCGATCATCGTCGGCAATTCCGGGACGAGCGGCTTCGAGACTCTCTATGGATTCGGGACGACCGCGTTCCGCTGGTCGGAGGCGGACGGCTGGCAGACCATTGGCGAGTTTCTGCAGGGGAACGGCGTCGATGTGGACGGTTGGCAGTTCTCATCCACCGGTTCGTCTTCCCCTGTCCTTGGCCTGGGGACGGGCGGCGATCAGGGCATTTCCGGGGACGGCAGCGTCATCATCGGCGTGGGCAAGATCCAGACAGACGTCAACACCTACGAGCCCATGTACTGGCTCGCCCGCTGCGAAGCCGACGACCCGTGCGGCGTGACGACCGTGGACGGCCTCGAGGCCTCTATCGCCAGCCTCGGGCTGGCCGGTGAAACCTCCAACCTCTACCTCGAGGATCTCTTCGGCACAGCATCGCGCTCGGCCGGCGGCACCGGCCCGACCGGCTCCGCCTACGCCTACGGCTTCTACGACACCGACCCCATGGCCGCCGCCGGCCTCGGCCTTAATCTGCGCCTTGGCGAGGACGCCGTCGGCGGTGTGTCCGTCGGGCGGGCCGGGATCGTGACCCCGCTCGCCCATGGTGGCGAGGCTCGGATGGAAGCGACCTCCCTGGTCGGCAATTTTTCCCTGCGGCCACATGATGGCTTTGTGCTTGAGGCCGGGTTGGCCGCAGCGTGGCTCTCCGGCACGGTCGATCGTGGCTACCTGAACGGCAACGACCCCGCCATGTCGAGTGGCGACGCCGACGGCACGAGTTGGGGTGCACGTGCCCTCGTCGGCTGGACCTTTGGCGACGTGCTCGATGGCACCGCGCTGACCCCGTATGCGAGCTACAGCTACGCCCACAGCCAGTACGATGGCTGGACCGAAACCGGTGGCCCGTTCCCGGCCGAGATCGCCGCTTTCGACGCAACCACCCAGATCCTGCGCGTCGGGGCCGAGGCCGAGCACAGCTTCGGCAACGGCATCATCGCGTCGGCGGGTCTCGCCTATGTGCGGCGCACCACCGACGCGGGCAACATCGCCTTCGTGCTGCCCGACATCATGTCGGGGGACCTCGCTGGCCAGACCGGCAGTTCGGAATGGGCCGAGGCCAGCATCGGCGTCGTGGTGCCGGTCGGCGACACGGCGACCACCTCCGTCAACGCCACGGGTCGCCTGCCGGTCGAAGGCGATCCAAGCGCCGCCGTGCAGGCTTCGGTCAACCTCGCGTTCTAGACGCGGGGTTGACCCGGTCACGGCTCTGCAACCAACGCCTCACAGCCCCGTTATTCCGGTCACCCGCAGCATCAACGCGGGAAAGCATGGGCCCCACGGAAACCGGGTTTCCAGGAGTTTGAGCATGACCCATATCAAGCGCAAGATCGTCACCATCCTCACCGACGATCAGATTCCAGCCGAGGAGAAGATCATCGTGCTCCGCCAGCTGGAGGCAGATACCCTGTCCAAGGAACGCAGCGCCACCGAGGGGATGACCCCCGTCGACGGCGATGACGGCGAAGACCTCAAGGCCATCGAAAACGCCCTGCGCCGTCTCGGCGCGGAACCCGTCGAAGGCGGCGCCGCCAGCCTTTAGGGCTGCCGCCTGGATCATCAGACAGTTTCGATCCCGCTCGGCAAACAGCCGGGCGGGATCATTTCTTGCGGCGCGGTGGTGAATGCAGAGGGTTCAGGCCCGCTCTTCCCAGACCTTCGCCAGCTCCACCAGCGTCGTCACCGCCTTCTCCATGTCCTGCCGGCTCACCCATTCGAGCGGCGAGTGGAAAGCATGGCCGCCAGCGAAGATGTTCGGGCACGGCAGCCCCATGAACGACAGCCGCGATCCATCCGTGCCACCCCTGATCGA
>Ga0105047_10009555_pt1 | contig 15944 bp, 8 predicted proteins | sample MAT04_FD_78384 | JGI IMG/M metagenome (GOLD analysis project Ga0105047, IMG submission 78384) | Freshwater microbial communities from Lake Fryxell liftoff mats and glacier meltwater in Antarctica - MAT-04 (megahit assembly) | ecosystem: Environmental > Aquatic > Freshwater > Ice > Liftoff...
CAGGTGACTCGAGAGGTCGTGGCCGATGCGAAAGCAGCAAGTCCGGAGCGCACCATCGTCGCCAACATCCCGAACCTCCCCGTCACGATTCTTGGCGATCAAGATCAACTCCGGCAGGTGGTCACCAACCTCCTGGCCAACGCCCGGCAACACACGTTTGCACCGAACACGATCGAGGTGGCGGTCGAACATCAGGTGGGCATCGAGGTGCGCGTGGTCGTCAGCGACAACGGTGACGGACTCGATACCACCGAGGCCGAGAGAGTGTTCGACCGCTTCTGGCGGGGCGACCCCGCTCGTACACGAAACGCGTCGAACGATGTCACCGCTCGTCCGGTCGGTTCAGGACTCGGCCTAGCGATCGCGGCGGGTATCGCACACGCTCACGCGGGCCGAGTCTCCCTCGTCACCCGGCCGGGCGAAGGCTGTCGGTTCACCCTGCATCTTCCTATCCGCCCACCAGAAACCGCATCGGATTGACGGTCATCGGAAAACGGCTGTGATCGGGAAACGGCTGCGATCGAGAGAAGGCGCTCATCGCGAGACCGTCTCGAACGTGCCCCCACCACCGGCTGTCGGCACACTGGTACCTGAGACCATCGCTCAGCCAGTGGTGCGCTTCCCACCGTTCTCCCACACCCTTCCCGCGCTCTCCACGCGAGCCCTTTCTACGTTCGACGACAGCGTCCCGCCCAAACGGAGCGGAACCCCGTCCTCACGAAAGAGAGCCCGCCGTGCCCGCATTTCCCCGAGCCGCCCACCGTTCTTCCCGCCACCACCCGCGCGCTCATCGAGCCAGGCCCCGACGCAGGTTGCGCTTCACCATCGTGGCGGCCAGCGCGCTGGCCGTCACCTCAGTCGTGGTCGCGGCATGCTCTATCCCGCCCGTGGAGCCCCCGTCGTCCACCCTCGCAAGTTCCTCCACCGCGGCACCGTCGACGGCAAGCACCTCTTCGACCGCCACGGCAATCCCCACCACCACGGCTGGTACATCCACATCGACTGCGGCTGCGATCCGGTCCGCATCGTGGGGATCCAACGTCACTCTCACCGACGGCACCGAGACCATCACGTTTGCCTCCAACGGTGTTCCGAACCACAGCCGTCCGGCGTACTACGCCGTACCGAAGGCGGGCATCCGAGTGCCCGCCAGCTCCGCCGATCTCCAGGTTCTGGCCGATCCCACTGGGGCGCAGAACCTCAGCTTCAGCATCACCACCAGCCCGGTCTACCAGTCGACGCCGCGTACCACGACCGGCCTCACGACCATTGCGCTGATCATCAGCGGAGCCGTGCTCAACAACCCGTTCGAAGCGGACCAGACCACGGTGGCGTTGGACCACAACTACTCCACGGGCGGCTACTCGTTCATCGACTCGTGCAACGGCCACCCCAACGACCGACGCATGTACCACTACCACGGGCTTCCCGTGTGCGTCTCGAACGCCGTCGACACGGCGGGGCAACACTCGAAGATGATCGGGATGGCGATCGACGGATTCCCGGTGTACGGCCCGAACGACACCACCGGTGCCACGCCGACCGACCTCGATGCGTGCAACGGCCACGTCGGCCCGACCCCGGAGTTCCCGCAGGGCATCTACCACTACCACCTGTTGTCCGCTTCGCCCTACAGCTTGTCCTGCCTTCACGGCGTCGTTCCCACCTGGGCCACGACCCACGCCCACTGAACGTTGGGACGGCGTGACGGATGTCACGGTCTAGATTGTTGCATTTTGGTGACGAATGCGGCGAGTCTGTTACAGCGAAGTAACCATACGGCCCGTGCCTGGGCTGCGAGTCCTCCCCGACGGAGTAGGGCGCAAGCGATCCGATATCGCCGGCGTCTGGCGGCGGGCTCGCACCACGCCCGCATCGACGCCCGTCGGTCCCCCACCTTTTCCTTGTGGCACGGATCTGCGCGCGTCGGCGTCAATCCCGGGGCACGCCACCGGAAGGACCACCAAACCCATGCCCAAGAAGTTCGCCGGCCTCCTCGTCGGTCTCGCCCTCACCATCGGCCTCAGCGCCTGCTCTCCTGCCCAGTTCAAAGCGTGGCTGGATCTCAACGGCTTCAACAGCTCGCAGTACACCGAAGCGCAACTCGCCGACGGCGCCAAGATCTCGGAGTGGTACTGGGCCGAGACCATCAACGCTGCCGTCGCCGCGGCCGAAGCTGCCGCCGCCCAGGCGGCGGCCCAGAGCGCCGCTGACGCCGACCTCCACAAATACGACCATGTGCTCAGCGACGCGTCGCTGGCCCGTCTCCGCCAGTGCGAAAGCGGCGGCAACTACAGCATCCTCAGCCCCGGGGGCGCCTATCGCGGTGCGTATCAGTTCGCTCGATCCACCTGGAACTCGGTGGCGGGACGCCACTACCCGGCCTACGTGGGCGTCGACCCCGCCGCCGCCGCCCCGCTCGTACAGGATGCCATGGCGCGGGCGCTCTACACCGAGATGGGCCGCAGTCCTTGGCCCGTCTGCGGTCGTTACCTCTGACGTACCGCCGCTCCTCTCGGAGCACTTCGCCCACACACCGGTCCGTGAACAACGTTCACCAAGACCGGAGTGCGGGCGCAAGAAAAAACTTTGCCAGAAGTGTCGACATTTCAGAAGTCGCGCGTTATGGTGTCCATACCCAACCCACCCACGAAACGGCGCCGCCTCCTCGTTGAGCTGCGGCGCCGTTTCGTATTTTGGCGCAAGTGCGCCGCATCGGTGTCGGTGGCGAGGTTCGTCAACCGCAGTGCTCCGACAGCCCATCCACCTGCAACGGCACGCCCGCACCGCCGATGATTCGAAGGTCGATCGACGACCCGGCCACCTGCACCGGACGACTCACCGCGAGGTAGTGCCACGCCGAGGACGGAACCATCACGGCGCTCGTGGCGGCGCCGATCTCGTTCAGACCGCTCACCTCCCGCAACTCGATCGCCACGCTGGTGCCGAGGGTGGACCGAACCCACGCGCTCGCAACACAGGTGGTGCCCGCCACGGTCACGGGCTGCCAGTTCGGGGCGTCGTCGATGCCCACGGCCACGCCCGCCGGGGCCGCAACTCGAGCGCTCCACGACCCGGAGCTGCCACCGGTCACCCTCGTGATGGATGCCCCATTTGTGGCCACCCAACCCGACAGGGTGGTCTCGAAGTCGCCATTGCCCACGAGCTCGGGGCCAACGCCAGCTGGAGGTGCCGTTGTGGCATGGTTGGGCGAACGCAGCTTCATGGAACGCCACGGCACCCGGCTGGCGATGCACGACCTCGTGGCTCACGTCGTGCGCTCGGATCTTTCGTACCGAGCGCCGACGCTCACCAACCACCTCCGCCGGCGGATCGCCGACCACGCCTACGCGAACGCCGTGATCCGCCGGCAACCGATCTCCCTCGAACTGGCCCATCTCGTGGAAGCACCGGCGATCCGTTGGGGCTTCAGCGAAGGGTTTCGCACCCACCGACTCGACGACGTTCGACCCGATGATCACATGGCCATGCACGACGCGCTCTGCGCGCGCGGCGATCAGGAGCAGTGGGCCCGCGTCGAGCCCTATGTCGCCACTGCCCCTGCACGGCTCACGATCCTCCGCGACGCCCGCGACCGCCTCGTGGGATTCACCACCACTGTCTCCCCGGCCACCCGGCCGACGTGCACGGCCAACGACCCGGTGTTGGCACCTTGGTTGGCCGACGCACTCCGGCGAGATGACGGCGTGGCCACCGTGTTGTGGCAGTCGGCCACCTGCCTCGACGGGGAGGCAGATGCCCGCGCCCAAGGTCTGCTCGGCTTGGCGGGGTTCCTGCGGTGCGGACTCTCACGGGTTCGGTACTGCTACCTCCCGATCGCACCGAACTCCCAGGGCGCGCTGGCCTTCAGTGCTGCGGTCGGTGCCGTCCACCATCCCCATCTCGACTTCGAGGATTCGAACGGCATCACGGAATGCCACGTGGCCGACTTCGGCCCGGCCGGAGCCCTCGGTGCGCTCCTTGCTGTCGTCCATGCCGAGACCGGAGCGGAAAATCCCACCACGCTGGACGAACCCCGGGCCCGACGATCTCCCGGTCCGGTTGCCCGGGTCGTCGGCCAGAGAACGGTCGTGACCTCGCCTTCGGCCACCCCAACCGACGGTTCGGCGCGTGCCGTGGTCGATCTTCCAGGACCACTACGAGACGTGGTGCACGACGCACCCCGGCATTTCCTCGACGACGCAATGCTCGCACGCCTGCCACGGTTGACCCGGACAACGGCCGGCCTGGTCGATGGCCAACCCCCCGAGCTACCGGGAACGGGCACCGATGACAAAACCCCATCCACCACCGCAAAACGCGCCGAGGCCGTGCGAGCCATCGTGCTCGACGCGCTCGCCGATTCGTTCAGCCCCTCGGCGTCCGACCAGCGGCTGCGCGAGGCCATCGAACGCGGCTATCTCGACCCTGCCGCCAACCACGACTCGGTCGCTCGCACGCGCTTCATCTCTCGGGCCACCTACTACCGCAGGCTTCGCTCCGCCGTCGATCGTCTAACCGAAACGTTCCTTGAATCGACGAGTGCCCAGCCGGCACCCACCAACCATTGACCGTCGTCGATCAACGGACGCGGCGAGGACGTTTGATCGACCCGCATCGGCGAGCAACGCCGCAGCCGTGTGGGGGAAGCCGGCGGCGCCGAGCCGTTCGAGCTCACGGTCGGTCACGCCAGTCGCGTTGCCTGGGCACGCGTGAACAGTCCATGCGGGAGTTGTGTGAGCCCCGCAACGATTCCGAGGCTGACTTTCCGATTCACAAAACCGTCGCCTACCAATTTGTTTGTGATGGGTGTTCGTCACGTCCTCGTGGGCCACCCTGAGGTCGGCGGTGAGGGCGGCGGTGAGGTCGGTGGTGAGGTGGGCGGTGAGCGGCGGTGAGGTCGGTGGTGAGGTCGGTGGTGAGGTGGGCGGTGAGTCCATGTCGTACCCGTGACGTCATCCTCGGCCAGGACTTGCATGCGGCGAGGATCGCACGTTCCGCCGCCGCCGCCGCCCCGCCACGGAACAGCCGGCGCCGGCGAGGATGAGGGCCACGCCGGTCCCGGCGGTGGACACGAAGGGCGTGCCGGTCTGGGGTAGGGAGCCGGTGGTTGCGCTGGAGGTGGCACCGCTCGGAGCGCCGGTACCGGTGGCGGTGGCGGGCGGTATGGCGGCGGGCACCAGGGGCGGCGGGACCACCGTGACCCGCCACTGCCACAGCATGTCGTCGCCGTTCTCATCCTTGGCGTACAGGGTGAGGGTGTGCTCACCGAGGGGCATGTCGGTGGGGACGGTGACGGTGGCCTTGATGGTGCCGTCGTCGTTGACGTCGTAGTTGCCGAGCCAGCGCGGATCCGAGCGCATCGAAGCGACGGCGGTGCCCACCGCGTCGGCGCCCGCCACGGCCACTGCCTGCTGGGTACCGGCCGCCAGCGTAAAGCTGGTGGCGTTGTTGTCGATCAGCTCGAGGACGAACGTGCGCACCCGCTCGTTGTTGGCCGCGTCGGTGGCCGTGCAGGTGACCGTGGTCTCGCCAACGGCGAAGTCGGTGCCCGGCACCGGTGAACACACCACCGCGGGACGGGCCGACCCGTCGGTGGCCCGAGGCAGGTTGTAGAGCACCCGGGCGGAGCCGTTGATGGCGTCGGCTCGAACCGTGAGGCGGGGCAACGGGTCGTCGTCGAAGTCCGGACGGTCAGTGTCGCCGCTGCTGCTCGACCCGAGGTTGATGGCGTAGTCGACACCGACCCCGGCAAGGGTGACCCGACCGGTCACTCGGCCGGTGCTGCTGACGCTGCCCGAGGCGGTCCCACAGAGCCCGACGCACACACGGCCACTGAAGCTGCCGCTGATGCCACTCCCGCTGCTCACCGTCATGCTCACCGTCCCCGACAGGCACAGGGCATCGCAGATCCCGGCGGTGGCCGTGAACGAGCCGGTGAGGGAGAACGCACCGCTGGTGTCGTAGAAGCCGCCGACGGACAGCTCCGCGAACCCGAGATCGACGGTGGCCGGCGGGTCGACCGTAATCCGCAGCTTCGTCCCGATTCGGGTGACCTTCATGGTGGCGGTCGCCAACTGACGCCCGAACACGCCGACTCTGCCGCGGATCTCGCCTTCGAAACCGCCCGCCGAATCGACGTGGAACGCCCGCACCACCATGTTGGCGCTCCCGGCCAGCGCCGTCACCGTCGGTTGGTTGGCCGTCGAGTTCGGGATGTCGACGAGATCGAGGCTGAGCACGCCGTTCGACAGCTTGAACCGGTACTGCGCAGACGAGATGTTGAACAACGGCCCGAGGTTCACCCCGAAGGTGAACGTCTGGTCGAACGATGCCGCCGTGCTGATGGTGAACGATGGCAGCGTGATTGGATCACCCACGGCGGGGAGGAAAAGCTTGCCTCCGTCGATGGTCACACTCGTGGCCGTCGCCGTCCGGGTGAACCGGACCGACGCGTCGCGGATGCTGAGCTGCACCGGGCCGAGCTGGCGGCCGACGACCTGCACGTCGAAGGTGCCGTCGGTGGCCACGTTGAAGGTGGTGAGGTCGATGGTGGCGAACGTCCCGATCGCCAGGCGAACCGGCAGGCCGGCCGTCGTGTTGGTCGCCCGGACCCGGAAGACCGAGCCGGTCTTCTCGAACAGGAAGCGTCCGCTGGCCTTGAGCACGCCGAGGTCGAAGTCGCCGTCGGTAAGCGTGATGGAGAAGTCGCCGACGGCGATCGTGAAGCCGGGGATGACGAAGCGATCGTTGCCCGTGGCGACACCCGGGATCGCGAGCCGGCTCGGGCTGACCACGAGCCTGGCCGCCAATGCGTTGGGGTCGGTCACGAAGGAGCCACCACCGAAGTCGAAGGTGCCGCCCAGCGGGAGCGCGAACGACCTCGCCGGCACGACGACCGTGGCGGCACCGTCGGAACGGATCAGGAAGGTGGTCACCGTGATCGAGCCGACGCCATCCCAGGTGAAGGTGGCGTTGGTGGCGGTGGCCGTGGTCGTGGTGGTCGTGGTCGAGGTCGCCGTGCGGGTGAGCGAGAACGTGCCGCCGACAGAGAACGGCGTGCCGGTGAACCGCAACGGGGTGGTGCCGATCACGACGTTGATCGTGCCGAGGCCGGTCGTGGACAAGGAGCCGGAGAGCCCCACGGCCCGATCCCAACCGGGGAGCTTCACGGTGCCGTTGGTGACCGAGACCGACGAGGCCGTGGGCAACACGGTGAGGCTGAGCGAGCCGCCCAGAGCGAACGGCCCGATTGCCACCGCCCCAGGGAGGGCGAGCGTGAGCGACCCGGTGACGCCGGTGCTCGAGACCGTCAGGAACCCGTTCACGTTGAGAGAGGCGGACAGGAAGGCAAACGTGCCGGTGCCCTCGACCGTGGTGGCCGTCGCCGTGCGCTTCAGGCGGAACACGGCGTTGTTGAGGGTGGCGCCGCCGATGAGGTTGAGCTGGTTCACCCCGATCGACACGTCGATGTTGCCAGCCGAGGTCACGGTGCCGTTGAGCGTTGCGCCGTTGACCACACCCACCACGTTGCCCACCGCCACCGCCGTGAGGGAGTAGCCGAACGTCGGCGCGATTCCTGTGCGGGTGAGGGTGAGGGTGAGCGACGTGAGGGTCACGCCGGTCATGCCCAGCCTGGAGGCGTCCGCGCCGGCGGCGGTGACGTTGAGGAAGGCGATTCCGTTGCCGTCCATCTTCCCGGTCACGGTGGCCGAGGTGACCACGCCGGGGATCGTGATGCTGCCGTTGACGGTGATGTCGAGCTTGAGCGGTGTGACGTTCGGGTCGAAGTCGATCGTGGCCCCGCCCATGACCCGGAAGCCACCGAGATCGAGGCCGGCGGTGGTGAAGCTGATCGCCAGGTTGCCCTTGCCCGTGGAGTCGAGCGAGCCATCGACGGCCAGCAGGGGAATACCCCCGCTCTGCAGCGTGACCTTGCCGTGGATGGTGAGCGAAGCGACACCACCGACGGCCCGGCGGAAGCGGAGCAGCGGGATACCGTCGGTCCCCGACGACAGCCGGATCTTTCCGGTCGCATCGAGGGGCAGATCGGTCACGCTGATCGAGAGGTCGAAGCTCCCGTCGGTCGACGCCGTGCCGTTCACGGCCACCGACGACTTCCCCGCCCGGCTCGACAGCCACGGCGGCAAGGTGAGCTGGCCGTTGAAGGTGACGGTTGCACCGGTCTTCGAGAGCACCAGCGAGAAGGACGAGGTGAGGGTGAAGCCGGGTGCCAACGGAACGCCGCCGCTCGCCGTGAGGGTGAGTGAACCCGTCCCATCGGGGTTGAGCACGCCCTTCACCGTGGCGGTGACCCCGAAGACCGTGCCCGAGCCATTCACGTTGATCGCAGTCGCGCCGGCGATGGACTTGATGGCAAGGCGAGCGCTGGTGATGCGGACGTCGGGATGGGGTGTCAGGTTGGTGACGTCGGCGACAGCCGAGAAGTCCGGGAGGAACGCGTCCGTGCCGCTCCCCGGCGACACCGAGAAGGCAGCGCGAGCGTTGCTCACGAAGCCAGGCACCACGATGTTGGCGTCGAACTGCACGCCGCCGCGGCGCTTGAGCAGGTCCGGTGACCCGTCGGGATTCTTCGCCGCCGGATCGAAGCCGGGCGTGAAGGCGAGGAGCTTGGCGTTGGCTTGGCTCGCCGCCGGCGGGAGGCGCATCGACGACGGGAGGCCGAGGTCCGCGAGGGCGGCATTCACCTTCGAGGTGTCGAGAGCGATGCTGGCACTGGCCTTGGGCAGCGTGCTGCCACCGTTGGATGCCTGGATCGTGATATCGCCCCTGAGCCCGGCCAAGGGCAACTCACCGTTGATCGTGAGGCCCTGGGCGGTGCCGAGGATCGTGCCCTTGGAGATGGGGAGCGACAGGAGCTTGGCATCCCACTGGCCCACAAGGAGCGCACCGGGCGAACCGGCCGGGGGCAGGTACACCTGAAGGAAGCCGGGCGACACGAACGTGCCTGCGGCGGTGCCGATCGCCGAGAGCCATGCCGGGATCTGGAGCGGATCGGTGGGAGGGGTGAGGTTCGTCCGCTTGGCCAGACCGATCGGATCGGTGAGCAGCTCAGGAGCGCTCAACTTGCCGGTGATCACGAGGCCGCCGTTGGCGACGAGGTTGTTGTACTGCGCCTGCGTCGTGATCGGGATCGGACGGGCGATGTCGATCGGGTTGAACACCTCGTTGTTGAAGAGCTTCTGCACATGAGCGTCGACGAACGAGGGGTTGTTCCGCGGAACGAGCATCCCCGAAACAGCCCCCACCGGCATGTGGAAGATCTGGATGCCCCCCTCGATGGTGACCCCCCAGGCCGAGTTGGGATCGGATGTCGGATACGAACTGCCGCCCACGAGGGCGGCGAGGGCGCCGGCGACGGGGAGCTCGGCGTTGACCGACACGGTCGACTGGAGCGGCGTGACCGCGGCCAGGAACGGACCGCCGGGACTCGAGAGCGCCATGATGTCGGTGAGGTTGGCGAACAGCTGCACGCCGATCCGGTCCTTGCTCACGGTGATGCCGACCTGGGCCGTGGGTTGCCCCAAGGGGATGCCGAGAATCACGGGCTGGGCCGAACCGACGATGGTGAGCTTGGGATCCGCCACGGCGAGGAAGGCGTCGAGACCGTCGCGGATCGAGTCGTTGATCACCGTCACAAACGCGGCGGCGGCCTTGCTGCCGGCGGCCACGAGCTGCTCGGTGCCAGCGCCGAACGTGGAGCCGGGATTAGCGCCATTGAGGATGGCACCACCGGCCGTGGTGAGCTCGGTGATCACGGCCTGCGCGATCACCGCAAGCTTCTGGATCACCAGCGGATCGGTCGGGATGGTGCCCGGCAGCACGGCGGCAAGGCGTGCCTTCAGGAGCGCCTTCGTGATGGTCTTCTGCTCAACCGGTTCCACCAGGCCGTTGCCGTTGACATCCAGCGCGGCCCGGGTGAGCGGGCGGTAGGCCCCGTCGATCAGTCGGTCCTTGCGATCCTTCTCCAGCGACGTGGCGACGGCGCCGATGGCGTCGTCGAAGAGTTGGCCGCCCACCTCGAGGGTGCCGTTGGCCAACCGGTTGCAGAACGCCCCGACGCCGGCAATGGTGCCAGCCACGAGGCCCTTGGTGTCGAGCACCGCCCCAAAGTTGGCCTGGGCCGGGATGACCAGTCCCAGCGGGCTGCCGGGCGCGGGCACCGACGCCGCAAAGTTGAACTTGGGGGCGATCGGGTCGGAGAGGTCGGCGCGGAAGCCGACGACCCCGAAGGGCATGCCGAGCACGTCGATCTGGCCCTTGCCGAACAGGTTCACGCCCGTGCCCGGAGCGACGTTGGCGGCGATGGTCGCCGCGCCCTTCACGATCCCGGGCGCGGCCACGTGGATGAACGTGCCGCTGATGCTCAGCGTGCCGCCGGTGGCCCACGTAGGCACGCCGGCGAGCACGGCCGGCGTAACCGCGGCCTGGATCTTGGCCGGGGTGATCGATGGGTCACCCAGCTCCTGGAAGATGGGCAGCGTCAGCAGGGCCAGCGGGTCGGCGGGGTCGGGTTCGGGCAGCGTGGGCGGCCCGAACCGCAGCTCGCCGCGGGCGCCGGCCAGCACCGCGCCGGACGGGCCGAGCGGTATGCCCAATGGCGCTTCGACGGCGAGCAGCACCGGCCCGTACTGGGTGACGACGAGGTCGGCGCCACCACCGATGCCTCCCACCTCGATCGTGCCCCCGATGCGCAGGTAGAACACCGTGGTGCCGTTCACGTCGAGGGTGCCGATACTGAGACCGCCACCCACCTTCACGCCGGCGATATCGAAGGGCGCCACGCCGAAGCTGAAGCCGTCGAGTCCCGAGATCGGGAACTCGCCGGCGGCGAGCTTGGCCAGGTCGAGCTCGAGCTTGTCGACGGTGGCGTCGAAGGGGAACAGCTCCTCACCGGGAAGGGTCGCGGCGTTGAGCCCGCCCGAGACGTTGATCTTCACATCGGAGAGGTTGGCGAAGGGATGGCAGCCGTCGACCGAGCCGGTGCCGGCGGAGGCGTTCAAGGAGAACCCGACGCCCGTGATGCTCAGCGGCAGCCACGAGGGGAGAGCGGCGTTGAAGTTGGCGGGGAAGGTCACGCTGGCGCCGAAGCCATCGAGAGCGCAGGGCACCAGGTCCGGGCCGATGGCGAAGCCCTGGGCCGTGCCACCCCAACCAGCGAGGCTCGGCAGGTTGGCAAAGGCCAGGTTCAGACCCCCGCCGGCGCCGAAGGCGATCATCGGCTGACCGGCCGGGGGCGTGAAGTCCATCGTGACGTTGGCGGCGGTGAAGGCCACGTTCGGTCCGAAGGGCACGCTGAAGCTGTCGATGCCGAGGCCGTCGAACTGCGGATCCATCGTGAGGTCGATGCCGCTGCGGTCGATCCGTAGGTGGAGCTTGAGGTCGGCGCCGGTGAAGGTGATCGGCGGGGTGAGCCCGATCGAGCCCGACACCGCGAACGTGACGTCGAGGTCGAGGGCGCTCGCGCCGAACGTGCCCAACACCGACGCCGTCACCGAGCCGGACACGATGCCGATGCCGGCGCCGATGGTCATCGAGCCGCCGATGACGGGGTTCACGACCCCGTTCGTGACGCCGCCGAGCGTGATCGTGCCGCCAAAGGTGACCCCGCCGACGGCGAGATCGGCGAACCCGAGGGTGATGGGCGGGATGCTCAGCGGTGCCACCGATCCGCCGTCGATGGCGACGGAGAAGCTGAAGGTGTTCTGGGCCGGGGGGCTTGTGGGGGTGACCAGGGTGCCCCCCACGTTCAGAACCGGCGTGAACGGCAGGCCGTCGAACCCGGAGAAGTCGAAGGAGCCGGTGACGTTGGCCGTGAACGTGCTGATATCGGAAAGGCTCGGGAACGACACCGTCACCGAGGTGAGCGTGAAGCTGAGGATCCCGGCGATGCTCATCGTGCCGGTGAACCCGGATACCGACGCCGAGGCGGCGCCGGCACTCCACTTCTGGGTGCTGCGGCTGAGACTCAGGCCGGTCACGTTCACCACGAGGTTCGACAACGAGGGGATGCGCCCGGTCGCCGAGGCCACCGACACCAAGGGCCCTGACGCCGCGGGTCCGAACGCCACGTCGATCCCGGTGAGGTCGATGAGGAGGTCGCCGTTACCAAGGTCGGCGGTGGCGGTGTCCGCGTGCAGGATGAGGTTGCCCGCCGAGTCGATGAGCCCCAAGAAGTTGGTGAGCGTCCCTGCCCCAGGCGGGACCACTCCGGGTGGAGGTGGCAGCGCTCCCTGGGGCAGGAGCACGCCGATGCCCGCGTTCCTGCCGTCGACCTGCACACCTCCCGTCGCAGTGCCGTTGTCGAGGTTCAGGTTGAAGTCGGCGACCAACGTGGCGCCGTCGACGTAGAGGGTGGAAGGGGCGGCGCCGATGATTTGTTTCTCGAGTACCGATTGCCCGTGGACGGTGATCGCGTGGGGACTGAAGGCGAAGTCGATGCCAAGGGGGATCCGCGTCGGAGCACCGCTGTTCACGAGCAACGTGGCATGACCGGTGCCGGCGAGGGAGGAAGCCGACGCGAAGGCGTCGACCGTGAGGTTCTCGAGCGACACCCCCGCGAGCTTGGGGTCCGCCACGGCGGAGCCGGTGCCGTGCAGCACCCAGCCGGGAACGCCGGCCTGGGTCGCGCGGCTCCCGTCGAGGTGGATGATGACCGGGTTGGCGCCGGAGGTGAGACCCGGGATGCGAGCGTCGGCGACGAAGGTCTGCGCCGTGTTCTTCACCGCCACCGAGCCGCTGGCGGTCGTGACAGCCCACACGCCCGTCCACGACGTGGTGATCTGAGACGAGACCACGCCGATGGTGGCGCTGGCGCTGCCGCTGATCGAGGGCACGAGCATCTTGCTCGCTGGCGTGGTGGCGAAGGTCGACAGCAGCACCTTGGTGGTGGGGTTGGCGGCGAGGTTCAGACCCACCGTGAGGCTGGCAGTGGCGCTGCCCGTGGCCGTGAGGCCCGTCAGCCCGAGTTGATCCAGCGAGCCCGACAGCGTCGTGGTTCCGCCGACCGTGAGCCGCAGGTTGGTGCTGCCGAGGAGATAGGCGCCGGTCGTGTCGACTCCCACAACGAACGAGCCCGCCAGGGAGCCCGTCCACGACGCCGTGCCGTTGATGTTCTTGGCCGAAGCGGCGTCCTGGAGCGCATTCGGCGTCGCATCGTTGAAGCCGTCGCCGGTGAACCCGACGGCCTTCGTGATCGATCGAGAGGGGAGCGGGCACGCGGCTTGGATGATGTCGCTGTCGGTCGGCGGGGCCTTGCCGTTGATGCCGCTGGCGAAGTTGATCGTGCAGCCGGCCGCTTCGAGCCTCGTGACGACAGGTCCGAGCGCCGTCCCGCTGAGGTCGCTCGTGCTGGGGAGGTTCGTGCCCGCGACGGCCGCTGGGACCCCGAAGTACGCCCCGAGCTGTTGCGGCGCGACGGGCATCTGGAACGCTGGCAGCGCGGGCGTGCGCGTGGCGAGGTCGAGGCCGTTGAGATCGAACAGGGCGGCCCAGGACGCCAACGAGGTCTCGACCTGGGTGAGACCCTGGTCGAGCAGGCCCGCCGTGGCCGTGGTCGGCACCGCCGAGGTGCGGCTCGGGTCCGTCGCCACGGAGTCGGCTGCGGAGGTCCCGGTCGGGACCTCCGTCGACGGGGAGACGGCCGGGAGCGGCGTCTCCGCCGTCTGGCCCGCCGAACCCGTTTCGTCGGGCTCTGGCGCGGGCTCCGGCGCTGGCGCTGGCTCGGGCTCTGGCTCGGGCTCGGCGGGAGCGCTCACCGGCGGCACGGGTGGCGCCTCATCGACGGGCGGGGCCGCCGCAGGGCCGCTCACGATGTTCGCCGCCTCGACCACAACCGGGGCGGGCGCCCCCAGGACCGAGCTCGCGTCCACGATCGACACCGGCCGGGTGGGATCGGCGGGGGCTTGGACGGTCGCGCCGGCCAGCGACACGTGGTTGCCTTCGATGCGGGCATCCGCCGCGCCAAGCGGTTCCGGGCCGCTCACGATGTGGAACGTCGCGGCCTTGGTGGTGGTGACACGGTTGTCGGTCGCTTCCAGCCCCTCGACCCCGACCGCTCGCACGGCCACACCCGCCTCGATCGTGTTGCCGCGAACGATCGAATCCGAGCTGTTGGCCAGCACGATCGCGGTGGCACCCTCCCCGCCGGAGAGCTCGTTGTTGGTGATCGTGGAGTGCGAATCTTCTGTCCCGAGGACGCCGTGTTTCGTGATGCCCGTGACCGTGTTCTGATGGATCGTGGTGAATGACGCCCGTTCCAAAGCGACGAGAGGCCCTTCGGCCCGGTTGCCGCGGATCGTGTTGTAGCGACCGGCGGCAGTGATCGGTGCTTCGGGAATGACCGTGCCGACGAGCCCGGGAGCGGCGGTGAAGTGGTTGCCCTCGATGGTGTTCGAGCTGGTGGCGATCACGATCGGGGCCCCGTCGAACCGGAGGCCGGTGATGGTGGAGGAGCCGTAGGCGAGGACGAGACTGACGCCGCGCAGCGTGATACGAGGACTGCCGGACGGGTCGAGCTCCCCGCGAAGCGTGACCGCCTCCGTGATGGCGGGAAGGCCGGTCGACGGCTCCAGAAGCACCGGTTCCGACCCGTCGAAGGCAAAGTCGATGATGTCCGCCCCGGGATTGGCGTTGGCCGAGGCGAGGGCGTCATGGAGCGAACCGGGGCCACTGGCCGCCGTGGTGGTCACCGTGAGTGACACCTCGGCCTGCGCGACCACGGGTGCGACCGCGGACAACGCGCACATCCCTGCGATCGTCAGAGGCAGCCAGGTGGCGGGGCGGCGTGAACGAGAGCTGGTGGATCGCACCGAGAGGGTTCTCCTAATCATGTTGGTATCATCTTCGATGCGGTTGATTTTGTCCCGCGTAGTCCGGTACTCGTTTTCGCCGAGACCGAGACCGAGACCGGCGTCGGCGTCGGCGTCGGTCCGGAGCGCCGGGCTCGCCGCCAGGGCCGTGGGCCGGGGCCCGGCGTGGATCGGGAGCGTTCGGCCAAAGCTCGTCGTGACTCGGCTGTTATCCCTCTCGCTCTGGGTGATTCTCGCAGAATCCTTCTCTGCGGGCAGTGAGGTGCCCGGGGCGGGGTCCTCCTGTACGACCGTCGGCCGATATGACTCCTCGTCACCGATGACCCGTCAAGGGAGGCATGGGTCGACTTTCACAACGGTCCGATGGGTCCGACACCGCATGGGTTGACGACCACCGCTAGGCCGACCACCACGGAGCCCCACGACGGCGACATGCACACCGTTGCCGTGATCGAGACGCTCTCGGGCGAGTCCATGAGCGTTACCTCGTCCGGTGGACTCTGACGCCCCGATCACCTCGTGCCCGTCGCGGATACCGCGGCTGCCCGTCGCGGATACCGCGGCTGCCCGTCGCGGATATACGGGCGAGTACGAACCGCCGGTCGACCCCCATTCGAACGGGACACGAATGGGACCGGATGCGACCGCCATCGCCCTCCGCCTCGAGCTGATCTCTGACGACGGAGTGTTCGACAACGTGCCCTGCGCGTCCCTGAACAGCGGGCAACATCACGCGCTCGTCGCCAGCGGTTGCATCGCAGATCGCCGGTTCCCGGCTGCTGCGCCGGCGGGGGTACGGCCAGAGGACCGGTCGAACGAGCCGAGGACGAACCATGCGATTGTTATCGGTTTCCGGCGTTTCTGATAATGGGATGGGGGGTGGACATCAGATGCGCAGTGGCCGGCGAGCGGCGAGGAGACCCTTCCCTCGCACTCCGGTGACGAGCACCGGCTGGCGTCACGCACCGAGCAGTGACGGCACCGGGGACCGTACCGGGCGGCGATCCCTCCGGCCATCGTCGATCAGACCCTGACCCTCCCGGGCGAGGTTGATGCCGCGGCCCACGACGCGTCGACGGAGTTGGCCCGGTTCGACGCCGAACTCGGCGCCGA
>Ga0105047_10009556_pt1 | contig 15943 bp, 11 predicted proteins | sample MAT04_FD_78384 | JGI IMG/M metagenome (GOLD analysis project Ga0105047, IMG submission 78384) | Freshwater microbial communities from Lake Fryxell liftoff mats and glacier meltwater in Antarctica - MAT-04 (megahit assembly) | ecosystem: Environmental > Aquatic > Freshwater > Ice > Liftoff...
GCCGGCACTGTCGAGCGCCCGTGCGCCAGAGCTCAAGACGGTCGTGCATCTGGGCACGCAAGAGGTTCCCGGCATGCGCCGGTTCGCCGATCTGCTGGCAACGGGAGACCCCGAAGATGCAGCCGTCACGCGCGTTGGCGCCACGCTGTCGGCCATGGACCCGATCAACATCCAGTTCACGAGCGGCACCACGGGTTTCCCCAAGGGCGCCACGCTGACCCATCGCAACATCCTGAACAACGGCTTCTTCGTCGGCGAGGCTATGAAGCTCACCGAGCACGACCGCTTGTGCGTTCCCGTGCCGCTGTACCACTGCTTCGGCATGGTGCTGGGCAACCTGGCCTGCCTGACCCATGGCGCAACCATCGTCTACCCGAACGACGGCTTCGATCCGCTGACCGTGCTCGAGACCATCCAGGCCGAGCGATGCACCGGGCTGCACGGTGTGCCCACCATGTTCATTGCCGAGCTGGCGCATCCGCGTTTTGCGGAGTTCGACCTGTCGTCGCTGCGCACCGGTATCATGGCCGGCTCCCCGTGCCCGATCGAGGTCATGAAGAAGGTGGTCAGCGACATGCACATGGCCGAGGTCACTATTGCGTATGGCATGACCGAGACCAGCCCGGTGAGTTGCCAGAGCACGACCGAGACACCGCTCGAGATCCGCGTGTCGACTGTCGGCCTGGTGCAGCCACACCTGGAGGTCAAGGTGATTGATGCGGTGAGCGGCGAGACCGTGCCCGTTGGCGTCACCGGCGAGTTCTGCACCAAAGGCTACTCGGTGATGCACGGCTATTGGGGCGATGCGCAAAAGACGCACGAGGCCATCGACTCCGAAGGCTGGATGCACACCGGCGACCTGGCCACGATGGATGCACAGGGTTATGTGAACATCGTGGGACGGATCAAGGACATGGTGATCCGTGGCGGCGAAAACGTGTACCCGCGCGAGATTGAGGAGTTCCTGTACCGGCATCCGGCCGTTTCCGATGTGCAGGTCATCGGTGTGCCAGATGCGAAATACGGCGAGGAGTTGTGCGCCTGGATCATTCTCAAGCCCGGCCACAGCGTTACAGACAGCGACATCCGCGCATTCTGCGTTGGCCAGATCGCGCACTACAAGGTGCCGCGCCACATCAGGTTCGTCGACGCCTTCCCGATGACGATCACCGGCAAGATCCAGAAGTTCGTGATGCGCGACGCGATGAAGCAGGAACTGGGATTGGAAGAAGCCCGCACGGCCTGAGGTGTTTGCATGCGGCTGGGGCGCTGAATTTGCTGCTGTCTGTACTGGCTCACCGCCGCGCCCGTTCCAGGTTCTGCTCCAGCGTCGCCGCCGACAACTCCCCCAACCGCGAGGCGACCATCTCGCCGCGTGCATTGAAGAACAGCGTCGTCGGGTAACCCTGCTGCTTGAAAACCGCGCTGGCCTGGCGCTTGTCGTCGATCAGCATGTTGGCCAGCGACAACTGCCGGCCGTGCAACCAGCGCGCGACCCGTGCACGATCCTCGCCCTGGTTGATAAACACGAAATGAACGTCGGTATGCTGTCGCTGCGCCTCCAGGAACATCGGCATCTCGCGCACGCAGGGGGGGCACCAGGTAGCCCACAGGTTGACGACAACGGGTTTGCCGCTGAAATCCGCCAGCCGAACAGCCGGGGACTGGTCGTCGAGTGCGGTCAGTTCCAGGTCGGGCATGGGCTGCTGCCCGGGTCCGGACTGGATTGCCAGCCAGCCGATGCCCATGGCAAACACCGCAGTGCCGGCGAGCAGACCGCGTTGCAGCCCCTGGCGCAACGCGGGGCTCTTCTGGTAGCGGTGGAACGCATAGAACCACGCACCGGCCAGGCCGGCGGTGGCGTTCCAGCCGCCATCGCGGATGTCGATGATGCTCAGCGGCGACGAAAAATACAGCGTCTTGTATTCGAAAACGAAGGCGAGCCGCGCCACCACCGCGCCGACCGCCAGCGCGTTCCACAGGGTGCTTTCGACATCGACGCCAGTGCGTCGGCCCACACGGCGCCCGACCAGCAGGCTGATACCGGCGGCGGCAAAGACCAGCAGCAACGCGTAGGGCAGCAGCAGGGGTCCGAGGGGGAGGGCGTTGTTCATGTCTTGGGCGTGGCTGGGGCAAACTGACTGTGAGAGCGGTTCAAGTCGTGTGGGTTCCTTCGAATCGGCACATGCTACATGGGATGGGAAATGGAACACCTGACCCTTACCCTCCAGCCTACCCCCGGCTCCCAGCCGCTGGTCCGATGGTTAACATCGAACCCGCGGGAACGAGATTGAATCGAGTTGGCGAAGCGCGCCGACGCGTTTCGCGCAAGGAACAGGCGTGTGACATCAGCAAGGCGTATCGAGCACCAGTCAAGGGCAGGGGAAGTGCCGCCAGCGCAAAGGCACATGCAGGTGTTCGCGGCACGCTGCCGCTCGCATCAGCTGCCGTCGCGGCAGTTGAGGCTTCGACAGCGACAATGCGCGCTCTGACCCATGCCCCTTGACTTCGCCACCCTCGACGCCCTGCGCACGCATCACCCTGCATGGCGCCTTCTGCGCTCGGACCACGCTGCGCTGGTGGCCAGTTTCCTGCATCGGGTATTTGTCGTGCCGAACGTGCGCGTGATGGCAGCTGCAGATCTGGCCGAGGCGCTGGAAGATGAGTTGTATGCGCTGCGACAGCACCAAGGCGATGCCGCCTTCCCCAAGCCGGCGCTGGCTTATCTGAACGACTGGGCCGCGCCCGACAAGGGCTGGTTGCGCAAGTTCTACCGCCCGGGCACCGATGAAGCGCAGTTCGACCTGACACCCGCCACCGAGAAGGCCATTGCCTGGCTGGCGCAGTTGTCGGAGCGGCAGTTCGTGGGCACCGAATCGCGCTTGCTGACCCTGTTCGACCTGCTCAAGCAGATGAGCGAGGGCAGCGAGGCCGATCCGGTCAAGCGTCTGGCCGAGCTGCAGCGCAAGCGAGATGAGCTCGATGCCGAGATCGCGCGGGTGACGTCCGGCGATGTGCCGCTGCTGGACGACACCGGGTTGAAAGACCGCTTCCAGCAGTTCACGCAGGGCGCGCGGGAGTTGCTCACCGACTTCCGCGAGGTGGAGCACAACTTCCGGCAACTCGACCGGCGCGTGCGCGAGCGTATTGCGCTGTGGGAGGGTGGCAAGGGTGCGCTGCTCGAGCAGATCATGGGCGAACGCGACGCGATCGCCGATTCCGATCAGGGCAAGAGTTTTCGTGCGTTCTGGGATTTCCTGCTGTCCAGCCGGCGGCAGGAGGAGTTGACGGCCTTGCTCGATCGCGTGCTCGCGCTGCCTGCCGTGGCAGACCTCCAACCCGATGCCCGAACGCGCCGTGTGCACTACGACTGGATGGAGGCTGGCGAGCACACGCAACGCACGGTGGCGGCCTTGTCGCAGCAGTTGCGGCGCTTTCTCGATGACCAGGCCTGGTTGGAGAACCGCCGCATCATGGACATCCTGCACGGTATCGAGAGCAAGGCGCTGGCCCTGCGCGCGACGCCGCCGGCCGGCAGTCTGATGGAGATGGCCCAGGCCCAGGCCGATATCGAGCTGGCGATGGAACGCCCCTTGTTCACGGCTGCGCTGAAACCCGTCATTGCGGCCCTGGTCTTGCAGCCGGGAGACGACGACATCGACCCGTCGGTGCTGTTCGACCAGGTGGTCGTGGACAAGGCGCGCCTGACCCGCCATATTCGCCACGCCTTGCAGGATCGGGCGCAGATCAGCTTGCGCGATCTGGTGGGCAGTCAGCCCTTGCAACACGGGCTGGCCGAGCTGGTAGCGTATCTCCAGCTGGGCAGCGAAACCTTCAGCACCGTGGTGGACGAGGGCACGCCCGAGTCGGTTCATTGGCACACGGTGAGCAGCGATGGCCACGCCATCACCCGCAGCGCACGACTGCCTCGGGTTATTTTCATACGATGACCAATCACAAGACGGAGCCGGGGATGGAAGATCATATTTTGGCAGTCGACGCGTCACGGTCCGCGGCGCCGGCCCCGGCTGCCGACCTGTCGGTGTTGCTCATCGGCTTGCTCAAGGGCGTGTTGTACCGCGGCGATGACGAACTGCAATGGGCCGCGCTGCTGAACCTGCAGGCGCGGGTACGCGACTACATGGCCGTGCTGAACCTCGATCTGGTGCTGGACGAGGCCGAAGGTTATGCCTTTCTCAAGAGCCGGCCGGAGCCGGCCGACGGCGATTCGGCGCCCCGCTTGCCGCGATTGGTGGCGCGCCGGTCTCTGTCGTTTCCCGTGAGCCTGTTGCTGGCGTTGTTGCGCAAGAAACTCGCCGAGTTCGATGCGGGCAGCGGCGACACGCGCCTGGTGCTCGGCCGCGACGACATCGTCGACCTGGTGCGGGTCTTCATGCCCGATGGCCCCAACGAAGCCCGGCTGATCGATCAGATCGAGACCACGATCAACAAGGTGGTCGAGCTGGGCTTCCTGCACAAGCTCAAGCCTGCCGGCGGCACCACGGCGGGCCCGGCCAGCTACGAAGTGCGGCGTATCCTGAAGGCCTTTGTCGATGCCCAGTGGCTGGCCGAGTTCGATGCGCGGCTGGCCAGCTACCAGTCACAACTAGCCGAGGCGAAAGCTGCCAAGGAGGGAGCGAGCGATGAATGACCCGCAGTCCCTGGGTCTGGATTTCCTGGCCGACGACACCTTGTCGGGCTTTCGGTTGATGCGGCTGGAGGTGTTCAACTGGGGCACCTTCGACGGCCGGGTGTGGACACTGGAGCTCGGTGGCAAGAACGGCCTGCTCACGGGCGACATCGGCTCCGGCAAGTCCACGCTGGTGGACGCAATCACCACCTTGCTGGTGCCGGCCAACCGGGTTGCCTACAACAAGGCGGCGGGCGCAGACAGCAAGGAGCGCACGCTGCGCTCCTACGTGCTCGGACACTACAAGTCCGAGCGCAACGAAGTCACCGGCGCGGCCAAGCCGGTCGCGCTGCGCGACCAGAATAGTTATGCGGTCATCCTGGGCGTATTTCACAACGCGGGCTATGACCAGACAGTGAGTCTGGCCCAGGTGTTCTGGATGAAGGAGGCGCAGGCGCAGCCGGCCCGGTTTTTCGTGGGCAGCGAACGTGCGCTGTCGATTGCGTCCGACTTTGCCGACTTTGGACCGGACATCGGCCAGCTGCGCAAGAAGCTGCGGGCGCTGGGAGCCGAGCTGAACGACAGCTTTCCGCCGTATGCCGCCTGGTTTCGCCGGCGCTTTGGCATCGAGAACGACCAGGCGCTGGAGCTGTTCCACCAGACGGTGTCGATGAAGTCGGTGGGCAATCTGACCGATTTCGTGCGCAGCCACATGCTGGAGCCATTCGAGGTGACGCCGCGCATCCAGGCCTTGATCGGCCACTTCGACGATCTCAACCGCGCACACCTGGCGGTGCTCAAGACCCAGCAGCAGGTCGACCTTCTCACCCCTTTGGTGGCCGACTGTGCGCGCCACCAGGTTTTGGCGGGCGAAGTCGATGATTTGCGCCATTGCCGGGACAGCCTGCGCGCTCATTTTGCGGGTCTCAAGCGGGGCTTGCTCGACAAGCGGTTGGAGTTGTTGGAGCAGGAATGGCAACGTTTGCAGGCGCAGGCAGGGCGGCTCGCGCATGTCCATGAGGAGCAGGCGCGCCAGGCCGACGAGCTCAAGCAGGCCATCAACGACAACGGGGGTGACCGCCTGGAGCGCCTCGCTGCCGAGATCCGCGGGAAGGAGCTTTTGCGCGGTGCGCGCAAGACCAAGGCCGGGCGCTATGCGGAGCTGGCAACGGTGTTGGGTGAACCGGCGGCGGCAGATGCCGGTACCTTCATCACACAGCGCAGCAAGTACCAGGCTTGGCGAGACGACGCCCGCCATCGTGAAGCCGACCTGCAAAACGCACTCACCGAACACGGTGTGACGCTGCGCCAGGGCAAACAGGAGCACGAGCTGTTGACGGGGGACATCGACAGCCTGCAGCGACGCCGCAGCAACATCGATGACCAGCAGATCCAGATCCGCGCGGCCTTGTGCGCGGCGTTGGCATTGGACGCCGATGACATGCCCTTTGCCGGCGAGCTGGTTCAGGTGCGCGACGACGAGCGCGATTGGGAAGGGGCTGCCGAACGCCTGTTGCGGGGCTTCGGGCTGGCGCTGTTGGTGCCCGATGCCCATTACAAGGCCGTGGCCGAATGGGTGGATGCCGCCCACCTGCGGGGCCGCCTGGTGTATTTCCATGTGCGGCCGCGCAAGGCCGGTGAATTGCCGGATCTGCACCGGGACTCCCTGGTGCGCAAGCTGGCCATCAAACCCGATTCGCCCCACTACGACTGGCTGGAGCGTGAACTCGCGCATCGCTTCGACGTGGCCTGCTGCGCGACGCAGGAGCAGTTTCGCCGCGAGACGCGTGCCATTACCCGCGCCGGGCAGATCAAGGATCCAAGTGGTCGGCACGAGAAAGACGACCGCCACCGCATCGATGACCGCAGCCGCTATGTGCTGGGCTGGAGCAATGGCGCCAAGATCGCCGCGCTGCTGGCCAAGCGCCGTCAGCTTGAAGTCCGGCTGGCCGACGTGGGCAGTCGGATCGGCGCCATTCAGAAGGAGCGCGATGCACTCGCGAGCAGGCTCGACGCACTGACCCGCCTCGAGGAGTTCACCGCCTTCGAGGAATTGGACTGGGCCAGCGTGGCCGCGGAAATCGCGCAGCTGACGGATGAACGGGTCCGGCTGGAATCGGCATCGGATGTACTCAAGCAGCTGAACGAGAGCTTGCGTGGGCTGCAGACTGCACTGAAGCAGACAGACGCGGAGCTGCAAACGGCGCGCGAGAAGCGGGCCAGAAACGAACAACGCCGGTCGGACGCCGAGGAACTTCGCCAGCAAACCGTGGCACTGGTCGCTGGTGCCGTCGTGGCGCAGGCGTTGACCGGCACCATCGAATCCATGCGCGCCCAAGCCCTGGGCGAGCATCAGTTGACGGTGGAATCGTGTGACAACCGCGAGCAGGACCTGCGCACATGGCTGCAGACGCGGATCGACGCCGAAGACCACAAGCTCAGGCGCCTGGCCGAAAAGATCATCAAGACCATGTCCTCGTTCAGGGAGGCATTCAAACTGGAGACGGCTGAAATCGATGCGAGCCTGGAAGCCGCCTTCGAATACGAGAACCTGCTGACCCAGCTCAATCGCGACGACCTGCCGCGTTTTGTGGCCCGGTTCAAGGAGCTGCTCAACGTCAACACCATCAACGAGATCGCCAACTTCAATGCGCAACTGGCGCGCGAGCGCGAGACCATCCGCGAGCGCATCACACACATCAACCAGTCTCTGGGCGAGATCGACTACAACCCGGGCCGTTACATCGTTCTGGAGTCGCAGCACAGCCCGGACGCGGAGATCCGCCACTTCCAGCAAGAGCTGCGCGCATGCACCGAAGGCGCGGTGACCGGCTCCGACGATGCCCAGTATTCCGAGGCCAAGTTCTTGCAGGTCAAGGCGATCATCGACCGTTTTCGCGGGCGCGAAGGGTTGTCCGAACAGGATCGCCGCTGGACCGCCAAGGTCACCGATGTGCGCAATTGGTTCCTTTTCGCTGCCAGCGAGCGTTGGCGGGAGGACAACAGCGAGCATGAGCATTATTCCGACTCGGGCGGCAAGTCGGGCGGCCAGAAAGAGAAACTCGCCTACACCATATTGGCCGCCAGCCTGGCGTACCAGTTTGGTCTGGAATGGGGTGCGGTGCGCTCGCGTTCGTTCCGCTTCGTGGTGATCGACGAGGCCTTTGGCCGTGGCTCCGACGAGTCCGCGCAGTACGGATTGAAGCTGTTCCGGCAGCTCAATCTGCAGTTGCTCATCGTCACGCCGCTGCAAAAGATCCACATCATCGAACCCTTCGTCTCCAGCGTCGGCTTTGTGCACAACGAGGGTGGTCGCGCGTCCAGGCTGCGCAATCTGTCCATTGAAGACTACCGGGCGCAGAAGGCCTTGCTGGCACCGCCTTCGCTGGAGCTGGCGCAGTGAGCCACAGCGTGGCTCACCTGTTTCGCGGCACCCCGGCGCCCGGCGCGGAGCTTGCCTTGTGAACTGGACCGGCACCCGGGAGCTGAAGGCGCAACTGACGCGACTGTGGGAGCGCGGCGATGTGTTGCGCGAAGCGTTGGGCGGGCCTTCTCGTTTCCCGTTGCGCCTGGTCATCAAGGGACCGGGGACGGCGGACATCACGGATCGTTTCGATGCGGTGCGGGTATGGGCGAGCGAGCTGTCGGGCTCGATCTACCTGCGCCTGGAATGGCAGGACATTCGCCACCGCATTCAAGGCGCACAACGCCTGCCGGGCAGTGCCTGGGTCGATTCCGTCGACGCTGCCCTGTCCTTGATCGGCAAGCGTCGCGAATGGGAACGTTTTGCTGCATTGGTGTCAGCAACCCGGCAGGCCCATCCCGCCTTGTTGCCGTGGCTGGAGAAGCGTCCTTTGCAGGCCTTGGAGCTGTGTGCCCAGTGGCCACAGTTGCTGGCGGTGGTCGGCTGGTTCATCGACCATCCGCGCCCGGCCATCTATCTGCGCCAGGTGGATCTGCCCGGTATCCATACCAAGTTCATCGAGGGGCACCGCAGCGTGCTGGCCGAACTGCTGGACATGGCACTGCCGGCCGAGGCGCTGGACCCCGCCAAGACCGGTGCCAGCCAGTTTGCGGGCCGTTACGGCCTGCGGGATAAACCGACACGTATCCGCTTGCGTGTGCTCGATCCGGCGCTGGCATTGCTGCCTGGCATAGCCTGTCCCGACATCGCGCTGGACGCAGACAGCTTCGGGCGCCTTCGGTTTCCTGTGCGGCGGGTGTTCATCACCGAGAACGAAATCAATTTCCTGGCCTTCCCTTGCGTGAAGGGCGCCATCGTGATCTTCGGTGCCGGCTACGGCTGGGATGCCCTGGCGCGCAGCCCCTGGCTGAACCACTGCACGCTGCATTACTGGGGCGACATCGACACCCATGGTTTTGCCATACTGAACCAACTGCGCGGGCAATTCGCCCACGTGGTTTCATTCCTGATGGATCGGGAAACGCTGCTGGAGCACACCGCCGTCTGGGGCTTCGAGGACAAGCCGTCGCTGGCGGACCTGCCCCGGCTGACGCCTGAGGAGCGCGCGCTATACGACGACTTGCGCGACAACCGGTTCCGCAAAGGCCTGCGTCTGGAGCAGGAGCAGATCGGCTTCGGGTGGGTTCACCTCGGTTTGCGAAAGCTGGTCTTTGACGAGGATGAAGCCAACTCGATTGTTGTGTCGTGAGTGAAGTGGCTCCAATTGAGCAGCTTTCGGCGGACTTCTAGGTGGACTAATCGCGTCACGGCCCAGCGAGAGAGTCCTCTTGCTGGCGCACTATTGCTGACTCGGCGCATCCCGATGAGGTGGAACAGTGTGAAGCCTATGTCGTTCCAGTGGGTCGTGGAAATGCCGGCGATCCGCTTAGCGGTGCCCTTCTCGGTGGTGTGATGGGATTCGGTTTCCGCAGGCAGGGGGATTCGGGTGAATCATTGACCTTGCAAGGCGCTTCCCTGGCGCCGGGTCGACGGGCATCCGCACAGATATGCTCCCACCGGCAACGACTGGCAACAATGGTCTGTTTCGTCATGGCCGAGCGTCGATGACTTTGCCGGGGTTGAGCAACAAGTCAGGGTCGAGTGCAAGGCGTAATCTCGCCATCACATCGCACTCAGCCGCGCTGCGCATGGTACGCAGGGCTTGCTTTTTGAGCAGCCCCACGCCATGTTCCGCGGAAATCGTGCCACCCAGATCGACAGCACACTGCTCAATCACGCTGGCGAGCTTTGTTCGGTACAGTGAAAACTGGTCGGCTGTCATGTCTGGCGGCCCTAATACATTGAAGTGGATGTTTCCGTCTCCCACATGTCCAAATGGAATCGGCCGGCAATCGGGGAGTACTTGCAGCACAGCCTGCCCTGCCTGCATCAGGAAGTCAGGTATGCGCGCAATGGGAACAGCGGTATCCATCTTCAGGCAGATCCTGCTGTCGATCATCACATGTGCAATCTGCTCACGCAAAGTCCAGAAAGCCTGACGTTGGCGGTCTGACACAGCCAGTATCCCTTCCTCCACTTCACCGGCGTCCCTGGCGTGCTCGAACAGTTCTCCCATCGCCGCTTCGAGGTCACAGTGGCGAATGGAGCTTTCGGCTTCCACCAGCAAAACCCACTGTGGTGTCGTTGCGAACGGCATGCGTGTGGTCGGAAACGCCGCACGCACAAGGTCGATGGCGTCGCCCGGAATCAATTCAGCCGCACTCAGGCACTCGCCCAATGCCTGCTGCGTCCTCGCAAAAAATGCCATCACCGCCGGCGGATTCTCCAGCGCCAGCAGCAAGGTCGCACGGGTGATGGCGGCAGGTCTCAGCCGCAGCGTGGCTGCCGTTATCAGGCCCAACGTACCTTCGCTACCAAGGAAGACCCCTTTGAGGTCATAACCGGCATTGTTTTTGCGCAGAGGCGCAAGAAAGTCGAGGATTCGGCCGTCGCTTAAAACCACCTCCAGCCCCAGCACTTGCTCCCGCGCCATGCCGTATCTCACGACGTTATTGCCGCCGGCGTTGGTGGACAGGTTGCCGCCGATCTGGCTTGAGCCCGCGCCGCCGTGGTCGAGACCGAGCTGGCGTTGAACCTGCTGTGCTGCCTGCTGGGCTGCGTGCAGCGTGACACCAGCTTCAACCACCATGTGGTTGCCAACAGGGTCGATCGCGCGGATGGCACGCATGCGCTCGAACGACACCACGAGCGACTCGCCTGCAACAGGCGTGGCACCGCCACTGAGCCCTGTGCCTCCGCCGCGGGGGGTAATCGGGACGCCGGCGATCGCGCATGCCTCCACCACCTGCGCGACTTCGGCGCTCGATCCCGGTCGGGCTACTGCCAATACCCGACCGCCGCTGGCGCCAGACAGGTCGTTTTGATAGCCGGCGATGTCGGTTTGTGCCCGCAGCAATCCTGAGGGACCGAGGAGATCGAACAGGTCGTCCAAAAAGCCTTGGTGCGAATCGGACGAAGACATCAACCCGACCCCGCAGCGCCTGGCATGGCGGCCAGTGTATCGATGACGGCCTGCATCGCTTGCGCCGTCCCGGTTGAAATGCGCAACGCACCGTGTGTGCTGGCCCAGCGAAACGAAATCACCTGAATGCCATGGCGCATGAGCCAAGCCTGTGCGTTGGTGGCATCCGCAGGGGTCAGGAGCGCAACGAAATTGGCGGCTCCCGGCAGGGCACGGTATCCGAGCGGTGCAAGTCCATCGATCAGTTGTGCGCGCCGCGCACTGTTGTGGGCCAGCAGAAGCTGCAGTGCGCCGTCGTCTGCCAATGCGGCTTGTGCCCCGGCAAGGGCGACGCTGTTGAGTGAGAAGTTTACGCGTGCCCACTGGTAGGCACTGGCGAGTGAAGGCGAACTGGTCAAGCCGTAGCCTATCCGGGCGCCGGCGAGTCCGTAAGCCTTGGAGAAACTGCGGGTGCTGATCCAGGGACTCGTGCGCTGGCGCAACAGCGGCAAGGTTTCGCACCCACCCGCATGGCGGCCGAATTCATAATAAGCTTCGTCGAAATGCAGCAATACGTTATCGGGGACACCGTGTACTAGCCGGGTGATTTCGGACGAAGACAACAGTCCGCCGGTCGGGTTGTGCGGCGACGAAGCGAATACCAGCCGGGTGCGCGGCGTGATGGCTGCCAGTATCGCGTCGACATCGATCCGGCCATCCGAGTGGCATCCCACCGGCACCAGCGTGCCGAAGCGCATCTGCGTGCTTTTGGCGAAGCTCGGAAACCCTGGTGCCGGTGCTACGACCGCATCGCTGGCATTCACCATCAGGTCGGCGCTGGTGAACAACAGCTCATTGCTGCCCGCGCCCAGCACAACACAGTCTGCATCAATGTGGTTGCGTTGCGCTATCAGCGTCGCAAGCGCACGTCCCTGGTGGTCTGGATACCGGTGGGAGTTTTGCGACGCGTGTCCCATGGCGGCCAATACCGTGTCGGTCGGTCCCCAGGGGGATTCGTTCAGATGCAGCGCATGAATGACAGACGCCTCCAGGGTATCGATCCGCGCGGTCATTAGAGCTGGCGCTATATGCTGCGCGAACCTGAACATGTTGGTCTCCAGATGCTCAGCGATGGTTCCAATCGTCGGGATTGTCCGAGTTATTGGGTGACAACCCCAGGACGTCGCCCTCGGTCGAGATGCCCAGCCCCAGTACGGTGCGATTGGCATAGTTGAAGTAGGCGACAACCTGGTTCACTTCGAGTATGCGACCGTCGTCGTAACCTGCATCCCGCATGGCCTGCAATTTCGTTTGCAGATTCGATGGATCCTGCACCGTCAATGTCAGCGTGCCGGCGTAGGCGAGTGCGGTGACCTGTTGTGCGTCGAATGCGTCGGCTGGCGTTCCGGCTTCCAGCGCCGTGCGCATCGAGGCGGAGCGGGCGTTGTCACCGAGTAGACGCTGGAGTCCGGCAAAGTGGTGCTCGACGCAGTACGCGCAGTGGTTCAGCATGCTGGTATGGACACCCAAGGCTTCGAGAAACCACTTTGGAATCTCGTTGCCGGGATGGTGCAGTACATATTTGTACAAGGTCATGTGACCTTCCATCGAATGCGGCCGCAAACTGTGGGCCAGCATGATGTTGTCAACATTGTTGTCGTGCCCCTTGACGCGGTCATACAGCTGCTTCAGGCGGCCTTGCGCCTCTTCATACGGAATGTGCGATATCCACATGGTAAGTTTCTCCGGAATTTGTGAGATAGGTGAGCTTTAGACAGGACAAGGGCCGATTGGCCAGGATTGCGCACCAGGTCAGGGGGACAGCTGCAGTGCACTGTGTCATGACAGCAGCAAGGCGTCGTCGGACATGTCTTCGCCTTGGTCGCGCTTGAACAACGTCAGCAGGTCCTGTACCGTGAGCTGCTCGCGCTCGTGGCCCTGTACGTCAAAAATGATCCGTCCGCGGTGGAACATCACGGTGCGGTCGCCGAAATGCAAAGCCTGCGCCATCGAATGGGTCACCATCACTGCAGTGAGCTTAAGCTCGCGCACGATGCGTTGTGTCAGTTGAACCACGAACTCAGCTGTCTTGGGGTCTAGCGCGGCGGTGTGTTCGTCCAACAGCAACACGCGTGTCTCGCCGGTGGTCGCCATCAGCAGACTGACAGCCTGTCGCTGCCCACCGGACAACAGGCCGACTTTGTCGTCAAGCCGGCTTTCCAGTCCGAGATCCAGCATCTTTAGGCGTTCTGCAATCCGTTTGCGCGCGCCCTGGCGAATGGCGAAGCCCAGTCCAGCGGGTTGCGTGCGACCTTGAGCCAGCGCAAAGTTTTCCAGGATGCTCAGGTTTTCGCATGTACCCATCTTGGGATCCTGAAACACGCGTGAAATCAGCCGCGCACGCCGATGCACCGGCCAATCCGTGATGTCGTTGCCGTCGACATGCACGCGACCCTGCTCAACCGGCGCGAGGCCGGCAATCACATTCAGCGAGGTGGACTTGCCAGCGCCATTGGAGCCGATGACAGTGAGAAACTGGCCCTGGGGGACTTCCAGTGAGACCTGACGCAACGCGGTGGACTCTAGCGGCGTGCCCTTGTTGAACGTCACGACAATGTCATTCATCTGGATCATGGGCGTTTCCCACGCTTGAACCATTTGGCTGGACCACCGGTCTGTTGAATGATCAGCGTCCCGGTGACGAGCAGCGCTGTCACCAGTTGCACGTCGGATGCCTTCAGGCCTAGGAACTCCGCATTGAGGGCGGCGCTTACGGCAAACCGGTAAAGAAGCGCCCCAATGATGCATGCCAGGGTGGCTTGGTAGACCAAGCGTGACGGCGCAATCGCCATTCCCACGATCACCGAGGCCAAGCCCACGATGATCACGCCAATTCCCATGTAAGCATCGGCAGCGCCAAACAGTTGCGCGAACAGCGCGCCTGCCAGAGCGCACAGGCCGTTGGCAATGCCGACGCCGATCAACCTCATGCGGCCGGTATCGATGCCATTGGCTGCAGCCATTGCCGGGTTGGCGCCGGTGGCCCGCATGGCCAATCCGACCCCTGTGCTCAGGAAAAGGTCGATCAGCACCTTAACAACCAGCAGAATCACGCCGAAGAAGATCGGCGTGATCATGTAGGTCGGATACCCCAGCCCCTCGAAGGTCGACAGGATCGTCGGCGTGCCCAGCAACGGCTTGTTGGGCCCAGCCATGATGCGTAGATTGATCGAGTACAAGGAAATCGCTACCAGGATACCTGCCAGGATGTGCAGAATCTTGAATCGCACATTCAGGTAGGCCGTCACCCAACCCGCGGCAAATCCTGCGACGGGTCCGGCGAGCGTGGCGAGCCACGGGTTCCAGCCGCCCGCGACAATGGCAGCAGCCGTGACTGCCGCACCCAGTGGAAAGCTTCCTTCCACCGTCAGATCCGGAAAGTCGAGAACGCGAAATGTCAGGAAAGTGCCCAGGGCCACAAGTCCAAACACGAATCCGACTTCAAGGGTGCCCAGAAACTCATATAGAGACATAGAAACCCTATCCCTTCTGCATTGGCAACGACGGGTCGACGGGTCGCGCGCAGACCGGGCATCGTGGGTATCAGTCGATCATTTTGGTGGTGCGTTTGAGCACCGATTCGGGGACTGTTACGCCCATCTTCTGGGCGGAACCACGGTTGATCGCAACCTGAAAGTTGGTCAGCACCTTGTACGCCAGGACCGGATCGATGTCGCCCGGCCTCTTGCCGGTCAGGATGTCGGCCGCCATGTTGCCCGCAACTTTGCCCACTGCGACATAGTCGAGTCCGACAGATCCGATGACGCCACGGGCTACCGCACCCGTTTCTCCGGCGAACACAGGTGTTTGGGTTTCCTGGCCGATCTTGACGATTGTCTCGAGGGCCGAAACAACGGTGGTGTCGTTGGGGACGTAAATGGCGTCAACCTTGCCCACTAATTTTTTGGTGGCTAGGATCACTTCGTTCGTTGTCGGAGAGGCCGACTCGACGATCTCGATATCCTTTGCCTTGAGCAAAGCTCGCAACGCTTCCAGCGTCGACACAGCATTGTCCAGGCCCGGGTTGTAGATGAATCCGACTTTTTTGATCTTCGGCAGGATCTCCAGCATCAGCTGAATCTGTTCGGGAAGCGGGGCGGCATCGGACACGCCGGTGATGTTGGTGCCAGTCTTGGCGAAACCGGTCACCAGCTTGGCCTTGATCGGATCCGTCACGGTTGCAAAGACGATCGGAATGGTCTTGGTGGCGGATGCCATGGCCTGTGCAGTCGGCGTGGTGATCGCAATGATCACATCAGGCGCATCACCGACAAATTTCTTCGCGATCTGCTGCTGCGTCGGCATGGCACCGTTGGCGTTCTGGTAATCGATATTGATATTCTTGCCATCGGTGAAGCCACGCGCTGCAAGCGCTTGGAGGATTCCTTCCTTGGTCTCCAATAGGGCCGGTACCTCAACGATGGTCGAGATACTTACGCGTTTGGGACTTTGGGCTAGCGCGGCGCCGGCGGCTGCCAACAAGCCGGCAAGAACGAGTGCGGGGATTTTTGAGCGGATCATGCTGACTCCTGGGCACAAGGGGTATCTGTTGCAACGATGGGTGTTTGCAGATCGGCCCGCCTATGCAGTCGAAGGCATGGACGCCCGCGGTTGACACACCCGCTAGGCTGCTCATATCATGAGAAGCGCTGATCACATTATGGGCACTCTACGATATGGCTGTCAACGCATCCGACCCGCGATCCGCAAGAATTGCGCAACACCGGCCCGCGGCGCGGCCGGCGCGCGCAAAGGTGACGGCGGGAACTGCGTCCGCGCGTGCCGGTGGTGACAATGCCACCATGCAAGGAGTGGGCCTGTTGGTCAA
>Ga0105047_10009557_pt1 | contig 15941 bp, 9 predicted proteins | sample MAT04_FD_78384 | JGI IMG/M metagenome (GOLD analysis project Ga0105047, IMG submission 78384) | Freshwater microbial communities from Lake Fryxell liftoff mats and glacier meltwater in Antarctica - MAT-04 (megahit assembly) | ecosystem: Environmental > Aquatic > Freshwater > Ice > Liftoff...
GCAAGAGTTGGATCTCGCCGCCATTGCTGATCGCACCCTCGGCATGGAACAAGCCTGGGGCCAGGAAGCCGCCCACAACCGGACGCGCGCGGACCACGACGCCATGCAGGTGGCCATGGGCGGAAACCCCAGCACGACCTTCTCCGAGATCTTGAACTCCTGTCTGGACGATCCGCGCGCAGGCTTCGCCGAAGCCTGGGACCGGTATCCACGTTGGTGGGCTTTTCGGCTCTGGCGGTGCCATCAGCTCGAATTGGTCAACCTCCAACAAACGCAGGCGGCCCGGGAAGCCTGCCGTGCGGCTGCGGCCTCCGGGGCGTGGTTCGGGCCGACGGACCAAGCAAAGCAGGTCATCGCCGGGCTGGAAGCCACGGTGCCGCGGCTGCCGGATTACGTTTTCAGCGGCGGCTCGAGCTACGGGTCGGTGCTGTCCAAGTTCGCCGCGTTCCAAAGCCAGCGCAGCCTGGTGCTTGCCGCCATCGCCCTCGAACGCTACCGGCTTAAGCACGGCCAGTATCCGGAACATTCGGCGCAACTCACCCCGGAATTCCTCGCCGCGGTGCCCCGCGATGACATGGACGGTCAGCCGCTGCGTTATCGCCGAAACGCCGATGGCACCTTCACCCTCTACAGCATCGGTGAAGACGGACGGGACGACGGCGGCGATCCCACACCGACTCGAACCTTACCCTCTTGGCTGCACGGGAAAGATCTGCTTTGGCCGCAGCCCGCTTCGGCGGCTGAGGTCGAGGGGTAATACGAGACCCTGCGCAAGCCCAAGCCCAAGCCGGAGGGCGTGTCCCCGGGGATTTCTGCCGGCATGACCGAGGAAATGCGGCAGGGGTTCGCTCGTCGCTACGGAATCACCAATACGGATTTTGGGCTGCCTTCCGGGATGAGCGAAGAGATGCGTCAGCGTTTCTACCGGCGCTACGGCGTCATGCCGCCTGGCTCGCCTCCAGCCCCCGGCACTAATTCTACTTCAGGCACCGGCTGCCGCTGAGCCATGACCATGCAATCGAAGCGCGGTTGTCTCAGCCGCAGCCGCGTTCGCAAACCAGTGGCCCAAGGGTTTTGTCACCCCGCCCTCCGGCGTGTTCGCGCTCGCTTTTTAGTGGTCGTGAGCGCTCGACGAAGTTGCTGGCTTATCCCCTATTCCACGCGGCTGCGGCTGAGACAGCCGCGCTCCGGAGCTACATGGATACGGCTGAGCGGAATCCCCGCCTGCCGCATCGCCGACTCCCAGTTCGCGAGTAGTTTGCCTCGGTGACGGCCGGCGGATTCGGAAGCCCGCGCGGCAGCCGACTGGCACTCCGCGCTGCGAAGATCCAGAAGCCGTTGGTTGAGCGCTAAAAGGGCTGGGCTTCGGGGTCAGGCGCGGTCTGCGAGCCATCCAAGGGCACGCTATGCGCCAGGGGTAGGCGCTTGAGGCGGTTTAACTCCTGCTGGCGACGGAGCAGTTCCAGCCGCTCCTCGTCCGGCGTGTCGGGCTGCACGGCACGTTGGGTGAGCGCGGCGATTTCCTGCTCCCAGGCCTGATTCCGCAGCCGCAGGAGGATGTCGTTCAACTGCTGCGCCGGGCTGGGGATGGGCCGCCCGCTGATGGCGACTTCTGCCACGAGTTGCCGCGCGGCGTCATCGGCCAGCTCGTCCAGGAACGCCGCCACTCCCTGCCACGCGTCGTGAGCGTCGGCAGCGAGCCGCTCCTGCACCACCTGGCGCACGGTGGGGTGGGCGATCCAGGACGGGTCCAGATTCGCCGCCGCCAAGCGCACCAGTTGCTCGTCGGCAAACAGGAGCTTCAGCAACTGCAGCTCATGGACTTTCGGCGGGGCGAGCGGCGAGGACTCGATTTCCATTTCCTCCTCGCCGGGTGCGACCGGCGCGGGGCGTCCGGCAGCGCGCTTGAATTCGGCGCGCACGGCCTCGGGCGGGACGGCGAGGCGCAGGGCGGTTTTTTGGGCGTAGGTGGCCACGAGGACGGCGTTGGCGGTTTTCTGCACGGCCTCGGCCATGCCGGCCAGAATCGCGAGCCGGCCCTTGTCGGTATCCGCCGGATGCACTCGGCAGAGACGGTTGAGGTAGAAATCAAAGAAGCCTTCCGCCCGCGCGATCACGGCGCGAAACGCCTCGACGCCCTGCTCGCGAATCAAACTGTCCGGGTCGTGTGGCGCAGGGACCACCGCGACACGGATGGCCAGGCCGGAGGCGAGCAACGCGTCGAGCGAGCGGACGGCGGCGTTCTGGCCGGCTTCGTCGGAATCGAAGCAGAGCACCACCTCGTCGGTGTAGCGTTTCAAGATGCGCGTGTGCTCGGCGGTAAGGGCGGTGCCTTGCGGGGCGACGAGGTTCTGCACGCCCGCGCTGAAACACGCGATCAGATCAAGCTGACCTTCGCAGACGATGGCGAAGCCGGCGTCCCCGATGGCGCGCTTGGATTTGTCCAGGCCGAAGAAGACCTTGCTCTTGCGGAAGATCGGCGTCTCCGGCGAGTTGACATACTTGGCGGTCTTCTCGTCGCCGCTGAGGATGCGCCCGCTGAAGCCCACGACGCGGCCGAGTTCATCGCAGATGGGGAACATGAGCCGGCCGCGGAAGCGGTCGTAGTAACGCCCGGTTTCCTCTTTGCGAATGATCAGCCCGGCCTGCTCGACGAGCGGGAGCTCGAAGCCCTTCGCCGTGGCCCAGTTGACGGTGTCGTCCCAGGCCTCGGGCGCGGCGCCAAGGCGGAACTGCTTGATGGCGTCAGCGGACACGCCGCGTTGAGCCAGGTAATCGCGGGCGACCTGGCCGGCGGCTTCGTTGGCGAGGACTTGTTGCCAGCGCGTGGCGAGGGCGTCGTGGATTTGCAGAAGCTTGGACTTGAGGTCGCGGGCCTGCTCCTGCTCGCCGCCCTGCTCGAATTCCAACTTGATGCCCGCGCGCTCGGCCAGTCGCCGCACGGCGTCCATGAAACCGATGTTCTCGTAGGCCTGCACGAAGCCAAAGACGTCGCCGCCTTTGTGGCAGCCGAAGCAATGGAAAATCTGCTTGTGCGGATTGACGTTGAAGCTGGGGGACTTCTCCTTGTGAAACGGGCACAGCGCCACGAAGTTCGCGCCCGCGCGCTTGAGCGGCAGGTAGCCGCCGACGACTTCGACGATGTCGCTGGCGTTGCGGATTTGTTCGCGGACGGCCTGGGAGAGCATGGCGGAGCGGGTCAGGGGGAAAACCGCCGCCCGCCGGCTGCCGCGGGCGTCAGCCGGCGGATGAGGTTGAGCGACGGGAGGTTCACAGCAAAGGCCGCGGAGTGTTGTGCGAATGGCAGGCTCCGCCAACACTAAAGCGCGCGGATGACGCGCTGCGGCTGCCGCGGGCTAGTGGGGCAGTCCGTCCCGGCTGCCGCGGCGTAGTGGGGCAGTCCGTCCCGGCTGCCGGCGTTGCTGCGACCGTCCCGGTTGCAGTCCGCCGGCAGGCGGGAAGATCCGCCTGAACCGCGCCATGCTCTTGCTGCCGCGCCACCATGCGGCGAGTGCCAGACGGCCCTCGGCGCTCGACGACGCGCCGCGCGCCGCCTAGCTTCGCGGCATGAATTTTCTCGTCACCGGCGGCGCGGGCTTCATTGGCTCCCACGTTTGCGAACGGCTCGTGCGCGAGGGCCACGCTGTCTGGGCCTTCGATGACCTCAACCCGTTTTACGATCCCGCCATCAAGCGCGCCACCCTGCGCGACCTGCAGTCGCTGGCGCTGCCGTTTTACTTCATCCACGGCGACCTGACGGACGCGGCGGCGGTGAATGCCGCCTTTGGCAGCGTGAAGTTCGACCAGGTCATCCACCTCGCGGCCCGGGCCGGCGTGCGACCCAGCCTGGAGGAGCCGGCGCTTTACCAGCGGGTGAACGTTGAAGGCACCGTGAACCTCCTTGAAGCCGCGCGGCGCACCGGCGTGAAGAAAGTCACCATCGCGTCGTCGTCGTCCGTCTATGGCGTGAACGCGAAGGTGCCCTTCAGCGAGCGCGACCCGATTTTCTCGGCCATCTCGCCGTATGCCGCCAGCAAGCTCGCCTGCGAAGCGCTGGGGCATGTCTATCATCACATCTACGGTCTGGACATCGCGATGCTGCGGTTCTTCACCGTCTATGGCCCGCGGCAGCGACCGGACCTGGCCATCCACAAGTTTGCCCGGCTCATCGCCAGCGGGAAGCCCATCCCCTTCTTCGGCGACGGCTCGACGGCGCGCGACTACACCTACGTCACCGACACGGTGGACGGCATCCTCGCCTGCACGCGGCAGGAGTTCGGCTACGAGATCTTCAACCTCGGCGAGTCCCAAACCGTCACCCTCAGCCACCTCGTGCAACTGCTGGAAAAAGCGCTCGGCCAGCCAGCCATCCTCGATCACCAGCCCGCGCAACCCGGCGACGTGCCCATCACTTACGCCGACATCACGAAGGCACGAGAGCGCCTCGGCTACCGGCCATCCGTGAAGATTGAGGAAGGAATTCCGAAGTTCGTCGCGTGGTTTCGCGCGACGGGAAAATAGCTCGAGGAAAGGCAGCCCCGCGAGGCTCAGGCCATGAGCTGCGGCCTTGAACCCGACCGGGCGGCGCTGCTGCGCCGCCGGGCTGAGCGGCAGTTCAGCCCGCCCAGGTTCTTGCAGGGTTTGGCGCGCCTCCCCGCCAAACGAAAACCGCCGCCAGCCCTCGCGGACCGGCGGCGGAACAAACGACCCAATGAAACCCAACGCGGATAAGAATGCAGGGTGACGGCGGACCTGCGCAAGCCGGAAGCTCAAAAAGTTCTCCGCCGGCGCCGCCCGACCCCCAAACCTGAACACCAAGCGCAATTCGCCGGGTGAATACCTCGACGCGGAGGCTGCGAATAGCTACGCTCCGACATGATTTCCAAATTGCCCGATCCGCTGCGCAGCCCAGTCCACGAAGTTGAAGCGTGGATTCGGGAGCAACCCGGTGCCGCGGCCCAGCTTCGGGACTACGACGCTCGCGCCGCCGTCAAAGCCGGCGATTGGAATGCGGCCACTCGCCGCGCCTCCGCCGTGCGCAACATCGCCGAGCGGACCATGCGGCGAGGGTGAGGAACAGAAGGCCGCTGAGGCGGCACGGTTTCGCTTTCAGCACGCCCCACCGGACTGAAGCCCGGTGCTGATGGGAGGCTCAACTTAAACGCTCATTGGAACTACGCTTCCGCCAGCGCGACAGCCTTTTTCATCGCCGCGGCGACTGCGGCCAGCACTCCCTCCGGCGGCAGTTGGCGCAACTCCGCGCTGAACGGTTCGCAGACGAGCGGCCCGTCGTAGCCGATCTGGCTCATCGCCCCGAGAAACGTCTTCACATCAATGACCCCGGTGGCGCAGGGCAGGCCACGACGGTTGTCCTGTTGCTGCTCCACCGGCACGCCGGCCGGGGCATCGTTCAAGTGACACAGGACCACGTCGCTGGCCCGGAGCGAGCGCAGGTCGGCCTCGGTTTCTTGCGCGGTGTACCAATGCCAGACATCGAGCAGGAAGCCCACGTTGTCCCCGCCGATCTCCGCAATGAGATCCTTCATCTCGGCCATGGTGTGGACGAACGGGAACCGGCTGGCGCTCCAGGAAGTCTTTGGCCCGACATACTCCAATCCCAGGCGCAGCCCATGATCGCCCAATACGCGGGCGGCTTCGCGCAGTCGCCGGGCGTGCTGGCGGAAGTTGGCCATGTAGGTGAGCGACTTGTGCCCCGGCGAGAGCCAGGTCGCGGTGCGCGTGACCCCCGCGCGCTGCAAGGAGCGGGCGAACTCCGGCAGGGCCTTCAGGCTGGCCTCAAACGCCGCCTCGCTGCCACGAAAGTCCAGCGACAACCCGGCCGCGCCCCAGACCAGGTGCTTGGCTTTCATTTCGCCGAGATACTGCTGCAAGGCGTCGTCCGAGAGCCGGCCGAGGAACGAGGCCGATGGCTCGATGGCCTCGAAACCAAATTGACTGGCCCAGCCGATGGTCTTCTTCGGGTCGTCGGGCACGCCAATGGGGCCGCAGGCCAGGCAGAGCGTGAACTTCCGGCGGGCCTTGGGCGGCTCGGCGGCGGAGCCTCCCAGCGCGCCCCAGCCCAAGCTGGCCAGCGCTGCGGTTTTGACGAATTGCCTGCGATTCACGGACCCGAGGATGTTTTGCATAGGCTTTGGACGCGCTCGTGACGGCTTGCTATTCGCGGCGGTCAGGGCAATTCGCGAGTGCGGTTGCGCCAGACCCGCAGAGCCAGGCGCGGGTTCTGACCTCGTTGAATCTGGAGCAACGGTAATCTTCGAGACCGACCTTCCATCCAGCGCCGCAGGGATGGAAGGAGCGCGCGAGGGCAAAGCGAGTTATGACCAACTGCTTGCTCACGCGAAGCTGACCCCGAACCTGGCCGGCAACTTCCGTGGAGCCAAGTTAGGTTCCGGCCACATTCTGGTAGGCTAGATAGGACGCACGCTGTCTGCCGCAGGTGTCACGGCGGAGGGTCTGGATGATGACCCGGCACTGATGTGCATCCGCCGAAGCACTCCCGGCGGCCGGACCTACTTCATCGCCAACCGGAGCAGCCGGTCGGTGGAATCCTGGGTGCCCGTCCGTTTTGTGGGCGCAGGTTTCGCGTTGTTCGACCCGCTCACTGGCAGTGTCCGCAATGCTCCGGTCCAGCGGGATATAGCCGCAGTCACGTTGGTGTATCTCCAGCTTCCACCGGGCGGTTCGGTCTTTCTCCACTGCTTCAAGACGACTGAGCTGGGCTCAGCGGCGACAGATTATTGGCCGGGCCTCAAGCGGTTGAAACCGTTGGCCGGCAACTGGCAGGTCAAGTTCCTCAGCGGTGGCCCCGAACTGCCCGCGCCGCTCACGAGCGACAAGCTCGATTCCTGGACGAGGCTCGGCGACACCAATGCCCAACGCTTCGCTGGCACCGCGCTCTACACGCTGCGCTTCGACAAGCCCGCTGGCGACGCGGGTGGATGGCAGCTTGACCTCGGCAAAGTTTGCCAGAGCGCCCGCGTACGCCTGAACGGAAGTGACCACGGCATGCTCATCACGCCGCCCTTCCGGGTCCTCGTCAGTGAAGGTCAACTCAAGCCCAAGGACAACTTCCTCGAAATCGAAGTCACCAGCACCGCCGCCAACCGCATCCGCGACCTCGACCGCCGCGGCGTGAACTGGAAGAACTTCCACGACATCAACTTCGTCAACCTCGACTACCAGCCCTTCGACGCCGCGAACTGGCCGTTGGCGGACGCGGGCTTGCTGAGCCCGGTGACGTTGACTCCCGCAGCAGCAGCAGCGCACCCGGCGAACTGACCAATCCCCATGAACCCGGACAAAACCGAAGCCTGAAGTCCGAAACCCGAAGCGCGCGTTTGCGTCAAGCGGGTGCGGGCGCTGGCAATTTACAAATTCAGCAGCGTGGCGGTGCGGCAGGTCACCATCGAACGCTCCGGCTTCTGGAGCCTCTGGATGACTTACAGCGACCAGATCGCGGTGGACGGCGTGACCATCCGCGCGAATGTCGGCGGCCACGGCCCGAGTTCCGACGGCATTGCTATTGATTCCTCTCGCAACGTGCTCGTCGAGAACTGCGACAGCGACTGCAACGACGACAACATCTGCCTGAAATCCGGCCGCGACGCCGATGGCTTGCGCGGGCATCCTTCCCGCGGAAACCGCGTGGCCTCCGGAGTCGCCGGCGATGAGTTGGCGCGTCCGGGCGGGTTGTCGCCGCATTTTTTCAGCCTGGTTCAAGTTTGACTTTCTGTTGCACCCTGCTGAAATCAGCGGCAACTGCGAACGCGCAGCGCCTTAACTCCAAATACAATCCTGAATCCCCATGAAAACTCCTACCCTGTTAACCCTCGCCTTGGCGGCTTCGGCCGGCCTTGCCACCCCCGCCCTGGCGGACGTGGTTTATGTCACAGGCCGTCCTACGCCTTCGGGTGCCGGGCCAAACCTGAACGGTTCCTACACTGAGTTGATTTCCGGCTCCGATACCAGCGCCAAGAGCACCGCCGTAGGCGCGCCCACCCGCGACGGTTGCCGGTTCCTGTCCAGCCCCGCCTTCAGCAACACGATCTACACCGGGGAATCTGCCATTCGCCTGACCCCAACATTGGGCGTTCCCGGCGGCGCGTATCAACTCCACTACACGCACAGTTCCACAGCAAATAACACGTCCCAGGACGCCATCGCTGCGTTCAAGGCGGCCGGAAGCTGCACGCTCTCATTCTCCGAGACCGATGCCTTCCAGCGCCGGTACGGACAGCCGGCACCGCAGCCCTGGCGTTTGCTGGGTTTCCTGACGAACGATCCCGGCAGTGCAACGCCCACGATCGAGTTCTGGTTGAAAAGTTCCACCAACATCAACAGCAGTTCGGCGCGGTTCATGGTGGACTGCTTTCGTTTCACCCTCTACACACCTTGCTTGGACGTTCCGCCCATCGGCGTCACGGGTCCGCTGGCCACGAGCGTGGCGAGCGTGGTCGTTTCTGGGGTGAGCAATGCCGCCTCGAAAATCACGGTCTATCAGGACAGTGGCGCCGGGATGGTGCAAGTCGGCTCCAAGACCAGCGGCATCGTGGGCGGCAACAACACCGTGCCGGTGACTGGTTTGGTCAAAGGCGCAGAGGTCGCGGCAACCCAGACCTTGAATAGCCAGGAGGGCTGCGTCCCCACGGCTGGGACCATGGTCGGCGGTGGCGCCAACCCGCGCATCCGCCTTGCGCTGAGCATCCGGGAAACCCCCAGCACCGGGCCGATTGGCTCGGCCGGCATCAGCACCAACGTCAACCTTCATTTCCTTGGCTCCTCGAACGTGGTGGGCGGCTCTCCCGGCGGCGGCGTGGTCATCCAACCCAGTGTCGGCTGGCAGACCATCACCCTTGATCGCGGATCGGAGCGCGTCGGCAATCCCGTCGCCGTCACAGGTGACGTGGTGCCTGGTCCGGGATGGAGTTACTGGAACGGCGCAACCGTGGCCATCAAGGTCTATGCCTATCGCACGGTGCCTGCCAACGGCGTCCTCATCTACTCCGCGACGCCGGCCCAATCCGCGACTGTAGCTAGCAACGACACTTTCGCTGTGAACTGGAGATGGGATGCGGTCCCCGGAGCCGACGGGTACCGACTGCTACGCGATGTCACTTCTCAGGGCTACCTGGAGTACGTTGATGTGCTCACGAACAGCTTCACTGACGAATACATTAACTGGCTCTCGGGCAGCACTGTCACCCCGGCGGTGACCCAAACCAATGCCTCCATCCGCTGGAATCCCTCTGCGGCCGACGTCAACGCGCTGCCGGGCACTTGGGGCATTGTCGAAGCCTTGGCGTTGACGATTGATGACCTCACCGACACCGGCCCGTACGACCTCTACATTGACAATCTCCAGAACGGACCCACGGTCTTCCAGACCTTTGAGGAGGCGGTTGCCGGAACCACCGACTACGCCTTCCGCGCGCCGGGCTTCTCGGGCACAACCAGCGGTAACCTCCTCCCCGCGCCGAACCAAGGCGCAGTTGTCAACACCGCGGCCGACACGGGCACGAAGTCCTTCCGACTTCAGTTTCAGTGGAATGGCACTAACGCGACCAAGTGGCTGCGGCTGACCACCTCGGGTGTGGGCAACCCCCAGGTGAATCTCGACCTGCCGATCACTCTGCGCATGCTGCTACAGCCCGTGGGATCGACGCCTGTGCCGCCAACCGCCCCGACCCTTACCGCGACCACGGCTGGCTCCGACGTGATGCTCAATTGGACAGGCGCTCACCGCCTCCAGTCCGCCACCAATGCCGCCGGCCCATACACCACAGTCACGGGTGTAACCGTGGCCCCCTACACCAACAGCCCTCCACTCTCGCCAGCCCGCTTCTTCCGGCTGGTGGATTGAGCCGGGCAACCCCAACGGTTCACGCAAGACCGGGCTTCGGCCCGGTCTTTTTCTTTGGGTCTGCGCAGAAGTCGGATTCTCGACCGGGCCCAACCTCGACGGCCTTCCGTCACCCAGCCCCGGGTTCCCGCTGGCTCACGGTTCGTCAACGATGGAATCGAGCGAGTTCAGGTGGTGGCTGCCCTTACGGGAAAAATGTCCCGTACGGGACATTTTACCCGTGAACCAGGCGCGTGCCAGGCCAGGCTGGAGTTCTCGATTCCTTGCCAATCAGGCGTGCGCCTCGGGAATTCCCCGACTCGCGGCCCGCCTCCGGAAAGCAAAACGGCCTCGCGAGGCGTGCCCGCGAGGCCGGTGGAGGGTCAACTCGCCTGGGTCAGGACTGCGGCAGTGAGCCGTAGGTGAGCGGCGCGACTTCTTTGCCGTCGCCGGTGGTGATCTTGCGCGTCTTCGGGTCGAAGTTGCACATCATGCTGAGGCGGTTGGATTGCTCGGCGAGCGAGACAATGGTCTGCACGCGGATGGCGAGGTCAATGTTCGCGTTGGGCTGCGGCACCACGCCGCGGATGGCATCGAAGAAGTTCTTGTGGTGATCGGGGATGCTTTCCGGCGGGAAGGGCGCGCTGGTTTCCGGCTCCAGGTCTTCGGAGTAGGGCCGCTGGGGCTTGAGTTCGACCTTGTTGCCCGCCATGTAGAGGTCGCCCTTGGTGCCGCGGATCATTTCCTGCGTGCCGGTTTCGTTGACCGAGCTATTGGTCATGTTAAAGGTCATGCCGTTGGGGAAATCGGCGATGACTTGCACGATCTCCGCCGAGTCGCGCGGCGGCGTGCCGGCAGTGCCCTTGTCGGACTCGAACTTGCCGGACCCGATGCAGGCGACGCGGGTGGGGAACTCGGTCGAGGCCGACGCGAGCAGATAGGGATGGAGCTTGTGGGGCAGGAGGTCGCCGAGCAGGCCCGAGCAGTAGGGGTAGTACTTGCGCCAGCGGAAGTAGTCGTCCTTGCTGAAGTCCTTGTGGCTCTTGATCTGGTCACCGTGCCACATCGCCCAGTTGATGTCTTCCGGAGTGGCCCAATCGAAGATGGGGTAGTTCCATTCGCCCTTCGGACTGTTGCGCATGTAGGAGCCTTGCATCATGACCACGGGACCGATCTTGCCTTCCCTGACCCATTGGGCGGCCTTGTGCCACTTGGCGTCCGAAGTGCCCTGGCTACCGACCTGGAGCACTTTGCCGGTCTTCTTCACGGCATCGTAAATCTGGAACGCCTCGTCCAGGTAGCGCGTCATCGGCTTCTCCACATAGACGCTCTTGCCGGCGTTGAGGGTGTCGCAGGAAACGCGGCAGTGCCAGTGGTCCACGGTGGCGCAGATGACGGCGTCAATGTCCTTCCGCTCCAGCAGCTTCTTGTAGTCCTCATACCCTTCCACTGTGGCGATGCCGCCCGCGGCGATGGTCTTCTTGGCCTCGGCGATGCGCGTCTTCGAGACGTCGGACACGGCGGCAATGGTGACGTTGTTCGCCGCCATGTTTTCCAGGATGCCGCGGACGTGGGCGTTGAGGCCCTGCGCGCCGACGCCGACAAAGCCGAGGGTGATCTTGCTGTTGGCGCCGACGACGTTGGCCGAGGGGGCGGTGGCCTGGCCATAAACCGGCGTGCGGAGGAAGCCAGTGGCCGCGACCGCGCCTGCGGTGAGGGCGGTGCGTTTGAGGAATTCGCGGCGGGAAGACTCCGACCGCACGGGGACGATTTGATTGTTCTTGTTCATAAAGATTTTGCCGTAAAGCATCGAATGGACGGAGGCTAGCGAAAACAAATTCACGGTCAATGCCCGCCGCGGCCACGCGGGGTTCCGAGAGCCGCCACGCGAAGAAACTGCCTAGCGGGCAGACCGTCCCGGCTCCCACCGTCGCGGCGACCGTCCCGGTGGGCGCTGCCCGGCAGGCGAGGACGCCCGCCGCACGGTCGCAGGCCGGAGGCACTGCGCCACTAGCGAGCCACGGCGGGGCTTTGGCCCAGGAGCGCCTCCACCCGCGCCACGTCTGCCGGCACGTCCACGCCCACGCTGTCGTAGGCTACGCGCACGACGGCGATGCTGATGCCGTTCTCCAGCGCGCGGAGTTGCTCCAGCTTCTCGGCGTGTTCGAGCGGCGACACCGGAAACGCCACCAACCGCAGCAACGTCTCGCGGCGGTAGCCGTAGATGCCGAGATGCTTTAGAAACGGAAACGCGGTGAACTGCTCGGCTGCGGGGCGGGCTGCGAGATCGCGGAGAAACGGGATCGTGCGGCGCGAGAAGTACAGCGCCCGGCCGGCGGCGCTGACCACGACCTTCACCACGTTCGGGTTGTCGTATTCCGCCAATTCCTTGAGCGGCGTGGCGGCGGTGGACATTTCGCAATCGCCCAGCCGAGCGGCCACGGCGTCAATCACGGCGGGGTCAATCAGTGGTTCGTCGCCCTGGATATTCACCACGGCCTCGCACGCTAGCCGCGCCACCACTTCCGCTATGCGATCCGTGCCGCTGGGATGGTCGCCGCGCGTCAGCTCTACGCGGGCGAATCTCCGCGCCACGCTGGCGATGCGCTCGTCGTCCGTCGCGACGATGACCTCGGCGAGCGACCGCGCCAATTGGCACCGCTCAACGACGTGCTGAAGCAGCGGCTTGCCGGCAATGAGGTGGAGCGGTTTGCCCGGAAACCGCGTGCTGGCGTAGCGGGCGGGGATGAGGCCAAGCGTCTTCATGCGTTGGCGCTACTCCACGGTGACGCTCTTGGCGAGGTTGCGCGGTTTGTCCACGTCGCAGCCGCGCAGCACGGCGATGTGGTAGGCGAGCAGTTGCAGCGGCACCACGGTGAGCAAGGGCTGGAGGCAGTCGAGCGTCGGTGGCACGAAGAAGACATCGTCTGCCTTGCGTCGCACCCGCGCGTCGCCCGCGGTGGCGATGGCGATGATCGGGCCGCTGCGGGCCTTGATTTCCTCCAGGTTGCTGAGGTTTTTCTCCAGCAGTCCGTCGCGCGGCACAACGAAGACGCTGGGAAACTCCGGGGAAATCATCGCGATCGGCCCGTGCTTCATCTCCGCCGCCGGATAGCCCTCGGCATGGATGTAGGAAAGCTCCTTGAGCTTGAGCGCGCCTTCGAGGGCGACGGGGAAATTGTAGTGCCGGCCCATGTAGAGGAAGTCCTTGGCGCGGTAGTATTTCTTGGCGATGGCGAGCAGGCGTGCGTTCTGGCCCAGGATGCGCCGCAGCTTGGCGGGGATGCCTTGCAGGCCGCGCACGAGGCGTTTGCCTTCCGCCAGCGAAAGTTTGCCGCGCTGCCGCCCGAGCGCCAGCCCGAGCAAGGTCATCACGAGCACCTGCATCACGAAGGCTTTCGTCGAGGCGACGCCAATCTCCGGCCCGGCCCGCATGTAGAGGCTGGCGTCGGATTCGCGGGCCAGGGTCGAGCCGAGCACGTTCACCAGCGCCAGTGTGCGTGCGCCCGCCAGCTTCGCGCCGCGCACCGCCGCCAGCGTGTCCGCCGTCTCGCCCGACTGTGAGAGCGCGATGACCAGCGTACCCGGCTCCAGCGGGCGATTGCGGTAGCGCATCTCGCTGGCGCACTCGACCTCGACCGGCAGGCCCGCGAGGTTTTCGACGAGGTATTCGCCGGCGAGCGCCGCGTGCCAGCTCGTGCCGCAGGCCACCAGCACCAGCCGTTGGATGCCGCCCAAATCGTTCAGGTTGAGCGCGAGTTCCTCAAAGCGCGCCGTGCCCTGCCGGGGCTGCAACGTCCGCTTCAGCAGGTCAGCCACGCGCCCCGGCTGCTCATGGATTTCCTTGAGCATGAAATGCGGATAGCCGCCGAGTTCCGCCTCTTCCGCCGACCATTCCACGGTATGCGTCGGGCGCAGCACCGGCTCTCCGTGGGCGAAAACCCTTAGCCCGTCGCGGCCTAAGGAAACCACGTCGCCGTCGAGCAGATAGACCACCTCGCGCGTGTGCTTCACCAACGGGGAAACATCGCTGGCGAGAAACTGCTCCCCTTGGCCCAGGCCCACGACCAGCGGCGAACCCCGCCGCGCGCCGATGAGCGTGTCCGGCAAGTCGGCGTGCAGCACGGCGATGGCGTAGGTGCCCTCCGCTTCCTCCGCCGCGCGCGACACCGCCCCCACCAACGCCTCCGCCGTGACCCGCTTGCCCGGCGGCACGAGCCGGTCCAGATGGTGACCGATGAGATGCGCCAGCACTTCAGTATCGGTCTGCGACTGGAAGCGGCTGCCGTCGGCCGCGAGCCGACTCTTCAGTTCCGCGTAATTCTCGATGATGCCGTTGTGGACAATCGCCACGCGGCCCGACTGGTCGTAGTGCGGGTGCGCGTTGGTGTCGTTGGGCAAGCCGTGCGTGGCCCAGCGGGTGTGGCTGATGCCTAGCGTGCCGGGCGCGGGTTGTCCACGGAGCGTTTGCGCCAATGCCTCAACCCGTCCCACACACTTGCGCAGGTGCAGCCCGGCGGCATTAAGCGTGCAGAGGCCCGCCGAATCGTAGCCGCGATATTCCAGGCGCCGCAGTCCCTCCACGAGGAGAGGCGTCGCCTCCTGTTTGCCGATGTAACCGACGATGCCGCACATAGGGATTTGCTTTCGTTCGCTGGGTGTTTCCGGACGCTGAACCGCCAGCGTCCGGCAAAGTCATTCAATGCTGGCCGCCAAGGTGCCGCCCCCGGTGTAGCCGCCGCAGACACCATCGCCGCCCCCCGCAGGAACCCGCGTCCCCGCGCGACGGGAAGTGGTGTGGCCAAGGTGATGCACGCCGATATTCAAAACGTCCTGCGCCGGAATGCACGGCAAAAGCACGGAAACGCGGTGGTCAAGGCAGGGTCCGGGATCGAAAGAACTCCGACGCGTCGTCGGACCGAGCGTAATCCAGGGTAAAGGTTCCATCCGCCAGACGGTTGGTGGACACGGGCCGCCACTGACGGAGGTCAGCGGAAGTCTCGATGACACACGTCGCGCCGGGAAAGCCGCCCACGGTCAGGCGCAACATGCCGCCGCTGGTGTGCTCAATGCGGAGCAAATCGGGGCGCAGGCGGGGCAGGAGTTGCACCGGGATGGCCTCGTACGCCGCATCGGTCAGCCCGCGTTGCAGTTGGGTAGGGCTGACGTTCAGCCAAGGGGAAGCGGAAGAAAGCTCCGGCACGGCCAGCAGTTCGGCGAGCGAATGGAAAACGCCGTTGGGCGACGCCCTGCGCCGGTTCGCTATCGCCTGGGCCAGCACGGACGCTTGCGCTGAATCCGCAGTCATGGTGAGCGACGCGAACTGCGGCTCTTGGTAGGGATTGTAGAATGCGGGATCGCTCAAGTTATTCGTGAGCACCTCGATGCCATCGAACGCCAAAAGCCATCGCGCCGGGTCGCGCTCGTTGACCGAGAGCAACATGTCGTAACGAGTCTGCGTCCAGGCCAGCCAGAGTTCCGCCAAATGCCAGTCGCGCGTGGGGAGTGTCAGCGCGGCATCGCGATTGTCAGCCATGCCGGTCCATAGCTTCCAGTCGCCGAAACTTACATTGGTGCTCTTGAGCGAGACGGTCTGCCAGGGCGTGCCACGGTGGACACGGCTCAAGGTGGCGAGATTCAGCGGCGCGTTGGTGGGGAAGTCCCAATCGTCGGAGCGGCGGATCAGCGGGTCTTTGAGAGCCAGGGCGAATTGATTGGTGTCTCTGAACTGGGCCGCGTTCCCGCCCCACGGCAGGGTGCGCGGGTTCATGCGTCCCAAGTTGGGGAGCAGTTGGAAAAGGGACCAGGAGGGCGGGATGACAAGTTCGACTTCGTTCGTCGAAAGCAGGTTGCTGAGGTCGCTGGGGAGATAATGAACCAAGGGATCATTCGCCTGCCAGGAGGCCGTGAAGGAGAGTTTGCGGATGGGATTGAACGGCGCCTGCATTACGAGGTTGGTGACCACAGGAGGGTTTGCCTGCCCTATCGCCGAGATCGGGGTGAAACCACGGAAGACCAGGAACACGTCAATCGCCTTCTCCTTGTCACGAGTGTTGCCGGAGTTGCCGCCGTAACTCCTCCA
>Ga0105047_10009558_pt1 | contig 15940 bp, 14 predicted proteins | sample MAT04_FD_78384 | JGI IMG/M metagenome (GOLD analysis project Ga0105047, IMG submission 78384) | Freshwater microbial communities from Lake Fryxell liftoff mats and glacier meltwater in Antarctica - MAT-04 (megahit assembly) | ecosystem: Environmental > Aquatic > Freshwater > Ice > Liftoff...
TCTTATAATCTTAACTTATGAAAGGCAAAATACAAAATGACCTCAACAACCTCTAGCTCTGGAGCTTCTTCAATGGCCGAACTAATGGCCAAAAGCACTGCTAAGCCAATTGCTTCTCTTAAAAAAGGTGATTATATCAAAGGAACACTTAGTCGCATGGGTAAGCGTGAGATTCTGGTCGATATTCAAGCTAAGGGTCAGGCGACAGTATTAGAGCGAGATCCTAAAATGCTTCGCAATATCAAGACTCTCCTTAAAGAAGGCCAAGAGGTTGAGGTAGGCGTACTTAGCCCAGAGTCTGACTCAGGACTTCCCGTTGTATCTCTTCGACGTTTTATCAGTAACATCGTCTGGGCTAACTTAGAGCAAATGAAAAAGAGCCAAGAGAAAGTCGATGTAATAATCAACGAAGTAACGAAGGGTGGATTTGTCGTAACAACAAAGGACGGGCAGGCAGGATTTCTTCCTAATTCACACAGTAATTCTTCACAAGGATCTCTTACACAGGGGAAGACGATCAATGTTTCAATAGCCGATCTTAATCGTGAGGACAATAAGGTAATTTTCTCACAGAAGACCACGATATCGACCGAGGATTTTGCAGCTATGACAGCAGATTTCAAGCCCAAGACGAAGGTAAAAGGAGAGATTAGTAGTGTGACTAACTTTGGCTACTTCGTATTACTCCACCCAAGCGCAGGAGAGAGAACAGTTGATGGTCTCATCCATATCTCTGAAGTGTCCTGGGATCGCTCAGATGATAATCTAACGCTCTATAAGATAGGTGATGAGGTGGAGGCAGTAGTTATTAGTATAGATCGCGAAGCTAGGCGTATCGATCTTTCGCTTAAGAAGCTAACAGCTGATCCGTTTGATGTCCTGAAGGAGAATTTTCCTTTAGAAAAGAAGGTTACGGGAACCGTGAGAAACCTTGATAGTGGTAATGTGACTCTTGATCTGGGTGAGGGAGTAGAGGGAGTTATTAAAAAAGAAAAAGTACCACCAGCTACTGTTTATGCAATCGGTCAGGTTGTGAGCGCAACAGTGGTAGCTCATGACCCACGAAGACGACGTATAGAATTAACTCCTGTTCTTAAAGAAAAGCCCCTAATGTACCGCTAGTATAGTGTTTAGTTATTAGCGTCTAGAAGTTAGTTCTCTTGTTGATTTTTAAATTCTCTATACCCTAAGCGCTAATTCATATCCGCTAACAGCGTGCTATAATCCTCCTATGGCTAAGAAAGCGAAGATCTCCTTTGTCTGTCAAGAATGTGGGTATGATAGTCCAGCGTATATGGGAAAGTGTCCAGAGTGTGGAAACTGGAACTCGTTTAAAGAATTTAAAGAAATGCCCGTCGCTGCCGGCGGAAAAGCACGATCTGAATCAGTGATCACGGCACAGGAGTTATCTCCTCAAAAATTGTCAGAAATTGTATATAAAGATAAGTCGAGGACAAAGACTAATCTGTCTGAACTGGATACAGTTCTTGGAGGAGGGTTAGTGCCCGGATCTGCGATACTTTTGGCAGGTGATCCAGGAATAGGGAAGTCAACGCTTCTTTTGCAACTCTGCTTACTCCTCGCGCAAGATGGAAAGACCGTACTCTATCTCTCGGGTGAAGAGTCAGCTGAGCAGATAAAAATGCGCGCACAGCGGATTATGACAAAAGGGAAGGATCAGAGCGATGTGAGTAAATCACTTGAGCAAAAATCAGACTCATTACTCCTTCTTTCTATCTCAGATCCTGACCTAGCAGTTCTGCAAATTGAGGCCATAAAGCCAGACCTGGTCGTCGTTGATTCAATCCAGACTATGCAGTCGGCAAATTTAGAGGGGCTATCGGGTTCAGTTGGTCAGGTTCGTTATAGCGCCCTCCATTTTATCCGTACAGCTAAAGCTTTACGAATTCCTTTGATACTTGTTGGCCATGTTACTAAGGATGGTATGGTAGCAGGGCCAATGGTGCTCTCTCACATGGTTGATACTGTGCTTTTTTTGGAGGGTGAAAAATTCACTTCTACTCGAATTTTACGCTCGCTTAAAAATAGATTTGGACCAGTAGATGAGGTTGGAATATTTCTTATGCAGGAGGAGGGACTAGTGCAAATAGCAAATCCTGAGCAAATATTCCTCAATCAAAAAAGCGGCGATGTTCCTGGTTCTGTCCTTGTAGTGACCATGGAGGGCACTCGCTCTTTCCTAGTTGAGATACAGGCATTAGCAGTCTATTCTCGGCTTCCTATGCCCCGTAGGGTTGTCTCAGGACTAGATCAACGAAGAGTGGAGTTGCTCCTTGCAGTCCTTCAAAAACATTGCCAGATACCTGTTGATACCATGGATATTTTCGTAAATGTGGCTGGAGGACTCAAATTATCAGATCCCGGAACTGATCTAGCAATCTGTCTTGCGATCTACTCAAGCGTTAAAGGTATTCCCATGACTCGCACCGTTGGAATAGCTGAGGTGGGACTTCTGGGGGAGCTTCGTGATATATCATCACTTGATAAACGTATCAAAGAGGCAAGTAAGCTTGGTTTTAGTGATATCGTCTCAGCTAAGACTCATAAATTTCTCTGGCAGGCCCTTAAAGAGAGAGGTTCACAGACAGGCACAAAAAAGGTATAATAGCCTTATATGCCAGCTAAAGTTCTCTTGAAGAAAGTAAATCCACCGCTGCGAAAACCTCCTATTAAAAAAAAGGAGTCTGAAAATCCCTTTATGATCCCTCCTAAGCTGGTCGGGGCATTAGCTGATGAAGTAGCACGTACGCTGGCAAGTAGGCTCCCCGGGATGTTATCTATGCCTCGCATGCGAGTTAATCGTTCGAAAAAGAAAACCAAAAAACTGATAGAGCAAGGAATTTTTATGGACACATCGGCGATAATTGACGGTAGAATTTTTGATGTACTACACACAGGGCTACTTAACGGGGTAATAGTTATTCCAGAAAGCATTCTTCTCGAGCTTAAGCATCTAGCTGATTCACAGGATATGGTTAAGCGTGAGCGTGGTAAAAAGGGTCTTGATTATCTCGAGAAGCTTAAAAAGAGCAGGGTTATAAAAGTCATCGTACTCTCTGAGGATGGAGAGAAGGGAATAGTAGTGGGCAGGCGTATGGAGGTTGACGAAAAGTTGATCCGCTTAGCAAAAAATCATAAAGGGAAGATTATAACGTGTGACGCAAATTTAGAAAAAAAGGCAACTATTGAGAATGTGCTAGCCATAAATGTAAATGTGCTGGCTAACGCACTAAAGGTAATCGCAGTTCCTGGGGAGTCATTGCATATTAAGCTGCTTCATCCCGGTAAGGACCTGGCGCAGGGGGTTGGGTACTTAGAAGATGGAACAATGGTGGTAGTGGAGGATGGATTTATTTCGGTTGGAAAAAATGTGGACGTTGTAGTATCGCGTGTTATTCAGACTTCAACAGGAAGAATCCTCTTTGCTAAGAAAATATAATCACTCTCATCTTCTCTAAAGAGGTAACAATTCCTGTTTCGCGTCTGTCAAGCTCGCCTCGCTGGCGCTTTGGCGAAGCTGGCAGGCGAACTCGCAGGAAGTTATATCCTTGGAGAGGTAAGAATTCCTGCCCAAAATTCCTACCTCATCTAAAAATACAACTCTTCTTGCTCTACTGCAAAATTCCTATTTATCCCGCAAAGCCCTTTTGACATGCTTAGGGCGAAGCGAGACCTCATGTAAGAAAAGGAACCTCTTTGTCACTATTGAGGCTAATGATAAGACATGAAAAATGGCCGCTTATCAAGAGAAATTCTAAATTATAGCCTCGCCTTAATTTCTTGACAAATCTTACTGAGTTCTTATATAACTAATTCAGGCAATTAGTTTTATTCCTGCCTGAAGGACTAACTGCCTTTTACCCTAAGAGCATTGCTTCTCGTACCGAAATTATCATCTGTGTAACGAAAGCGATGCTCTTTTTTTGAGCAAAATCTAGCTTAGATTATAAAAGTCCTACTGGTACTGCTACTCCAATATCCACAAGCCTCTTAAATTGTTCACGTCCCTGTCTAATGAGTAGTTCGCGCTGATACTCTGCAAGAGTTTGGCGACGATTTCTTCGTGATTTATTGGTGAACATACGAACTAATTCCATAAGTAGATGCATAGTAGCATAGTGTTATTTTGTTGTCAACCTATAGCAAATATGATCGTAATATATCATAGGCCTAGAGTTATTAGTAATAAAAATAGCTTGATAAATCAAGCTAAAATTATTTAATAAAAATATGTGGATAACTTTAGGAAAAGAAATTGAGGCTAAAGCACTGCCTAGTTATTGAGTGAAGATCTTACGCGATTATTGAGGGGATAGATAAGTGAATTCCATGAGATCCCTGTTCCATACAAAAACCGTGCCTTGCTCCAGAGTATCAGATGGTGAGCGACTTTTGCACCCATGCCCTCAATTCTTGCTTCATATCGCAATCTCATATAGAGATGCTGATTTAAATTTGCGAATATACCGTAGGGAAGAATCTTAGTTAAAAGCGTACGATATACCATCGGATATTTCAGGTTATCAAATCTTAGAAGGTCGCGTGGGAGAAGGTAGCGGTTAATAACAATGCTCTCAAGCTGGAGTGCGTCTGAAGTAAGAAAGGTTTTGCTGATTGTGTCGTGATCAGTAGGGAAAGTGCTCTTGCTGGTTTGATGTGTGCTACTGTCGATGAACGCAGCCTGTGTTCCAAGAACAGCGACCTTAGGATGTCGGCGTAAATAGAAGATTTGACGCTTAATACGATCAGGAGTGGAGGTGTCTTTTTGGTTCATGAGTGCGAGGTAGCTTCCGCGCGCTTTTTTCAGGGCTCGATTAAGTGTTACGCTCATTCCGTACTGCTTCACGTTGCGTGAGATGATCAGACGCTTGTCTTTACGGCGATATTCTCTGAGGATCTTATATGAATTATCACGAGATGCATCATCAATTGCGATAATTTCAAGATTAGGATAGGTCTGAGCTAGGAGGCTATCGAGACAATTTCGCAGGCTGATCCCACTGTTGCGTATTGGCAAAATCACTGAAACAAGTTGGTCAATTGGTTGTGTCATAATACTTTGCGGGGCAGAGATTATACGGGGCGGGTTGCTGTAATTAGGATGTTAACGATAGCATAGAGTCGTTGTTCGTGTCAAGTTTTGTGCCTGAATTTTCGTAAGAAGAAAAGAACAATTGCGAGAGGAGTAATGATGAAGGTCATGAAAAGACCTGTATACTGCACGTATAACGGAAGAAAGCTTATAACAACATACTCTTCACTTGGCGAGGCTACGTTCCACGCATTACTCCAGTTATTAAGGAGTGTATGGTCAGTAATCTTTTTTCCAAAAAGGAAAGGAAGATAGGTGGTCAAAATTCCAGGTTTTTCTTTAATCAGATAAGCAGTCCAGCCGGGATCATATTTTTGGGATAGGACAATAGTTGGCAGGTCTTTTGTAATGTGAGCAACAAAGAGTCCCGGGTGGATTTTTTCATAGGAGATCTTTTGTCTATCCTGTGAAGCTGATAAAGAAGTGCCGTTGGTGAAAGTAATTCCCGCTAAGAGCTTTTGGGGGAAGGGGTATAGAGAGATGTTTTTAAGAAGCGACTCTGCATCTTCTGTACCGACCGATTTAAGAGTAAAGTGAAAACCATATCCAGAAAAGAACTCTTGGGAAGCGGGAATGATAAAGGTATTGACCCCATCCTTTTTCGCAAAAAGACCTTCAACTTCCGCGCGCTTTTCAAGGGTGTTATCAATATACCAACTTATTGGTAGACCTTTTTTGTACTCAGCATCTGCGAGAAGGAGATAGGCCTGTTGGTGTGGTAGATTGTCTTTAAAGAAATTAATTTGGACGCTAGCTCTTTTAGCAAAAAGTCGGAGTTCATCATTTAGATCTAGCACCTCACTCACTGAGTTTTTATCCCCGAAAGGGTGAGGCGATGGATTGCTTTTTTGAATCTGGTAATTACGTAGGGAGATAATATTTTGAAGAGAAAACGTCCCTGAGTTTTTAGGAACTGAGACAGAGAGGGATACATCATCGCTTGGTTTAATAGGAATAATGTTCGCCGCTTTACTCAGCGAGCGAGTGTCGATAGTCGTAGTGACTCGCGAGTTTTTAGAGACAAGCGTTATGGTGTTGAGATGGTCTTTTAAAAGATAGCCAATTGTTGGGTTGGCTAGAGAAATAATCTGATTATTATCATTGAGCTCAATATCAACGGTATCACCCGTGGCCTGAAGTGAAAATGGCTCTGCTCTCAAGGGCACTAGTTGGCCGTTAACACGTATTTCGGGGTAAAGAGGAGTTAGTGTGACGATCTGGTTTTTAGAGCTAATCTCAACGGGTATGAGGTAATCAGTATTATACAGACTGGGGACAGTTATGGTTGCCTGAGCGCTTAAAGCATACGCGGCCTTTTGGGAGAGTATGATCTGGGAATCGGTTTGAGCTGTTTTAAACTGGAGGTCTTTTTGTAATTTTTCAGTAAAGAGTGTTGAAAATGGATAGATCATACTAGGAGAGTCGTTCGTGGCACTGTAGTTGCCATTATCAATATATGCCAGATCTTTACGGGTGAGCCCAGAGGTGCTTATTTTGGTCGGGGTCTGAATCTGATAGATGAAATTTGGATGGTTTTTTGTTCGATAAAGAATCAATCTACCAAATTCCTTTTCGCGTGTTAGCGAAGGGATTGTGTCTAAAAACTTAGTAAGCCTATCAAAATTAACGGGTTGGGTCGAGATAGTGTTGATAATTGACTCATCAAGGAGCAGATACGCTATATCATACTTCTCAATAACGCTCATTAAGTGCTCCTTATTTTGGGCATTAATTGCGGAGGCCATTTCGTTATATTCCTGCTCGTTTTCTAAGCTCCAAGGATCAAATGCGCGTTCTAGTGTTGGTTGCGCTAACCCATACCAAAGGAAGCCTGAGCCCCTGTGTCCCCATGTTCGATAGTGCCAATTCCAAAAGGTGTGAGTAGGAAGCATCGCGATGCGCTGATCTGGACTCTGGGTCTTCATATAGGTCATGAGATCGAAATAATCCTGAGGGATACTAAGACGAAGAAGCGGAGAGGTGAAATTGCCACTGAGTACTGGATAGTTCATGGCTGTAATCCCGACAGAGAGTAGGAGTATTAGGACTACGCTGTATTTTTTAAATCTTTCAAAGAGGACCGTCAGTCCATAGCCAAAAAGGATAGAAAAACTAAAGACAAAAACAGTGATGAATTTCGTGAAAGGAAAGCGAAATGCCTCACCCAGGAGTGGAAATAGAGATCGAAGCAGAGTGTTAATCTGCTCTAAAAAGGGCGTATTGTTCGCAAGAAAAATAAAAAGCAGACCATAAGTGGCGATGAAGGGATAGAACTCACGCTTTTTTTGCTGAAGAACCTTATAGATCCCAAAGGAGCCTGCAATGAGGACGAGGGCAAAGAGGGAGTGGTACCACCAGGTATTAGAGAGGGTTTTCCATGAATCCATAAAAAATACCTCGTCGTTTTTCCCCTGGTCATATTCAATGGTGGTTAGCATAAATCCTTTAAGCTCCAAGGTGTCCAGGAACGTGCCGTGTGCCTTGTTACGATAGTAGATTTCCTCAGACCCGTATTGGTTAATGCGCGTGTTTTGGATGATCTCAGGGGTCTTCAGGGCGCTGTAAAGATAGGGCACCATCCAAAAGGCATTGCCTAAAAATACAAATGACCCGACGATGAGTGCGATTTTATACTTCTTGGTTTGCAACACATGAAAGATGAGCAGGAAGCAAAAGAGTATCAGGAAGGCGATAAAGACTGTGGGGACAAAGCCTTGGGGAGATGTAAGGAGGCTGGTAAGAAAGAGCAGGCCCAGTGTTTTTTTACTTGGTCCTTTTAAAGCCTGCAGGACTACAAGTGTCAGCCAGGGAAGGGCTGCGAAGTGGATGGCAAAAACTTCAAGGGGAGCAAAGTACATCTGTATGATGCCCAGATTAAACATATAAAAAATAGCACCAAAGATGCTCGCCTTTTTATTTTTCGTAAGATAAGAGAGTAGATAATAAAGGCCGATGCCGCCAAGCAGGTGAGTAAGGTGTATAAAGCTAAAACGAATCAGGTTCTGAGGAAGGAATACTGAAAGAATTGTTATATAGAGTGTGTGCATGAGATTTGCGCTGTGCGCCATGCCATCAAGTAAGCCTAGTCCGCGGTATTCTTGCCAGAGTGAGAAAAGAGATCGCTGCCAGTTAAGTCCTAGATTAAACTCCGGGAGGAGATTGTCCCAGCCGATGAGAAAAGCGTTGGGTTTTATGTTACGAAGGAACGTTATGAGCGCAAGAACTGTGAGGATGATAGGTGCAAGCATATCTCTATCCTAACATTGATACCTTTTGCTTCACAATGAGAAGAGGCTTGGTCGCAAAGCTAGGGAAGCTTGCTTTGGTTATGCCCTTACTGAGGAAGTAGAGTTGCGTTATAACAGCCTCAGGAAGAGTGATAATGATCACTCCCTGGACAAGTGTTGTAAGGACTGCTTTTGGTGATGGTCGATACCCTTTTTTCAGGATCATTTCGATACGAATTCTCAGTGTATTAATGAACTTCTTCTTCATGTGAACAAATGTGTCGTTTTTTCCATGAATTCGGTATTGGATGAGTTTTTCGGGAAGATTGGCGAATTTTCCTCCTTCACAAAGAAGACTAAAAAATGTGTAGTAATCGTTATTCGCGCTGTATTTAATACGGTAGCTAAATGGCTTACCTTTGAATTCACGTCGAAACATCGTGGTAGGGTGAATGAGTGGATGAAACGTAAAATACTGCTGATAAATCTCAGAAGAGGTGAGGGGTTCGAGTTTATCACCAATGGTATTTCCTGTTTTGTTAATGACTGAAGCATTTGAACCAACGAGAAAGACGCTCGGATGGCTTTCAAGATATGCCACTTCCTTTTCAAGTCTGCTAGGAAGCGCTACATCATCAGCATCCATACGTGCGATGTATGTACCACGTGCCTTTTCAAGAGCGATGTTCGCACATGCATCTCCGCCTGCGTTACGGTTTTTGGTTAAGGAAATGATCGTAATAAGTCGTGGATATTTCTTTTTATATTCAGCCAGAACGGTAGCAGAGTTATCAGTTGAGGCATCATTTACAATGATTAGCTCAAAGTTTTTATATGTCTGGGAAAGTATGCTGTCGATGGCAGGAACGAGGAAGTCTCCTGCATTATAAACAGGCATAATTACTGAGACTAATGGTAGTTCTTGTAGGTGTTTCATGGCTTGCAGTTCTCATTTTTAAATTTTCAGTGAGTTTTCAATGTTGCAAATTTTCAAACTGTAACTTTAATGAAAACTGAGAACTGTAAATTGAAAAATAAGTTGATTCTTGGTTTCGACCTAGTCCTAAGGGACGGGTCTCATCAGTCCGCCGATGAGGCGGAGACCATCAAAACGTACTCGTGTCTTTAATAGAGTTGATCAACCCATCTAAATCTGTCGCATTGACAGAAAGAGGAGGTGAAAAAATCTTTAAAGACTGTCAATCAGAAAAGCCCGAAGGGCCCCGCGCGAATCGCGGGGCCCTTCGGGTAAAGTGTTGGAATAGCGCTTGGGAGCGTTACTCCGCGAGGCCTGCGCTTCGCAGGTCTTCGATAGTGAGGTATCCCTCACCGAGGGCGGCTTTCGCCTCCTCCTCGCAACCAGCAGGGTACTGGGTGCCTTGTCCGCCACCCTTGAGGGTGTAAGATCCGGCTTCCAAGTACACCTTATGAGGTGTCTGATCAACACCGGTCCAGTTGGACCAGTACTGATCAAATGTTACCAGTCCCTCGACTGTGAGAACCCATGCGGTTCCGTCAGTTGAGGGATGGTCACCCATCGAAGTACCGGCGCAATCTTTGCCGCCGTTTCCACGGTCAGCGCCAAGGTTGCCAGTACTACCAGCAAGGCTTTCGGGCACACAGCCGGTGATTCCGCCGTAGTCGCCACCACCAATTTCATTGGTGCACGTGGTCGGCTCGCCGGAGCCGTCTCCTAGCCCGTCGCTGTTGGTATCCATGTCGCCTTCAATCGCCATCTTGTGTGCGGCGATCAGGGCTGCGGCTTCAGTGTCCGAGAGCGGACCCTCGTTGTACATCTGGCCGTCGCGCATGTCGATGACGATGCCGGAATGGCCATCGTCAAGACGCATGACGCCTCGACCGTCATCACCGGTTGCATAGCCGATCGCATCGGCCACAAAGTCAAAGCCTTGGCAGTCGGGACCACCCGATTCATAGATGGAGCCGTAGCCCCACCAAATCATGGTAAATTCCTGTGCGGGAACGATGTAGCTTATGGACTGGAGCCCAGTCGCGTAGTAATCTACGTGCTGGACCGTGCCCCCACCGACGTTGAGTCGCTGGAGACCTCCATGTTCGGTTTCGTTCGCCGTGACTGTCTTTCGCAGACAGTCGATAGATCCGGCATTCGCCGTGATGGGCGCGAGCCCAGCGGTGAAGATCGAAAAAATCAGAGCGAATGCAGCCACCAAAGCTGCGTAGTGGTGTGCTTTTCCAAACAAACGGTTCATATTGGCCCTCCGGCCTGGACCTTTCGGCCCAACGAAATGTACCCCTAACAAGTGTCAGGGGTGTAAAGCGTGCTTCTTTCGAAGCGGTCAATAGTGCGTATCCCCTCATGGGGGACGAGCCAAGTGTTGGATGTGCGTTATGCCCTCCTCTGTCAAGCGACAATGTGAGCGTACTGGCAGTACTTATCTCCTAAGAGAAAAGTGGTCCAGATACCGCATACCGTCCTACCTCACACGAGATAGGAGCGTACGCGGTATCTGAAATACCAGCCCTAATAATTCTGATTGACTAAGTCCAATGTATATCAGACTGAGTACGTTTTGTTAAAGATCTAAAATAATTCCATCCTTAGCGTCTTCTCGCAATGAGAAGTGTTATGGTTGGGGATAGAAATTGGGTCTAATCTCTATCTCCAAACACAACTAGCACTCGTGCGTAAGTGTATCAAGTATTATAGGATATGTCAACATTTTTAATCCTATCTCAGTACTTACTATGGTTTCGTCCTCTGATCATGACATAGGACTCATCAGCTCCGATGTAATCGGAGGACCATAGGACGTTTTTTCCTGAACGGTACGTATAATACGCACGAGGTAGTAGGCGCGAACGCTTAAAGCTCATGGTGCTAAACATAGATTCAGGTTCTTACAAATTTATACGAGCTGGTGGGCGATAGAGTCGCCCACCAGCTTTTTGGCGGTTTACATCGCGGACTGTTGTTCTCTGAGCAGGTCTTTAATTTCCTCCTCAGATAAGGTCCCGACGTTGTAGACGGTTCCTGTCCGAAGATCAAGGATAACGCCAGAGTGACCGTTGGCGGTTACTTGGCGAATGGTCTCATTCTTGGCCCAGGCGAGCAGGTCGGAGCATTCGTGCTCTTCCCATAGCTCTCCAAAGCCATACCACTTCTGGGGACTCTCTTGGGGGTCAATGATATAGGTGACCCTGAGAGCTCCGGGAGCGGTATAGTAGGTGATGACCTGGGGACTTCCGCCCCCAACCTCGATACGCTGATTTCCAGCATCCTTGATCTCGTTGGCGGTATTAGTCCGCCTGACATCACAGATGCTCTTTATTTTTGCTGTCGCAGATGGATCAGCAGTTGACGCCTGTGTCACAGTTGTTGCGGTAGCAATAACTGGATTTTCGACCTCAGCAGTTGCTGTGGCCGATGGCGTGAACTCGGGCTCTTCTGCCGGTGGAGTGTTCAGACTTGCGATGAGCGCCAGCACGAATGTGCAGCCGCTGTCATCTGTCTTCATACTCTTTGCCTGTGCCTTGAGATCCTGTGTGAGACGTGGATCAGTAGACGCATTAATGAGCGCCATCTGATCAGGTGTGAGGCAGTTTTTTGCCTCATCCTTCTTTTCCTCGGGAGGGGCTGTTTGGCCACCATCTGGGGAAAGATCTGGGTTCCAGAAGCCAAGCGTTACGACAGTGTCGTAATTCTCGACGATCGCGTCTTCGAACCAGTTGTCGTGCCATTGCTGGCCCGACACCCAGCCTGCTCCGTTAAGGAGTAAGCTGAAAAGAACGAAGACGGTGACGATTCCGAGCTTGAACCTCCATATGAGGCCCAAGCTAGCCGCGAGCACTGCAACAATGGTTCTGAAGGTTGCCATCTAGTTCTCCTTGCTGTCGGTGCCTGCACCGAAGCTAAAATTGCGTTTGACCAGGGCCCAGATCCCTCCCTTTTGAGGAGGAGTCGGGGAGACGGGACGATAGACACGTTGCTTTTGCGTCCTTGTCGTGGGCTTGGGAGCCCCCGTCAGTTCTGCGTGAACGTCCTCGGCGCTACGAGACAGCGTTTCCGCTTTCTCAACCTTTCTGGCCAAGTAGTCTTCCGACATCTTGGCCAATTCGACTGCGTCATCCTGATTGCCGTCCGTAAGGACGGCTAGGATAGCAGCCAACTCCGCGACCATAAACTTGTTTTTTAAGACATCGATTCGGTTCTGGATATCCACCCTTGTCTCCTTGCCCTAATGGGCATACTAACTAAACGCTAATGGTAGTCTGGCAAATTCGTCTTATCCCGAATGGTTCGGAAAAAGGCGAAGGTGCCAGAAAACGCGCACGAATATAGTGTTCCTCCTGCCCTGAGTAACACAGTTCTTTCGTACGCGATTTCCGGCACCTATTACCAGTAAATCTGTAAGATAAAAAACGTCCTGTTAAAGTGCTTCTTATAGTGGTTAGTGAATAGGGTATAGCGTATAGAAAGTACTACACACTAGTCACTAAGTACTAGACGCTAGATATTTCGGTCAGGGATTATAGTTGGGCAATGATATAAGTGGAGAGGAGTCGGGCCAACTAGTATCTCCGAGCGCAATAGCTCAATGCGTTAGGCTTTATAAGCCCTTTTTCGAAGTAGAAGACCAGATGCAAGTCCTGGGATGAGTCCGATCATAACAAGTGCCTCTGCACCTGTTTTAGGAGTAGCAGTAGCTTTTGGTGCAGGGAAGACAGGCTGTCCACCCTTAGTCGTAGTTGCTGTTTTTTCAACACAGAGAGCTGCGTTATCTTCAGCTGTTTTACCCTCAGCAGTAGCTGTTGCTTTATTAGTAACGTTACAAAGAATAGTAGTAGTCATGCTAGAGAGATCTTTAATCTTTCCTTTAAGCATGATCTCATGAGATGAGCCTGCGTTAAGTGAAGCAATCGTTGTGGTAAATACGTTATCCGTCATCTTTCCCTCACCAGAGACAAAGGCAATTTCTTTAGGAAGGTAATCCTTAACGAGGATATTTGTGAGTGTTTTCGTGCCAGTATTAGTCACGATAATTTTATACGTAACCTCTTGTCCGGTTACAAAATGACTGTCGTTAGTTCCCAGGTTCTCAGCAAAGACTTGAGAAGTAAGGCCGCCTTTAGTTTGTGAGCCTGATGTAGGATCAAGAATAACTTTGTTAATGGAGATTGTGCCTGATTCAGTACAGTCACTACCATACGTAGAGCCATATGAAGCAGTACAAGGCGCACCATATGAAGTCGTGCCGTTGCCCGCGAGAACAGGAGAAGTCATAAGCAATGAAGCTGAAGCAATAGTAGTTAAAGTAATAATCAGATTTTTCATAGAGTTATGGCGAGCAATACTTAATCAATCCTGGTCGCTAGTATAACATATCTTATAGGATATGTCAACAGCCTTACGAAGCTAGTATTATAAGATCTTAGGCATGTCGCATCTGGTTTCTCAGGGGTAAGCCTAAGACCAAAAGGGGCAGGGCAGCCACGATGCTAATAAGCTTCGTGTTTGAATAGAGCTGTTTTTTCTGTCGTTTTCTTTTCATACGAGTATTGTTAGGGCAAATAATAGAATGCAGTATAGCATGCACAGTATTATTTACAAGTGTTTAGCTTATTAATAAGCCACCTTCTATCGAGAATGAGTACTATTCTCAACAAGAGGTGGCAAGGCACTCAGTATCAACAAAGGGGCTGTGATGAACTGAGTGTCTTGCCGCTAACGGCGAGATCTCAGCGCTATCTAGCGCCGATTGTAGTTGTCTCCAGATGTAGCGAACTGTCGTCGGAGTCTCAGTCTCTTTTGTGCGTAATTTCGCCTGCGATTGATATCGCGGATGGCGAGAAGCACGACCAGGAGTATTGAGCATAGGACTGCCTCAAAGGTGACAAACTGCCATGTGAGCCATGAAGGAAAACTCCATGCCTGAATGGCCAGTGTGGCTACCAACGTAGCGAGGCTGCCCAAAAGTGGCTGCCAGGCTCGTCTAATGACCCTTGTGAGGCGTGCGTAGCGCTTGGGAGCACTAAGGACGACAAATTCTACATCGATGATGTTCTGATCGCTCATAGCTTGAGGTGCTCCTTTTATAGGGTGACAGACAAGCGGGGAGCGGGACGACTATTATTCCGGTGCGAGCCGGGCGGGACTAAAGCGGCTTGCTAGGCTAGTGAGCTGCGATCTCCTTCGTATTGGAGCTTGGCTTGTGCCGAAGCACATAATTACCCGAAAGAAGGTAGGCGATGAGAGTTTTTCCGGTACCTAGAGGGTCACGGAATATCACCGTCTGCTCAGAATCAATCTCGAGGATTTGGAGATCCCACCCAAATGCGCGATTGAGAAACCGTGCACCTGGGACGATGTCTTCCAGGGTGTGGTGGTCCGAGGCTGGTTGTTGATCAGCCACGTGACGCCCCCAGTTCAATCTCAAGGCAACGAACGTGTTCAAAGGTTAGTTTGATTCCGTGATGTCTGACCAAGCCTTGCGCTTCGGTCACATTGATCTCCGTTACTCCCCGTCCACGGGTGAGTACAAGAACTACTTGGCCATTTCGGGCGAACAGTTCCCTGACGACCCCATGCTTGGGGTCGATGATCTCGATTGGGTCAAAGGGTGTGAATTCCATTCAATTTCTCCTTGTGGCTCAGCGCCACGTGTGTTTGCATCGTCCGGACAAAGTACCGGCAAGCGAGTACGAAACGATTTCCTGCCCGAAAATGCTTCGTACCCTGTTGCCGGTACCTACTAGTAATTACTAAGTGCCTTGTTAAGGTGCTTCTTATGGTTAGTAACTAGTGAATAGGGTATAGCTTTAAAGAAACTAAACATTATTCACTAAGTACTAAGCTCATCTTTGACTTTGTAGTCCTGAGTCTTAGGATTTTATCAAGAGAGCAGGTTTATTTCCTGACAATTCTGTGGTGTCAGATAAAGAAAAATGGCAAATAGGTGATCCGATCAATATTGTAGCTATACACCTGCATCGGCGTTTGACGACGCTTGAAATGCCGGAATAGGCGAGACAAGTGATACTTGCAAGCTAGCCAATTCTGACATCAAGCTTTTAACCCTCCTTCGCATGCGCTACGGAAGGGTAAACCTATTTGCCAATTTTAAAGGTGCACTGTTTCGTCTTTAACTTGACGCGGTGTCAAATAGAGACTCATCAGGCCTAGTAATTACTAGACAACAGAAGGCTATCGAAAATGAATAGGAGAGGGGGCAGCCTTCTGTTACCAAACCCTAGATAGGGTTTGGCTGAAGTTGGTTGACCACCTCTGTGATGTCGCATTTGGTGCACGCGTCTGCGTGCGCTTTAAGCGCAGCGATGCTGGCGCCCTCGAGCCTGCTTTTTGCAGATCTCTTAAGGAGTAGCTGCGCTAAATCGCAGCCAAGAGATGCTTCCTTCTCAGGAAGCCCTGCAGCCCGCATGGTTTCCCCGATCTCCCTCAGACAGCGCTCACAGGTGAGTACTGTCACGATCCCGTCCTCCTCGATGAAATGGGACTCGTCATTTGGCCCGGCAAGCGCCTGAAGCGCGCTTGTCTGACCTGAGATATGGACTCTGTGCTGGAGCATATTTTTCCCTTTCGATAAAATTGACGACCGGTCAA
>Ga0105047_10009560_pt1 | contig 15938 bp, 13 predicted proteins | sample MAT04_FD_78384 | JGI IMG/M metagenome (GOLD analysis project Ga0105047, IMG submission 78384) | Freshwater microbial communities from Lake Fryxell liftoff mats and glacier meltwater in Antarctica - MAT-04 (megahit assembly) | ecosystem: Environmental > Aquatic > Freshwater > Ice > Liftoff...
GCTTGGCATTCAGACGGGGATAGTGTTCCCGCGCCAGCCTCTCCCCGCAAGTGCCGCAAATTGGATTGCAACGCGCCGACGCCGATCCGCGGGATGAGACACTGCTTGAAGATGGGGGCGCGCCCGGCACCCAAAATAATGGAGCAAGCTGAATGCTGATGTCGCAGACGGACGCCACCCGCCTATTATCAGGCCCCCTGCGCCGACTAAATTCTCCGCTTGGTTGCCGCTGAAATCGCATCGGCCTCACGACCGAATCTTCACCGAAGGCGCAAACGAACTGCGCCTCGAAAGCATCTGCGTCTCCGGTGGCAACGCCTGGGTCAAAGTCGATCAGTAATCGAAGGTGGGTGGTGCAGACTGTGGGGTGGGGCAGACATTCCTGTCTGCCCGAATCATGAACAAGCAGACAGGAATGTCTGCTCCACCTCAAATGTCTGCTCCACCTCAAATGTCTGCTCCACCCCAACGCCCTCAGTCGTCCTCGTGCTTCAAACTATCCAGCCGCAGGATCGCATCCTTTTTGTTCTTCGCCGGCGACGGCAGCAGCACCTCGCGCGGCGCGTACGTCTTCATCGTTCCCTTCGCGTCGGGAATATTGGGGTGCAGCGACAGCTCGCCGAGCAACTCTTTGCTGATTGCTTCAGCTTCGCACGGCGTGCTCATGATGTGCGGCCGGACCAGGATGATCAGTTCGCGCCGGCTGCGCCCGTTGCTGACGCGGCGGAAGGGCACGCCCAGCACCGGAATTTTTCCAAGGATCGGAACCAGCGCACGCTGGTCGCGCACGCTATCTTCGATCAGGCCGCCCACGGCGACCATCAAGTTATCCTTCGCGATGACCGTGCCGCTGACCGTGCGCGTCGACACCACGTCCACCGGCTGCTCCTGCAGGCTGCCTTCGCTGGTCACCACTGGAATCGTCGCGGCGCGCGGATTGATCGCTGAATTCTCCTGCAGAATCCGCAGCGTCACGGTCCGGTCGGAGTTGATGTTCGGCGTGATCAGCAGCGTCGTGCCGACCGGCCGGAACTCAATCGTGGTGTTCGGCGTGCTTGTCACCGCATTATTATTCACCACTGTCTGACTGCTGATATTGCGGATGATCGGGCGCTCTTCTCCGACAAACAATCGCGAGACTTCATTGTTCGCCGTCAGCAGCATCGGCGTGGCCACGGTAGTGACGCGGTTCTTGTCTTCGAGCAACTGCATGCGCGCGCGGAAATTGTTGTTCACGAATTGAAAGGTCAAATCTCCGTTCCGCAATCCCGATCCGCCCAGCGCCAGCGGCGAGGTGCGGCGCGTAATGCCCGAAAGCAGGTCGGCGGCGGGAGGCTGAATATTGCCGGCGCTGAACCCGCCCGCAGAGGTCACTCCGTCGGTGAACTGGTAATCGAAAAGCGAGTTGAATCCGTCGCCCAGTTCGATCGAGAGCACTTTGACCTCCAGCAGAACCATGGCTGTCGGCACGTCGAGGCGTAGAATCAATTCGCGGATTTCGGTCATCGATTCCTGATCGCTGGTGCGAACCAGAACCAAGTTGTTGCGTTTGCTCAGCGTGACATAAATGTCGGCTTTCTGGCGCTGAAAAACCTGCAACGCGGCCTGAATTTCGGCCGGCGACTTGCCGCTCTCCATCACTTTCTGGATCGCCTCGGCCTGCCCGGACGTCATGTGTTTCAACTCGCCCATCGGCTCGCCTTGTCCTGGTTGCTGAGTCCGCTGGGAGTCCTCATTGCGGCGTGTGCGCCGGTTGATAGAGGAGGAAGACGATGTTGAATTCGAATCGGAACCGTTGAAACGGTTGCTCCCCGCGCCGCCGACGTTGCTGGTTGTGCCGCCGCCTTCAAACAGGCCCAGCCCCTGGCTGCGCTGATCGATGATGTCAAAGCGGCTAAGTCGCTCTTCGAGTTCGCGCGATTCGTTCGATGCAGTCTCCTCGCCGGTCGAAAGCTGCACGCGGTCGCCGAAGAGATCGCGAATCGCAAACGCGATGGGCATCGCATTGGGATACATCAGCGTGAAGACTTCCGTCTTCTCCAGCTTGGTCGTAACCAGTTCCCTCTGGAATTCTTCAATGGTCATCACGCGGATCACGCCGCTTTTGTCGTCCTGGCGGTACCACAGATTGTGGCTCTTGCAGAGCTCTTCGATGGCTGATTTCGCAGAAACATTCCGCAGGAAAAGAGAAACCTGGACCTTGCGCGCGTCCTGCGACGAGACCACGTTCAACCCGGTCTGCTGCGAGAACATCCGCAGCGCCTCGGCAAGCGGCATGTCGCGCAAATCGATCTGCTGCACGACCGTGCTCTGCATCGACCGCGTCTCTTCCGCGCACATTCCATGCAGGCCCGAGAGCACGACTGTCAGTGCAGCCACTAAATATAATCTCCTGAGAGCGTGTCCAAAGTTTAGGTGGAATGGTGCCACTGGTACGCGCCCGAGGGCTGTTTCGAGGGCGCTTACCAGTGCGGATGCGGAAAGGCGCGAAGGCTGTCCTCGCGACGTCATCGGCCGTGCGTTAAGTCCGTCCCTGACGCAGGTAAGTTTTTCGAGATACCTAACAGCCTCGCCGCGACCGCACTGGTTAAGCCGCTTCGGGCGGCTGAACCAGTGGCACCAACTTTTCGTACACGCTCTGAGAAACATCTACGCCCCCCCTCCAACGATTACTGCAGATTAATGATTTCCTTCAGTGTGGGCGCCTCGATCTGCACCCCCTGGTCTGATATTCGTTTCACAATTAATGTCATGCTGCTGCCGTCGGGCTCTATCACTGAAAACTGCGAGCCCTCGCGCACCAGCATCAGGCCTTTGCTCTTTACTTCGATCATTGCCGCCGGCTTTTCGCCCGTGACCAGCAGCAGGCCCTTCAGCTCGATTGCCGGAAGTTTCGGCGCGTGAACTTCCTTGACGTGCACAGCCTCCGCTTGGGTTTCTGCGGCCGGTTGCAGCGCCTTTTTCAGCCGGGGCGAAAGAAGTGTGGGATCGGAGAGAGGCTTCGGGCTCTTCGGCTTCTCAGTGGCCGGCGGCTGCTTCTCCTCTTTCTTTGGCGGCGTCTCCGGCTCCTGCGCATGGCAAAGCGAGAGCGAAGCAAAGCATGCCACAAGCATCATGAGGAACTTCGAACGGTCTGGACGCATCCTGAAAATTCCTCATCCCGCGAGCGAGAACAGTGCAACAAAGAAGGCAATGTAAACAAATCCGACAATTCCACCCACCACAATGATCACGGCCGGTTCGACCAATACGCTGTATCTGCGCACCGACGCGGCAAGATCCTTTTCATGAAAATCGGCGACTTCATTCAGCACCGGATCCAGCGTGCCGGTCATTTCGCCGACGGCCACCATGCGCCCCAGCATCGGCATGAAAATGCGTTCCCGGGTAAGCGGCTCGGCAAGCGTCCCGCCCTGGATCACGTGATCGCGCACCTGTCCGATGTGAATCGAGAGCGCGCGATTGGCGATCAGTTTTTCAACCGTGCCCAGCGCTTCCAGCAGCGTGATGCCGCTCTGCAGAAGAAGTCCGAGGCTGCGCGAGAAAATGGCCGTGGCGGATGTGCGCAGCAGGCCGCCGAGCAGCGGCACGCGCAATACAAAGGCATCGATCTTCTGGCGGCCCGCGGGAAGCCGGTAAATCAGCAGCAGCACGATGGAGCCCACCACGAATCCGATCAGCATGTGCGGCAGATAGTTTTGTGCAAAGGTTGAAATGTCCAGCAGCATCTGCGTCATTGCCGGCAGCTTGCGGTTGCGGCCACTTAAAAATTTCTGCAGCTTGGGAATCACGCTCAGCACCATAAACCCGGCCACGCTGACGGCCATTAACAGCACGATCACCGGATACATCAGCGCGTTGAGGAGCGTCATGCGCAGGTTGCGCGTCCGCTCCAGGTGTTCGACGCCGCGCGTCAGTACAACATCCAGCGTGCCCGACTGTTCTCCTACGTTGACGAGTTGGACAACAAAATTGGGGAAGCATGTATGTTCACTGAGCGCCTTCGCGAAGGACGAACCCTCTTCGATGCGTTCGTAAATGCGCTTCCAGATCCGGGCCATGGAGGGCCGGCTCGATTGTTCTCCGGCGGTCTTGATCGCCGAGAGCAGCGTCAGGCCGCTGCGCAGCATCGAAGCGATCTGCTGAAATGCGATCTCCACATCCAGCTTCCCCGGAGGCATCCAGTAGAATGGGTTGAGCTTCTCGAAGGAGAATCGCGCGCCGCCCTCCCGGGCCGGCTGAACATCGAGGATGATCCAGCCCCGTCCGCGAAGCTGTGCGGCCAGCGCGCTGGCCGTGTCGGCCGCGAGCTGCCCGCTCTGCGACTGGCCGCTCATGTCACGTGCTGTGAACTGGAACACAGGCATCGTCGCTCAGCACCTTTCCGCTAGGAGCATGTACGAAACGTAATAAAATGGTGCCACTGGTACGTGACCGAGGGCTGTTTCGAGGGAGCTTACCAGTGCGGTCGCGGAATGATGCGCTGATTTTTCCTGGTGCTTGATTCGGCGTTGTTCATTTGAAGGTACATTATCCCCTCCCAGACCACACTGGCCCCTTTCGTAAAGGTGGCGCGATACGGCCGCGGCTGAGCCAGTGGCACCAGCTATACACTCTAACATGTGGCCACCGCCTGCAGCACTTCGCGCACGGTCGTCTGCCCGGCCAGAATCTTCTGCGCCGCATCGTCGAGCAGCGACGCCATCTTTTTGGATTTCATTGTCGCGGTGAGCTCGCCTTCGGACGCGCCGTCGGCGATGCGCGCGCGCATCTCTTCATCAACGGAGAGAATTTCGAAGAGGCCGATGCGCCCGACGTATCCGCGCCCGGCGCAGTACAGACAGCCCACGGCGTCGTACACATTTGCCGTCGAACCGTGCATGCCCAGTGCGCCGGCCTCGGCTTCCTGGATGGGACGCGCGCGGCGGCAATTCTGGCAGAGCTTGCGCACCAGCCGCTGCGCGACCGAGAGGCGCAGCGTCGCGGCGATCATGTAGCGCGCCAGGCCCAGGTCGGCCATGCGCGTTACCGCGCTGGTCGCGGAATTTGTATGCAGCGTGGAGAGCACCAGATGTCCCGTCAGCGCGGCTTTGACGGCGACGTCGACGGTGTCGGCGTCGCGAATTTCGCCGATCATGACCACGTCCGGATCGTGGCGCAGCACGCTGCGCAGCGCTTTATTAAAGCTCACTTTTTCGGCTGAATCGACTTCGACCTGGGCGACGCCGGGAATGTCGTACTCGATCGGGTCTTCGATGGTGATGATGTTCAGCTCGGCCATCTGCATGAGCTGATGAATGGCTGCATAGAGCGTGGTCGTCTTGCCGCTGCCGGTCGGCCCGGTCAGCAGAATCAATCCATGCGGCTGGCTCAGCACATGGAAGATGCGCTCCAGATCGGTCGTGCCCATGCCCAGGTTTTCAAGCGTCAGCGTGCCGGTCTGCAACCCGAGCAGGCGCAGCGTCATCTTCTCGCCATATTTTGTGGGCAGCGTCGCCGCGCGGATATCAACCGTGCGCGCGTTTGCACCGGTGCCGATCTTATGCGTGAACGCGCCATCCTGCGGCGCGCGTTTCTCGGCGATGTCCATTCCGGCGACGACCTTCAAGCGGCTGATCAAGCCGGTCTCGACGGACGAGGGCAGGCGCTGATACTCTTCGAGCGCGCCGTCGACGCGAAAGCGGATGCGCAGATTATCGCGGCCGGGCTCGATGTGAATATCGGACGCCTGCCGGATCACGGCCGCGTGCATCAAGTCGGCCGAGAGCGCGACGGCATCGTCTCCGGGCGTTTCCGTGGCCGCGGCGTTCGGCGAGATGCGCACGCTGGGCCGGGGGCCGTCTGAATAGACACGTGTCAGAGCGCGCTGCAGCGATTCGCGATCGGCCAGCATGGGGTGAGGCTTCTGCCCGGTAAAGCGTTCGATCGCTTCCAGCGCGGTCTGATCGGCGGTATCGATGCAGGCGACGTACAATTTTCCATCGAGCATGGCGAAGGGCAGAACCTGGCGGCGCAGCGCCAGATTGGCCGGCACGCGCAGCGCCCACGCGGGATCGATTTTTACTTTGTCCATGTCGAGGACAGTTGCCGAGGTCATCGTCCACCCCCGGTGCTGAGCTGTTTGGCGATGTTCCGTTTGCGCAGCATCGCCGCGCGGTCGCGGACGGTCGCCGGATTGCGCGCGAGTCCGACTGCGGTGATCTCGGAAATCTTGCCGCCGACCCACAGCCGCGCCAGATCCTGTTCGAGCGTCTGCATGCCCACTGACTGCCCGGCTTCCATCGTGGAATAAATCTGATTGCTCCGTCCGGCCGCGATGAGATGGGCTACCGCCGAATTGACCATGAGCACTTCGCTGGCCGCGATGCGCTTCATCGTCGCGCTGGCCGTGTCGGGAACGGCAACCAGATGCTGCGCCACGATCGCGCGCAGCACAATCGAAAGCTGCCGCCGCACGCCGTCCTGCTCGTTGGCCGGAAAAACAGAGACGAGGCGTTCGATCGAACTGACGCAGTCTCCGGCGTGCAATGTTGTGAAAACAAGGTGTCCCGTTTCGGCAGCGGTGATGGCGGTGCGAATCGTATCCAGGTCGCGGATTTCGCCGACGAGAATCACGTCGGGGTCCTGCCGCAGAGAAGCGACTAGCGCATCGTTGAAGGTGGGCGCATCCATTCCGATCTGGCGCTGATTGACGACGCTGCGGACCGGTTTGTGGATGTACTCAATCGGATCTTCGATCGTGACAATGTGGCAATTGCGCGTCTGATTGATCTTGTCGATCAAGGTGGCCAGCGTGGTGCTTTTGCCCGCGCCGGTCGGACCGCTGACGATCACCAGTCCGTCGCGCAGGTCGCAGAGCGCATAGAGCGACTCGGAAAGGCCCAGGTCATTGAGGGCTCGAAAGCGGTCTTCGAGACGGCGGAAGACGAGCACGGTTTCGTTCTGGCGCCGGAACGCATTGAAGCGGTAGCGCGTGCCGTCGCTGGTGCTCAGCGCGCCGTCGCGCGATCCTTTGGGTCCGAGATCGGATATTTTGAGCGACGTGGTGAACCGGAGCGTCTCGGCGGCATCCAATTTTGTCTCGCCCGCCAGCGCCTGCAGTTCTCCCTGTATGCGGATAAACGGTGGCAGCCCCGGCGTGAGGTGCAGATCTGAAGCGCCATGCTGTGTGCAGGCCGCAAGCAATCTGTTCAACCGGTTCGGATCGTCGTTATTGTCCACGATTACTTTCTACAGCCACACCGTCAGCGACCACTTCAGCGTGTCGCCGGCTTCGGCCGGAGACATTTCGATCGATACCGGAACAATAAATTCATCGCACTTCGACACGCTTTGCAGCGCGCTGGCCACATCCGGATAGCTCCCCGTCAGTTCTACGCGCCAGAACTGCGGCGGTGGAAAGCGGGCCTGCGAATCAGCACTCTTCCAGAGCGCCTCGGCCTGCGGAGGCATTTGTGTAGCGGCTTGCCGGCTCATGCGTTGCACACTCAAGTGATGCGCGGCGAGGATCTGCGAGAGCTTCTGCGCTGCGCCCGCCCGGTCTTCTATTGAGGCACTGCCGGACGCGGCAGTGCCCTTGGCGAGCCGCTCGGAGAGTGTCTTAGCCTCGCTCAGCTTCTCCTGCATATCTTCCAGCGCGCCCTGCCTTGCCGAGAGCACGCTTACGGCCACAAGGCCCTCCTGGGCCTTGAGCGCCTGCTCGCGCGAATCGGTGATACTGCGCGAAAGCGGCCGGCCAAATCCCCAGAGGTAGATCGCGCCTGCAAAGATCGCGGGCATTGTGGCGAGGATCCATTTGTCCCGGTTTGTCATGGCCATGTTTATTCCGACCCGCCGACGAGCGGCGCTGGGCGAGGTTCCAGCATCTGCAAGTTGCCCTTCGAGGAGTTCATTTTAAGCGTGAATTCCCAGAGCTCGGCGCCCGTGCTGGATTGATGTTTCTGCTTTTCGGCGGGCTGAACCTCCCAGCCCAGTGGCTTGAGCCGCTGCTGAAGCCGTGTGGCGAAATCGTCTGCGGGGGCGGCATCGACGGCCATTCCGACGAGGGTGACATCCGATGCGCCCTGCGACGCAATGCTCTCCACGACCACATCTTCCGGCCGCGCTTCGGCAACAATGCGGAGCAGCTCCGCGAGGCGGTTGCGCTGCAGCGCGAGCTGCTTCTGGACTCCCGTTTCACTAGCGGCGCGTTTCTGATTTTCTGTTGTCGCATCTGCAAGCTGCTTGCGCGTATCGACCGTTTTTTTGTCGACCTGCGCCACGACCGCATTCTGTTTCGAGAAGCGATCGAGTGCCACGGCGATCTCGCCTTTGGTGCGCTTTAAAGAAGTCCAATGCGCAAAGGAGGCCCCGGCGACCACGGCCCAGAGCGCGGCGGCAACGAGAACGTATGTTCGCATCGCGGTGGGCCGCACCGCCGCATGGATGACCGGAAGCGTGCCGGCCCGCGCGAGCAACATACTGAATTTGGCCTGCATCCAGGCGCGCATTTCGTCGTCGGAGCCCGGAGTTTTCTCGGGGGCTGCGTCCGTCAGCGCCGCAAGCGCGAGAATGCCGGCCAGTTTTCCGCCGGACTTTTCGACCGAGGCCTGCACGCTGTCGCGCAGCATTCGCTCGGCGACGGCGATGTGGAAGGCGCGTTCGCCTTTGGTCGAATTCGCCGCGGGACTGAATCCCAGCGACGCTTCGAGCGCCGGGATGCCGCAGAGCGTCTCGGCTTCGAACGCCAGCACGGATGCCAGCGAGGCCTCATCCAACCCGGCGATGGCGCCCTCCTGCAGCTTCAGCGTCTGCGTCCAGACGTCTTCGCTCAGCACCCAGATTTTCTGTCCCTGCACAGGCGCCAAACCCAATGCGCCGCGCACCAGATCCGCAGGCGAGATAGCTTGATTGCGCGGCGTACTCCAGACGTTCAGCAGCGCGCCTGCCTCGCCGAAATCAGCACGCAGCGCATGATCGGCTCGCAGGACAAGCAGGGTCTGAGTTGCTCGCGAGGACATTAAGGAAGCCTCAAGGTAACTTGATTGCCGCCGGGTTTGAGAACAACCCGGGTGACGGGACTTTTCCTGGGGTAGGGTGGGGCTGCCCCCTCATAAACGCGAAGAATGCGGGGACCGATGGTAATGGCTGGATCGTTGAAGGTTACTATCGCAGATGTGGCAGGAAGGCCTGTTACGGGTAAACTAATCAGCTTTACTCCGCCAGTCGCTGGATCGGGGCCGTAATATTTCACGGACAAAGTACCACTGAGTGCGCTGCCGTTCGCGTTGACAACTGTCACCACAACACTCGACGCGTGATGCCGATCCACCGCCGCCGCCACCGGATAGACGGGCGAGGCAAAAGCATCGGTCTGAAACGTCATGTACAATTCTTCACGATAATCATTGCTTGGCGCCGAATTCAAATCGGGATGGTCGGAGCCCCGGGAGCGGAACAGGCTGACTTGCTCGCCAACTACGACCGCCCCGCGATTGAATTTGAAGAGATCATAGTGCCGTCCCCAGCCGTCCAGTAAATCAGTCTGCCCGACGCCTAATCTCAAATACGGCCCACGCCAGCCGCACGGTACGAAGACTTCGAGATCCTCATTGCCAGCGCCCACGTTTGCCGTGGTAGCTTGTCGAAGGGCAAATGAAAGCAATCCAGTCGGATTGGCAACAGTGCTTGGATTGTCCCAAAGCTCCTGCATCTGCAGATTGCCATTGAGCATCAGCGCCACTGGCGGCCGCCCCATGTCAGCCACAAATCCGGTGATCAGTTCCGATCCATCTGCCTCGCGTTGATTGGCCTGCCCGAGCACGGCGTCTTCAATGTTCTGCATGCCGCGCTGTGTCGCATCGTAGCGGCTCTGATCCTGTATGCCGTCGACCGATTGCACCGCTACCGTGGTCAACACGACCAGGATGAGCAGCACGACAAGCAGTTCGATCAGAGTGAATCCGGCATGATTTATATTTTTCATGGTGCGTCCGCTCGCCGCAGGAAGATCACGATGTCATCGCCACGATCTGAGAGTTCAGGGTAGAGCAGGTTGATGGGCGTATTAATTATGCCGTCCGGCCCCGCACTGACGATACGCGTAAAGAGCGACTGCTCGGCGTCTGTTCCAGCGAGCGGTTTTTGAATGACCAGCGGATTGCCCCAGGAGTCGAGAATTGCGGGATCGCCGGCCAGACCGTAAGCGGGAGTGAATCCGCGAGAGAAATCGAGGGTGTACGTACCCGACGAATTATTAATATACGGTCCCCTCCAGCCGCGGCGCGTATTGCGGTTGTAGTCGCTTGCCGTTGCAGGTTTCATCAGCAGATCGGCCATGACCTCGGGCAGTTCGCCCATATCGCCATTGTAGCCTGGCAATTCGGGCGAGCCCATGATCACGTCCCGCACGTGCGAGAGATTGACTTTCGTCGCCTTATACTGACTGTCGTTGGTGCTGGCCCCAAGCATCGGAACGACGAGGCCGGCCAGCGCGGCAAGGATGGCAACCACGACGACCAGTTCGATTATTGTAAATCCAGAAGCGTCTTGCCTGGCCATCGTCTCTTTCCTTCAAGAAAGTTAAAAAGCCTGGCCGAAACACCGGGCCAAGCTTTCGATCAAAAACGTACATCCCAGACTCTCAAGCAATAACCCTATGGCCTTGGTGCGCGCCCGCCTCTCGGCGGGCACACACAACAGGCAACGTGGTTATGGAGCCTTGTGATACTCTTGAATATGAGCGTTCAAGCCTTCGGCGTCGGACCCGATCACACCTTTCAACTCGGCCTTGAACCCAGGGACCGCCGGGGTGCGCGGAACACCAAATACCACGATATATCGGCTATAAAACAGTTCAGGATTGGTATCGAAGTGAATCGGCGCCTCGAGCATCGTTTTCCCAACTGCCGCGTTGTTGTGGCCGACTCCAAAGGCGACATAGCGATACTTGGCCAAGTCCTGAGTGGTTGCCCCCAACTCGATGCTGGCGACGGCGTCGTCAAGGAACTGCAAGTTCACTCCAGTTGCGACGGCAAGCGGAAGTACGGTGACGCCATCGGTGGCGCTCGTGCCTGCCGGCACCGGGCCGACGAGGTGCCGAGCCACCTCGACAATGCCCGCATCGGTCAGCGACAGCGCCTGGTTGGCCACGATCGCCGTCGGTGTTAACACCGCAGCCAAAGCGGGATTCATTCCTTGGTATTCGGAGTCATCCGACGCAACGAGTGAATCGAGGTTGCTCGGGTAACCCTTATCCAGGTATTTCACGCGGTACAATTCGAGGTTCTTGGTCACCTCGCCGATGTCCGTTGCGGACGTAGCCGCGTGGCTGCGCTCGACAAAGCCGTTCAGATTCGGCACCAGCAACCCAGCCAGCGCCGCCAGAATCATCAACACCACCACCAATTCGATCAGCGTGAATCCCGCCGCTCGTCTCTGCCCCTGTGTAGCCCTCATACTGCAATCCCTTTTTCCCCGCCTTCGCGAGGTTCGCATTGGAAACCCAAAATCATCCATTCGAACCGACAATGCTCGATCCGTTGGCGCCCGCCGCACACGGCGTGTTGGTATTACTAAGTAATACTTGTATTACTTAGTAATACCTGCGTCAACGGTAATCCGGCAAAAAACTTTCTTACCTCTGATCAGCCCTGGCGCGCGCCATCCGGCAGCGATTCATTGTACTGCTGCTGGGTGTAATCGGGTGTCCGGCCGTAGCTGTCGATGACGCCGACCAGCACCGCGCGTTCACCCGACGCGTAGACTTTGAAGACTGCCACGAAGCGGCCGTAGTACTTGCCGTCAGCTCCATTGTACGTGGGGCAATTAATGATCGTCTTGCCAATCGCCGCGTTTCGCGGCCCGATCCCCAGAGCGACAAGCCGTTCGTTGGCCGCAAGTCCCTGCGGAACCAGCTTGGCAATCAATGCCGCGCCTGTGACTTCCGCAACATTGAATGGTGTCGTTGTGGTAAGGCGCTTTGCCACCGTCGAAGAGTTGTTCGAATTGATCACGGCTGTATCGTGATCGTGCACCCAGTCGAAACCCGAGCGGGCGAACGAACGCAAATACTCCGCGGTACCGGTCACGTTCGTGAGTGTGCCGGCACTGAGTTGCGCTTGAAGGCGTGTGCCGTCAGCTCCGGCATACGGCAATCCGCGCGTTTGCGTGTTGGCATCGGTGGTGTCGGACGCATAGACGGCCCCAGTCGTATCGAGCAGCGAGTCCAATCCCTGAGGGAAGCGTTTTTGAAGCACGAAATACAACTGAATATTGTTGGCAAGCTCGGCCTGATTGCTGGCCGACGAAGCCATATCCGTCGTGCGTCCCAGCATCGCAACCTGCGAGATAACCAGTCCGGCCAATGCCGCAATGATGGCAAGCACCACAACCAGTTCGATCAGTGTAAAGCCACTCTTCCGCGCGTAAGACTGCATGTGCAACCTCCTCGGAGAACGCCGATTAGAGTCCCATTATGATCGCTTGAGCCCAGTGCTGACGATCATCAGATTTTCTATGACATTGTCTTAAGGAGCAAGACAGGGGCCATAGGTATCACGGGCGACGGGCCCGGTCGGGATGCAGAATTGCCGTGCGGACGGCGGAACGTTGTACATTTCGTGATCAGCCGCTTATAAAACATTGCGGAGCGCGCCGGTTTCGACGCGCTCCGCGAAGTGAACAGTTGGAGCATTATTCTTTACTTGAACATGTCCGCAGCCAAGTCGCTCTTCAGGTCGCCGTCGGCGCCGAAGACGGCCTTGAAGTCAGCTTTACCACCAGCGGAATCAACTTCGAACGCAACGAGGTTGCGGTTGTAGACCAGAGTGAGGTCAACGTTCGGATAGAAAGGAACGTCGGTCATTGACGTTCCAATCATTACGTTCTTCGGTCCCAATCCGAACACAACGACCGTCTTCGTGGCACTCGGATAGGCGCCGGACGTTCCGGTGGACGTGGTATTCGCCGGATAGATACTGTCGATGAGCTTCCGGCCGCCAGTCGTCGCAGGATTGAGAATGCAAACTGTCGAGCCTACGGCAAGGAGGGCTGGCACATAAAAACGATCACCCGGCAGGACTGCTGAGGCTGTCACAGAATGGGGCGTCGATCCCAGGTTAAAGACCTTGACAATGCCCATGCGATTCAAGGAATCGAGGTGGCCCTGAGTCAGCGTCATGGTGCTCAACTTGCCTGCACCGCCGCCGATGGGTAGTCCGGCGAGCTGTGTTTGAAGGCCGGGCAGAGTTGGATCGGCTGCCGTCCACATGGCCGTGCCGGAGGAGTCGAGCAACGAGTCCCAGCCGTCGGGATACTTGTTCTTAGTCACCTTGTAGGTCACGATCAAGCGGCCGGTGTCATCGCAACTCGCGGCGCCCACGCCGTGGTTGGTCTTGCTCTGCAGTCCATCAAACTTGGGCAGAACGACCGCCGTGAGCGTCGCCAGGATTGCGACGACCAGCAACAATTCGATGAGGGTGAATCCTGAAGTGCGTGTTCGAAACATTGTCTTCTCCATTTGTTTGCCGGCTTCGCCGCTGTTCGCTTGAACGCGCAGCCAGAGCCGTTGATTTTTTTGTCTTTATCGCCGCTGAAGAAGCCTTCAGACCCAAGCGATTTACGGCGGGGATTTCTGATCGCCAGAACATGCCCCAGGAACAGGAAATAGCTGTTCTCAAGTTTACGTTTGGCGAGCTCCTTTCCCCTCCGCTGTAGCTGGAGGCTCAATCTCTTCGACCGGAACAATGAACCGATACTGTTTTCCGCAGGACAGGATCACTTCTTTCTGCCCGCGTTTAAGCCACTTCACGTCGATCTCAATCTTGCCAAATCCGCGATGGCGGAGCAGCTCTTCGAAAAGAGCGTCGAGCTTCGACCAGACGGGCTTGAGCGGTTCGTGACTGCGTAACGAAATGTCAGAATCACCAGACCCAGTCATGGACAAAGGCTCCAATCCATATGCAGTTGAGAATCATGTTCAATTGACAGGAAGGTATATATTGACTTTGAGAATGATTGTCAATTGATAAATTGAGAAAGATTCTCAATTTGGTTAAGTGCGTTGCAAGTCATTTGAAAATAATATGTTATGATAATGTCTGCTTATTAATTTGAGCGTTTTTGATCGGCCTCTATGGCCGCAGGATCGGCTGCACGCGCGAATGTGCCTTTGCCGCTGATCTCTGTGACTTCGATTTCGTGAAACGCCGTCGGGCTGGCGAAGCTGGAAATTCCCAGGCAGCGCGGATCGGGCAGACGGTAGAAATCGGGCGAGGTCATGCCTGCATAACCGGCCGGAGTCTGGGTCAGCAGTGCGCCGTTTATATAGGCCGTCGTGCCGGTCTTGCGGACTTCCAGCCGCGCTGTCTGCTTCACGCCCAGACGCCATGCCGGCTTGCGCACCATCGTCGTATTCTGCTCGCCATGCGCGTCCTGGCCGTTGACCAGCTCAAAGCCTGAGACCGAATTCGCGTAGCCGCCATAGATGAAGGAGAGCGACAGGCCTCTGGCCGGAAAAATCAACCCCGCGCAATGACTGCCTCTGAGACGTGTGAAAACGACCTTGTAGTCGTATTCTTCCGGCGGCCGGTAAGGAATCTGCATCCGCGACCCGCCTCCGGTGGGATTGAAGTCGCCCGCCTTATCCGAGAGCAGCGCGCCGTCCGCCAATGTCCAGGCGCCGTATACCGTGTCTTTTTTCAGATCCACCAGCTTGAGCAGATTGATCGTCTTTAAAGGAGCGGTGCTGACTTCGCCTTTTTGCAGTGCTGGCACTGTGCCGTTCTTGGCACCGAAATCCAGAGGAACAAGCACGGAACCAAGCTTCGCGCGATCGCCCACATCCAGGCTCGCTTCATCGGGCAACACGTCGGGTTTCTGGACTAAAACGTCGGGCTCAATAATGAGTGGTGGCGGAGGATCAGCCGGAGGAGCAAACTCTGGCGGCTTCAGGGTTGGATCCGTTCTGATCACCGCCTGAATATCAGTGCTCTTTCCGCCGCTTCGTATCGCAATCAGAGACAGGATCAGCGCAAGTCCCAGCACGCCGCCGGCAATATAGAGCGGCTTGCGATTGGGCGCGGGCGCGCGCCGATCGTTGCCGCGCCGCGCGTCGGGCTCGTGCTGGCGCGTGCCGGTCTTCGGACGCATGCGGTCGGCGGCCTGGTCGGTCGCGCCGCGCATCACGCGGCGCATGGCGATGCTTGATTTGCCGATCTCGATGGCGTGGCTGCTCGGTATTTTTCCGTCGATGACTTCTTCCAGATCGGCGAGCAACTCCTCGCAATCGGCGTAGCGGTCGGCGGGGTCTTTGGTCATCATCTTCTGGATGACCTGCACCACGCCGTCGGGAATATCATCGCGGATATCCTGCGGATTGGGCAACTGATCGGTCAGGTGCTTCATCATGATCATCGCCGCCGTCGAGCCCTGGAAAGGCGTCTCTCCGGTGACCAGATGATAGAACGTCGCGCCCAGCGAATAGATGTCGGTGCGGCCATCGATGCTCTTGTCGCCGCGCGCCTGCTCCGGCGAGATGTAATGCGGAGTGCCCAGCGCGACGCCCGATTGCGTATTGAACGACTGCGTGGAGTCGCCGATGTTCTTCGACAATCCCAGGTCGAGAATCTTGGCCACGCCTTCGGCGGTGATGAAAATGTTTGGGGGCTTGATGTCGCGGTGAATGAAGCCGTGATCGTGCGCGTGTTTCAGTCCCCGCGCGACCTGCGTGACGATCTCCAGCGCCTTGTCCCAGGGGAGCACCCTCTGGTTTTTCAATAGCTTGTCGAGCGGGTCGCCTTCGCAGAATTCCATGGCGTAAAAATGGTGCCCCATGTCTTCGCCGGTGGAGTACGCTGCGATGATATTGACATGGTTCAGCTTGCCGGTGGCCTGCGCTTCACGGCGGAAGCGGGTAAGGAACTCGCTGTCTGCGGCATGTTTTTTAGGAAGAACTTTCA
>Ga0105047_10009563_pt1 | contig 15938 bp, 4 predicted proteins | sample MAT04_FD_78384 | JGI IMG/M metagenome (GOLD analysis project Ga0105047, IMG submission 78384) | Freshwater microbial communities from Lake Fryxell liftoff mats and glacier meltwater in Antarctica - MAT-04 (megahit assembly) | ecosystem: Environmental > Aquatic > Freshwater > Ice > Liftoff...
CGGAGCCCCATTGAATGACTGGGTTGGCCCAGACGTAGCTTGTATTGGCGATACTGACGCCAGCGGGCACACCCGACACGACCCGCGCCTGGAAGGTGATGGCGTTGGTGGTGTTCACCGCGAAGATGTTGGTGTAAGTCCAGCGCAACAAGGTGCCATTCGTGCCGTTGAAATTGGGCAGGATTTCGAGCGTCGGCGTGGTGGCGTTGGCTGAGTTGTTAGCGGCGCCCGTGAGCATCACCAAGGAGCCGGCCACGTACTGCAAGTTCGTGGACAGCAGATCCATCACTACCGGGTTGACCATGGACGTGCCTGAACCGGAGCCGTTGATGGTTTCGACGCGATAGGTGATGACGCTGCCAGGCACTGGGCTGCCAGCGGAGATGATCGCCTTGGTGGTCTGGGGCTGCACGCTAAGGGGGGCGACCGTCGTGTCGGACGGCGAGGGCTTGGGCGGGAACGCCTGCACCCCAGCATTGGTTGCGGTGAGCGTCGCCACGTTGGTAATGCTCCTGCTGGCGGTGATCGTGTTCGTCGGACTATCCCAACCTGGCGAGATGAAGGTGCCGATGAGACGGTAGGGCGTGTTCAGCCCGAACGCCACCGGCGCGGTCCCGAAGTCAAATTGCACACGCGTCACATAGACGCCGGCGGGCAGCGTGGGCGCGTTCACGGTCGTGTTGCCGGCCGGATTCGCGAAGGGACTGCCTGGCCACTGCTGCAGCGTGGAGTTGGCGGTGGTCGCGTAGCGGAGGTTGATGAAATTCCCGCCGGGCCCGTTGCTGACAGGACTATACCGTATCGAACTGAGCGCGAAGTTCCCGGGCATCGGATCGTCAATGACGAAGCTATTCAGCGGGACATCGCCAGTGTTGGCGGCGGTGACGGTCCAATAGAAGGAGGCGCCGACAGTCGTGGAGGCGCCTTGGCGGCCTTTGGTGATCGTGGCATCGGCAGACGCTGAGACGCCGATGATACTCGAGGCAGTCTTGTTGACTGCCAGGACACCGTTGTAATCCGCAGTCAACCCGCCGATGTTCGTAACGCTGCTGCCGGTGACGATCGTATTGGGCGGAGTGCCCCAACCCACCGGGATGAGCGTGCCAGTAAGGCGGATGGCCGAGTTGATGCCAAAGTTCGTCGCCACAGTGGCAAAGCCGAATTGCACTTGTGAGACATGCTCGCCGGCTTGCAATCCCAAGGCGCTGACCGGTAGCACCGTGGTCCCCAGCGCAAACGGGCCGCCCGGCCAGGTTTGGAGGGCCGGATTCAGGCTGGTGGCATATTTGACTGTAACAGTGACGCCGGCGGCATTGGTCGCGGTGGGCAATTGGACCGAACTTAGCGCGAAGTTCTGCGGGAGTGGGTCGTTGATCGTGAAGTTATTCAACGGCGCGTTGCCTGTGCCGACGGCGCCCAGCGACCAATAGAAGACGTCGGTGTACGGGCTGATCGGCGTCATGGAACTGCTCTTGGTCAGCGTCGCGTTGGGAGTGCGCGCCGCAACGGTGACGATGTTGGTGGCATTGGTCGGGCTCAACGGCACGCTGTTGGTGAACGCGCTGAGCGTCTCGATGTTCGTCACCGTGTTGCCGGGCGTAAGCACCCGGCCGTTGAGCCAGCCGGTGGAGGTTAGCCAGCCGTTCAGAAGGATCGGCGACAGGGTAGCGAAACCCACCGGCACCGTCCCGAAGTTGAACTGAACCCGCGTGACATAGACACCCGGCGCGAGGCCGAGTGCGCTGACCGGCAGGTTGGTGGTGGCGGCGATATAGGGGCTGTTGGGCCAGGCAGTGAGCGTGGGGTTGACGGTGGTCGCGTAGGACACGGCCACAGAAGCCGGCGAGCATAGCGCGGTGTTCGTCGCGGGCGTGACCGGTGCCAACTGCACTGAACTGAGCACGAAGTTCTGTGGCAGCGGATCGTTCAGTACGAAATTGTCCAGCGGCACGCTGCCCCGGTTGGTGGCGGTCAGCGACCAGGTGAAGCTCTGGATATCCGGAATCACCGACCCGGTGGAACTGGTCTTGGTGCTGGAGTAACTCGCCGCGGGCGGAGCCACCGTGAGGTTCGTCGAGTAGCTCCGGTTGGTGTTGATGGTGTAGTAGGAAGCGCTGAGAAAGTCCGTATTGGTGACGGAGGCGCTGTTCGTCAAAACCAGGCCGGTGGACCAACCGGTACTCAGCAGCGAGCCGGTGAGCACGATCGGAGAGTTGATGCCGAAATTCACCGGCACCGTCCCGAACTCGAACTGGACGCGCGTGACATACACCCCGGCGGGCAGGCCGAGCGCGCACACCGACAGATTGGTGGTGGTGGCAGGGAACGGGCTGCCGGGCCAGTTCAACAAGGTCGGGTTCGCCGTTGTGGCGTATTTGACCACGATGAAGTTCGCGTTGGTTGGGGGGTTGAAAACCGTGGGCAACTGGATCGAGCTGAGCACGAAGTTCTCCGGCAGAGGATCGTTGAGGATAAAGTTGTCCAGCGCGACGTTGCCCATATTGGTGCCGACGAGGGTCCAATTGAACGGTTGCCCACCCAGTGCGACTGAGCTCGTGGACCGGTTCTTGGTAACGTTGATCGCGACCACGGGCGCGACGTTGGTGACGCTGTTGGTGGCCGAGAGCGGCGCGAAGGCGGCCCCGCCGTTGAACTGGGCGGTGAACGTCGCCACGTTGGTCAAAACATAGCCCGGGACCAGGGTGTTGGGCGGCGCGTCCCAGCCCGTGGGAATCAGGGTGCCGTTGAAGATGATGGCGGAGTTGATCGAGAAATTCGCCGCCACCGTGCCCATCCCGAACTGCACGCGTGAGACATAGACGCCGGGTGAGAGGCTCAGCGCGCTGACCGGCAGCGTGGCACCTGCGGCGTAAGGGCTTCCCGGCCAGGTCTGGAGCGTGGCGTTGGCGCTCGTGGCGTACTGCACCGCGATGAAATTCCCCCCCGGCCCGTTGTTCACGGTCGGCAACTGGACGGAACTGAGGGCAAAGTTCTGCGGGAGCGGATCATTGAGCGTGAAGTTGTCCAGCGCCACGTTCCCGGTGCTGGCGGCGGAAACCGACCAGTTGAACGGCGTGTTGGTGGGGACCGCGCTGATGGAACGGTTCTTGGCCACCGAGCCGCTGGGCGTAGTCAAATTGGTCACGATGTTCGTCGCTGTTTTCGGCGGGAAGGCCGGCGCGCCGTTGTAAATGCCCGTCAACGTGACGATGTTGGTCACCGTGTTTCCGTTGGTGATGGTGTTGGGCGGCGCGCCCCAGCCGGTGGGAATCAGGTTGCCGTTGAAACGGATTGCCGAATTGATCCCGAAGTTGGTCGCCACCGTGCCCATCTCGAATTGCACGCGTGAGACATAGACGCCGGGCGAGAGGCTCAGCGCGCTGACGGGCAACGTGGTGGTGCCCGCCGGGAAAGGGCTTCCCGGCCAGGCCTGGAGCGTGGCGTCGGCGCTGGTGGCGTACTGCACGGAGATGAAATTCCCGCCCGGCCCGTTGGTCACGGTCGGCAACCGAAGGGAAGTCAGGGCGAAATTCTGCGGCAATGGGTCGTTCAGCGTGAATGCCTCCACCGGCACATTCCCGGTGCTGACTGCCGAGACCGTCCAGTAAAACGGCGTCAGCAGCGGCACCGTCGCCGCCGAACCGCCCTTGCCCACCGTGGCACCCGGGGTGGCGCTCAAGGTGGTGATCAGCGGCTGGCTTGGACTGCAAGGGGTGCCACCCACCAAGTTGAGGTTGGCCACGGCAGTCCCGGTCACAGTCTGCGGATTGGCAAAACGCGCGACATTGTAATTCAGGACTACCGTCCGGCTAAGCACCGCGCTGCCGGCGACACCGGCGGCGTTGGTCGCCGGCACATTCCAGGAGATGACGACCGGGTTGCCAGCCAGGCCAGTGCCGGAAAGCGTTCCGCCTGAGGAGGAAATCACGTCGGCGGGCAACACCCCCACGGGGAGGGTATCTGTCAGGGTGCCGGAAAGGATGTTCAGGCTGCCCAAGGTCGTGCTGGGCCGGTTCAGCGTGATGACGTTCGTCACGTTCTGGCCGAAAATGGCAGTTGCAGGCCCGGTGTTGGTGACGAGCCAGGAGCAAGTGGCCGAGGCGGTGATCACCACCGGCGCGCTGGTGCCGGAGATCAACGGGCCGCCGGACGAGCCAGAGTTGCCCGCGCCGGTGACCACGTTCGTCGCCTGGGTGCCATTGGGAGTGGTGCCCGAAGGAAAGCGCACCGTAAACCGCAGCGTGCCCGACGAACCTGCGGGCAGCGGGCTGATCATGTTGAAGCGAATCGTGCCACCGCTCCCGGTGGGAGGCGTCACGACACTCGCGACTTGGGTAGACGGCGTGAAAGCGCCGGCAAAGACCAAGCCGGGCGGCAGCACGTCCTGAACGAAGGCGCTATAGAAGTCCGCCGTCGTGGACGAGAACGTGTAGCCCATGATGTATTCAAAATCCTGGCCGGTGGGCACCGGGTTCGGCGTGCCCGGCGCAAGGCTCTTGGTGAGGCTGACGGTCTGGGCGTTCGCCCCCACGGCGGCGAAGAGAGTGAAGAGGATGCAGGTGAGGACGGACCGGAGGGCAAACAGGGCGCCGCGGCGGGCGGGCAGCGGTTTTTGAGGGGCGGGATTCATAGACTATGAGTTAGTTATTGATTGGGGAACGGAACACGCCCTGCCAATCGGGCAGGGCGAAAGGGAAGTTTGGGATTGCACGCCGACAACCGGGAGGACGCACCGGTGACACGAACCCAGCCGGCCATGGCTGCGCCGCAGGCCGGTTTTCAGGCGATGATTTCCTTGCTTGGGGGCAAAGACTTGAACTGGCGGACAGAAAACTGGACCGGCCTGGCCGGTTTCCAGGCAGACGGCAGCCGCCCTGTGAGACCGGCCCAAGCGGGACGGAGCAACCGTCAGAGCCCGGCCGCCCACACGCATTCCACCTCGTGGGAGACTGGGTTTTGAACGATTTTTAACCTGCGGGCAAAACGACCCCCAGCGATTCCGGCCTGTTTGACTCAGATAACTTGCCATGACTGTCGAACCTCCTTAGTCAATTGCCGTGCCAATGGCAGCCCTAGAATGGTGAGGCATTGGGTGAAGTGACCCTCGGCGCGACGAGGAACCAGCCAGAAGCGGGGTCGAGTGCTCCGCCTTTGCTTGCGCTTCCCCTGCCACGGGGAAGTACAGACCTACCGAGGCCTCCGCCCACTGGGAGGCTATCATTTGGATGCCGAGTGGGGTGGCTTGGCGCACGACTCGGGCAGCCAACGGCAGGTTACGAGCCAGCGATGTGCATCCGTACGGGCACCACACTTCGAACCGGGCAAATGGGTTTGAGGGGGTTGAAAGCATGATGCAGGCGCCACAGAAAGCCGCGGAGACTAGCCAACGCAGCCGGTGGGGTTGAGTCCGGTCGTCTAGTTGAGTTGGCTACGCGGTGCTACGTAGGAACGCACTCTATGCCGCCAATTCCGACAGCGGAGGCGGGTGGCGAGATGGGGCCGCGGAGCTTTCGCCCCCGCCTTCGCGCCATCGGCGACGGCGCGCGCTCCGCCCGTCCCGGGTCGCGGCTGCCGGGGCGGCAGAAATGGGGTTTGGGTCGAGCAGCTCGTGAACTGGAATTTTCAGGGCCGCGGAAGGCAGAGTAAGTGGGCGGTCGGGCCACGGGCGGGGGCGGGTATTTGTGGGGTACGCAAATCGTTGGCCGCGCGAAAGCCCCGCTGCGCCTACGCCAGCCAGCGCCGACCCAGAGCTGCCAACGGTCGCGACCGGCGGCGAGCGTGTCAGCAGTTCTCATTTTGGTCCTGGGCCGCGCCCAGAACCGGCTAAAGCGGGGACTCCAAATGGCTTTCGGCAGCGGAGAGCGGGGTTGGCAGCCCCGCCTTTAGGTGGTCGGGGTCAAACTGCGAACTGTTGCCAGCGTGTCCGACTAGGCCGGGCCGCGCCGCACTTGCTCCGGCCCGAGGCGGGCGATGGACTGGTCGGCGGCGAGGAACCGGACGGCACCGATGACTATGCGATACAGCCGGGAGGCAACCTCTCTTGCCGATGCATTGCCGGTGCAACCGAAGATCGCGCGCGCAACGCCCTCTGGAATCCAGAGCGACGGCTTGAAGAGGATTCCTTTCGACTGAAATTCGGGACAATTCCCAGTTGCTCCTGCAACCAGGAATTGTCCTCGTCAGGGAGCCAGGGCGGGTCAGCCGCGACCGGGCTTCGGATTTCGGATCTTATTTTCCCGCCTCTTCCCTCGCGCTCGCAAAGAAGCGCTGGTAGAGGAACGACGCGGCAAACGCGATCACGGCCACGGTGATGAAGGCCCCAACGCGATAGAGCGCGTCCAGACTTGCGAGGTCGTGGAAGAAGAGCTTGGCGAGGGTCACGAGGAGCAAGCCCATGCCCGCCCAGCGGCAGGCGCGGAGGCGGCGGGCGAGGCCGATCACGACGAGGATGAGCGCGAAGACCGCCCAGGCGATGGTGTAGGTCATGTCGCGACCGAAGTTGCCGCTGAACTCGAACACCAGCCGCGCCGTGCCGGCGGGCGTGAAGTAGTCGGCGATTTCAAGGTTCACGAGCCCGAACGCAAGGAGCGCGCCGAGGGTCTGGAGGATCGGCGGGACGTTGACACCGAAGAGCCGGTCGCGGGGCGGCGCGAGCAGGCGGGCGGCGGCGAAGAGGCAGACGGTCGTGAGGCCATAGGTGTAGAGATACCAGTTGAAGATCGGCGCTTCGGCGCGGGTGTGGTATTCGAGCACGAAGGGATTCATCAGCCGGACAAAGCTCGTGAGGAGCAGCGCCAGCGCAGTGAGCCGCAGGCCGGGATGCGGCACGCGATGGAAGAGCCACAGCAGCGCCACGCCTTCGAGCGCCCAGCTCAAGGTGAGCCACTGTTTGCTGAACTGAATCGGGAAAATCAGCGTGATGAAAAACAGCGCCGCGCCGCCGAACAGGGCGAGTTGCGTATTGCGCCGGCCATCCGCGGTGGAGCGGTGCTGCACGAGGAAGAAGAGTCCGGCCAGCACGGGCAGGGCAAAAATGGCGGGCAGCAGGCCCATGTAGTGATTGGGCCAGACGCGTCTGACAAGGTCGTGCACGAGATAGAAATGGAGTGGCCCGGCCAGCGCGGCCGCAGCCCAGGGAGCGACTTCTTCCTTCAGTTCCCGCCAGAACACGAACGGATACACCGTGAACAGCAGCGTGAAGCCGGCCAACCAGGCCAGCGCCGTCGCGGCCAGCGGGTCGGTGAACCGGGCGAAATACCACAGGTGTTCCAGCGCGAGCACCGCGGCGAGGCCGATGCCCGGCAGGACGGAGAGTCGGAAATACCTCGCCAGTCCCAGCAGCAGCACGACCAGCAGGAGCGCGAGGACGAAGACCGGCGAAGGGTTCACCAACGGCAGCCGCAGGGTCATCAGCACGAGCAAGGCGAACGGCAGCACGGCCGCCATGGCGGGCACGCGCGGGAGGAGAACTTCATTCGACCAGAAATCTTCGGGCTGGGTGGGGAAGGGCAGGTTGGCGGGAGTTGGCCCCTGCAATTGCCGGCTGAGAAAGATTCCCGCCGCGATGAAGACGCCGGCAAACAGGGCGAGGACGAAGAGTTCACCGGTCAGGTGTTCGATTTCGGGCGGGGCGGCGACGATCCAGGCGCCGGCGGAGACGAGGGTCAGCACCAGCGCCGCCACGACCCAGAGGACGAAGCCACTCACCACGGCGAGGCCGATGACCAGCAAGTCCAACAGCAGCACCACGAGCCAGAGGCCCAGGCCGGCCGGCGCGAGTTTGAGGATGGGCAGCAGCATGAGCGCGAGCGCCACGAGCGCCCAGGCATTGCTCCACCACGGCACGCGGGACTCCGGGCGGAAGCGCTGGAGCACGAGCGGGTGAACCGAATGAACCGCGCCGAACAGGAGGAAGAGCACCAGACCGGTGTTGAGCAGGTCGAGGGTGGCTGAGCCGCTGGTCCACGCGGCGAGGAGCGCAAATGAGAGCGCGCCGCCGAGCGCAGGCACGGCGTTGGCGCGGGCGGTGATCCACGGCAGCGCCAGGAGGCAGGCATCCGCGAGCAGCACATAGGCGAAGAGCAGCGCCGGCCGGCTGGCGAGCGCGGGGAAGCTGAGGAAATAGAACGTCACGCCCAGCGCCACCATCGGTTGCGCGGCAGCGGGAATCAGGAACCCGATTTCGTCCAGCCCGCGACGCCGGGCCCAAACCAGCGCCCCGAGAAACACGCCGCTGAAGCCGAGGAAGATGGTGAACGGCACGAGAATTCGGTCGCGCTCGAAATAGGCACCGGAGCTGAAGCCTTGGGCCAGCCACACCAGTTGGATGACCACGGTCAGCGCGACGGCCAGGGCGGGCGTGTCCCGGGCGCGTTCAGTGAGGCGCGGCATGGCCAGGAGACCGGCGCCCGCGAGGAGCACGTAGCTGAAGATCAGCATCGGGCGGGCGGCCAGCGCTGGGAACGTCAGGAAATAGAGCGTCACGCCCAGCGCCACGACGGGCAGCACGACCGCGGGAATGAGGAACCACTCATCGTCCTGGCCGCGGCGCTTCGCCAGTACCAGCGCCGCGAAGAAGAGGAGGCTGAAGCCGAGGAAGACGGTGAAGGGGATCAAGATTTTGTCGCCCTCGGAGTAAAGTTCGGGCGCGAAGAAGCGTTGGAGCCAGGCCAATTGCAGCAGCACGGTCCCCGCCGCACCGAGCGCGGCAAGGAAGTTCCACCGCTGCCGCAGCGCCACGGCCAGCAAGCCGAGGTCGAGCAGCGCGATATAGCTGAAGAGGCCGAAGGGATTATCCTCGCCGGTGGAAACGAGGATCGGCGTGAGGAAACCGCCGAACAGGCCAAGGATGGCGATCACGCGCGCATCGAACCGCACGGCCAGCGCGAAGGCAGCGATGGTAACCACTGACATCACCCCGAACGCCACGCCGGTGGGAATCAGCCCGTAAAGCGAGCGGGCGGCGAAGGTGGTCGCGTAAAGAATCACCGTGCCGCTGGCGCACAATGCCTGAGCGGGGATGGAAAGCTTCTTCCGCTGCAGCCACGCGCCTCCGAGAATGAGGCCGGTGCCGGTGAGAAAGCCCATCACGGTGCGCATCGCTGGCGTCACCCAGCCTTGATCGAAGGAGTACTTGAGGAAAAAGACCACGCCGAGGAACAGCGCGAAGCCGGCGACCCAGGCGAGGCCCTTCACACCGAGAAATTGTTCCCAGTTGAATTGCGGCACGGGCAGGAGCGGGGCGGGACGCGGTAGGAGCGGGTCGGTTGGTGGCTCCGAAGCTGCCTGAGGTGGCCGCTGGAATTCTGCCGCTGCCGGCGCCGCAGATTCTGCCCAGGTCGGGGCTGGGGCGATCACGGGTGGCAGGGGCGGTGGCACGGCCTGGCTGGGCGGCATCGGGACGGGCGTTTCGATCCACTGCGGTTGGCCCGCGTGAAAGGCCGTCGCCAGCGAGGGCTCGGTTTGGGCCGTCCCCGGCGCGACGGGTGCGGGCGCAGCGGTGGATTGCGCTGGCGGCTGCACCGGCGGCGGGGCGGCGCGTGGCTCGCGCTCCAGGTCCGCGAGCCGCCGCAGGAGGGACTGGAACGCCTGACGCAGGTCGTTCAACGCCTCCCGGGCACGCGCGGCCTCGCGTTGAGCGGCGAAAGCTGCCAGCAAGGCACCCAAGGCGAGGAGGAAGGTGAACGCAGTCATGGTGAGCTTGGGGTTTGGGTGGCGTGGTCACCGCACGGCGATCCGGGCCGAAAGATGCGAGCGGAGCCGGGGTGAACATTCATCGGCGCGAGCCTAGCAGTCGAGGCCGCGGAGTTAGAATCGAAAAACTAAACGGGGCCATCGAAAGCCGCCTCCCAGATTACGGTCGCAGGCGGTCTGGTTCGCGGGCGGTCCGCAAGGGGCCGCAGCGGCGCCGCGTTCGCGCGCGCGAGCCCGCGGGCGCCTTTCAAGGCCGGGTGCCAGGCACGCGGTAGAAATGAGTCAGACCGATGGCGTTGGTGCCCGTGAGCGTGAGAGCGGTGGGAGTATTCGTAACTACCGCGGCGTTGTTCACTGGCACCCACGCAAGATTGCTTGGCTCAGGGGCGAACAGCAGAGGAAGGGTGGCACCTGGCACTGGTGCCACCCTTGGCTGCCTGGGTTGCCGCTACTGGGGCGGGCGCACCGGGCGACCCTCGCCGCCAGATCCGCCCTGACCACCGTTGCCATGGCCGCCGCCGGGACCGCCCGGGCCCCCGCCCGGTCCACCCGGACCGCCTTGGCCGCCGGGACGCTGCGGACGGTATTCGTCACTCGTGAGCTTCCCGTCGTGGTTCTTGTCGAGTTTCTTCAACGACTCGCTGGCTTTGGCGATTTCGTCGGCGTCAATCGTGCCGTCTTTGTTCAGGTCGAGGGCTTCGGTGACCGGATTCGGCATGCGCTGGCCGCCCGGGCCGCCGGGACCACCCGGACCGCCGGGACCGCCGGGGCCGCCGTCCTGTCGGGAGGGGCGTTGGCCACCCGTGCTGGGTGGGCTGTCTTGTGCTGGCAGGAGGCAAGTGGATGCGCTCAAGGCCAGCGTGAGGAGGATGATGTTCGTTTTCATGATGTGTTGTTGTTACCGCGGTTGTCTGGCACCCGTCGTGTGCACCAACGTGATGCAGCAAGGATTCCGACGGACACTGGCGAGGAGCGACTGCCCCCGATTGCGGGCGGGCCGGGCAACGGCCATTCGTTCTTCGCGCCACCAGCCTAGGCGAACTCACATTAAGCGGCGGTTAAGCCGGAAATAATAATAGCGACTGTTCTCTGCCCGGGCGGTAGCTCCGTTTCGGGAACCTCCTTCAGGCTTCCTCCGCCCGCACGCTCCGGCCCTGCGACGATGGGCGTCTCTCCGGAGTGCCCCCGGAAGGCACGCAACCAGATCGCCGAAACCCAATCGCGGGAAGCAGTGCCGGGATGCCCGCGTTGCAGCACTGTGATCTAACAAAGCCGGAAGGGAGTGGGGGTGCCGGACGCTCGCGCTTGCTCCTGCTCTTAATCGTAATCTTCTTCGGTGCGCTGAGATAAGGATTAAGAGCAAGAGCAGGAGCAAGCGCAAGCGACCCGGCGGATGGCTTAACTAAATGGCAGTGCCGCGTTGCCGAGGCAGTCGCTGCGGACTTGCCTTCGGGCGCCCCAGGGAGTCGAATCTCCCGCCATGAAGAACTTACTCCTCGCCAGTGCGGTCTTGCTCGGGGCCCCAAGCGCGCTCCGTGCCGCGCCGGACGACCTCCGCATCTGGTCGCCGCAGCCCGCCGCGAAGTGGGAGGAGGCCATGGTGCTCGGCAACGGACGCCTCGGCGCGATGCACTTCGGCGGCGTCACCAACGAACGCTTTCAACTCAATGAGGACACGCTGGTCTCGGACGAGCCGGGCTATCGCACGCTGCCGCTGGACGTGCGGAAGGATTTCAGCGCGGTCACCAATCTCATCGCCCAGCGGCGTTTTGCCGAGGCGGATCGCCGCGTCACGGAAAAGTGGCTCGGCCGCTCCTGGGCCTGCTACCAACCGCTCGGCGACCTCCGGCTCGATTTCACTCACGCCGGCCCGGTCACGAACTACCAGCGCGAACTGGACCTGGAAACCGCCATCAGCCGCGTCCGCTACGAGTGCGACGGCGTCACCTTTACGCGCGAAGTTTTCCTGAGCCATCCCGACGAGGTCATGGTCATGCGTCTCGCCACGAGCCAACCGGGCAAATTGACTTTCACCGCCCGCCTCAGCACGCCGCATTCGAACACCGCCGTCAGCGCGCAAGCCTCGGGCCTGACGCTTACAAGCCAGGTGCCGGGGCTGGCACTCCGGCGCGCGCTGGAATGGGTCGAGCAGCGCCGCGAGACGTGGAAATATCCGGAACTGTGGGACCAGGACGGCCAGCGCCTCCCGCACGCCAAAACCCTGCTCTACGGCGCGGCAATCGCCGGCAAAGGTATGCGTTTCGCTGCGCTTCTCTCTGCGCAAGCCAAAGGCGGCACCGTGAACTCCTCCGGCGGTTTGCTCCGCGTCGCTGGTGCGCATGAAGTGGTGCTGCGTTTCACTGCGGCCACCAGCTACAACGGCTTCGACAAGCGCCCCAGCCGCGAGGGCGTGGACCCGTCGTCCAAGGCGACAGGCTTTCTGGAAGCCGCGGCGAAGCAGGATTTCACCGCCCTTCGAGAACGTCACCTGCGCGACTACCAACCGCTCCGCCGCCGCGTCTCGCTCGACCTCGGGGCCGCCTCCCCGCAGAGCGCGCTTCCGACCGCCGAGCGCATCAAGCTTTTCTCCAATGGCAAGGATCCGTCGCTGGCCGCGCTCTACTTCCAATTCGGCCGTTACCTCATGATCGCCGGTTCGCGCCCCGGCACGCAGCCGCTGAACTTGCAAGGCCTCTGGAACCGCGAGACGATCCCGCCGTGGGCCAGCCAATACACGATCAACATCAACACCGAGATGAACTACTGGTGCGCCGAGACCTGCAACCTCGCCGACTGCGCCGAGCCGCTGCTGCGGATGATCCGCGAACTCTCGGTGGACGGCCGTCGCGTCGCGCGCGACATGTATGGCCGGCGCGGCTGGGTTGCCCACCACAACACCACGCTCTGGCGCGACGCCCAGCCGGTGGATAACTCCGCCGTCTCCTCGTTCTGGCCGATGGGCAGCGGCTGGCTCTGCCTGCATTTGTGGGAGCATTTCCAGTTCAGCGGCGACCGCGAATTCCTCGCCCGCGACGCCTATCCGTTGATGAAGGGGGCGTGTGAGTTCTACCTCGACTGGCTGGTGCCCGACACGCAGGGCCGGCTCGTCACGCCCGTCAGCACATCGCCGGAGAACACGTTCACCTACACAAACGCGGCCGGCAAAGTGGAGCGGTCAAGTGTCGCCACCGGCTCGGGCTGCGACCTGGCGATCATCCGCGAGTTGTTCGGGGACACACTCCGCGCCGCGGAGTTGCTGGGCGTGGACAAGGCCTTCCAGGACGAACTCGCCGCCAAGCTCAAGCAGCTCAAGCCCTACGAAGTCGGCTCCCAGGGACAGCTTCTGGAGTGGCAGGAGGAATTCACCGAAGCCGAGCCGACGCATCGCCACATTTCGCATCTGTTGGGCCTGCATCCGGGGAGCGAAATCACGCCGCGCGGCACGCCCGCGCTCGCCGCCGCCGCGCAGCGCACGCTCGAACTGCGCGGCGACGGCGGCACCGGGTGGAGCAAGGCGTGGAAAGTGAACTTCTGGGCGCGCCTCGGCGATGGCAATCATGCCTTCAAGATGCTGAGCGAATTGATCGCCAAGTCCACGATGCCGAACCTCTTCGACACGCATCCGCCCTTTCAAATTGATGGCAACTTCGGCGGCACTGCGGGCATCGCCGAGATGCTCCTGCAAAGCCACTTCAGCCGGGCGGGTGACACCAACGCATTGGCCACGATCGAACTGCTTCCCGCACTGCCCGCAGCGTGGCCCGAGGGCTCCGTGACGGGGCTTCGTGCGCGCGGCGGTCTCACGGTGGACCTCGCGTGGCGTGGCGGGAAACTGGCGGATGGCAAATTGCTCCCGCAGCAGAGCGGCACGGTGGTTGTCCGTCACGGCGAACGCGAGACCCGCCTCACGCTCGGTGCCGGTCAGCCCGTGCAAATCGGCCCCGACCTCAAACCCCGCTAAAATCCGCCGCCTGCGTTATGAATCGTACCCAGCCCCAAACCACTCCCCGCCGCTCTTTCCTCGGCAAGCTGGCGCTTGCCTCTCTGGCCCTGGGTTTCGCGCCACCGTGGCGTGCCGCCGCGGCGGCCGGCGCGCGGCAGCAGCGCCAGGCGAATCTCACGTATCTTCGCGACACGGCCAGGCGGGTTCTGGACAGTGCCACAGTCCCGCCCAATGGCCGCCTTTCCGATGGCAAGATCAACCAAACCGGCCGCCAGCTTCACCTGCCCGGCGGCACTCTGACCTACTACCCGGCTCTTTGGATTCGCGACGCCGCGATGATGCTGGGCGGCGATTTCATTTCCGCCGCGGAGATTGCCGGCTGGGTGCAAGTGGTCGCGGCCTTCCAACCCGGCGTCGAAGGCTTGCACGAGGGGCGGGCCTGGGTTCCGCCGTTCAGCATCCCGGACCACGTCGGATTGGATGGCGTGGGCTTCTGGTATCCGGGCAGCAAAGCCGACCGGGCCAAAGGCATCTATGGCTTTCTCCCGCCGGCGGACAACGCCTTCTTCTTCGTGCAAATGGTCCACGCGCAGTGGCGGCTCAGCCACTCGCTGGACTTCTTCAACTCGAAGGTGCAAACGGCTTGGGGCGCACAGCGGCTCGGTGAAGTCTGCGTGCGCGCCTTCGATTCTGTCGCGGTGGACCAGCAAACCGGCCTGGTGATCTGTGAAGCCGCCGAGGGCCGGACGCGCGTGGACTGGGGCTTTTGCGACGCGATCCGCAAGACGGGTCGCTGCCTCATGCCCTCGCTGCTGCGCTGGCGGGCCGCCCAGCAACTCAGCGCAGTGCTGAAGGCCAATGGCGAGGCGGCTGAAGCCCAGCGTCTCCGGGCCGAGTCGAAGAAGATTCAAGCGGCCTTGGTGCCCACGTTCTTCCACGCCTTGCCCGACGCCGGAGGCCGGAAGACCGCTTGCCTGCTCTCGGCGACCGGACTCGGCCGCAAGGACGACCTGTGGGCGGCGGCGTTTGCCGTCTGGCTCGGCGTGCTGCCGCGAGACGTGGAGCGCCCCATCGCGCGGCATCTCCTGGCGCTCTACGAATCCGGCGAGGCCGTCTTTGAAGGGCAGGTGCGCCACCTTCCGCCGACCGGCGAGTTGGGCGGGCACTGGGAACAGTCGCTCTGTCCGCCGGAGGAGTACCAAAACGGGGGTTTCTGGGGCACGCCGACAGGCTGGTTCATCACCGCCTTGCGCCGGGCCGATTCGGAAGCGGCAGATCAGTTGCTCGCGGAATACGTTGCGTACCTGCGCGCCAATGAAGCGCAGGGCGCCCCGTGGGAATGGATCAATCCCACGCTCAAGAAGCGCGTGAATCCGCTTTATGCTTCTTCGGCCGGCCTGGTTTACCTCGCCCTGACGAGCCGCTGAGCCGACGCGGTTTGTCGTTTTGGCACGTCAGGCAGTAGCGTAGTTTCCCGCCCATGATTACGCGCTACTCCCGCCCCGAAATGCGGGCCATCTGGACCGACGAAAACAAACTCAAGATCTGGTTGCAGATCGAACTCCTTGCCAGCGAGGCGCTGGTGAAAGAAGGCATCGTGCCGGCCAAGGACTTCGCCAAGATTAAGGCTGGCTGCGACCAATGGTTCGCCGACCTGCCCGGCCTCGTCGCGCGCCAGCGCGAGTTGGAAAAAGTCCTCAACCACGACGTCATCGGCTTCACCACCGCCGTGGCCGAGGTCATCAACGACGACGCCAGTCGCTGGTTCCACTTCGGCCTCACCAGCAGCGACGTGGGCGACACCTGCTACGGCGTGCAGATGGTCCAGTCGGCGGACATCTTGATTGCCGACGTGAAGAAAGTGCGTGAGTCCATCGCCAAGCGCGCGAAGGAACACAAGTTCACCCCGTGCATCGGCCGCAGTCACGGCATCCACGCCGAGCCGACCACCTTCGGCCTCAAGCTGGCGCTCATGCACGACGAGTTTGGCCGTGCCCTGCGCCGGCTGGAAACCGCACGCGAAGTCGTCGCCGTCGGCAAATTATCCGGCGCCGTCGGCACCAGCGCGCACCTGTCTCCGCGAATCGAGGCGGCCGTCTGCAAGAAACTCGGCCTTCGCCCCGCGCCCATTGCCACTCAGGTTATCCAGCGCGACATCCACGCTGAATTCCAGACCACGCTCGCCCTCGTCGGCGCGAGCATCGAACGCTGGGCCGTCGAGTTCCGCCACCTCCAGCGCACCGAAGTCCTCGAAGCCGAAGAGCCGTTCACGGCCGGCCAGAAAGGCAGCAGCGCCATGCCG
>Ga0105047_10009565_pt1 | contig 15935 bp, 12 predicted proteins | sample MAT04_FD_78384 | JGI IMG/M metagenome (GOLD analysis project Ga0105047, IMG submission 78384) | Freshwater microbial communities from Lake Fryxell liftoff mats and glacier meltwater in Antarctica - MAT-04 (megahit assembly) | ecosystem: Environmental > Aquatic > Freshwater > Ice > Liftoff...
GCAGTTTTCTCACCCAGCCACCACACTGCCGAGACCAGTCCGAAATCATCCAGTATGGACGGGCGCAGACCCAGCGCCATCTGACGAACCCGCTGCAACGAGTCCTCGACGATGCGCAGGGTCTCCCGTTCGCGTTCGGCAACAGTGCCGGCGAGGACTGCGGCGGGCAGCTGCAGGTTGATCTTGATGGCGGTCAGTGCCTGGCCGAGTTGTTCGTGCAGTTCCAGCGCCATCCGGCTGCGCTGTGTCTCCTGCAGATCCAGTACCCGGTGCGACAGCGCGCTGAGCTGCCGCGCTTTGTCTTGCAGCCGCGCCTTGGCGGCATGATTGTGCAGGGCGATCTCCAGCGCGGTGCGCAGCGCACGATCGGTAAACGGTTGCAAAAGATAGCCGAAAGGCTCCTCCAGCCTTGCGCGCGCCAGTGTGTCGTCGGTGTCATGGGCGGTCATGAATATGACGGGCAGTGCGTATCGCGCGCGGATCGCCAGCGCGGCGGTGATGCCGTCCATGCGGTCCGCCAGGCGTACGTTGATCAGCACCAGGTCCGGCTGCAACTCGCCCGCCATCCGTATGGCTTGATGGCCCTGGGTCGCGTGACCCACCGGCTCGTAGGACAGTTCGGTCAGCTGCCGCAGGATGTCACGCGCAACGGTCAAGTCGTGTTCGACCACCAGGATTCTGCGCAGTGTTTTCATCGGGGCTCGGTCGAGGTGGCCAGCGCAGGCTGCGCCGGCATGGATATCACGCAAAACGCGGCGCCGGACCCGACAGTCTTCTAGATCTGGACCACCCGCTGGATCGGTCGGCGCGGCCAGCGTTTGGGCCCATGCCGCAGGCGGCCCTTGGGCCCGGGCGCCGATTGATGCGCAATGGCGCAAAAATGAGTCGCGGGACAGGGGATCGTCGCGTCATGGGAATGACTGTAGAGGCGCCAGGGCGTGTCAACCATCGGGCGAACACCTGAACCGGTTCGGAAAAACACCTGACGGTAGCCGGACCGCGAGGACCGCACCTGGTGGTGCAAGCTATGTTGCCGTTTCGGCGCTGCTTCGCGCGGCGTGAATGGTTTGCGCCGCAATTTCATAGGAGCGCAGCCGGTGCGCGTGGTCGAACATCTGACAGGTGATCATCAGCTCGTCGGCGCCGGTGCGCTCCACGAAAGCGTCGATACGCGAGTGCACCGTTTCCGGGGTACCGATGGCCGAGCACGCCAATACCTCGTCCAGCATGCCACGGATCGGGCCTTGCAGCCGCTCGTAATAGCCTGCCACCGGAGGCGGCAGCCGGCGTGGCTGGCCGCTGCGCAGGTTCACGAACGCCTGCTGCATCGAACTGGCGCGGTACCAGGCGTCGGCGTCGGAGTCTGCGGCAAAGACGTTGAAACCCAGCATCACATGCGGCTTGGCCAGTTGCGCCGACGGCTGGAATGTGGATCGGTACAGCGCGATGGCATCCATCATCTGCGCCGGCGCGAAATGCGACGCGAAGGTATAGGGCAGGCCGAGGGCAGCCGCCAGCTGGGCTCCGAACAGGCTGGAGCCGAGAATCCAGATCGGCACCTTGAGTCCGGTGCCGGGCACGGCGCGTACCGCCTGACGCGGGCTGTCGGACAGGAAGTCCATCAGCTCGACCACATCCTGCGGAAATTCGTCCGAGCTCGACTGCAGGTTGCGTCGCAGCGCATGGGCGGTGCGCTGGTCGGAGCCTGGCGCGCGGCCCAGTCCGAGATCGATACGGCCCGGAAACAGCGACTCCAGCGTGCCGAACTGCTCGGCGATAACCAGTGGCGAATGGTTGGGCAGCATGATGCCGCCGGCACCGACCCGGATATGGCGGGTGGCGCCAGCCACATGGGCGATCAGCACGGCCGTCGCTGCGCTGGCAATGCCGGGCATGCCGTGGTGCTCGGCCAGCCAGAACCGCTGGTAACCCCAGCGCTCGGCATGTTGCGCCAGGTCGCGGCTGTTGCGGAACGACTGGGCAGCGTCGCTGCCTTCGGTGATGGGTGACAGGTCGAGGACGGACAGGGGGATCATGGAAGGGTGTTGTGAGCGGTTGTCCACGGAGCCGGCGCCGGGTCGTCCGTGCCCTTGGGCGTGTTGCGGTTCCGGTATTGTCCGGCATCTGATCACGCGATCCGCCATGCCCGTTTCCGACCCCACGCGCCGCCCAGCCGCATGTTCGGCAGCGTGCTGTTCCGCTGCGACCTGGCGCAGGCTCTTAAAATGATCGCTGGAAGTCCAACATAGGAAGAAACGACATGAAGGCAAGCTGGAACGGCACGGTGATCGCGCATAGCGACGACACGGTTGTGCTCGAGGGCAACCACTACTTCCCGCTCGACGCATTGGAGCGGCGTTTTGTCACGTTCAGCAACCACAAGACCACATGCCCCTGGAAAGGGCAGGCGAGTTATCTTTCGCTGCTGGTGGACGGCGACATGCTGACCGACGCGGCGTGGTTCTACGCCGATCCGAAACCCCAGGCCGCCGAGATCCGCGACCGGGTCGCGTTCGGAAACGGGGTGAAGATCGAGCCATGAGCACCGCCGGACCGCTCCCAAAGCGCTCACAGCCCCGTAGTCCGCCGTCCGCAGTCCGCAGTCCTCAGGACGCAGGACGCAGGGCAACCCAGTGAGCCAGGAGCGGTCGTCCGGCGAGACCCCACGATGAGCCAACCCTTGTTGTCGCCGCCGTATGCTTCGCCGGCGCATCTGATCGAGGCGCTGGTCCAGCAGGGGCAGGCGGTGCTCAGTGCGCAAGGTGTTGGCGAACTGGCGCATTGCAGCGCGCGGGAGCTCGCTGCGCTGGGCGCAGGCTGGCGCGATCTGCCCAGCGATGAATACCTCAAGGACGGCGGACGGTACCGACGCCGGCGCCATTCCTGCTTTGTTGTCGATGGCGAGCAGGTCGAGCAGGCGCCCCACCGTGCCCACTGGCAGCCGCTGGCCTACAACGCGCTGCACGGCGGCATGCAGCGCTGGTTCGAGCCGATGCAGCCGGCCATCGTGGCGTTGCCGGCCTGGCCTCGGCTGCTGCGCTGGCTCGCTGGCGTGGCCGACGGTGTCTGGGGCCACCAGACCTGGTACGTGGAGGCGCACCAGTTCCGCATCGACACCACCGACGGCATCGGCCGTCCGACGCCCGAAGGCGCGCATCGCGATGGTGTCGACCTGGTCGCGGTGTTCCTGGTCGAGCGCCATCGGGTCAAGGGTGGTGAGACCCGGGTGTTCGATGCCGAAGGCCCGAACGGTCGGCGCTTCACGCTGGCGGAACCCTGGTCCTTGCTGCTGCTCGACGATGCCCGGGTGATCCATGAAACCACGCCGATACAGCCTGATGGCGAACAGCCGTATCGCGATACCCTGGTGTTGACGCTGCGTGCGGGCAGTTTTCAGGGAGACAATGGGCTGTCCTGATTTGCGTCAATACGATTGCAGCGCGCGGGCGCACACTGGACCATCACCACCCACAAGGAGAATCCACCATGTTCAAACACCTGCTGGTCCCCATCGACGGTTCACCGACCTCCGAACTGGCGGTGGACAAGGCCATTGGTCTGGCCAAGGCTTTCGACAGCCGGGTGACAGCGATCTACGTGGTCGATCCGTATCCGTTCACCGGCGTCGGAGCCGACTTTGCGTACGGCCAGGGGCAATACCTCAGCGCGGCCAAGGCAGCCGCGACGGACGCGCTGGCCCATGCCCGCAAGCAGATGGAGCAGGCCGGCGTGCAACTCAAAACCGCGACGGTGGAGGCGCATGCGGTCTGGCGCGGCATCCTTGAGGCGGCCGAGACCGACGGCGCCGACCTGATCGTGATGGGCAGCCACGGGCGCAGCGGCATCGAGAAACTGGTGCTGGGCAGCGTGGCGCAAAAAGTGCTGTCAAACAGCAAGGTGCCGGTGTTGCTGATGCGGGCCTGACAGGGCCTGAAGTGCGACCGGTCCAGGGCCCTCGCCCCGCGCAGCTGCAACAGCCCAGTGCCGCGAGGGTCGCTCAAGCAGTCTCAGCCGCACTGCCCCACAAAACCGCAGGCGGTACAGAAGTCGCAACCGTCCTTCTTGATCACCGTTGGATTCCCGCATTCGGGACAGGGCCGTCCGGCCAATGGTGTGCCGGCGCGGCCGGCGGCGGGGCTTTCCAGCACGCCCATCTCCCGCACCGGATAACCCTCTTCGTCGAGTACGCCGAGCATGGCGTAACGGTGGATGACCAGCCGCGCCAGATAGGCGACGGTGGAGGGCCAGACCTGCTGGCGCCGCGTGTGGGCCGCCAGGCCGGGCACGAAGGCCATGAAGTGGCCCAGCGGTTCGGCATAGTTGAGCAGCTTGCGCAGCTTCATGCCGATCCAGGCCGGATCGATGACCCGCATGTCCAGTGACAGCAGGCGTGCCAGTCCGTCGTAGGCCCGCGGATAGTTGCCGGACAGTCCCATGGCGCAGGGCCGTGTGACGGCACTGCCGTCGTGTTGCGGCAGCGTGATCTCCTTGAGCGTGAGCGTGAATCGTTCGCCTGTGGCTGGGTTGTCGACGTCGACAGCCCAGGCCAGCGTGCCGCCGGGTCCGGTCAGCGGCTCGTCTCGGCTGAACATCGCGTCGAGCACCGGCGTCGCCCCGGACGTGCCGGCGCCTTGCAACTGCTCGCAGCGCCAGCGGATCACTGCCGCGGTGGCGGCCACGACACCCGGAAACAGGCGGCGTTCGCCGCTGGGCGGAAACGGCATCTCGAAGCTGCGCTCCTCGGCCACGGTGGCCAGTGCGTCGAGCTTGAGCCGCAGCCATGCGGCGTCATTGGCGCGCATGTCCATCGACAACGTCTTGGCCAGCGCGCCCAGGCCGCGCGGTTGTTCCGCACCGTTGACCCAGACCTCGAACGGCCTTGGCGGGGCGCCGTCTCCAGACGCCAGTTCACCGACGAAGAGTGCGAAGTCGCCGAACGGATGGTGCACCATGAAGGTCCAGGCCGGGTTGCCGGCCGGCAATTCCGGGCGTCCGGGCCAGCGCAGCGACGACAGCACCGGCGCGGGCAGGCGTTCGATCGCCAGGCGGCGGTTGGTGTCGCGCACGACCAGCGGTTCGGCGGCGGCGGGTGCATCGGTGTGCAGCACCGAGCCGAGCACGCTGTTGGGCCGGTAGGTGGCCAGGCCCTTGAGCCCGGACTTCCAGGCCTGCTGGTACAGGTCCTGGAAGTCGGCGTAGGGGTAGTCGGCCGGCACGTTGACGGTCTTGGAGATCGCCGTATCGACGAACGGCGCCACGGCCGCGACCATGCTGGCATGCGCCTGCGCGCTGAGTTCAAGCGCAGTCACGAAGGCTGGCGGCAAAGCGGCGTCTTCGCCATGCAGGTGGCGGAACAGGCGCCACGCATGGTCCTGCACCGCATACTCCTTGAAACCGCCATCGGGCATGCGCTTCTTGCGTGTGTAGGTCCAGCTGAACGCCGGCTCGATGCCGTTGCTGGCGTTGTCGGCGAAAGCCAGGCTGATGGTGCCTGTCGGTGCGATCGACAGCAGGTGCGAATTGCGGATGCCGTGGGCGCGGATAGAATCCTTCAGTGCCTGCGGCAGCCGTGACGCGAATCCCGGCCCGCTCAGATACAAGTCGGCGTTGAACAGCGGGAATGCGCCACGTTCCTGCGCCAGTTCGCTGGACGTGGTGTAGGCTGCATCACGCAGGCTCTGGCTGATGGTTCGCGCCATCGCGCGGGCTTCGTCGCTGTCGTAATGCAGCCCTAGCATCACCAGTGCATCACCCAGCCCGGTGAAGCCGAGGCCGACCCGGCGTTTGCCGCGCGCCTCAGCCTGCTGTTGCGGCAACGGCCAGACGGTGATGTCGAGCACGTTGTCGAGCATGCGCACCGCGACCGCCGCCAGTGCCGTGAAACCGGCCTCGTCGAAACCCGCCTCGGCGCTGAACGGCGAACGCACGAAGCGCGTCAGATCGATCGAGCCCAGGCAGCAGCAACCGTAGGCGGGAAGCGGTTGTTCGCCACAGTTGTGCACCAAAAATCCATTGGCATCGAACGCATGCATGTGTTCGACGGTCACGTCGAACACCGCTTCCGAACCATCGGGTACGACTGATTCGACTCGCGCGGTGAATCGCTCCAGGTTCCCGGCTCGGCGGTAGCTTGCAAGGCGCTGGGCGAGTCGCTCGGCCTGGGCGGTGTCTTCAAAGCCGATACGCTCGGCGAATACCGCCAGGTTGTCGCCGCTGATGACCAGTTCATGCAACGGCTGCGTGGTGTAGTCCCGCCGACCGGCACGGCCGCTGCGCGGCGATGCCAGCTGGGCAGGTTTGCGATGGCGGCATATCGTCGAGGCAATCCCCAAGCGCAGCAAAATGCGTTGCACGGCTTCCAGCGCCGACAAGTCCACCAGGGTCAGGCGCACGCTGACCCCTTCTTCCTCGATGCCCCGCACCGAGCCGTCGGCGTCGAACAGTCCGCGCAGCAGGCCGCGGCAGAAGTCGCAGGACGCCGCCTCCATGGCAGGCGTGATCGTCTTGTGGCCCGGCGCCGCACCCAGCTGCAGAGCCAGTTTGCGCAGCGCACCGCACACCAGTCTGAATTCGCAGCGACCGACCCCCACCCTTTGCCAGCCGCGGAAGTCCGCGCGGTGGGGCAGGGTCAACGCCGCCGTTTCAGCCGCGCGCATGATGCCCCCGGCGCTGTGGTCGAACGCGGCTGGCGCGCCGCTCACCGCACGCAATTGCGGAGCCCAGGCCGACAATACCGCCTTGTCGCTTGTCAGTGTTCCGTCGCCGATCAGCAGCCCGATCAGGTAACCCTCGGACTCGGTATGCGGGCCCGCCCAACCCGGGGTGCCGCGGTGATCCTGCAACAGGAGTTCGTCGCCGCGGCAAAGTTGTGCCACTGCGGCCCACTCGCTTTCGATGAGGTAGGGCGTCTTGCGCGTCACACGGCGCACTGGATGATCCGCCGTCAGCCGCAGCGCGTGGCCTTCCTGGGTGCGCAGCGCAAAGACCGGTTTTACGCCGGTCTGGAAAAAACCCTCGGACTCCGTTCGATAGGCCCGAGCGTCGACGATGGCCATGAAAGGCTGACCGAGCAGATCGGACACCTGCCGTGCGCCGCCGCCGGTCATGACCCAGGTGTCCGCTGTGACGCAAGGATTGGTACTGGCGATCGTCTCGCAATACCGCAGGTTGTTGTCGTTGTTGATGCGGTCCAGGAACAACACGCCCGGCTCGGCATGATCGTAGGTGGAGCGCATGATCAGGTCCCACAACTGGCGCGCAGGCAACTTGCGGTAGACCCAGTAGGCACTGCCGTCGGCCGGCGTGACCTGGTAGGCACCGGCCTGTTTCTGCGCGACTCCCGGTTCGGCGCGGTGCACCAGTTCGACCAGCGTGTCGGCCTGCACTGCCTGCATGAAGGCATCGGTGACACCGACCGAGATGTTGAAGTTGCTCAGTTCGCCCTGGTCCTTGGCCCGGATGAATTCCTCGATGTCCGGATGATCGCAGCGCAGCACACCCATCTGCGCACCGCGCCTGGCGCCGGCGGATTCGACGGTTTCACATGAGCGGTCGAACACCTGCATGTAGCTCACCGGGCCCGATGCGCTGCTGCGGGTGCTGCCGACCCAGGCGCCCCGCGGGCGGATGCGCGAGAAGTCGTAACCGACGCCGCCTCCCTTGCGCATGGTCTCGGCGGCCTGGGTCAGAGCGACATAGATGCCGGGATGACCGTCTTCCTCCTGCGCGATCGAATCGCCCACCGGCTGCACGAAGCAGTTGATCAGCGTGGCCGACAGCTCGGTGCCCGCCGCCGACTGGATACGGCCGGCCGGCAGGAAGCCGCCTTGCAGCGCGCCGAGGAAGCGGGTTTCCCATTGGGCGCGATGCTCGGGCTTCTCGGCCTGCGCCAATGCACGCGCCACGCGCCGGTTGACATCGGCAATGCCACGTTCGTCGTCCTTGGCATATTTCTCCAGCAGCACTTCCTCGCTGATGGCTTGTGACGGCAATGGGCTGGATGCGATGGTGCCGGTGCTGTGGGCGTTGCGGGTGCTGGTCATGGCTGGCTCTGGAACAGTGATTCTGGGCTGGCGCCGTGGCGCCGCGGCGGTGCGCCTTTTTGCGTTGGTCAGGCATCGCGCTCACGCTTGCGGCGCGGTAAAGATGCATCGTTCGGCCTTCCACAAGCGGCTGATAATGGCAGCTGTGTCTTTCCGTGTTTGTACACCCATTTAGACCCGGCTGCATCCCGCTGTCCTGCCATGAACATCTCCAGCTTCGATGACTTGTTGTCAGCCGCTCGTGCACAGGACGATCCCCAGCGGCTTTTGTTCGTGTTTGCGCAGGCCGAGTTGTCCGACGACAGCACGCACGAGGAGCGCCGGCGTTTCGAGGCCGGCGAGGGTGGTGCGCTGGTGCCGGTGATGGCAGTCGACAAGGCGCCCCACGAAATCGCCGACTTCGGTGCACTGCTGCAGGAGTCGCTGCAGTTCGGCAAGCCCTGGGCTGTCGTATTCGCCGCTGCGCTGTCGGGCCGCCACGGCGTGGTGCCCGCCGATGACGATGTCGCCACGGCACTCGATCGCATGACCGAGGCGATCAAGACCGGAAATCTGACCGCCTTCACTCCGTTTGGCCGTGACGGTCACACGGTCCGGTTCAGCTGAGTGCCGCGGTCCGGCTCAGCGCTCCGCGATGTAGTGCTGCATCGTCACGGACTCGCCGTCCAGCAGGAAGCTGCGCACATGGGACTCCAGCTCATGATCGGCCATCGTGGCCCGGGCGCGCTGGTGCAGGTAGTCGGCCCACGAGGTGACGATGAAGCGCTCCAGGTAGCGGTTCGGGTCGGCCAGATCACGGTAGACGCGCCAGAACGTGGCGCCGTCGCGCCGTCGCGTCGCGCGCAGCTGGCTGATCGCGCTGAGGAAATCCTCGGCGTTCTGCGGGTCGATGCGGTAGGCCATCTCCACCGCGATCGGGCCGTCACCCGGATCGGGCTCCTTGCCCAGGAACAGGTCCTGCAACGACGGTGTGGCCGGCGTCACGTCGCGTGCCTCGCCCATGCGCAGCGGAAATCGCCGCGCCAGCAGCGGGCCGGCGCCCATGCACACGGCAGCCACTACCAGCGCCGTGGACAGGCCGGCGAGATCGGACAAGGCGCCCCAGAACGCGGAACCGAATGCGAATGCGCCCAGGGCCGCCAGCGTGTGCATGGCAACCGCACGGGCCCGCACCCAGGGCGGAACGCTGGTCTGCGTGGCCGTGTTGAAGGTCGACATCACTGACATCCAGGCGGCGCCGCCGACGACCAGCGCCAGGTAAACCGGCACATGCCAGCGCGAGAACGCCGCGACCAGCATCACCAGGGCGTATGACACGCAGCCGGCTGTGACCAGGGCTTCCAGACCGAACCGCGCGCGTACCCGGCCGATCAGCATGCCGGCGATGACAGCGCCTGCTCCGAGGCATCCCATCATCAAGCCGAAGCCGCTTGCACCCAGGCCGAGCTGGCGTTGTCCGATCACAGGCAGCAAGGCCCACAACGCCGACCCTGCGCCACTGTAGGCGGCCGCACGCAGCAGCTGGGCCAGCACGGTATGCGAGTGCCACGCAAATCGAAGGGCGCTGAGCATGCCGCCCCACAGGCGCTCCGCCGGCAGGCGTGAGGGCGGATGCGGCGGCGGTGGCCAGCGGCGGATCGACTGCATCATGATCAGCGTGCTGACGACCGCCAGCGCGAAGTTCCAGGCGCCACCGACATAGGCAAATACCAGGCCGGCCAGGGCCGGGCCCAGCGCCCGTGCGCCGTTGTACGACACACTGGTGGCGATGATGGCCTGTGGCAACTCCTCGCGCGGCACCGACTGCGCAACGGTCGAGTTCCAGGCCGGTGACATCAGGGCCGTGCAGCTGCCGGCCACGAAGATCAGGAACAACACGCCGCCCGCCCCGGTCACGCCTGCCAGAGACAGAATCGCCAGCAGCGTGCCCGATGCGGCCTGTATGCCCAGCGCCAGCTGGATCAGGCGCCGGCGGTCGGTGATGTCGGCCAGCACCCCGGCCGGCAGCGAGAACATGAACATCGGCAGGAATACCGCGGTCTGCACCAGGGCGGCCAGGAACGACGAACCGCTGAGCTCGACCATCATCCAGGATGCGGCCATGGTCTGCATGGCGTTGCCGACGAAATAGACGCTGCCGCCGGCCCACAACCCGCGGAACTGGAGGTGGCGCATCGTGCCGCGAGTCAGGAAGGCTGCTTGCATGGGCGTTGATTGTCCACGCATGCGGGACGGGCTATTGAACTCTCATCCCGGCAGCGGCAGGGCCCCGGTGCTCTTGATCCGGTCCAGGCACACGCTGGAGCGCACGTTATCGACGCTGGGTAGCGTCATCAAGGTGTCCATCAGGAACTGGGACAAGGCCTTGAGGTCGCGCGCCATGACCTTGAGCACATAGTCGAAGTCGCCCGTGACCGAGAAACATTCGAGCACCTCGGGCAGCACGCGGATGGCGTCGGTGAACTTGCGCAGGTTGGCCCTGTGCCCTTTTTCCATCGACACATGCACGAAGGCGGTCACGCCCAGTCCGAGCGAGGCCGCGTCGAGCCGGGTTTCATAGCCGGTGATGACACCGATCTCCTCGAGCCGGCGGTGGCGGCGGTGGCATTGCGAGGTCGACAGGTTGACTGCCGCGGCCAGTTCCAGGTTGGACGCGCGGCCCTGCAGTTGCAGCACGGCCAACATCCGCAGATCGGTGCGGTCGAGTTCGATGATTTGCAATTTTGTCCCCTATATCGCCTTGAAAATGAAATTTTATTTGATGAAGACCCGGCGGGAGCAGGACATTCGCAAACCTATCCTGCGATCCTGCCGTTACCATTTCTTCATGGCGTAGCGGGTATCCGGAGCAAGGTCTTTCAGGCAGGCCGGCAGGAACCGGACGCGATGCGGTTGGTGACTTATTGCCCCGATTGCTCCGTGACTGCGGAATCTGTAGCATGCAATACGTCAGACGGACAGCGGCGAGACATGTGCATTTGGCCGATGGCGCGCGCAACAACATGACCAGGAGAGTCGACGATGGCCGATCTGTACGAGAACCCGATGGGGCTGATGGGTTTCGAATTCGTCGAGTTCGCCTCCCCGACACCCAACGTGCTCGAGCCGGTGTTCGAGATGATGGGTTTCACCAAGGTGGCGCATCACCGCTCCAAGAACGTCGCGCTGTACCGCCAAGGCGAAATCAATTTCATCATCAACCAGGAGCCGCGCAGCGTAGCCTCGTATTTCGCGGCCGAACACGGGCCGTCGGCCTGTGGCCTGGCGTTCCGGGTGAAAAATTCCCGCATTGCGCTGGAACGGGCGCTCGAACTCGGCGCTGAGCCGATGGAGATGCGCACCGGCCCGATGGAGTTGAATCTGCCGGCTATCAAGGGCATCGGCGGCGCGCCGCTGTACCTGATCGACCGTTTCGATGAGGGCCGCTCGATCTACGATATCGACTTCGATTTCATCGACGGGGTGGACCGCCATCCGGTCGGCCATGGCCTGAAGGTGGTCGACCACATGACGCACAACGTCTACCGTGGCCGCATGGCGTATTGGTCCAAGTACTACGAACGGCTGTTCAATTTCAAGGAAATCCGGTACTTCGACATCCAGGGCCAGCACACCGGCCTGACGTCCAGGGCGATGACGGCGCCCGACGGCAAGATCCGCATTCCGCTGAACGAGGAGTCGGCCAAGGGCTCGGGCCAGATCGAGGAATTCCTGATGCAGTTCAATGGCGAGGGTATCCAGCACATCGCGCTGCTCACCGACAACCTGATCGACACGGTCGACAAACTGCAGATGGCGGGTATTGCGTTGATGACCGCGCCCAACGACATCTATTACGCGATGCTCGAGGAGCGCCTGCCCGGTCACGGCCAGACGGTGCCGGACCTTCAGGCCCGCGGCATCCTGCTCGACGGCACGACCGAAGGCGGCAAGCCGCGCCTGCTGCTGCAGATCTTCTCCAAGACCTTGCTCGGACCGGTGTTCTTCGAATTCATCCAGCGGCGGGGCGATGACGGATTTGGCGAAGGCAATTTCAAGGCCCTGTTCGAGTCGATCGAGCGCGACCAGGTGGCGCGCGGCGTGATCGTGGCCGCTTGAGCCATGGCGCAGTTGTCCTACCAGTCGGGATTCGGCAACGCCTTCGAGACCGAGTGTCTGCCCGGCGCCTTGCCCGTCGGGCGCAATTCGCCCCAGCGGTGTGCTTATGGCCTTTACGCCGAACAACTGTCGGGTACGTCGTTCACCGCGCCGCGGGCTGACAACCGGCGCAGCTGGTTGTACCGGATTCGCCCGAGCAGCATGCACCAGCCGTTCGTGCAGGTCGACTCCGGCCGTCTGAGCGGCGACTTCAGCACACCGGCGACACCGAACCAGCTGCGCTGGAGCCCGTTGCCGATGCCGGATCAGCCGACCGACTTCGTCCAGGGGCTGGTGACCATGGCAGGCCATGGCGATCCGCAGGGTCAATCCGGTGCCGCTGTGCACCTGTATGGGGCCAATCAGAGCATGCTGGACAAGGTGTTCTACAACGCCGACGGCGAGATGCTGATCGTGCCGCAGCAGGGCCTGCATCGCTTCGTGACCGAGTTGGGCATCATCGAGGCCGAGCCGCAGGAGATCGTCGTGCTGCCGCGTGGTGTGCGGTTCCGGCTCGAGTTGCCCAACGGCCCGGTACGGGGATATGTCTGCGAGAACTTTGGTGCCAACTTCCGACTGCCCGATCGGGGCCCGATCGGCTCCAACGGACTGGCCAATACCCGCGACTTCCTGACGCCGGTGGCCGCCTATGAAGACCTGGAGCGGTCAACCGAGCTGCTGGCCAAGTTTCAGGGTCACCTGTGGTCGGCCCGCATGAACCACTCGCCGCTGGACGTGGTCGCCTGGCACGGCAACTACGCGCCGTACAAATACGATTTGCGCCGTTTCAACGCCATCGGCTCGATCAGTTACGACCATCCCGATCCGTCGATCTTCCTGGTGCTGCATGCCGCATCGGACACGCCCGGCGTGAGCAGCATCGACTTCGTCATCTTTCCGCCGCGAATCCTGGCGATGCAGGACACTTTCCGGCCGCCCTGGTTTCACCGCAACATCGCCAGCGAATTCATGGGCCTGGTGCACGGCGCCTACGACGCCAAGGCCGAGGGTTTCGTGCCCGGCGCAAGCAGCCTGCACAACAGCATGAGTGGCCATGGGCCAGACGCTCAGACCTTCGAGAAGGCCAGCAACGCCGACCTGTCCAGGCCCGACGTGATCACCGAGACCATGGCTTTCATGTTCGAGACGCGCTCCGTGTTGCGGCCGACACGCCATGCCCTGCAGTCGCCCCAGTTGCAGCAGGACTACTACCGCTGCTGGCAGGGCATCCAGAAGAACTTCAACCCGGATCAGAAATGACGCTCGACGACACCCATGACCCCGCGCTGCAAAGCTGGCTCGACTCGGCTAACGATCCGGCAACCGATTTCCCGATCCAGAACCTGCCGCTGGGCCGGTTCCGGCGCGATCCGAACGGTCCCTGGCAACTGGGGGTGGCCATTGGCGACCAGATCGTCGACCTGCAGCAGTCCGGCCTGGTGCCGTCGCCCGATGCCAACGCGCTGATCGGTGCCGGCACGCATCAGCGTCTGGCCTTGCGCAAGGCCTTGTCGGACGGCTTGCGTGCCGGCAGCCTGCAGCAGGCGCGCTTGCAGGCCGCGCTGGTGGCGCAGTCGCAGGTCGAGCTCGGACTGCCGTGCGAGATTCGCGACTACACCGATTTCTACACCAGTGTGTATCACGCGACCACGATCGGCAAGCAGTTCCGGCCTGACAACCCGCTGCTGCCCAACTACAAGTGGGTGCCGATCGGCTACCACGGCCGGGCCTCGTCGATCGTTGCCAGCGGCGCGTCGTTCCGTCGGCCGCGCGGCCAGCTCAAGGCGCCGGATGCCGACAGCCCGAAGCTGGGAGCCTGTGCGCGGCTCGACTACGAACTCGAACTGGGCATCATCGTCGGTCAGCCGAATGCGCTGGGCGATCCGATCGGCATCGAACGGGCCGAGGACCATGTGTTCGGCCTGGCCTTGTTCAACGACTGGAGCGCGCGCGACATCCAGGGCTGGGAATACCAGCCGCTGGGCCCGTTCCTGTCCAAGAACTTTGCCAGCAGCCTGTCGCCCTGGGTCGTGACGATGGAGGCCTTGGCGCCGTTTCGCGCACCGTTCAGCCGGCCCGAAGGCGACCCGCAGCCCTTGCCCTACCTGGACAGCGCGGCCAACCGTGCCGAGGGTGCGATCGACGTCGAACTCGAGGTCTGGCTGCAGACGGCCAGGATGCGCGAGGCGGGGCATGCTGGCGAACGTTTGTCCGCATCGAACTACAAGGACGCCTACTGGACCGTGGCGCAGATGGTCGCGCACCACACCGTCAATGGCTGCAACCTGGCCAGCGGTGACCTTTTTGGCTCGGGCACCTTGTCCGGTCCCCGGCCCGAGCAGGCCGGCTCGTTGATGGAGCTGAGCCAGGGCGGCAAGCAGCCGCTGCTGTTCGCCAATGGCGAGTCGCGCACCTGGTTGCAGGACGGCGACAGCATCATCCTGCGCGGATATTGCCGGCGCGAGGGCTACCGGCGCATCGGTTTCGGTGAATGCCGCGGAACCGTGCTGCCGGCCCATCCACTGGCCTGAGACCCGAAGAATCACGCCGATGCAGGACAAACCGAAACACGGCGCCGCTGCCGGCATCCGCCCGCAGCGCGCCGACTGGACCATCGAGCAGGGCTGGGACCACTACACCGCGCGGGAACACGCGGTCTGGAAGACGCTGTTCGAGCGCCAGACCCGGTTGCTGCCGGGGCGCGCCTGCGACGAATTCATCGCCGGCATGCAGCAATTGCCGATCGACGCCAGCCAGATTCCCGACTTCCGGCGCCTGAGCGAGGTGCTGATGCGCCACACGGGCTGGCAGATCGTCGCGGTGCCGGGCCTGGTTCCCGACGAAGTGTTCTTCGATCATCTGGCAAACCGGCGCTTTCCGGCTGGCAGTTTCATCCGCAAGGCCGACGAGCTCGACTACCTGGAAGAGCCCGACGTGTTCCACGACGTGTTTGGCCACGTGCCGATGTTGATGAACCCGGTCATTGCCGATTTCGTGCAGGCCTATGGCGTGGGCGGCCTGCGCGCGCAGCAACTGGGTGTGTTGCCGCAACTGGCGCGGGTCTACTGGTACACGGTTGAGTTCGGCCTGGTGCGGCAACCGGACGGATTGCGCATCTATGGCTCGGGCATCGCGTCGTCGTTTACCGAATCGGTGTTCGCGCTCGAGGATGCCTCGCCGAACCGGATCGGTTTCGAGCTGGAGCGTGTCATGCGCACGAACTACCGCATCGACGACTTCCAGGAGGTCTATTTTGTGCTGGACAAGCTCGAAGACCTGCTCGCGCTGGCCGACATCGACTTTGCGCCGGTGTACCAGCGTGTTGGCGCGTTGCCTGAACTGCAGCCTGGCGACGTGTTGCCGACGGACCGCGTGCGGAGCCGGGGAGACGGCCGCTACCACCGCAGTGCGACTGCTTCGGCCCGAGGCGATTGATCCGGCGCGGCTGACGTTCAGCGCAGCGCGATGCCGACCGGCAAGTCGCCGAGACAGTCACGGTCACGGTGGGTGCCGCGAGTCCGACGACTGCGCATGTGCGCCCTGATCAGACCATGGCGTCGGCAGCGGCCTGGAAACGGGCGTCATGCCGCCGGACCGAGCGCGCCACATGCCTTGCTGCGTTACCAGGTAGTCCATCGGTATGTCGTGCGCTTGCGCCCGGATGGTGTCGATACGCGACAGCTCAAACGCCACGCCGATCTTCAGCGGCTGCGGCGACATCGCGGCCAGGGTGCGGTCGTAGTAGCCGCCGCCATA
>Ga0105047_10009566_pt1 | contig 15934 bp, 14 predicted proteins | sample MAT04_FD_78384 | JGI IMG/M metagenome (GOLD analysis project Ga0105047, IMG submission 78384) | Freshwater microbial communities from Lake Fryxell liftoff mats and glacier meltwater in Antarctica - MAT-04 (megahit assembly) | ecosystem: Environmental > Aquatic > Freshwater > Ice > Liftoff...
GACCTATGTTCAGATAGATTCGGGGACACGGTTCTTTTTAGTGTTGAACCTGCCGCCTTTTAATATGAGCCAAAACGCAAGCGCAAGTTCGCCAATTGCAAGAGGTGTGCTAATTATCACATCAACAGTGGCTTTATATTTTTCATAGTTGGGAAGTAACAAGACGCCAAATATTCTGGGGATGAAACCTGATTTGAAGGCCAGATAGCCACGCAGAAGCAAATGAAATCCAAAAACGAATAATCCGACAGACCAGATTTTGTAAAAAGCGTTGAGAAAGAGTAAGGCCAAAGCATGTAACTGGGTTGGCTCAAAGACTTTCAAATAGTCCGAACCGCTTATGAGTGGCAAAACAATAACTGCATTAAGTTGAGCGATTCCTGCCATGGTCGCCGCGACCAAACCAAGCCACCCGGTCAGTAATGAGATACTTTTATTGACCGGTTTAAAAAAAACATAAAGCGACCAGGCCACCAGTAAATCAAGAATAATGATGATCAGCCAGGCAAAAATACCTGCTCGGAATATTATATCGGAAGCCATAATATTATTAACTGTAACTACTGCGTCTCCGGGAACAATCAGGCTTGTGCGCACAAAACCAAATGCGAACCCCGCAACAATCGCCGTGAGGATTGATGAGAATCCTGAAATTAAAGCGGCTGTGCGTAATGATATATCGGTGATCTCCGTTTTCTGTTTGTTAGTATTCATTTTTCCTCATTTTTGTAAGTTATCAAAGCTGTAGCTAAATATCTTTCAGGTTTGTGATACATTAGCTTATTGCTCAAATAAATTAAACAATCCTAACTTGGTTTTGATTAATTTTCTTTTGTGTTCATTAGTGACAGCTTAAGTGGATTTAACTCTTTCTTGATTCCTAATACAAATACAGTTTAATCCCTGACTGTCAGTCTAAGTCGTGACTAATAAAGCTTAAATTCCTTTTCAAGTAGTAGTTTTATTTCTTCCAGTATGGGTTTATCAATTTGTTTTGTTTCTTGTTCAGATACAATAGAATAATAGCAGCAATTAATCCAAATACTGTTGCCTGAATAGTTGCTTCCGGACCAAATCCGCCACCGGTAATTAGTTTTGAACCTGTAATTTGTGTAGTAAGCAAACTACTTGTTTTTTCATTCCCTGATGTTATTGCACCTAATATTCCCGACTGCATGAAGTTCCAGGCAAAATGGATGGCAATTGGAAACCATAAATTTCTTTTGTAAATATAAGCTGCACCTAGTAAAAGTCCGGCAAAAATTGCAATACAAATTGCAGCAACTAATGAACTGTTAGGATTAGCAAGATGTAATGCTCCAAAAATTATAGCTGAAATAGTTAAGGCAAGGTAACTCCCTAATTTTTTCTTCAATTATTCTGAAAAGTATTCCCCGAATCAAAATTTCTTCAAAAACAGCCACCGAAAAAGCAATTGCAAATGGAGTGATTATTGAAGAAAATGGATTGACAGAAATTATCTGGAAGTTTCCCCAAAAATAAATCACCAGAATTGTTAAGCCTTGTAAGGTGGTGCCAATTAACACACCCAAGACGGAATTTTCCAATAATCCTTTACCTGAAAACTCTCTAATCTCTCTTTTTTCATATTTTCTGTAAAAGTATATATAGGTAACTATTACAGATGATGAAGCGATAATACCCTTAATAAGATTTCGGAAATTCTTCCCGATTGCAGTTATATCTAATATTTTCCCGACTAACTGCTGAGTTAATATAAATACTGTTAAACATAGTACGACCCCAAGAATTATTTTTGTTAAAGGGGAATTTATAATTCTTTGTTTAGTCGTTGATTGCATGTTTGAAGATTTATGAGTTCAATATTATAATTTGATTTTTTTCTGTGCCGAAAATCGGCAAATTGTGTCACATGCCGACCGTAATGGACGAGGGCTTAAATCCTTTTACGATGAGGTAGATGCCCAGCGAAAATTCAAATAGTGCGACCGGAATTGCGAAAAGCCCCGCCAATGGTGCATGTTGCCCAATGAGACCGAATAGTATAGCGAAATAGCCAATCAGGAGTACGGGGCCTCCAACAATACCAATCAGGGAAAGACCTCGGGGTACCAGGCGTGACTGAAATAGCATGAATCCCAGCAACAGGTCGCAAATAGCAGGCATGAAACTTTGGCCAAGTAGGAAGATGCGGTCATAAAGAGCAGCAAGTGCGTGGCTGGTCGCCAACGCACCTGCTCCAGCTCCGGCCTGCCGCAAAGTCACGATTGATAAAAGGAACGCCACGCCGACGAAGATGGTGCCAGATTCAAGAATACGGGCTGCGACGAGACCCAGCGAAGCACTTTCGTTCTGCTTTCTTAGCAATGGATACAATACAACGGCAGTGCCGATGCCGGCCAGGGCTACGATTATCTCCAGGATACCACCGATTATGGCAGCAGTGTCAGGTCCGGAGCCGACGATGTAATTCACACCTTTTACCTGGCCGTAGAGAGCGAGGGTCGGGATCGAGACAAAGGTGAGCAGGTAGAGTATGCCCCCGAGCAGCGCTGTGTTCCTAAATGAATTCTTCGTGGCTCGTTCCGTTGATACACCCGTTTCGTTTGCGGTATTTCTGCTTGTTTTCATTTTATAATCTTTTAAAATTTATAAGCTGATTTTTGTTGGATAACTGATAACAATGGCGTTAACGGTTGAATACATTTAGCTTATGATTTTTTATTTCTTCCAAGTGGATTTGTTTTCCAGGGTTTAGAGTAATTCATACTGATCATTATACTCCTGTTAAACATTTCCTTACTTTGAGAGATATTGGTTAACCCGTAATTGTACCTGATGTCCAATGCAAGCCTTTTCTCTTTGATCTTAAACATATATCCACCACCTATTTGAATACCGGCATCAAACCGCTTAAAACCTTCGCTTGAGTTTTTAAATGAGAGGTCAGTAGTCAAACCTTCGATTTTCCTGGTCCCGCTGAGATTATATGCGATAGATGGCCCTGCATTCATATAAAATTCTCCAAAATGAATTCGAGCCAACACTGGCAATTCGATTGTATTCAAACGAAGAGTTGATTCGTTGACAGATAATGGATTATTGGTTTTTAATTTGCCCCCCTTCTTCATAAAATACAAATCCGAAACAAGAGAAAATCTGTGTGTAATACCAGCTTGAAATGAAATGCCGGCCTGTAAACCGTTAACCGATTTCTTATAATCTGCCAATGCACTGTTTGAACTGCCGTAATTGAGATTTGTACTCACCACATTTACCATAAGGTCTAAATAGGTTTTTGCTGTTTTTTTATCATCTGTCATTTTTTCTGGTCTCAGATCATTTGTCTGACCAAATGTATTTGCGCATAGGAAAACCATACCTATAACGAGTCCTGCTTTTGTTCTTTTTTTCATAGTTTCTTTTTTTTGTTGATTAATTTCAACAAAAGTATAGGTATGGCTATATGACTGCAATTTAGTTATGCAACGAAAGTGAAGATGTCTGCAAACTCCTGTTATCATTCTGCAAAACTCTTTCTTGAAATTCATTCTTTATTGTTAATTGTCAGTCTGAAATTTCAATCCGATAAAAAAGAATTGTTATCATTGTTACCGTTATTAGTCCTAAAAAACTAGCTTCCAGGCCAAACTCACCACCATATAGCCATGTTGGGCATTTCTCTGCAATTGATTTAAACAGGCTATTTCCTTTTTCACCACTTACCCCGAAACCGAGTACCGTCCCTTGCATAAAATTTGCCATAAAATGCAAGCCTAAAGGCATAGCCAGACTTTTTGTTTTTATGAATGCGAGACCAAACATTATTGAAGCGATGAATATATTTAGAGATGCCAGAATCTTTGTGGTCCCAATCATACCGGGATTGTTAATATGTGTCAAAAGAAACATTCCGGCAATAATTAATTGTGCAGGCCATTGTCCTAAAGATTCTACAAGTCTCTGGAAAAGAAATCCACGAAATAAGAATTCTTCAGCAATGGCAGCACTAACAAAAACTATAAGTCCCGAAATGATGGTTGTAAAAGAAATGCTATTTATTTGCCAATGAGCCAAACCTAAAACTGTCAACATGATAGCAGGGAAAACCATTAATGCTGCACCTATTGATAGTCCTATAAAAATTTGTTTTAACCAACTGAAATTAAATTTACCTGTTATTTCTGTTATTGATTCTTTTCGTAATAACTGGCATATAATTGTTACAAGTAAAATAAGTATAGCCTGTATGTGTATTGAGACTTCAACAGAATGTTTTTGAGCTATTAAAATTGTTGGAAGTAAGAATAATACAAGTAAAACAAAGAAGATTGGAATCCACCAAATACTTCGGATTTTATTGCCTGCGTTAAGAAAAATGTTTTCCATAGTCTTTTCAAATTTTAAAAGTTACCAAACAGTATTGTCACCAGCAGATGAAGCATAGACTAGTGGCGGATTTTGAGCATTGCTCAGGAGACCCTTCGCTAAGTTGCGTGGCACTTAATCGTAAACCCACCCCGCCAGTGGCGGAATGGGTTGCCAAAATTTCATATCAGGTTTTAAAACCCGCCATCTTTTATAGCCTTTACTTTGTGGCGTTTTTATTGCCTTGTATCAATTCCTTAATTCATATAGGGCATTTTCTTACTGGCTTCTCTCATAAGATTGTCAACAAGTTTCGAAGAACTACTGCCTAAGCTTCCCGAAGTTTTATAATCATAGTTCCAGATCAGCTTTTTGCTGCTGTAATCACTGATACTCAATGATGCATGAACTTCATTGGTCGAACTCCTGGAATCAACCAGAAATGCTTCTACTACAGCTGCTCCGTCTGACATTGGTTTGGACAAACCATAATTTGAAGTCATTATGCCATCAACGCCAAGAACTTCACATAATTCAGCAGGTGTTAACGGATTTTCAGGGTAACCAGCTTTTTTAAGTTTAGCATTTGTTGTTCCAATCTCCTGAATGTCCTGGAATATTTTTCCCTGCGTTTTTCTTGTAAGCATCCAGGAATACATTTCATTTTGAAAATTAATCGATTCGGTTCTTTGTTGGGCCTTTATTGCTTGTGCACTAAATTTCCTTTTTGCTGCAATTGAAACAGTAGGTGGAATAATGGCAATAATTTTTTGATTTTGTACTAGTGTGTAAGCGTCAGGGCTATAGAAAATTTTAGCGCAAGACGAAAATAAAATGGCTACCAGCACAATGATCGTAAATTGTTTAATTGTTTTCATCTCTCTTTAATTTAAAAGGTTTAATTAATTAGTATCCGTTTTTTCTTATACTGTCGGGAAAGCAGTAGTATTTAATTTAAAAGGTTCTGTTTTAGAATATTGTAGGTCAGGAATTAAAAGAATAGTAATGCTTAGTGCATAGTGCATAGTGTTAAGCAATATGGATTTGGCATTAAGCATTTTTTTCAATTCAATTTTAACATCTGGGCAATCCAAAGCCCTAAGCACCAAGCGCCATGCACATAAAATTTATTTTCCATATTCTTCTTAACACAACCATTTAAAATGTCTGTTAAGAACTGTTTTGATGTGAATTTTTATACTCTTCATTCTGTATGTAATATCTTATTTCTTATGAAGTGCTTTCATAATTTTCTCTCCTCAGAATAGTAGAGAAATCACCTACGGAAGAGTTGAATCCTTTTACTATCAGCCATACCGCCAAAATCATTTCGTATGCGAATACCGGAACTGCCAGTAATACGCCCCAAATAGAAATCTGACGAAATACTCCAAACATCACCAACACGGCGCATGCTAAAATGAGGGGACCTCCTATAAGACCCAGGACGTATATGAAGCGTGGAACGAGTTTTGATTTGTATAGTATATAGCTCATCATCAGCGTACTGGGGCCCAAAGCCAGGTTGGGACCAAATAAAAATGTCCAATTATGTACAGTAATTAATAATTTGCCAGCTGTTAGAAAAGAAATTACATTCGGATCTACTGCTTTCGCAAACTCCTGGTTTAAAGTTACTACTGACAACAGGCTGATTATCCCTATAATTATAATAGTAGCTTCAAGAAGCCTGAAACAAATATAACCAATAGCTATGCTTTCATTTTCCTTATTTAAGATTGGGTACATCATAACCGAGATACCAATTACTGAAAAGGAAAGGATCAATTCACAAAACGCTCCCCATATCACCTGGGGTTCATTTGCTGAAGCCTTAACAATATAATCGGCGTCATTCAGAATAGGTTGGTATAGAGCAAGACCTATTATTGCTGTAACGACTGCAAGTATAAATAATACACCTACAATTATTTCGTTCTTTCTGTTTGAGTCCATTTTTTATTTGATCTGGTATTTCCGAAAATAATTCTTTTATATGTCACCTGGTTTTCAGTAGTTTGTAAGTTATCTGTAAGCATTCTTTATTTTTGTATACAATTTATCCAGTTGGTATTTTGTATCTGCATACAAATCATAAGGAATACAGTTAACCAAAAAGTATTATTATTTAATCTTACTAAAGGCCAGATTCCTTACCCGACCTACATCTTTAAGGATAAATCCTGATATTTCATTTTGAGCGTTTCTTGTAAATTGAAATCCACTGACAGGCGAAGCAAAATAATCGCCATGCTCAGAAATCAGCTCTGCTTCAGCTTTATTATTGCAATACTGAGCAAGGGATTGGGGAAACCTGACATATAATTTATTGTCTTTAAACAGAACAGGATAGGTTGCGTTAATCTCATCGCTGTAAAAATCTCCTGCATACTGGCTTAATTGTTCTGCTTTTAAGGGAAATACATTTTCACCAAGGTATTTCAGGAAAAATTTTTGGTTACCCTGGATAATTGTAACTTTTGCAGTTTTTCCCTCTGAATCTTTACTGAAAATGAATTTCAAATCAGCAAAAGTTACAAAAAACGAAGTATCTGATGAAGGGTATATTTTGAGCTTATCCTGGTAAGGAGCCTCAAAAACAAGATGATCAGCTTTTTTGGTTATAGTTGCTTCAACCCATAGCTTTTCATCGAAGTATTTTCCAATATATTTTTGAAGCACAGCTGAATCAACCATTGCCTTTTGCGGATGTAATGTAACCGCAACCGCTTTGGGTTTTCCTGTTACAAATAGGTCGGTTATTTTATATGAAAGTCCTGTTACATCGACAGGAATATTAAACAAGCACACAACAGAAAATTTTTCTGAAGGAATTTGGACATATTGTGCCGTAAAATCCCCGGTGCCTCCCTGGTGACTTATTGTTTTTAAACCATTGTGTTCAGAAATGTCAAGACCAAAAGCATAACTGCATGTATCGCCATTGCTGAGAGTTGTCAAAGAGGTCATTTCCTTGCTAAAATCCCATTTCCCCAACTTGCTTTTATAGAAATCGTTATCCCATTGGAGAAAATCTTCAACACAGGTATATATATTCGATTGACCAACAACGGTACTGTTCATGCTGGCGGTTCTTTTAAATTTTTCGTCACCTCCCCATGTGTGACCAGATGCACTGTTCTTAATACTTTTACCGGGATCGTCATAAATGACGGTTTGATTCATACCTACGGGTTGGAATATCTTTTGTTCAATGAATTTACTGAATTTCATCCCACTCGTTTTTTCTATAATCTTTACCAGTAGAACATATCCCGAATTGGAGTATAAGAATTCATCACCAGGTTTAAAGTTCAGAGATTTTTGTTTGATAATCAAACTGTAAATTCCTTCCTGAGTTTCTATTGAATCCAGGGTTCCGGCTATTAACTTAAGTACATCATTTGACCGTATTCCGCAAGTATGATGTACCAGGTTTTCAATGGTAATGAGGTATCCGTAATCAGGGAAATCGGGGAGGTATTTCCGGATGTCGTCCTTTAGAGAAAGTTTCTTTTCGTTTGCCAGCATCAGAATTGCAGCCGCCGTAAATTGTTTCGATACTGAACCCAGATTAAATAAAGTGGAAGTTTTATTTGGCTCTTTTGTTTCAAAATTGGCTAATCCATATGCTTTTACAAAGATGATCTTCCCATTTTTAATGACACCTACTACCCCTCCAGGAGTTTTAGATGACAGACCCATCTGAGAAATCATAGTATCTATCTTAATTTCAATTGAATCGTTTATTCCATTTAAATTATAGAGGGAATTGGGTTTTGCAGTTCCCAAAATGCAAAACAACAACATCGCAATTGTTATAAATTTTAGTTTTTTCATCTTTTTCTGTATTTATTATTGATCGTTAGACGCACCTGTTTTTTTTATGTAAAAGACCTCAGAAAGTCGTCTTTTTGCAGAAATGAAGATTGGGTAAAATTCATTTCTGCTTTAAAGACGTGTTATGCGGAACAGATTAAAAATATAGGCGGTACATCAGGTTTGGGTACATGCCAAACTGCGTAACATAACCAATCCTGCCGGGGAGTTTCTCATCGTAATACTCTGATAGTTTGGCTTTCGCATTGGTAATGTTATCTATATTAATAAAAAGTTCATGGGTAACCTTTTGTTTGTTCCACTTGTAGCCAGCAGATAAATTCACCTTGTAAAAATCCTCAAACCTGGTATCATACGCGTTTTTATAATCCCAGAATTTATTGCTTGCCGGATCAACAGCCAGGTTCCCCTGTGCATCCCTTAATAATGGAATGTATCTTTGTCCGCCGCCAAGAAATACTTTGGCATTTAAGTTTAGCGTTTGGTTTTTCTTTTTCCCGCGATTAGCGAATTCTTTACCAAATAAAATATTTACCAGGTAATTGTTATTATAAAGTGTATTTCTCTCAATTCCTTCCAACGATTTGTATTTTGAATTATACAGTGAAGCATTGATTAAATAGTAATAATTGTTGTTGAAAAAACGCTCTAATGTAAGTTCCACGCCATAGTTTTTGCCGGTTCCTTTATTTACCAATTCAACGTATCTGTAATCGGTACCTTCATTTATGGTTGCATAGTAGCTTGTGTCGTTGTTTTCAACAGGTAAATTGTACAGGTTTTGGTAATAGGCTTCCAGCTTTACTCTTACATTTTCACCGAAACGTTTTTCATACCCCAATACATAATGATCTGCTTTTAGTAAACCCAGGTCTTTATTAGGTTCTGTCACACTTCCATCTGGTTGCACTACCCTGGCAAAATAGTTGTGTACACTTTCCATGGTGCTGTGTTTACCGTAGCCTGCACTAAACGAACTTGTACTGTTAAGCTGCCAGTTTAAGGCAATTCTTGGTTCAATCGTGCTCTTATGGTTATATAATACATTCATATTATGAATTCCGGCAACCATCGTAATGTTTTCATTAAAACGATGCTTCAGACTAATAAAATTGCTCTGGGTACTAATATTTTCATCGAAGTTTGCCAGTGTAAACATATCGCCTGTAGTATCCTGAACACTACTCTGCTTGTAATCATAGCCCAGCAGCGCATATTTGGCTCCTATCTGAATTGTATTTTTTGCATTTAGTTTGTTGTTATAGCTTACAGCTCCCCGGTAGGCCGAGTTTTTGATACGGCTTTGATAATCCAGAACTCTGTTACCCACTGAGTCGGTTAAAAACTCCCCCTGATCACCATACATTTGTGTTGTTTTTATCTTAAAAACATCTTCTTTAAGACCACTGTTTGAATAGGAAAGAGTAGTTTTAATAAAGCTCTTTTCATTAAGACTTATAGTATGGTTCATGCCATAATTTGAGAGGTTATTATCTTTGTTGTAATCCTCTGTATAATCATATGTAAGGGTTCCGTTACTGGGAGTGGTTATCTTGTCAGCTTTCACATCTTTAACAGAACCTCCACTTGCCCCAACCAATCCAAAGAAAGAAAATACACCTGCTTTCTTCGTAGGCAGTACAACTTTAAACGCCCCGTCCTGGTAGGCGAGATCGCCATCAATTTTAATCAGGCCAAGCTTGTTTAGCAAGGAAATGGTTGAGTACCTGTAATTTATCAGGAACGAACCACCATACCCTTTTTTAAGCGGTCCTTCCAATGTTGCTTCTGTACCTTGAATTCCAATACCGACCGATGTCTCATACTTTTGGTTATTTCCATTCCTGAATTTTACATCATACACTCCTGATAAGACATCGCCATACTCTGGTGCAAAAGCACCGGTTGAAAAGTCGGATGTACTTAACAGGCTGTTATTTAGAGCGCTGATCCCGCCAGTTATTGAATTTTGATCGGCAAAATGAGTAGGGTTGGGAATTTCTACTCCATCCAGTCGCCATTGCACATATTTTGGCGAATTACCTCTTACGATTATATCGTTTTGTCCATTTTGAGAAGTTGTAACCCCGGAAAAATTTGTTAATATTTTGGAAGGATCACTCAAACCTCCGGCATAACGTTTTGTTTCGGCCGCTGATATTGAGCGTGAACTGATGAGAGCCATTTGATTTAATGCCTCACCTTTGTTCATATTTGCTTTAATCACAACCTGATTAAGCTCAACAACAGATTCCTGCAAAGTGAGATTTAAAACATTCTCTTTACCTGAGTTTAGCTCAATATCTGAAATAGTTTTATTTTCGTACCCTATGTAAGATAGTTGAAGTGTAATTCGACCCACAACTATTTTTTCCAATTTAAAATCACCGTTTACATCGGTTGTTGTTCCAATTAACGGATCACTACCAGCTATTTTGACTGTCGCCCCAATTAAAGGTAATTTGCTGTCAATGTCAATTATGGTACCTCTCAACGTTTGTGTTAACTGTTGACTAAAAGCCAGTCCAGAGATCATGGCAAATAGAAAGGTTGTGTAAATACGCTTTTTCATAGTTTGTCCTTTTGAATAAATTGATTAATGGTTTATGCAAAAGTCTATTAATAAGTGCGGGTCCACAATTTGAATATGCACAGCAAATGAAGATGTCTGCAAACTCCTGTAATATGTCTGCAAATCATTTACCGAAAATTTTTAAACTATTATTTATTGCCTGGGAAAAAAGCTCTTTTGTTTATTACCTGGGAAAAAAGCTCGATGTAGGTCTCTGAAATAGGGATTATCTGATCCGAAATTTTAATTCTTCTCCGTTCGATAGACTCTATTTTGTTGATGCCAACCATATATGATTTATGAACTCTGCAAACCAGGTTGGAAGGTAGTATCTGTTCCAGTTCACTAAAGTTTTGGAGGGTCATAATCCTTTTATTTACCGTATGAATTCTTCGGTAATCCCTCATTCCTTCAATATATAAAATGTCGCTAATATTTATTTTCTCTAATCGGTTTTCTGTCTTGACAAAAATAGATTCCGGTTGAACAGTTGAAAGTGATTTGTTAATGTTTTCCTGAGCCCTGCTTACAGCTTTTAAAAACCGATCAAATGTAAATGGTTTCAACAGGTAATCGGTTACATTGAGTTCATACCCTTTTAACGCATATTTCTGATAAGCAGTTGTAATAATAACCTGACTGTCAATTTTTGAACTTTCCAGCAGTTCAATACCAGATAATTCATCCATGTTAATATCCAGAAAAAGCAAATCGACTTTATTCGCCTTTAGATAGAAGAGACCATTAATAGAATTGTCGAACGTACCCATTAAATTCAGAAAGGGTATTTTATTGACAAAGTCACTGGTTCTCTTGAGAGCCAGGGGTTCATCTTCAATTATGATGCAGGAATATTTATCCATTTTTAATTGTTAGATTTACAGTATATAGGTTGCAGTGATTGCTTAATTCTAATAAATGTTTTTCCGGATAAATGAGATTCAGACGTCGTTGAATAAGCTCATTGCCTAAGCCATTGCTTTCCTGTTTTAATTTCCGGTTTGAATCGTACTTGTTTTCACATTTAAACCGGATGGACTCCTTTTGAATAAATATCTGAACATTAATGGCATTGTCTGTTTTCTTATTGGTAGTATGCTTAAAGGCATTTTCAATAAATTGAATAAAAACCATTGGAGCTATTGTTTTATTTCCAGGAGTGCCTGTTATCTGAAAATTAACATACGTTGGATTTGCAGTTCTTATTTTTTGTAATTCTATGTATTTATCAATGTATTCAATCTCTTTTTCGAGTAAAATTGTATCTGTTTTTGTTTCGTACAACATAAAACGCAAAATATCGGACAGCTTATTTAAATAATTGGAGGCTACTGTAGCATCGTCTATTAGTAACACATCTATATTATTCAGCGTATTGAATAAAAAATGAGGATCCAACTGAGCCTTTACCAATGCCATTTCTGTTTCATGATTTTTTTGTTGCAATTCTTCTTTCAGTTTTATTTCATCAACCCACGTTATAAAACCTTTAAGGACCAGCGCTAATATGCCGGAAATTAAAGAAATAATGCTCATCGCCCCTATTACTATAATAACAGTAGATCTGCCGTTTTTGCCGCTCTTATCCATGTCAATCATACGACCCGTTTCTATAAAATAGCGTATAAGGATATATGCTATTATAGAAGCCCCTATTGAAATCAGAATACCGGTAATAATGGAAAGTAAAAACTTTTTTTGCTGCAGGTATTTTGGGAATACCAGAAAATAACATCCATAAAATGTAATGAACGAAGGAAAAAATGCAAACAGGAAAAGTGATTTAAAAGCGTTCTCAATTCGAGCTGTCTGATCAATTGCATGGCTGCTGCTTCTATAAAAAACGGCTAACATGATTGCTATTAAAAAGAGGTAGCACAACCAAAAACAAATATGTAACAAAACAACAATTGACTTCTTCATAATTTCAGTTTTGTTGTTTTATAAAAATCAAATCTGATGATTCTGGAATATTGGGAGAGGATAGTTATCTACAAGAAAGACAAGACCTTTTATTGCTGTACTTGCTGCAAATAAATATTAGGCTCACAAGTTTCGGGTTCTTTCTGTTTGAGCCAATTTTTATTATTATTCTCAATCAGAAAAACTCATTGAAAACAAACAGTTATTTGCCGTTAAAGTTCATTATCAGTACCCGTTCGCCTCAGGCTGTCCCAGCCTATGCAAAGCTCACCGCAGTTCAGCCCCCGGTAGCCCCGCTGAGCGGCATTTAGCTTCGCTGAACCCACTCCGTTCGGTTGTCATGCTGCTCTGAGATAGCGGTCTCCTGACCGCTCTTATAAATTCCAAAATTTGATAAAACGAATTGAATTAACGTCCAGACTATCCGGTAACAATATTAATTGGATATGCCTCTGCCTGCTTTTGGTATCCGGTTTATTTGCGTTCAGAGAATACAATTTCAAAAAGCGGAGTCGGAAACTTCGTTTAGCGGGGTTTTAAATAAATACAGGCAGAGCCTCCAGGACAGGTCGGACGAGGCAGAGCCTCGCCCGATCGGGACTTTTAGTAATTCTTTTGATTAAAAAGCGCCCTCTAACAAATATATGTACTTTTACCACAGACACCAGACAAAGCTCATAGGGGGCTAAAGATTTACTTTTAATTATTCTCCTCCCTAAATACCTGTTTAATTCTTCAAAAAAAATTAATGATGTTATTCTTCAAAAAAATATCCTTGCTTTTAACATGCCTGTTTGCGGCCAACATGCTTCAAGCTCAATGGCAGCAGACCAATGGTCCTTATGGAGGCTTTATCTGGTGTATAGCAACAGATGACACAGATTTGTATGCCGTCAGTATTGACGGAGTTATTTACAGATCGCACGATAATGGCGCTAACTGGACAAATGTAAGTATAGGTATTACTTCTAGTTCGGTTGAAGCTATAGCCATTAGTGGCAACAATCTATTTGCCGGAGTTGATTATGGAGGCGTATTTTTATCTGCCGACCAGGGCATAAACTGGACAGCAGTCAGCAATGGATTGCCATACACGAGGGTTAATGCATTGGCAATAAATGGAGGCACTTTATTCGCAGGAACTTCTGAACACGGCATTTTTCTGTCCAACGATAATGGAGCTAACTGGATTGCTGCAAATAATGGTTTAAATAATTTAACCGTATTTGCATTGGAAGTAATTGGAACAAATATTTTTGCCGGAACTAATGCTGGCGTTTACCTGTCCAATAATAATGGGGCAAGTTGGACTTCCGGGAGTAATGGTATATCAAATCAATATATCAGGGCATTTACGGTAAGTGGCACAAATATTTACATTTGTGGCGATTCCGGGGAGATTTTTCTTTCAACAAATAATGGATCGGATTGGACATTAGTTGGCGATGTATATTATTCTATTGCCAGTCTGACAAATGACGGAACAAACGTGTATGTCGGCACCAATGGTGGAGGAGTATTTTCGTGCCCTATTAATGGCAATACCTGGGTTCCTGCCAATACATGATTATTAAATAATGGAGTTTGGTCACTCAGTGCTTGCGCCAACAAGGTTTTTGCCGGCACAACTGGTGGTGGTATTTATGCATCTTCCAATCACGGGGTAAGTTGGAATACATTCAACAACGGGATCATATTAACTCATGTTAAATCATTTTTGGCAAGAAATACCGGCATTCTTTCCAGCACTTATGGAGCAGGCCTATTTTCATCAACCGATAATGCATCAAATTGGTCTGAGACAAGCAATGGGTTAACAAGTTACCTTGCTTACTCGCTGGCAGAAAGTGATAATAATATCTTTGCCGGCACATACAATGGAATATTTCTTTCCTCTGATAACGGGGCAAACTGGATCGACATCAGCAATAATATAGCTAACAGACAAGTATTCTCTATCGCTGTGAGCGATCCCTATATTTATGCGGGCACCGGTGGCGGCATATACGTATCCACTGATAATGGAGCAAGTTGGACAACTCATAACTACTTTCCATTTGGTGATGAGAATACCCTGGCAAATGATGGAAACAGGATTTTTGCGGGAACAGGGATTGGAGTTTATGTATCCACAGATCATGCCTCAAGCTGGACTGCAATCAATAACGGATTAACGAATACTGATGTGCGGTCAATTGCTATAAGCGGAAACAAGATATTTGCGGGGACCCAGAGAGGCGTTTTTCTAACAACCAATGATGGAGCTAACTGGACTCGGATAAATACCGGTCTTACGAATTTGAGTGTACGTGCATTATGTGTGGTCGATTCAACCATTTTTGCCGGCACCTTTGGAGGAGGTGTGTTCATGTCAATAAATTATGGCATAAATTGGGTTGAAGCGAATAACGGGTTGGCATATAAATATATTACATCATTAGCCACATATAATAACGATTTGCTTGACGGAACCTATTCTTCAGGAGTCTGGAAATGTCCTTTATCCGAAATGGTTGATATACCGGAAGCAGAAATATACCAGGATTGCATCAATCTGAGCCCAAATCCGGCCACTTCTGAAATCACGGTTGATTTATCAGGAAGTCCGGATCAGATTTCCAAAATTGTCATTCTTGACATAAAAGGAACAGAAGTAAAGCATTTGCAGAAATCGGGCAATAGTTTCCAAATTCAAATAAGTGATTTGCCTCAGGGGATTTATATACTGAGATTATTTAAAGGCAATTTTTTTCAGGTAAAACGATTTATAAAAATTTAGCTTGCACGAAGTTAAGCCAGCGTCCGCGCTAAACTTAGCGTCTTGCGGTAAGCATAGCGTCTCGGGGACACTACGCACATCAATAGGGTCGCTAGGCCAATAGTTAATATTTTCAGTTGGTAAAGAAATTCATATCAATAAAAGTTCCAGCATTATCCAGGGCTATAACTGAGTTTGTATTCACATTTCTCCGGAGTCGGAGATTCCCTGATATACCGGTCAGTTAATTGTACTCCAATCTCTCATGAAAATGAGCTTGTCAACGATTAATTGTTTTTTTTGCAATGAGCTATCAATAGTTATTGGGATGGTGTTTTTGTGGCATTCCTCCTTTTTTTTATCTTTTTTAGACTGGACTCATTGATGATTGAAAGAGGAAATCCCAGTATTCGCATAAGCGACTTTCTGATTATCCAACATCATTTTCTTCTTTTGTTCAACCATTGCTGCCCTTTATAACACAGATAAGC